>WNFJ01000036.1_pt1 | contig 15789 bp, 9 predicted proteins | sample 5400461 | NCBI WGS metagenome assembly WNFJ01 (sample SAMN13153349, study PRJNA577476) | soil metagenome | isolation source: 115 cm saprolite on Douglas fir-dominated hillslope | place: USA:California | collected 2013-09-17 | reverse complement strand
CGATCGCCAAAGCATCAACAACTGGATTCGAACCCCTGGTCACTTTGATGTTGTCATCGATCTGGATGCCGCAACACGCGATCCGCAAAAACCTTCGCACCTGTCGGCGGCAGCAGATAGCGGCGATCATTTGCACCCGGCGGATGCGGGCTACAGGATCATGGCTGATGCGATCGACTTAAAGCTGTTTGCAAAGTAGAAGAACAAGATTAGTAAAGCACGCGGCTTTTGACCGTCTCTCGCTGTGCTTGCTGAAGGAGTCTTGCTCCTTTGATCGAAGGAATGGCGGGGCGGCGGGACTCGAACCTGCGGCCTCTGCCGTGACAGTTAGATGGACAGCAGTACTTTCAAGCACTTGGAGACAGCATACTCGTTGAACGGTTTTACGGGAGGGGTCGTTGATTTTGGGAGGGGATGGTGATATTTAGTGCGAGGCTCGAACAAATGACCTGTGACCGACGGGCCAGCCATCAGGGAAGTGAAAACCGATTGCCGCATCAGCGCATCGGGGAAGCACTTCGGAACTGTGCAGGAAAGAAAGTGTTGCATCCCGCCCGCGGTCTTTCATTCAAGACGACTTGCTACGGAGTCTATCTCTTGCTGTGGGTGCTCGCTATTCGAATGGCAGATCAACGCGCTTTCGAACACGGGATTGTTGTCGCGATTTATCGGCATGCTAACCGACTCGCGATCTTTCATGTCGTTTCCGCGGCACAAATATTTTCGCCGTGTTCTTTGTGATCTGCTTGGGAAGGACGCGGAGAATGGAGAGATTCCGAATGACGAGAAATTCCTAGGCACGATGGTCCAAAACATCTGCTTCCATAATGCGCAGCAGTATTTGGGTTTTGAGCTCGATCCGGCCTCAGCGGCGCGGAGCGAGCCTGTGGTTAGCGCTTAGAGATGCCGGGGCGCGCCATCACAATGAAGAGAAGCAGTCATACCCTTTGGCTGCATGATACTGCGAGGTGACCGTGTGAGACGTCGAAGCCCGCATACCGCGATTTGGGTAGCAGCCCTTTGCGGGGTTCTGCAAGGAGACTTCTTGCACGCTGAGTCCGGGCAGAATGCGTGGCTGCGCTATGCACCGTTAGATGAGCGCACTGCGCAAATGTACGAATCACTGCCCGCGAGTGTGACCGTGCTTGGGAGTTCCGCGGTGCTGGAAACGGCACAGGGGGAGCTGATTCGAGGCGTCAGAGGAATGCTGGGAAAAACACTGCGTGCCGGAATGGGCCCGCCAAAAGAAAACGCTTTCGTCCTGGGAACGCTCAAAGCAGTCCGGGCAGAAGTTCCCGAGTTTTCGGCAAGGAATGAGTTGCGAGAGGACGGCTTCCGGCTGGCGACGGGGCAAGTGCGCGGATTCCATTGTGTCATTATCACGGCATCGACGGACCGGGGCGTCCTTTACGGCGTCTTCTCGGTGCTGAGCAGGATCGCGCGCACGGTGCTGAGCAGGATCGCGCGCAGGGAATCCATTGCAGCACTGAATGAAGTGCAGGAGCCTTATGCGCCGATACGCTGGGTAAACCAGTGGGACAATTTAGACGGCCGGATTGAGCGCGGATATGCCGGGCGATCTATCTTTTTCGAGAATGGCAGCGTTCGCGCGGACCTGAAGCGCGTTCGTGATTACGCTCGTTTGCTTGCCTCCGTCGGGATCAATGGGTGCACCATCAATAATGTCAACGCCGATCCGCGCATTCTGGAAGATAGCTTTCTTCCCCAACTCGTTCGCATCGCCAATGTGTTTCGCCCGTGGGGCGTCCGGCTGTCTGTTGCCGTCGATCTAAGCAGCCCCAAACTGATCGGAGGCCTGGATACGTTTGATCCCCTGGATTCTCGCGTTACGGAATGGTGGCGCAAGAAAGTTGACGAGATTTACCGGCAGATTCCTGATTTCGGCGGATTTGTCGTAAAAGCGGACTCCGAGGGCCGGGCAGGTCCTTCGACCTACCACCGGACGCCCGCAGAGGCGGCCGACGCGATCGCGCACGCCCTTGCACCGCACGGCGGGGTCGTTTTCTACCGGGCGTTTGTCTATAACCACCATCTTGATTGGCGCGATCCCACGAATGATCGGGCCAAAGCTGCCTACGACATTTTTCATCCACTCGACGGCAAATTTGCGGATAACGTCATCATTCAGATTAAATATGGCCCCATCGACTTCCAGGCGCGCGAACCAGTTTCGCCGCTCTTCGGCGGGCTTGAGAAAACGAACCAGGCGATCGAGCTGCAAATCACACAAGAATACACGGGGCAGCAACGGCATCTGTGTTTTCTTCCATCCATGTGGAAAGAGGTCCTGGACTTCGACCTGCACGCAGGCGGAGACACCACACGGCTGAAAGATCTCGTAGCGGGCCGCACGTTTCATCGCCCCATGGGCGGGTTCGTTGGCGTCGCGAATGTTGGGATGGACCCGAGCTGGCTGGGACATCCTTTAGCCATTGCAAATCTTTATGGCTTCGGCCGTCTGGCATGGGATCCCAATCTGAGCGCGAGGACAATCGTTGAAGAATGGACCCGACTCACCTTTGGGAACGATGCTACCGTGGTGCGGGCCATCTCGGACATGCAGTTGGCATCGTGGCACATCTATGAGAGTTACACCGGGCCGTTGGGCGCGCAAACTCTGACTGACATTCTCGGCAGCCACTACGGACCTGGAATCGAGTCTTCAGAGCGCAATGGCTGGGGCCAGTGGCATCGCGCCGACCATGAGGGAATCGGGATGGACCGATCCGTGACCACGGGAACAGGCTTTGCCGGACAATACCGCGCGCCTGTGGCCAGGCAGTACGAGTCCCTGGAAACTACTCCCGACGAGCTGCTGCTGTTTTTCCACCATGTGCCGTACACCTATGAGCTGCATACGGGAAAGACGGTGATCCAGCACATTTACGACTCTCATTATGAAGGGGCCGAAAGCGCCGCGGATTACGTCCGGCAGTGGAATTCAATCAAAGGCCGCGTCGATGAGGAGCGTTATGCCGATGTGTTAGCGCGTCTTGAGTACCAAGCGGGGCACGCGATCGTCTGGCGGGATGCTATCTGCAACTGGTTTTCCCGCGCGTCAGGGATTCCTGATGCCAAGGGCCGCGTGGGACACCACGCTGAACGGGTCGAGGCCGAAGCCATGCAGCTCCACGGTTACACGCAGGTGGACATCATTCCATGGGAAAACGCTTCCGGAGGCAAGGGAGTTGAATGCACCCGGCCGGAAGGCTGCACAGCCTCGTTCCGGTTTTCGCAGAAACCAGGATGGTACGACATCAACGTCGAATACTTCGACCTGACCAAGGGCGAATCGACGTTTCGCGTTTACGTCGGTGGCCAGTTGGTGGACGAATGGGTAGCCAACGATCACCTTCCCACGATGCGGTTGGGAGGCGACTCTTCCACCCTGCGCCGAATCATCGGTCTAGCGCTGCGCCCGGGCGATGAAATCTGCATCGAGGGAATCCCCGATGGCGAGGAACGCGCGCCGCTGGACTATGTCGAGCTTCACTCCAGGTCTCGATAACCTCGCGAAGGGCTGGAGTGGATGCGAAGTGCGATGAAGCAAGAAGTCTTCCTCCACAGCCGGCCAATCATACGAACCCGGGAGGAGTTAGTCCGAAGGAAAAGCGAGTCCAAGGGAAGGCGATTTGCTCCAAAAGCTTGTTCTTGACAACGTGGGAAAACCACAGATATAGTTCGTGCCGCGAATTTAATGGTCCGCAGCGCTTTTTTCAATCGTAAATTGCGAGGATGTTGGCCAGGCTCATGATGAATGCGGATTATTTGGCTTTTCATATAGTTCGGGTCGAAAATTAAATGCGCCGAATTGAATTCACCAATACGCAAGTGGCTTCGAGCGAAACGGCTCGTGACATCAATCGCGGCGTTGTCCTGAACCTGATTCGGCGCCGGCAGCCCATTTCGCGAGCGGACTTGGCTCGCGTTTCTGGATTACAGCGAAGCACAGTTTCCCTCATCACACAGCAGCTTATTCGGGAGCGATGGGTTGTCTATGGACCCACAGGGCGGTTGCCTCGAGGACGAAGGCCAACGTTTCTGCGTTTGAACGAACGACGTGGGATTCTTGTGGCGGACCTTCGGCCGGCGCAGACGACACTAGGTGTAGCGGATGTGAACGGGCGGCTACTGTCGCAGGAGGTCATGCAGACACCTCCCAGTCCGCAAGACACGGCGGAACATCTGGCGGCAAGAATTCGGCACTTGATGCAAGTTCATCGGGACTTGGTCTTCGAAGGGGTCGGAATCAGTTTGCCCGGCCGATTCGACCTGGAAACGCAGCGCGTGGTCTTCGCCCCGAACTTGAAGTGGCCCGATTTTGATTTCAAGGCGGCGATCGAGCAGGCAACCGGAATGCGGGTCGAGCTCGAAAACGCAGCCAACGCTTGTGTGCTCGCGGAAGTGTGGTTCGGGCACACGGAAAAAGTTCGTGATTTGGTCGTCGTAACCATTTCCGAGGGCGTTGGTACCGGCGTCTTTATGAACGGACAATTGGCCCGGGGACTCCACGGGATGGCTGGCGAATTCGGCCATGTCTCCCTGGATCCACACGGCCCTCCTTGTAGTTGTGGCGGCCGCGGTTGCTGGGAGGTGTACGCCTCAAACCGAGCCGCTTTGCGATATTACCACGAGTCAAGCCAGGCTTCCGAGGGTCTTAATTTTCAGGATCTGCTGGCTCTGGCCGAAGCCGGCGACTCGCTCGCCTTGAAAGCCCTGGACCGTATGGCGCACGCCATCGGAAGCGGAATGCGAATGATCGTTGCCAGCCTTGCTCCCGAAGAGATCGTGATTGTCGGCGAGTTCATGAAGCATTGGCCGCGATTTGGCCCAGTTATCGAAGCGGAGGTGGCGGCCGGGGCGTTAGTCGGCATGCCGCCTCGCGTAAGGCCCGCCGCGGAGCCGGGCATGGCGCGTCTTCGCGGGACAGTCGCGCTGGTGCTACAAAAACATTTTGGTCACGGTGTGCGAACAGCGGAGGAAGAGAGGCCACAGGCAGTGGCTTCATGAGCCGGCGAACGGGGCTTCCGGCCGCAGGCGCGTAAAGCACCGAACGAATTTGCTGGTCGAGGCGGCACAGAACAGCAGCGGATAGGAGGCTTCATGTCAAGCGGGACTGTGTTACGCAAGACTGATCTGGCAAGCATGAATCTCAGACGGGCCGGAGTAGTGTGTTGTGTCTTCCTATTGTATCTGGCGGCCCTTTCGACCGCATCTCGAGCGCAAGTACTCTATGGCTCGCTCACGGGGAACGTCACCGATCCATCGGGCGCGGCTGTGCCGGGCGTTCACGTCGAAGCGCTCAACGTGAAAACCGGAGTTACTCGAGAGGCCGCCTCGGACGCGAGCGGCATTTATTCATTTAACGAACTCCAGTCGGGCACATACAGAGTGACCATGTCAGCGACGAACTTCGGCACGAAGGTGACGGAGAACGTGCTGGTAGAAGCGAACGCCACTCGGCGCGTGGATGTACAGCTTCAACTGTCGCAGCAGGTCGAGACGGTCACCGTCAGCGCTACAGAGCAATTGTTGCAGACCGACCGCGCCGACGTTCACACAGACTTGAGTACGCGGGAGATCTCGGACTTGCCGCTTCTTGCTTCGAATGGACGGAACTTCCAGTCGGCCTATCGCGTCATTCCAGGCGTTGGCTTCCTGGGAGAAAACAACTCTGCCGCCGGGAATCCGCAGCGTGCAATGACGGCGAACGTCAACGGTCTGTCGATCAATAACAACAACACGCGCATTGACGGTGCCACGGACACCTATACCTGGTTGCCGGCGAACGTCGCCTACATCCCGTCCGCCGACGCGATCGAGTCGGTAAATGTGGTCACGAACAACTTTGACGCCGAGCAGGGAATGGCAGGAGGAGCGGCGGCAAACGTGACGATCAAATCGGGCACAAATCAGTTTCACGGGACTGCTTACGAGTACCACACGGACAACGCTCTTCGGACGAGGAACTACTTCAGACCTGCGGCTGTCCAGCCGGTGAAGCCAAAAAACATCTTCAACCAATATGGCGGAACCCTTGGCGGCCCCATCAGAAAGGACAAACTCTTCTTCTTCGGGGCCTATGAAGGCACCAAGATCCGGACGGCCGGAGGGGGAGCGAAGAGCGTCGCCCCTCTTTCGATCCGCAACGGCGACTTCTCGTCTTTGATACCGCCCGGCACGAATTGCAACCTCACGCCCATGGCGGGATGCATATTTGACCCCAATACCGGGACGGCAGACGGCAAGAACCGCACTGCGTTTCCCGGGAACAAGATTCCTGCGAACCGGATTGACCCTGCGGCGGCAAAGATGGCTTCCTTGACTCCCGCGCCCAATGTAGGCGATCCCAACAACCCCACCAATATCGCGAACAATTTCATTCCGACTGGGGCACCCCAATACAATCTGAGCAGAATCGACGCCAAGATCAATTATGTGCCGAGCAAGAAGTCGATGGTGTTTGCCAGGTATAGCATTTCGCCGTCGTTTATCTTTGACCCGCCTGCTCTGGGAGACGCAGGAGGGGACGCAACCGGCGGCGGCCAGAACGGTAATGCGTTCAGCAGGACGCAGAGTGTGGCGATGGGAGGCAGCTATCAACTCACTCGAGCCATGCTGTTCGATGTGAATATAGGATACACGCGGCTGCGTCTCAACGCCGAAAATACGGACATTGGTACGAACTTCGGCGTCGACACGCTGCACATTCCCGGCACGAACGGACCCGACCATGCTTATGGGGGGATACCGGCGTTCCAGATCTCAAGCTGGGCCAATCTCGGGAATGCCAACACCGGCAATCCGTTTATATTCCGGGACAATCAGTACGTGGCCAATACAAATCTGGAGTGGACGAAAGGGCGCCACGATCTGCGCTTCGGCTTGGAGTACTATCACAGCGGGATCAACCACTTCCAGCCGCAGGGAGGAACCTTTGGCACACCGCGAGGGACCTTTGGTTTTGACGGAAGCGTTACGGCGCTGAACGGCGGGCCGGCCGCGAACCCCTATAACAGTTTTGCTCAATTCTTGCTGGGTCTTCCTCAGAGGGACGGCAAGGTCGTCCAGAACATTAATCCGAACGCGCTGCGGTTCACCACTTGGGCGTGGTATGCGCGGGACCGGTGGCAAGTGAGTCCCAAGCTGACCTTCACCTATGGCTTGCGATGGGAGTACTACCCTTTCGCGACAAGCGACCACACAGGGGCGAAATACTTTGATCCCACAACGGGAAACGTTTTCATTGGCGGAGTTGGCTCAGTGCCAGAGGATGATGGTGTTGATGTGGGACACGGGCTGTTCGCCCCGCGCATTGGCATCGCTTACCGACTTGGGAGCAAGACTGTTATTCGGGCGGGCTACGGAATCAGCGTGGATCCGAACAACTTCCGGGCCCTGCGCGACACTTTTCCGAACATCACGAATCCGGACTACCAGGGAATTTCCATTTTTGGCAGTAGTTTCGCGCCGTCGGCGAGCCTCACAGGCACCAATGCGAGTCTCGCTCCGTACCCAGGACTCGTCACGGGGATAACCCTGATACCATTCACCGGCCTCGGGTCAGGTGTCATTCGCTTGCCGAACAATGCGGGTACGACAACGGTGGCAAACCCTTTCCATCGCGGGTATGCGGAGTCCTACAACCTGATTGTGCAACGTGAGTTTGCTGGTTTCGTGGCCGAAGCTGGCTACGTCGGAACTCGTGGGATTCGCATACCTTTAGGCCTCAATATCAACCCCGCCCCCGTGGGATTGACCACTAGCGCGGGTGCCAGCAGAACGCGCTTGTTGAATGCAAACCCCAATGCGTGCCCCACTAATGCAACTGCGCCCTGTTGGGGTGACATCAACGCCGTGACGCCCTTTAAGGTCACCTACTATGATTCGCTGCAAACCCGGCTAACTCGGCGGTTCGGCGTTCTCCAAGGCCATCGACTACGGCGAAAACGAGGGAGCGGTGTTCCATCCATTCCCAGCCAATTGGCAAGACAACAAGGCCCTTGCGGGTTTTGACCGCACGCACAATGTACAAGCCTACGGTGTGTACGAACTGCCCTTTGGGCGGACCAAGCGCTGGGCGCAGCACGGCATAGCAAACATTCTGACTGGTGGCTGGCAGTTGAGCTGGATCATGAGCGTCTACAGTGGAGTTCCCCTGACCATCACTACCAACGTAAACCCATCCAACGCACTGGGAAGTACGAACACTCCGGATCTCGTTGGCCCGATCATCATTCTTGGAAATGTCCAGGCCAACAATCCAGCGACCGGCGGATTTGCCAACTGCACCGCGATGGACTCAACGTGTCACTATTTCCAGGCGAGTTCGTTCGCGCAGGTCCCGGCCGCATCGGCGACCCAGGCGCGCTACGGGACCGCTGGGCGCAACATTCTGCGCGGCCCTGGCTTCTTTGACTTGGATACCGCCCTATTGCGGGACTTTCCGATCACCGAGCGGCTGAGGTTTCAGTTCAGGGTAAGCGCGTTTGCCGTGACGAATACGCCGAATTTTGGTAACCCGCAGACAAATATCTCGCAGTCGAACTTTGGTGTCATCACTGGGACGGCCAGTGGACCACAATTCTCCAGCGAGGCCGGCAACCTCAGCGGCCAGCGCACGTTCTGGTTCGGAGGGAAGTTTACCTTCTGAGGAAAAACAGCTTTGGAGGTTCGGTCATGCTGGCCCCGCACCGGCCAGCGATTTCAGCCGTTCGTTGTTGATTTTCAGGATGATCCTTGCGTTGCCGTCAGCCACCTCGCTCACCTTGTATCAGGGAAAGTTGGCGGAAAAGGCCGGTCTCAGCCGGAACGCGTTAGGATTAATCGAGCAGGACAGGCGATGGCCGCGCATTGCCAACGTTCTCAGAATTTCTGATGGCCTGGGTATTACAATCGAGGACGTGTTGAAAGGAATCCAGAAAAAAAGGGGCACCGCTGATCCCTGGCGAAACTAGCCGACGTGCACCGCAGTCCTGGTCCAATTTTAGGGTCTTGAAGTAGAGCCTGCGCCGTACCCGGGGCCCCGTAGCGGCCTGCCAGCGAGCCGGCCGGTCACCTTGCCGCCCTCCAACGAAACTACCCCGTTCACGATGACATATTCGATGCCGACTGAGGGACGATGCGGATTTTCGAACGTAGCCATGTCGTTGACCGTTGCCGGGTCGAAGATGGTGATGTCGGCGAACGCGCCGGTACGCAGTATGCCCCTGTCGCGGAGACCCATGCGCTGCGCCGGCAAGCTCGTGAACTTCCTGATCGCCTGTTCCAGCGTGAGCAGGCGCTGGTCGCGAACGTATCGGCCCAAAATACGTGGGAACGTGCCGTAAGCACGCGGATGTACCTTCGACTCGCTCAACGGCCCCTGGACGTTCACTGCCCCCGCATCTGTTCCCACGCTCAGGAAGGGCTGTTGCATCGCGAACTTCACATCGTCTTCGCTCATCGTGAAATACACGGCTCCCACGTGGTCCTTGCCGGCAACAACCAGGTCCATCAACGCGTCGAGCGGGTCCTTATGTTCATCGGCGGCAATCTGCGCAATGGTTTTGCCTTCGTAATGCTTGAACATGGGATCCAACACAGAAGCGACCAGAATGCCCTGCGGTCCGCCCGTGCCCCGCCACATGTTCTCGATGTTTCCGCCGACACCCGCAAGCTCTTGGCGAATGGCGGCACGCACTTGCGGATTCTGGAGCCGCGTCACAAAGGCTGTGGACCCATCCTCGTGGTACTTGGGCGGGATCGTTGCGCCAAGCGATGTGCCGGAAGCCGTGTAGGAATACTGATTGGCGGTAACATCCAGACCGGAAGCGCGTGCGGCCTCGATCGCTGCAATCACGTTGGGCATCTTGCCCCAGTTCTGCCGGCCGGCCACTTTCAAATGCCATATCTCGACTGGAATTTTGGCTTCGCGGCCGATGCGAAATGCCTCCTCCAAAGCTTCCATCTCGTGATCGCCCTCGTTGCGGATGTGGGAAGCGTAGATGCCTCCGTATTTCGACGCCACTCTAGCCAACGCGATCAATTCTTCGGTCTTGGCGTAAAAGGCGGGCGCGTAGATCAGGGAAGTGGAAACACCCATCGCACCTTGCCGCATCGCCTGCTCCACCAGTTGTTCCATGCGGGCGAGTTCTTCGGCAGTGGGCGCGCGGTCTGCGCTGCCCATGACGCACCGTCGCACCTGGGTAGCGCCAACATAAGTACCAAGATTTATGCCTGCGCCCTGCTTCTCCAGGCGGCGAAGGTAGCCGTCGAGATCGCGCCAGTCTACAATCAAGTGGTAGTGCTCGAGAAAATCGCGGCGGTCGGCCAGAGCCTCATCGTTTTGCGGAGCAATGGACCCGCCCTCGCCCGTAATTCCGGTGGTAATTCCCTGGGTCAACTTGCTGAAGGCCTGCTTGTCAATTGTCAATCAGCAGGTTCCACTCGGACTGCTCCAACATGTCGATGAAGCCGGGGGCGACGATCAATCCCTTTGCATCAATCACTTGCTTGGCCGTGGCGTTGGCCGGCGCACGGCCTAGCAAGCTGATGCGATCGCCGGTGACGCCGACGTCGGCATACACCCACGGGTTTCCCATGCCGTCCACAACGCGCCCGTTGCGGATGAGAATGCCGTACTCCTGACCGAAGACACTGGATGACGACAGCAGGAGGACGAGGCCGACCACGCACTTTCTCATGGTTGCTCCAAGGATCGAAATTGCGTTCGCGCCCATGCCATTCCCGGCTGCCGATTATAGCTGCTACCCGATTGTTGATTCGGGAGGAAAGTAAAATTACAAAACGAACTGCCCTAAGTCCATGCAATCGAGATATTTGGCTTTGCGGCATGAACACACTGCCGGGCAATCATGTACGATACTACTCACTCCTTCGCGGCAGTCTGAGCTGCTTCCACCAGCAAGAAGGATCATGTTCGAATATTACAAGCAAGAGGATGAGAAAGTGAAGGGAGGAAAGCCCTCTATTTTTGATTCACCCTTAATTCACCGAGCCGCACTGCTTCGCGAATGGGACGGAAGGAGATGGCCATTTCCACGGTATTGAATTGTCCGTGGTCCGCTCACAGATTCCACCGAAAGCTGAGAAGACGGATATTGGTACCCCATTAGGGGCGTGACCAACGGAGCGGCATTTTTCGCGCAGGATTCGCAGCTTGCAGGTAGGGTTTTCCCCTGTTAATTGCCTGTTCCGCTCGGCTTTTCGGAGATGCTTAGTTTGCCAGTATCCGCGCCAATCGCAAGCTTGCGGTCGGGTCAACTCGTCAAGAGCGCGATGTTTCCCTGCTTATTTCCCTGCAATTAGAAAGGAACGCCTGCAGCGGATGCGGTTGGGCCAACCGGTCCTGCCCAAACTCGAGGTGCGCCATTCGCTGTCCTGAGGAGGAGCGGATATGAATGAGTCGGCAGAACACTCTCCGCTACATTCTGAGGGGGCTACCGTGAGCGCGCAAGACGGACCCGTGGCAGGATCCAGACCGCTTGTAAAGGACGAACAAGCCGGACCAGAACAAGATAGAACCCCATCACAATGGAACGGCGTTTTCAGCCGCACGCACATTAGTTAACCCCCAGTGGACACCCCGAACCCCACCACACTCGTGTGTTACTTTGAAACGCGTCCCATGTCACTTTGTTTTCAAACACGATCTTCGTCAAGTAGGTACATTCGTCTTCCTACTTGCGCCCAATAATTCACGCTCAAGCAGATCTCGCCCGATTCGGCCACCTATAAGTTTGAAATGGGCGCCCCCGAAGAACCAATGAAGCTCGTCATGGACGGCAAGCAAACGCGGATGAAGTGACGTCCGTCGGCCGGCAAAGTAATGAGTGCTTTGACCCGGGAACCCTCAACCGTGTATTCGGCTTCTGTCATTCCTTTCGGATTCGGGACCGCGACCGAAAGATGTTTGAGTGATCCTAGATGAGGAGCAACTATGACCGTCGCGAAGCCAGCCGTTCTTGGACGAATGCCCGCCACTATGGTCAGGAGATCATAGTTCGGATGCGCGCTCCAGGCATGGGAGTCTGAGCAAGTGGGTTCCGGCTGCTCAGCCCAGGTTGTCAAGCCCAGTGATACCATCTCCCGCCATGGCCCGAACAATTGCATCTGGCGCACGTTTGTGCCTAAAGTCAGCAAACGTATTCTCAGATATGCTAGGATGGCGCGTGGTTGAAGAGTTCTTTAGAGTTATGGACATCCGTGAGATTGCGAGGCGGGCCAAGGTATCGACCGCGACTGTGTCGCGGACGATCAATGGTGTCCCCACGGTCGATCCTCAACTCGCCAAGCGCGTATGGAAGGTCGTTAATGAACTTGGGTATTATCCGAACAAGCAAGCACGGGCGCTGGTTTCAGGAAGAAGCCGGATTTTCGGCCTGATCGTTTCCGAAATCACGAACCCTTTCTTTCCAGAAATCGTTCAGAGTTTTGAGGATCTTGCTGTCCAGCACAACTACGAAATTCTTCTAACTTCCACGGTGTACGATCCCAAGCGAATGGAATTGTCCGTGCGCCGAATGATTGAGCGCAGAGTCGACGGCGTTGCGATCCTCACATTCGGTATGGAAGACTCGCTCATCGAAGATCTTCGTTTTCGCAACGTCCCGCTCGTGTTCGTGGATGTGGGACCGCGGATGCCGGGCGTGAGCAACATTCGCGTCAATTATCAGGAGGGCATTCGTGAGGCGGTGCAGCACTTGGCGGCCCTCAGACATGCGCGGATAGCTTTCGTCAGCGGGCCAGTGACGCTTAGGTCGGCGCTGGCCCGGAAGGCGGCTTTTGAACAGTCTATGCAGGAGATCGGGCTGAATGTCGCGCCGGAGCTGATAATCGAAGGAGATCACACGATGAAAGGCGGGATGCGAGCGCTGCTGGAGTTGCTTAGCGTGCGCCAACGTCCGACCGGAGTCCTCTGTTCGAACGACATGACGGCAATAGGCCTCATGCGTGAAGCATTTGATTATGGGATTCGCGTTCCGGAAGATCTCTCAGTGGTTGGGTTCGACGACATTCGTCTGGCGCAGTTCATGATTCCCCCGCTGACCACCGTGCAGATGTCGCAGACGGAATTGGCCAGCCTGGCCTTCAAAGCTTTGCTGAATCATGTGGAGAGCGATTCTTCGTCGCTTAACCACACCGAGTATGATCTACACACGACTCTGGTGGTGAGGAAATCGACAGGTCTTGCCCCCTCCAACGTGGTCGCGGAAAAATCTATCAGGTCACGCCGACTCGTTTCCAGAACTGCCAAGCTTTCTGAAACTTCAAGTGGGTAATCCTGCGGGCGCGGCGCTATCGTGGGATCCGCCTGCCGGTGTCACTTAGTTGCGACAACTCCTGAGACCTCAAGCTCTCTGGATTGATGCTCAAGGGATGTGATCGCGAAGTGGAAAAAGCAAGAATCTGCGAAAGCGTTTGCCGAAATCAAGACGCCTTGATCCGTACTCAAAAAAGGACTTGACAAACATGGGAAAATAGGCGGAGCATTAGCGCATTCCCTGAAGTAAACGTATACTTGAAAATCGAGTAAGGCTTCCGTCGAGGGGAAAACCGGGGTTCCCGTAAGCGATCGTCATTCTTTTGAACTTCGCAGAGAGTCGGTTTATCTTGGAGGGTATCGTGAGACGAGCGAGGATAACTGAAGCCGTCGCAGGCTTTGTTCTTTCCATTTTGGTTCTCTATTCACCTAATATCCTGGCGCAAGGGCTGTTCGGAACAATCAGCGGGGGTGTCAGCGATTCGAGCGGAGCCGTAGTTCCGGGCGCAACCGTACGGGTCATAAACGTGAGCACAAACGTTGTCACAACCCTGACAACGAACGGTGCGGGCGTCTACGTCGCGACCAGCTTGAATCCTGGCGTATACAACGTGGAAGCCGCGGCGAAAGGCTTCAAGACAGCGATCGTAAAGGGCATTACGCTTGAGGTGGACGGAAATCCGAAGATCAATCTGACACTTCAAGTCGGGCAGGTTTCGGAGAAAGTTGAGGTCACCACCGAGAGTGCGCCTCTGTTGCAGACACAGCAGTCGGACCTTGGCCAAACTGTCAACGAAAGGCAGCTAGAACAATTGCCCACTTTCGGTTCCACGGGCCGAAACGTCTACAGCCTGCTTCCGCTGGCCCCGGGCGTGTCGCAGCAGACCGGCTGCGATTTCTGTGGCAACAACGGCAACTTGCGGATCAGTGGAAGCCGGCCTCGCAACGACGACAACTTGCTCGACGGCAGCACGATCACGGCACCTGTCTTTGGCGGACCGGCGGTGGGGCCGTCGGTGGATTCGATTCAGGAGTTCCGCATCGAGCAGAACAGCATGTCCGCAGAATATGGCAAAGCGGGCGGCGCCATCCTGGTTGCCGTCAGCAAGAGCGGCACGAACACGTTCCATGGCTCCGCCTACGAGTACAACCGTAACCAAAAGCTCGATGCGAGGAATTTCTTTGAAGACCCCACCCAGCGGAAAAACCCCCTCACCTTCGATGAGTTCGGTGGGAGCGTCGGCGGGCCGATCATCAAGAGTAAGCTGTTCTTCTTCACCGATTACCAGGGCATCCGTTCGCATGGAAGCGGAGCCGCTGCTACCAACCTGGTTCCTAATGCCACCTTCCGCGGCGGCGATCTGTCCGCCTTGTGCACGACGGGATTCGATGCTTCCGGCAACTGTACGACCGCGAGCCAACAAATCCACTATCCGGGCACTACTACGCCCGTGCCCTTCAACAAAATCCCCTCCGCCCAGATCAGCCCGATCGCGCAGAAGCTGCTTGCGGTATGGCCCACATCTGCGACTTCTGCGGGGATCGGGACGAACGCATTGACGCTCAGCTCGCCAAGTAACACCTCTCTGAACAGGTTCAATCCGCGGATCGACTTCAACCTTTCGCAGTCCGACCATATCTTCGGTGCGCTGCACACGCAGACGGGTCGGACGCTCGACTATAACCTCATCATCGGACCCGCAGGCCAAAGGACCCAGCGGTCATCGGATTACGCCACGACCTTGGGCTGGACGCACACTTTTAGCTCGACTCTGGTGAATGACTTCCGTTTCGGCTACATGCATCGAATCGGTGATCGAATCCCTTACGGCGCGGGAGCTACGTCCCCTTCCGGTTTCGGGATCAACGGGATTCCCAATTGTTTGTCAAGCGTTCCCGACACATCGGACGGGACCAAGTGCGGCACGCCTGGGGTGAGTGTCAACGGGTTTACCGGCATTTCTAACGGCGGGATGCTCTACGAACCTGCCTCAACCTTTCAGTTCAGCAATGTGATGAGCAAATTGTTTGGCCGGCACAGCATCAAGGCGGGGGCCGAGTTCCGTCACTACTCCATCGACAATTACCAGCCCAACGGTGCCGTTGGCAGCTTCAACTTCATAGGGTCACAGACGGGAAATGGCTTTGCGGATTTCCTGTTTGGCGTGATGAACAACGGCAGTGTGCAGGTGCAAAACACGTTCGTTTCCTCGCGCGCGTGGTCCTACTCGTTTTTCGCGCAGGACGACTTCAAGCTCACGCCGAGGCTGACGCTGAACTTGGGGCTGAGGTGGCAGTACGATCAATCGTTCCATGAAATCCACCACGGCGATGCTTTCTTTGACCCCTTTACGGTCAAATGGGAACAGTTCGGTGTGAATGCGCCGGACACCACATTCGACCCCTCGTTGAAGGAATTTGGCCCGCGCGTTGGCTTTGCGTGGAACGCACGCGGCGGACTGGTTGTCCGCGGAGGCTACGGCATCATGTACCCTGGAGCCGTT
>WNFJ01744197.1_pt1 | contig 15794 bp, 11 predicted proteins | sample 5400461 | NCBI WGS metagenome assembly WNFJ01 (sample SAMN13153349, study PRJNA577476) | soil metagenome | isolation source: 115 cm saprolite on Douglas fir-dominated hillslope | place: USA:California | collected 2013-09-17 | reverse complement strand
GCCTGGACTAACGCGTGCGGCTACCGGCATCGGATCCCCCGAGCGTGAAAGGCGCGGCGGCCATCGCGCCCGCACAGCCGGAAGACAGACCGAGAATTCCGGCAGCGACGAGAACGCGCGGCTTCAGCCGTTGGCCACTCACAGCTATGCGTTCTATCTCCGCCGCCGCAGCCGGTCGATAATCATTGGAACGCACCGCCTCCAACCCCATGGGGTTTGACAGCAGCGGCCGGGCGGGTTCTTAATAGCGGCCGAGCACCGTCACTTTCGCCTGAACACCTTCTGGCCGAATGACGCGTCTTTATCGTAAGGATGATCAAATGGCTGAAGGCACTATCAAGCGGTTGACGGACAAAGGTTTCGGATTCATCGAGACGGGCAGCGGGCAGGACCTCTTTTTTCACATGTCGGCGGTCCAGAGCGTGCGTTTCGAAGATCTGAAACAAGGCCAGCGCGTTTCGTTCACGGAAGGCCAAGGCCCGAAGGGCCCCAGAGCCGAAAACGTAAAGCCGATCTAATCGGCCCCACGGTCGGGCACTACCCGGCAGGGCGAGATTCACAGGGAGGGCGCGAGATCGGGAGATTCAAGGCCGAAAAGCCCTGATTCCCTCCCGATCTCCCGGCCTCTCCTGTAAATCCCATTCAAGCGCCAAGCGCGGTGGGGTCTAGGCTCCCGGCAAATGCGCGAACCACTCGAGCATCGCTGCCGTGCCGCGTTGCCGTAACCACGGCTGGTCGTGAGGGCCAGGCAGTTCGACGAACGTGTTGGGGATCGCTGCGCTCGTCAGGGCACGCGCGAGCGCTTCGTTGCCGGCGCGGAACGGATCGCCCCGGCTCGTCTCGATGAGCAGATCGCGCGGCCCGACGCGCGCCATCGTCGCGGAAAGCCGCTCGGCGTAGCGAGCCGCGGCCCCTTGCCCTATTGCCGTCTGCACTCCTCCCCAAGCGCTGAAAGTCTCGGGCTGTCGCAGCAGAACTTCGAGTGAGAAGGAGCCGCCGAGCGAGCAGCCCGCCAGATACGTCGCGCGCATCGAGTCGATGGCGGGCGCCTCTTTTCGAGCGCGAGCGACCACGGTAAGCGCGACCCAGCGAGCGTAGGAGTCGAAAGCGCTCGGATCGCCGCCAGGCAGATTGGGCATGTACGGGCAAGCGAGCACGAGCCCACGAAAAGAGGGCGAAGCGCGGAGTCGATCGTACGAAGTTCCGAGACCGTAGCGCTCGAACCAAGCCCACGCGCCCATCCGCTCGTCGCCCGTCTCGCCCAGACCATGCAAGAGCACCAGCAAAGGAACGCGCTCGCCGGGGCCCAGGTGACGTGGAACACCAAGCACGAAACGCCGACTCACACTGCCTTGCACGAAGACCTCGCGCACGTCGAGTTCGCTTGGACGCCAACCGGGATCGACGTCGGCGCGCGCCGGATGAACGAACAGCGAAGCCGCCGCTCCGCTCGCGAGAGCGCGTCGCGAGATCATTCCAGAGCCTCTATAGCCCCTGCCGCAGGCCGGCGCCGCGATTGAGAAAGGCGGGTTCGGTTGGGCGCGGCGACTCGCGGCCCCACTTGCCAGTGCGTGCGCATGCAAGCAAGAGTCCCCCGGATGAAGATCTTGATCCTGGGCGCGTCGCGAGGAACCGGCGCGGAGGCGGTGAAGATTGCTCTCGCGCGCGGACACGAGGTGACAGCCTTCGCGCGGACGCCGAACAAACTCGTACTCGAGCACCCCAAGCTGACCAAGCTCGCAGGCGACTTTCACGATCGCGAGTCGGTCGCGAGTGCGGTACGAGGGCACAACGCGGTGATCATCACCGCGTCGTTCACGAGCTTCAAAGCACTCGGGGACAACCCGAACTACTACTCGCAAGGGACCGGTTACGCGATCGAGGCCATGAAGGCGCACGGGGTTCGGCGCCTGGTCGTGCTGAGCGCGTGGGGCGTGGGCGAGAGCCGAAAGCTCGCAAACTTCTTCGTCGACAAGCTGGTCATCTCCTTTCTCCTCAGGGGCGCCTACGAAGATCACGAGCGCCAGGAGAAACTGGTGCGCGAGAGCGGCCTGGACTGGGTCATCGCGCGACCCACCCGTCTCACGAATGGCCCCGCGAGAGGGCGGTATGTCAAAAAGACGGGATTGGATCCGGTTCCGCACTCGATCGCGCGCCCCGATACAGCCGCTTTCCTGGTGACCGCGGCCGAAGTCGACGCGTGGGTTCACCAGGCGGTGCAACTCGGCGGCTAAAGCGTGAAACTCGGGATCCGGCTGGGGGGTGTGGGGGGAGCGGCCTCGCTCACTGCGCCGAGACGATCCACGTGCTCGAGGGCATGACGACTCCGTCGGCCCGAAGGTAGGGAGACAGGGCTTCACGGAGTGCAGCGGTTACGGCCGGTCTTCGCTCCTCCCCGTCCTCTCCGGCCATGCGCATGATCTCGCCCGCGGGGCCCAGGGCCATGGCAAAGTCGAGTGCCTCCTCCACGTCGCGCCCGATGCAGACCGGCGCATCGTGCCGCTCGAAGGTGATGTGCGCGAAGCCGGCGCGCGCGAGAACGTCGCTCGTGAGGTCTGCGCTCGCCATCGAGAAGGGGCCGGGGCCGCACGTGGGTTCGCCGGGAGCATGCCGCTCGGGCACGAGCCCGCGCACGACCTGCTCGGCCACGTGCACCCACGGGTTGTCTTCGCGCTTGCGCCAAACGACCGCACAAAGCTTGCCGCCCGGCTTGAGCGCGCGCTTCATGTTGCGCATGGCAGCGACCGGGCTTGCAAAGAACATGACGCCGAAGCGCGAGAACACCAGGTCGTAGGGACCGCCCAAGTCGTCGAGCTGCACGTCGGCGCGGAAGAACCGGGTGTTCGTCAGGCCCGCGTTCTCGGCTTCCTTCTGCGACGATTCGACGAAGCGCCCGGCAACGTCCACACCGCGGGCGCGGCCCGCCGGACCGACGGCGCGTCCAAGCGTCACGGTCACGTCGCCGAAACCGCTCCCCACGTCGAGAACGTTCGCCCCCCGTGAGGGTGGATGACGCTCGAGCGCAGCGTTGCTGTGAACCGTTAAACCAGCCGTGAGCACGTCACGGAATCGAAGAAACTTGTCGAACAGGACGCCGTTCCAGGCCGCCGTAGCTTCGTCGTTGTTTTCGCTCGCGACGACCGACATGGCTTCACAGTTTACAGTTAGAACATCATCCCGTCTTGCACGTAAAAGGCGATCGGCAGGTTGGGATTCTCCGCGACCGCATCGGGCGAGTACGCGACATCGACGCGAAAGATCGCCGCCTGCCCCCACTGCAGAAACGCGCCCACACCCGCTCCGTATTTCAGTCCCACGCCTTGGCCGTCGCTCGCCGCATTTGCCGAGTAGTCCGAAAATGCGCGCCCCGTGTCGAAGAACACGTCGCCGCCTACGTGCATCGACTGGCCGAACGTGCGGAAGGCCGCAAACATGCTGCGCACCTCGACGTTGGCCACTGCCTTGATGAGCCCCGCGTAGCGTCCGACAGGAACCCCGCGAACGCCTTGGGGGCCGCCGATGACGTCGTACGCGAGAAAGGGCCCAGCGCGCGACATATCGTAAAACGGCACGTTGCCTACCTGCGCGTCCACCAAGAGGCGCGAGGCGACGACGACCTTGCGCGCAACGGGTAAGAAGGCCGCGAGGATCGCGCCCGCCTCGCCATAGCGGACGTCGCCCTCGACCGGCACGCCCTGCACGAGCTTGACGCCCACTTGATGGTACATCCCGCGGTGGGGGAAAAACTCGTTGTCGCGCGTATCGTAGACGATGCCGACGCCGAGCTGAGCGAGGCTCATCGGCTGCAAACCACGGATAAGGGGCACCCCATTGGCCCCTTGGATGACCGCGTCCTGCACAAGTCGGCTGCCCGCGTAGGTTTCGGGCGCCACGTACCGGTACGTTGTGGCAACCATCAGGTCGAATGCGGCCGCGAGCTTCACGCGTGTAAGCTGCCGGACGCGCGCTTCCTGCGCGACAAACTCGTTGTACCTGGACAGATTGCCGCCTTGCGCGCTCGCGGGAAATACCGGCGTCGCGTTGCCGATGCCGAAGTAGCCCTGATTGACGGTCCGCTCGTAGGAAACCGCGGGATTCAGACGAACGCGGCCGTCAAAGAGCCCCGGCACGTCCCACTGCCAAAGGTAGTTCTGCTGCGCAATCTCGACTCCGTTGGGCCCGGGCTTCTCGCTCGCTGAGGCGACGAGGTCCATGTTCCATTTGTAAGGGCGCACGCCGCCATCGAAGCGCGTCAGCGTGAACACCGCGCCCGCCATCACGCCGATGTCGCTGGTCCCGCCCACGATGGGGAATCCCGCGGGCTCATAACGAGGCGTGTCGTAGTCGATGGGCGTTTCCCCATCGTCACGAACGCGATCCGGAGCGGTCCCCGCCGGTGCCGGTCCGGTGAAGAGAGAAGCCGGCGGAAGGGCGAGCGCGCTCGCCACCGGGGCGAGCGCGGCCGTCGGCGTTACGAACGCGCTCGATGCCCGAAGGAGTTGCGGCGTTGCGTGGACGGCGCGTCCAGGCGTCTGGGCAATGGCCGAGCCCGACAGGGTGCCCAGAAGGCTCACGAGAGCAAGGCTCAGCGCACCCGACACGGCTGTGTTGAAAAGGACCGAGCGAACCACGGCGTCCTCGAGAGAGTGCGAAACTCGCACCCGCGTCGTGAGTGCTTGCCGGAAGTAACGTCTGAGGCACGCGCCCGGTTGCCGGAACGGCATTTGCTCGCAAAAAGAGACCCAAACTCATCGCGACAGCTCGGACGCGGAGGGCGGCTTTAGAAGGGCCAAGGTTGTCGGAAAGCCAACAGTCGATGTGGCGGACGACAGAGCCGTGGCGGAGTCGACCGCGACACGCAATGTTTCAAACTCAATTCTGGTCCGTTGCGGCCGAGCCGCTGACCGTGATTCTAGTCATTGGCGCAAAGCCCGAATTGCGTGCTGGCGCCGGCGGCGAGGCTCCGGTTGAAGTCGACGCCGGTGAAGACCCAGGTTGAGCCGACCGTCGTCGCTGTGGCATTCCACACGCTCGTGATTGCCCCCTTGGCGGGCAGTGTGGCCGTCCATTGGAGACTCGCGCTCGTCATGTTGGCGACGGTCACCGTTTCGCAATAGCCGCCGACCCAAGAAGTGTCCGTGTGTACGCTGACTTGCGCGACATCGGCCGGAGGCTGCGCGGCGTCGCCCCCCGCCGGCGCAGCAGCGCTTGCGTCAGCGCTTGCGCCCCCATCGTCGGACGGCGGAGCGTTCGACACCGCGTCGGCGATGCGTCGAACGAAATGGTCGGTCTGCGCGAGCGAAACGAGCAGGCTCTGCAACCCGAGTCCACCCGCCCGAAAGCGTGCGACGACCGATTGGACACCGCATGCATCCTGGTTGTCGCCGACTCCATAGGCGAACCGGTACCACTCGAGGGCGAAGCACTCCTCAACGTCCGGGCTCACGGCCAAGCGCGCCGCGAGATCGGCAACTCCGCTAAATGCGCCGTTCGTCGACGTCGTGCCAACGATCGTGCCGGTCGTATCCACGGGCGGCGGCACCGCCCCGCCAATGCCGTCGAAACCCTCGAAGCCGAACCCGATGGGATCCATCAACTGGTGGCAGCCCGCGCATTTCGGATCCCGCGAGTGCTGTGTGAACCGATCGCGATTGCTGGCGTTTGGGCTGACCGACGCCAGGTTCGTGTTCACGCCGGGAGGCGGCGGAGGAAGCGCCTGACAGAAGAAGCGTTCACGAACAAGCTTGCCGCGATGCACGGGAGAAGGACGGTCCGGTTTGGCCTCGGCGGACAGAATCGACGCCTGGGTGAGAAGGCCGGAGCGGCCGGAAGGCAGCTTGTAGGGGCGAAGGCCGGTCGAATCGACAGGTCCCACGGGTGCGCCAAGTCCGTAGAACTGAGCGAGCGCATCGCTGGCCCATGTCGTGTCGCCCCTCAAGAGCTCGGAGAGCGTTGCGCCGTCCTTGCGCATCGTGTTGGTGAAAAAAGCGACTGTCTCGGCGTACATCGCGTCGCGCAAGGCTGGCGAGTACGCCGGATATACGGCGGGGTCCTTCACGGCGATCTCCAGCAAATCGAGCTTGAGCCACTGGCGAACGAAATGCTCGAGGACCACGCGGCTCTTGTCCGAAGCCAGCAGCCGCTTGGCCTGCGCCGCGATGACGTCGCGGTTGGCGAGGGCGCCGCTCGCCGCGGCCGCGAAGAGCGCGTCATCGGGCATCGACCCGGTCAGCATGTAAGACAGCTCGGAGGCGACCTCGTACGGCGTAAGAGAAATGCCGGTCGCATCGGGTGTGCCTAGCTCCGTGCGGTAAAGGAAGTTGGGCGACTGCAGCATCGCGGCCACCACCGCCCGCGCGCCTCCGTCAAAGCCTTCGTTCGTTGCGACCGCTCCGTACAGAATGCCGTACCGCTGCTGCTCGGCGGGAGTGAGTGGACGCCGAAACGCTCGCGCGCCGAACGACTGCGTGAGTTTCGCGGCACACGATGCGTCCCCGTTCGCGGCGGCGCAGGGATCAAGCTTGCCGAGCAGCACGGTGGCCGCAATGTCCTCGGCCGCCGCGCGAGCCTTGTCGGTGTAAAGCGGCGGCACCTTGAGGGCCGCGGCGTTGTCGTCGAAGCCGTTCACTCGATCGTCGGGCGGGAAAGTCGTGCCGTACTTCGGAGCCATGCCAAGAAGGTCGGCGAGCGTATTGTCGTACTCGAAATCGGTGAGCCGGCGGATCACCGGCGTGCCGGGGTTCGACGTCGCGGCGTTGCAGGAGGGGGAGGGGCCAGGCGACGACCCCGCGTCCAACGCCGGAGGCGACGACGGGCGGTTGAGCAGGGGGGCAACGTGGGGTCCCTTCGCCGAACAGGAGACGAGAGCGAGAGACGCAAGCGCAGCGGCCCCCTCGCGCACTCTCGAGACAGCCCCGTTGCGTCTTCTCAAGAGAGCCCCGCGAGCGGTCCCATCGACACAGCGGGGTCGCCGAACGCCTGCGTGTCGAGCCCCACGGCCTGGCACAAGGTGACGAGCAGCGCTTGGTGCGATGTGCCCTTGAAATCGAGATATCGGCCCGTTCGCAAGAACCCGCCGGCACGCCCCGCCAAGACGAAGGGCACGCTTTTGCCGTCGTGGAGCCGTCCGTCACCAAGCTCCTTGACCCAGGCGACGAGCGTGTTGTCGAGCATTGACCCGCTGCCGCCGGGCTCGGGGAGCGTCTTGAGCTGCTGGACGAGATAAACGAATTGCTGGGCGTACCAGCGCTCGGCCTTGACGAACGCTTGCACTCCAGCGGTGTTCGAGTCGTCGGAGTGCGACAGATCATGGTGCCCTTGGCTGAGTCCAAGCCACGTGAAGACGTGCGGGCTAATCGTGTGCGCCCACTGAATCGTGGCAACGCTTGTCATGCCGCACGCGAGCGCGGTGACGAGCAGGTCCATCTGCGCCTTGCCAATCGCCGGGAAGTTCGCGTTCGACCACTTGCTCATCGCCGCTGGAGCCATCGGGGCAGCGCATCCGCCTGCGGCCGAGACTCCCTGTTCGGTGGATCGCAACGCTTCCAGATGTTGGTCGAGCTTCGCGCGATCGTCTGCGCCGACCCGGGCGCGAAGGTCGCTAATGTCGGCGGTGATTGCGTCGAGGATGCTCTTTCGGCGAGCGGAGAGCTGGGTCGCCTGCCCCGGGGCCAGCTGCGCGCTTGCGAAGAGCGATTGGTACATCTGGACCGGGTCGTCTTCCGGAGCGACGTAGACGCCCGGCGACGAATACGCCATTCGCGTCTGGACGTTCGCCCCCCACGCCCCGGTCTCGACGCCGAAGCCCAGTGGCTTGACGCCGAGTTTCTTCGCGATGAATTGGTCGACCGACATGCCGCCGGTGGCCATCTGCGCAGTGCCGTTGGCGGTAAGCATGCCGCGCATGCCGGGCTCGTGGTTGTTGAACCCGATGAAGTCGATGCCATCGCAGACGACGATGTCGGGCTGAATCGGTGCAAGCGGCTCGAGGATGCTGCCGGGCGCGAATGTGAAGTTCGTGTCTTGTCCGGTGGGCCGCCAGAAGGGGTGGACGGTCCCGTTGGGGCTAAAGAAGACGACGAGGCGCTTGGCGACGTTGGTGGCCGCTGCGCGGGCGATGCGTCGCGCGGAGCCGAAGAGCAGGCTGCCGAGCAGCGCGCCGCCTGCGCCGATGCCGAGTTGGCGGCGGCTTAGCCGGTGACTGGCCATGGGTTCGTGGGCATAACTGTACGGTCTCGGTCGGGATGGCGCAGCCGCGGGGGCGCTCGCACGACCCGAATTACAGTCGTATCGCGATTTTCGGAGCACTGCAGCTGACCCGCACCACTCAGCGGGCAAGCGTCGAATGTCAAATCGAGGGGTTGACGGGTGTAGCCTCCGAAACGCAATGGCTGACTCGACACACACCGCCACCGAGAGAGACGTCCTTGAAGCCAACGCGATCTTTTACAAGGCTTTCAGCGACGGGGACTACGCCGCCATGGCCGCGCTTTGGGCGGCGCGGGCGCCGGTAGCATGCCTTCATCCTGCTGCGCGAGCGCTCATCGGGCGCTCCCCCGTGCTGGAAAGCTGGAAGCAGATTCTTGGCGGGGCTTCCCGCTTCAAACTGCGCTGTGATCAGCCAATCGCGCATGTCGTCGGAGATACGGCCATCGTCACTTGCTACGAAGGAGCCGGCGATCAGCCCGCGCACCTGGCCGCGACGAACGTGTTCGTACTGGAGGACGGTCGCTGGCGCATGGTCCACCATCACGTAGGTCCGGTCTCCAGCCCCGTACCTGCGCCACCAAGCCCGGCGTTTTCGGTCAACTGAGGTGCCGCTACGAGACATCATCGTCTTGGCCCTCTCGCCGTTGGCGTGTGCGAGCGCGAGCCATCCGACTGCCTCGGCGATAGATGCCTCGGACGCTTTGCTTCCTGTGGACGCTCCGTCCTCCGACAGGACTGTCTCGGACGCAGCGGTCTCGGACGCCGCAGCAGTCAGCGAGGCAGACGCTCCGCGCGGCGCCACAGATGCGACCGACGCCGAATCGCTGGACCGAGCGGATGCGAGCCCCGTCGACTGCACAGCGGACGCCGGCGTCCTGTCGTGGGCCAATGGGAATGTCCGCGTTGACTACGATCTATCGCACGGCACCGCGACGTTCTTTCACGGTGGCGTCCCGAAAATCTCGAACTTCTATGCTGGCGTTGGGCTTGCATCGTACACGACGACCACGATGTACAAGACCCGCACCTGCGCGGTTCACGGCAACGAAGCCATCATCACCAACACGGACGGCTCCCTGCCAACGATCGAGCAACACTTCATGCTCATCGGTGGAAACAAGTTTCTCGCGCGTGCGACCGTCATCGGGAGCAATGTGGGAACGAACTGGATTTCGCCCGTGGTAACGAACACCGTCAGTGGCGTGGACGTCGGAACCTACGGCGACGTCCGCGCGCTGTCGATCCCCTACGACAACGACGCCTGGGTTTCCTACGATGCGCAGCCGATCGAGGGCTCGGGTACGTCCTACGAGGCGGCTGCGTTCTACGACAACGTGACGAGGAACGGAATCGTGGTCGGGTCGGTCACCCATGACACGTGGAAGACTGGCGTGTACTACAGCGGCGCGAGCGGCAAGCTCGACGCGCTAAGCGTGTTCGGGGGCGTGGTCGACGCGGCTTGGACGCACGACGTCGTCCCCCACGGGAAGGTCCGCGGCACCTCCATCGCGTCGCCGATCGTGTTCGTAGGCTACGCGCCCGATTGGCGGGACCTGATGGAGGAGTTTGCGGACACCAACGCTGCGTACAAGCCCCAGCTTGCATGGAACGCCGGCGTTCCGTTCGGCTGGAACAGCTGGGGCAAGCTGCAAACGCGGATCAGCTACGACGCGGCCCTCGGCGTCTCGGATTTCATCGAGAGCAGCCTGCAGGATGGGGGATTCGTCGACAACGGCGTCGTTTACGTGAATCTCGACTCTTATTGGGACAACCTCTCCGACGCGCAGCTCGACGCGTTCGTCGCGCACTGCCACGCCAACGGGCAGAGGGCCGGCATCTATTGGACTCCGTTCGTCGACTGGGGTCAGTCCGCAACTCGTCGGGTGGAGGGGACCTCGTACACGTACTCCGAAGTCTGGCTGAGAGACTCGAAGGGCGCCCCAATTGCGCTCGACGGCGCCTATGCAATCGACCCCACGCACCCTGGGACCAAGGGGCGCATCGACACGTTCGTCGCCGCGTTTAGGAGGCACGGCTTCGAGTACGTCAAGCTCGACTTCTTGACGCATGGCGCGCTCGAGAGCGCAGTCCGCTTCGACCCGAGCGTCCAGACGGGCGTGCAGGCGTACAACCAGGGCATGCAGTACATCGTGGACCGCATCGCCGGAACCATGTTCATCAGCGAGTCGATCGCGCCGCTCTTCCCGCATGGGTACGCCCACAGCCGGCGCGTCTCGTGCGACGTCTCGGGTGCCGCGGTCGGATCGAGGAGCGCCGAGTACGAGATGAACTCCGCGTCATACGGATGGTGGATGAGCGGACGGCTGTATCCGTTCAACGATCCGGACGCGATGCTGTTCGAAGGCTTCACGGCAAGCGACAACATGACGAGACTCTTGTCGGCCGTCGTTTCGGGAACGGTCTTCCTCGACGGCGACGATCTGACGGGCGCAGCGGCACAGGCTCTCGCGCGCACATATCTCACGAACGATCGCATCAACCGTGTCGCCCGTCTGGGCAAGGCGTTCCGGCCCGTCGAAGCAAACACCGGGACCGCTCCGTCCGACGTGCTCGCTCTGGCCGACGGCGGCCGGTACTACATCGCAGTGTTCAACTTCGGTTCGACGGCGGAAACGAAGACCGTCGACCTCGGGCGCGCGGGGCTCGATAGGGCGGCCGACTATACCGTCACGGACCTGTGGACCGGGGCTGCGACGACGGCACATGGAACGTTGACGGTGACGCTCGACCCCGGCTTCGCGAGGCTATTCGCCCTGCGTTGACGTGAACTGCGGTCGATACGCCACGACGAAGAGGCGCCGGAAGGGAAAGAGCACTCGCCCGTTGGGACGGCGGGGGAACGCCGCCCGGATCCGCTCCAGGTACTCTGCCGTGAACTTGGTCCGATCGGTTTCGGACGTCAGGGCATCGAGGAACGGTCTCAGGCCGGTGCCCTTGTACCAATCGACGATCGCTTCCGGCCCCGCCATCACGTGAATGTATTCCGTCTCCCAGAGGTCGATTCGCGCCGCGTGCGGCGCGAGGACGTCGTAGTAAAATCCCGGGCCATGCACATGCCACTCGCGCACGCCGCCGGCGGGGAACGCCCCACGCCAGCCATCTGAAAGTTCCAGTTCGCGCATTAGCCGATGGGCCGCGCCGTCGTAATTGCATGGCACCTGCACAGCCAGCGCACCGCCACCCGCAACACGATTGAGCAGTTGCGGGTAGATGCCCGCATGGTCGTTCACCCAATGCATGGCCGCGTTGGAGAACACGATGTCAAACGCCTCGTCGCCGGCAGCGGCCCATGCGGCGATCTCGCCGACGATCCAGGTACGGTTCGGATACGTCCGGCGCGCCGCGTCGATCATGTCGGGCGAGCTATCGAGCCCCGTCAACTGCGCGTCGGGCCATTGCTTCGCAAGCACCTCCGTGCTGTTGCCCGGACCGCAGCCAAGGTCGATGATCCGACGGGGCGAGGCAAGCGCGATGCGGGCGACCAAGTCTCGGCACGGCTGCGTGCGCTCGTCGCCAAACCTTAGGTACTGGTCCGCGTTCCACGTGGGCACGAAAACTTCGTAGCGACGCGGCTCGCCGCATGCAAACCGTTGATGCAAATGGCGCCGGTCCTCTGCCGCAATGCAAGTAATGCTCGCTATAGCCCACCGCCGCGTCGGTTAGGTTCCTACATTTACCGCGGAGAGCGCCCCCGCCGGCCTGCTGAGTGGCTAGCGCGCGCCCCTACCGCAGCGTATCGTCCAGAGGTACCCCACGTGGGAGGATTCATGGTTCGACACGCTGCGCTCGCCGCAGTCTGCGTCTTGGCGACCGCGTTCGCCTGCGGCAAGACGGGCGGCTCGCCCTTCGCGGAGAGCGGCACGTCGACCGGGGGCATAACTCCAGGCAATAACTCTGGCCTCTACGTGGGCCTCGGCAGCGGGGCCGGAGGTCCCGGTTCCGGCGGCACCGGCACGACGACCGGAGACCTGATGATCATGCCGGCCAGCCCCGTCCTTGACGTGATGGCCGGTCAGCAGATGCCGACGGTTACCTTCACGGCTTCCTACAAAGGCGCGCCGACGGACGCCGTCTGGAACATCGATCGCGGCGAGCTCGGTACGATCAGCGCGACAGGCGTCTTCACTCCTTCGGGAAACTTCGGCGGCACGGCCAACGTTACGGCCACTCACGCAAGCCTGAGCGGAATGACCACCGTGACGGTGAACCTGCAGGCAACCGGGCAGGGTGACCCCGCGTGGACGGCCAATCCGGCCGCGCCAGGACCGGGCGGCTACGGCGGCGTCGGTGGCAACGGTCCCGGCGGCCCTCCTTCGCCTACGCAGATGACGGCTCTCGGCTCCTCCCCTGCCGCCGATGCTGCCGTGACGTGGCTCTATCCGTACGACCAGACCGTCTGGCCGCAAGGTCTGCTCGCGCCGCTCTTGCAGTGGGACTCGGCGGGGCACACGTTCGACGCGGCGTACTTGCACGTCAAAGAAGCCCATTACGAATACAAGGGCTATTTCGCCGCGAACAAGATGCCGTTTCAGAATCTGCCGATTCCGCAGAAAGTTTGGGACGCGATGGCGCATTCCGCTCAGGGCGGCACGGCCACGGTGACTCTCGTGCTGAGCGAGGGCAACCGCGCGATCGGGCCCTACACCCAGACGTGGGTCATGGCTTCCGCCAACCTGCACGGCGTCATCTACTACAACTCGTACGGCACGGCGCTCGTCAAGAACTCCGCGACCGACGGGCTCGACGCCTACGTCAACCAGTACGGGGCGGGCACGCTGGCGATCGCGCCGGGCGCGACGGCGCCGACAGTGGCCGCGGGCATCAACAGCGTCAACGCGAAGGGCGACGGCACGGGGTGTCGCGTCTGCCATACCGTCTCGGCCGACGGCAAATCGCTCGTGACACAGGCCTCGACGGTCAGTGCCGGGGATTACGCAACGACCGTCTTCGTCAATCTCGCCAACGACGCGACGCGGGGCGCCGGCACGCCGCTGCAGACCGTGAACCTCACGTTTCCGGCCCTTCGCAAGGACGGCAGCCAATTGCTTTCGGGGGCGGGCGGCATGCGAAACAGCGACACTTCGACGCGGCTCTATGCACTGCCCGCGGGCACGCTCGTGCCGGGCGTCATCGGGCTGCCCGACGGGTTTCAGGCCGCGCTGCCTGCGTTCTCCCCCGATACCAAGCACGTGAGTTTCAATTTCTTTGCGGGCCAGCTGACGAGCGGCACGACGATGCTCACGGGCGACAATGTTTCGCTGGCCATGCTCGATTTCGACGGCAACCTGACGTTTTCCAACCCGCGGGTCTTGTACAAGCCGCCCACCGGCGAAGTGACCTACTCCTCGTTTCTTCCCGACAGCTCGGGCATCGTTTTCGCGGTGCAGCTGAGCGGCGGCCCGTTCGGCTTTACGTGGAACAGGAATACGGGGGAGATCTGGTGGGTCGATGTGGCGAGCGGCAAGTCGCACCGGCTCGACGCGCTCAACGGCTACGGGCCGAACGGCACCCCCTATCTGCCCATTTTGCCTGCCGCGACCACGCATACCGCGGCGCAGGACGCGACCCTGAACTACGAGCTCACCGTCAATCCCATCGCCTCGGGCGGCTACGCCTGGATCGTCTTCACGAGCCGGCGCCTGTACGGCAACGTGGCGACAATCGACCCGTGGCAAAGCGATCCGCGGCACTACAAGTGGCAGGATAACGTCACGACGAAGAAGCTTTGGGTCGCAGCGGTTGATCTGGGCGCGACAGCCGGCAGCGACCCGAGCCACCCGGCGTTCTACTTGCCGGCGCAAGAGCTCAACGCAGGCAACTCGCGCGGCTTCTGGAGCGTCGATGTTTGCAAGGCAGACGGGCAGGCCTGCATGACCGGTGACCAGTGCTGCGGCGGGTACTGCCAGCAGGTGGACGGCGGGATGGTGTGCACGTCGCTCAAGCCGCATTGCGCGGCGCTCTACGACAAGTGCGCTACCGACGCCGATTGCTGCGGGGCGGCGCAAGGGATTCGCTGCGTCAACAACGTGTGCACGGGCGCGTCGCGTCCGCCGCGCTAGGGACGCGCGTCACGTGCGAGGCCTGAGACGAAATCTCGATTCTTGCTAGGCTCGTACCATGGATGACGACTACTTCGACGCTCTCCGCCAAACGGGAGATGCTTGGGAAGCATACCGGGACGCGGCCAGCAGCGACGCAGAGAGCAAGCGGAGCGGGGTCCTGTGGGCGGAGTGGCAGCGGTGGATCGTCAAGCTGACGAACCTCCGTGAGAACCGTCGCCGCGGGTGATTGTCCGCCAGCGCCGAGCCGCCTGCGGCGCTGGCTTCCGGGTGCTTCCGAGATCGTGTCAAGGCAGCGTCGCCACATTGGCACTGACGAGCGGACCACCCCCCGTGGCAAAAGCAGCGAAAGCTCGACCGCCGAGCGAGCGCCCAATGCGGCTCAGGGTGAATCTGGTTCCTACGGGGCTACTGCCAGGAGCGAACACCCACGGTCTCGAAGAGCTCCTTCGATGGAAAGACAACGCCGCCGCGCACCGTGCTGACCACTCGGCGCGCCTCCCCAATGTTGGCGATCGGGTCGCCATCGACGACAAAGAGATCCGCTACCTTGCCAGCGGCGATCGTTCCTGTCTTCGCGTCCTGCTTCATCGCCCGCGCCGCCACGATCGTCGCGTCGCGCAGCGCATCCGCTGGCGACACCCCTGCGCGCACGTAGAGCTCAAGCTCATGGTCAAACATCAGACCGGCAATCGCGTCGGTCCCAACGACCGTCGTCACTCTCGCGTCGTGAAGCGCCTTGACCATCTGCAGGACCTTTTCGAACGATCTGCGGTGAAGCTCCGCTTTTCCCTCTTCCTCGGGCAGCCCGCCCGTCAAGAAGCTGCGCGCCGGCTGAACCGGAACGCGCTGGGCGACCCACTCGAGCCCCGGCGTGATTTTCCCCTGCTGGCCGACAATGAGATCTTCGAACGCGTCGAGCGTCGGATCGACCACGGTGTGGTGCACGCGTAGGAGGCCCAAGAACTCTTGCGCCTCCTTCGACTTCAAATCGAAGTTCGCCGCTTTCTCCGCGACGATCGAAAAGCGCAGCGGGGTGCGCGTGTCGGTGTCGTGATCGGCGAGGGAGTTCAGAAAGAGCATGTTGATGTGCTCGATGCCGTCGTAGCCCGCCTTCACGGCCTCGTTGGCGAGCATGTGCACCGGGACGTGCCCGGTCACCGTCATGCCGCGCGCGTGCGCCTCCTTGGTGATAGTGGGTACGAGCTCCGGCTTGATCGAGTTGTAGATCTTCATCATCTCGTATCCGCGCTTTGCGTAGAACTCGACGCCCGCCTTGGCTTCGGTTTCGGTCTCCGCCGTGATCCGGCTCGATGCAGCCTTCGGCCCGCGCCCCTCGATGAAGCCCGCGCGGAAGACGTGCGGACCGACGGCGGTGCCGTCGTCGAACCGCTTCTTCCAGTCGTCGAGGCGGTCCGGATCGTTGCCGACGTCGCGCACGGTGGTCACGCCCGACGCGATGTCGAGCGCGCCGTCCGCGTCCGTGAGATGTGCATGCATGTCCCA
>WNFJ01261267.1_pt2 | contig 15794 bp, 17 predicted proteins | sample 5400461 | NCBI WGS metagenome assembly WNFJ01 (sample SAMN13153349, study PRJNA577476) | soil metagenome | isolation source: 115 cm saprolite on Douglas fir-dominated hillslope | place: USA:California | collected 2013-09-17 | reverse complement strand
CAGCGTCGGCGACACCGTCGACGTCATCGTGCTCGACGTCAACCGGGCCTCCAAGCGGATCTCGCTCGGCATGAAGCAGGTCGAGCCGGACCCCTGGGCGACGATCGAGGAGCGCTACCGGCCGGGGAGCCGCATGCCGGGCAAGGTGCGAAACCTCACAGACTTCGGCGCGTTCGTCGAGCTCGAGCCGGGCGTCGACGGGCTCCTGCACATCTCCGACATGTCGTGGACCCGCAACATCGGGCACCCGTCGGAGATCCTGAAGAAAGGCCAGGAGGTCGAGACGCAGATCCTGAGCGTCGACCGCGAGAATAAGCGGATCTCGCTCGGCCTGAAGCAGATCCAACCCGACCCGTGGGACTCGGTGGCGTCGCGCTACCCGATGGGCTCGCGGGTGACCGGCCGTGTGGTTCGCCTCACGGACTTCGGCGCGTTCGTCGAGCTCGAGCCGGGCGTCGACGGCCTCCTGCACATCTCCCAGATGTCGAACCGGCCGATCGCCACGCCGGGGGAGATCGTCAACGTCGGCGACGAGCTCACGCTCATGGTGATCCGCGTCGACCCGCAGGAGCGGCGGATCGGGCTCAGCCTGAAGGAGCTTGCCCACGCGATCGAGCCGACACGGAGCGAGGCGACGGACTTCCGGGGCCGGAGCCCGCGCCGCGGCAAGCGCAAGGACGACTACGACGACGACGACGAGGATTAGCAGGTGACCGGACGCGCGCGCGCCGTCGCGATCACGCTCGGGATCATGGCCGGCGTGGTCGCGCTGTTCGTCGTCACGCTGTGGGTGGTGCTGCGCCTCTCCGAGGGGGGCGGTCTCGCCGGCGGCCAGAAGGTCGCGATCGTGGAGATCGAGGGCACGATCGTCGACACCAGCGACCTCGTGCGCGAGCTGCGCGAGGACCTGGACAACTCCGCCGTGCGCGCGGTCGTCGTCCGGATCAACAGCCCCGGCGGCGTGGTGGGGCCGACGCAGGAGGTGTACGGGGAGCTGCGGCGCCTCCGGAAGGCGGGCAAGCCGGTCGTCGCGTCGCTCGGCGCGGTGGCGGCGTCCGGCGGGTACTACATCGCGGCGGCCGCCAACCGCATCTACGCGAACCCCGGCACCCTGACCGGCTCCATCGGCGTGATCATGCAGCTGGCGAACGTCGAGGGTCTCTTCAAGAAGATCGGCGTCGACTACGTGGTCGTCAAGGCGGGGGCCCACAAGGACATCGGCAACCCGGGCCGCCCGATGACGCCCGAGGAGCGGCGGATCCTCCAGGCGCTCCTCGACGACGTGCCCGCGCAGTTCATCGACGCGGTCGCCGACGGGCGTCACCTCGAGCGCCGGGCCGTCGTCGCCTTCGCCGACGGCCGCATCTTCTCCGGCGCCCAGGCCAAGGCGCTCCACATGGTCGATGCCCTCGGCGGCCTCGAGGACGCCGTGGAGGGTGCGGCCGAGCTGGCCGGGCTGCCGCCGCATCCCCGCGTGATCCAGCCCCGCCGGCGCTTCTCCCTCTTCGACCTCCTCCGCACCCAGCTCGACCTCCGCGGGCTCGGCGGGATGGCCGGGCCGCCCCCGCTCTTACGGATGCCGCTCTACCTGATGGACTGAGCGGCCCCCCCGGGTACGCTCGCCAACGAAGAAGCCCCGGCCCTCCTGCTAAACCCGTAATGTTCTTGACATTCTTTCGGGGCCCATGCTAGCGTGGGGGCGCTTGGAGGGCGCCGGACGATGACGAAAGCCGACCTGATCGACGAGATCTCGAAGATCTCCAGCTTGACGAAGAAAGAGACCGAGACGATCGTCAACACGATCTTCGACAACATCACCGAGGCGCTCGCCAAGGGCGACAAGGTCGAGCTTCGCGGCTTCGGGAGCTTTCGCATCCGGCATCGGAACTCGCGCAAGGGACGCAATCCGAAGACGGGATCGGCCGTCGAGGTTCCGCAGAAGCGCGTGCCGTTCTTCAAGGTAGGAAAGCGCCTCCGGGAACTCGTCAACACGTGAGCCGGCACGGCCTCGACGGGTGAACCGCCTCTGGGCGCCGTGGCGGCTCGCCTACGTGAGCGGTGCCCAGCCGGCGACGGGCTGCGTGTTCTGCGAGGCGCTCCGGGGCGCCGATGACCGCGGGCGGCTCGTCCTCCACCGCGGCCGGACGGGCTTTCTGATCCTCAACGCCTATCCCTACGCCTCCGGCCACGTGCTGGCCGTCGTGAACCGCCACGTGGGGTCGGTCGAGGAGGCGACGCCCGACGAGCTGGGCGAGGCGATGACGCTGGTCCAGCAGGCGACGGCGGCGCTGCGCCGCGCGTACCGACCGGACGGCTTCAACATCGGCCTTAACCAGGGGCGGGTGGCGGGCGCCGGGATCGAGGGCCACCTGCACGTCCACGTGGTGCCGCGCTGGAACGGCGACACCAACTTCATGGCGGTGCTCGGCGACGTGAAGGTGCTGCCGGAGGCGCTCGACGCGACCTGGGAGCGGCTCCGTGCCGCCATGAGCCCGTGAGGCCGCCGACGCCGCTGACGCCGATGATGCAGCAGTACCAGGAGCTGAAGCGGCGCTATCCCGATCACCTCCTGCTCTTTCGGCTCGGCGACTTCTACGAGATGTTCTTCGAGGACGCCGAGCGCGGGGCCCGGCTGCTCCAGATCACGCTCACCGCCCGGCAGGGCGCCCAGATGGCGGGCATCCCCCATCACGCGGCCGAGACGTACATCGCGCGGCTGGTGCGGGCGGGGCAGAAGGTTGCCCTCTGCGAGCAGATGGAGGCTCCCGGCCGCGGCAAGAAGCTCCTGCGTCGCGAGGTCGTCCGGATCATCACCCCCGGCACCGTGACGGACACCGCCTTCCTCGAGGGCGCCGCCAACAACTTCCTGCTGGCGCTCGTCCAGGCCCGGAGCGCGCTCGGGCTCGCCCTCACGGACATCTCGACCGGCGAGTTCTGGGTCGGCGAGGGCGGCCCCGAGCTGGTCGACGCGGCGCTCGTCCGCCGGCCGGCCGAGATCCTCCTGCCGGCGCCGCTCCGCGAGGAGCAGAGCCTCTGCGACCGCTTGGCCGCGCGGGGCGCCGTGCTGACCTTCTGCGATCCCACGACCTTCGCCCTCCGGCCCGGTGTCGAGGCGCTCCGCGCCCACTTCAAGGTCGCCACGCTCGACGCCTTGGGCCTGGCGGGCATGACGGTCGGGCTCCAGGCGGCCGCGGGCGCCCTCGCGTACCTGCGGGACACCCACGGCCAGGCCCTCGGCCACCTGACGCGGCTCCAGCGCCTCCTTGCCACCGACTCCATGACGATCGACGCGTCCGCGGTCGAGACCCTCGAGCTCAGCACGGCGCTCTTCGGCGCCCTCAACCGGACGCACACGCCGATGGGCGCCCGGCTCCTACGCCAGTGGCTGCTGCGGCCGCTCCTCGATCCGGAGGCGATCCGGCAGCGGCAGGACGCGGTCCAGGCGCTCGTCGCGGCGCCGGCGGCCCGCGACGCCGTCCGGCGGGGGCTCGAGCGGGTGGGCGACATCGAGCGGCTCGCCGGGCGCGCCGCGATGCGCGTCGCCCACGCGCGGGACCTCGTCGGGCTCCGGGTCTCGCTCGCGCCCCTCACGGAGCTGCGCGGCGCGGTCCCGACGTCGACGGGCGGGCTGCTGGCGAGCCTCGCCGACGAGTGCGACGCCCTCGACGACCTCCGGGAGCTCCTCGAGCGGGCGCTCGTCGACGAGCCGCCGCTCGTGCTGCGCGAGGGCGGGCTGATCCGCCCCTCGTGGAGCGACGCCCTCCGGGAGCTGGTCGCGGGGGCCCGCCAGGCCCGCGCCTGGATCGGCGAGCTCGAGAGCCGCGAGCGGACGCGCACGGGTATCGCGAGCCTCCGGGTCCGTTACAACCGCGTCTTCGGCTACGGGATCGAGGTGAGCCACGCGCAGGCGTCGCGCGTGCCCGCCGAGTACGTCCGCCGACAGACGCTCGCGGGCGCCGAGCGGTACGTCACCGCTGAGCTCCGGGAGGCCGAGGCGACGGTCCTGGGGGCCGAGGAGCGGATCCGGCGGCTCGAGTACGAGCTGTTCGAGCAGGTGCGCGACACGGTCGGGGCGCGGGCCGAGGCGCTCGGGCGGACCGCGCGCGCCGTCGGCCGGCTCGACGTGCTGGCGGCGCTCGCCGAGGTCGCCCACGCGCGCGGGCACGTCCGCCCCGTGGTCGACGACGGCCTGACGCTCCAGGTCGTCGACGGCCGCCATCCCGTGCTCGAGAGCCGGGCCGACCGCCCGGTGACCCCGAACGACATCGCGCTCGACGCCGACGCCAGCGTGATGATCCTGACCGGCCCCAATATGTCGGGCAAGTCGGTCTACCTCCGCCAGACCGCGCTCATCGCGATCATGGCGCAGCTGGGGGCCTTCGTGCCCGCGCGCGAGGCGCGGCTCGGCCTCGTCGACCGGATCTTCACCCGGGTCGGCGCCCAGGACAATGTGACCGGTGGCCAGAGCACGTTCCTGGTCGAGATGGTCGAGACCGCGAACATCCTGCACAACGTGACGCCGCGAAGCCTCGTCCTCCTCGACGAGGTGGGCCGGGGCACCTCGACGTACGACGGCCTGGCCATCGCGTGGGCGGTGGTGGAGGCGCTGCACGACCGCGGCGGCGGCGCCAAGGTCCTCTTCGCCACCCACTACCACGAGCTGACCCAGCTCGCGGAGCGGCTCCCCCGCGTCCGGAACTTCCACGTCGCCGTGCGCGAGTGGAACGACGAAATCGTCTTCCTCCATAAGGTGCGGCCGGGGAGCACCGACCGGAGCTACGGCATCCACGTCGCGCGCCTGGCGGGGGTCCCGGCACCGGTCGTCGAGCGCGCGAAGGCGCTCCTCGGCGAGCTGGAGGCCTCGGGCGCGGTGCGGACCGAGCGCGCCGACCGGAGCCAGCTCGGCCTCTTCGAGCCGGCGCCCCATCCGCTCGAGATCGAGCTCGCCAAGCTCGACCTCTCCCGGCTGACCCCCCTCGAGGCCCTGAACATCCTCGCCGAGTGGCAGCGCGCCCACCCGTCATGAGGCGCTCGAGCGCGCGGGGCGGGTCGCTCGGCTCGCCGCCGGGGCGGCCGGCCGCGGGTCCGAGCCCGACGGCGCCGAGACCGCGCGGGCGCGCGCTCGGGCCGCCATGACGCGGATCCGCGTCCTCCCCGAGCACCTGGTCAACAAGATCGCGGCCGGCGAGGTCGTGGAGCGGCCGGCGGCGGCGGTCAAGGAGCTCGTGGAGAACGCCCTCGACGCCGAGGCCGGGACGGTCACGGTCGAGCTCCGGGACGGCGGCGCCGCCCGGATCGCGGTCGCCGACGACGGGTGGGGCATGACCGGGGCCGAGGCCGAGCTGGCGCTCGCCCGCCACGCCACGTCGAAGATCGCCGCGGAGGAGGATCTGGCGGCCATCGTGACCCTCGGGTTCCGGGGCGAGGCGCTGCCCGCGATCTGCGCGGTCTCGCGGTTCGCCATCGTGACGAGCCCGCGGCCAGGCGGAGAGGGCGTGCGGCTGGCCGGGGAAGCGGGGCGGGTCACCCAGCGGCTGCCGGTGCCGGCGAGCCGGGGCACGAGCATCGAGGTCTCAGACCTCTTCTTCAACACGCCCGCGCGGCTCAAGTTCCTGAAGAGCGCCCAGACCGAGCTGGCGGCGACGCTCAGGCTCCTGACCCAGCTGGCACTCGCGTATCCCGGGGTGCACCTCCGTGCCAGCAACAACGGCCGGCCGGTCCTGAACGCGCCCGCCGCAAAGCGGCTCCGCGACCGCGTCGGCGCGCTCCGCACGCGAGGGCCACGGGGTCCAGGTCGGCGGCCTGGCCGCGCCGCCGCCCTCCTCGCGCGGGGGGCGCGACCAGATCGTCGTCATCGTCAACGGTCGTCCGGTGCGCGACACGATGCTAAGCCAGGCGATCCTGGACGCGTACCGGCCGCTCCTGCCGCGCGACCGCTTCCCGGTGGCCGTCGTGACGGTCACGCTGCCGGCCGCGGACGTCGACGTGAACGTGCATCCGACGAAGGCCTGGGTTCGGTTCCGGAGCCCGCGCCTCCTGCAGGAGATGGTCTTCGCGGCGGTCCAGGACGCGCTCAGGACGCCGGCCGTCGTCGGCACGCTCGAAGCGGGGGCGCCGGGCGCGATCGTCCCGAGCCCGCTCGAGTCACCGGAGCCGCGGGCCGGCGCCGGGCCGCCGGGGGAGGAGCAGCCGGGACTCTTCGCGGAGGCGGCCGCGCCCTGGGCGCGGAACCTCTTCGGTCGGGTCCTCGGCCAGGTGCAGGACACCTTCGTCGTCGCCGCCAGCGACGAGGAGGTCTTCTTCATCGACCAGCACGTCGCCCACGAGCGGGTACTCTTCGAGCGCCTCCAGGCCGCGCTGGCGAGCGGCCCGCTCGCGTCGCAGGAGGTGCTGCTCCAGGAACCCCTCGAGCTCTCCCCGCCCGAGCGGGTCCTGCTCGCCGAATGGCGGCCCGCGCTCGAGCGCCTGGGCTTTGCGCTCGACGAGGTCGGCGACGGCGTGGTGATGCTGCGCGCCGTCCCCGCGCTGCTCCAGGGCCGGGCGCCGCGGCGGCTCGTCGAGCGGCTCCTGGACGAGCTCCGACCGTCGGGCGGCAAGGCCCCCGAGGTCGACCGCGCCCTCTCGTTCGTCGCGTGCCGCGCCGCGATCAAGGCCAACGAGCGCCTGGCGCCCGAGGAGATGGAGCGCCTGGTCGCCGACCTGTCCCTCACGGAGACGCCCTACTTCTGCCCGCACGGCCGCCCCATCGTTTCGCGTGTATCATTGAGCGAAATCCGGAAGGAGCTCAAACGAAGCTGGTAGGCGAGCCTCCGCTGCTCGTGATCGCCGGCCCGACCGGCGTCGGGAAGACCGCTACCGCGGTCGCGCTGGCGCGCCGGCTGCCGATCGCGGTCGTCAGCGCCGATTCACGCCAGGTCTACCGGGGGCTCGACGCCGCCACCGGCAAGCCGACCCCGGCCCAGCGCGCCGCCGTCCCCCATCACCTGGTCGACGTCGTGGACCCCGACGAGCGCTACCAGGCGGCGCGCTTCCGCGCCGACGCGCTCGCGGCCATCGAGCGGATCCGCGGGGACGGGCGGCTGCCCGTCGTCGTGGGCGGCACCGGCCTCTACATCCGCGCGCTCGTGCGGGGGCTCGACCCGGCGCCGCCGCGGGATCCGCAGTTCCGGCGCGAGCTGGAGGCGGTGGCGGCGACCGCGGGGGCGGCCGCGCTCCACGCGCGGCTCGAGGCGCTGGCGCCCGAGGTCGCGCGCCGGCTCCACCCCCACGACCGCGTCCGCGTCGTGCGGGCGCTCGAGGTGCACCGCGCCGACCCCGCGGCCCTGACCGAGCAGACGCGGTGGCGGTCCCCGGAGACGCCCTACACTCTCCTCTACGTCGGGCTGACCCGCGACCGGGCGCGCCTGTACGCCGACCTGCGGGCGCGGGCGGCCGCGATGGCCCAGCAGGGCCTGGCCGACGAGGTGCGGAGGCTCCTCTTCCGGTATGGCGACCAGCCATCCCCGGCCCTCGAGGGGATCGGCTACCGGCAGTTCATCGACGTCGCGCGGGGGCAGGCGACCGCGACCGAGGCGCTCCGGCGCATGCAGCGGGAGACGGTCCGGTACGCGAAGCGGCAGTGGACGTGGTTCGCGCGCGAGCCCGGGATCCAGTGGATCGACGTGGACCGGGCCGGCGGCGCCGAGGGAGCCGCCGACACGATCCGGAAGCTCGCGGAGACGGGAGGCCTGCTCGGGTGAGCCGCCCCCGGCCGATCGGCCCGAACGGCCGCGGCCGAACCAACGGCGCCGGCCGGACCGCCGCCACCGCCGTGCCGCCCGAACGCGTGATCCTCGCCGCGCTCAAAGTGCCGTCGCAGTTGCGGTGGGAGGTGAGGGAGTCGCTCGACGAGCTCGCCCGCCTGGCGGAGGCCGCGGGCGCGGTCGTGGTCGACCGGGTCGTCCAGGAGCGCCCCGCCCCGACGCCGGCCCTCTACTTCGGCCGCGGCAAGGCCGACCTGATCGGCGAGCTCGCCCGGAGCCGCGAAGCCAACCTGCTCATCTGCGACGACGCGCTGTCGCCGGTCCAGGAGCGCAACCTCACGCAGGCGCTCGGCTTCAGGGTCATCGATCGGACGGCCCTCATCCTCGACATCTTCGCCCAGCGCGCCCGCACGAGCGAGGGCCAGCTCCAGGTCGAACTCGCCCAGCTCTCGTATCTGCTGCCCCGGCTCGTCGGGCAGTGGAGCCACTTGGAGCGCCTCGGCGGCGGCATCGGGACGCGGGGCCCGGGCGAGACCCAGCTCGAGTCCGACCGGCGGGTGATCCGCCGCCGCCTCCTCCGGGTCCGGGCAGAGCTCAACCGGGTGCGGGTGCACCGGCGCGTGCAGCGCGAGCGCCGGAGCCGGGCCGGCCTGCCCGTCGTCGCCCTCGTCGGCTACACGAACGCGGGCAAGACGACCTTGCTGAACCGGCTCACCGGCGCCGCCTTCCGGGTCGCCGACGAGCTCTTCGCGACGCTCGATCCGGCCGCGCGGCTCTGCGCGGCGCCCGGCTGCCAGCCCTTCATCCTCACCGACACGGTCGGCTTCATCAGAAAGCTCCCGCCCCAGCTGATCGCCGCGTTCCGCGCAACGCTCGAGGAGCTCGACGAGGCCGACGTCCTGCTCCACGTCGTCGACGCCAGCGCCCCCCAGCTCGCCGAGCATATGGCGGCCGTGGAGGCGCTCCTCGGCGAGCTCGACTTGCGGGGGCGCCCGAGCATCGTCGTCCTCAACAAGATCGACCGGCTCGAGGATCCCCGGGAGCTCGAGGCCCTCGTCGAGCGCTCGGGCGGCGTGGCGCTGTCGGCGGTCGGCGGGCGCGGGGTGCCGGAGCTGCTGTCCCGGATCGAGGGACTGCTCCGCCCGCTGGCGCCGCTCGTGCGTCTCCGGATCCCCTACGCCAACGGCGGCGCGCTCGCGCTCTGCTACGCGCGCGGCCGCGTCCTCGCGCGGAGCGACGAGCCGTCCGGCGTGCGGCTCGACGTCGAGCTGCCCCCGCACCTCATCACCGCCGTCGCTGCCTATCGCGTCTCGTAGCCGGCGGGAAGCCCCAGGGGCCGTCGGCGCCGCGCCCGCGCCTCGGCCGGAGCGGGGAAGTTCGATGGTACACTCTCTGGGACTCAGGACGGCTATGGGACTCCCCAACTGGTTGACGGTCCTTCGCATCCTGCTGATCCCGGTCTTCGTGAGCCTGCTCGTCTACCGGCGGCCCGGCACCGCGCTCGCGGTGTTTTGTCTGGCGAGCCTGACCGACCTGCTCGACGGCTACGTGGCCCGTCGCGGGGGGAGCCAGAGCCGGCTCGGCGCGTTTCTCGACCCGATGGCGGACAAGCTATTGCTCACGGCGTCGTTCGTCACGCTCACCTACCTGCGCGCGCTCCCGTTCTGGATCACCGCGGTCGTGATCTCGCGCGACGTGATCCTGGTCCTCGGCGCCGTGCTGATCCACATGACGGGCGGCGTGATCGCTCCCGCGCCGACGCGGGCGGGGAAGCTGTCGACGTTCTTCCAGATCCTGACCGTGCTGGTCGCGATGCTCACGCCGTACCTCCAGGCGCGGCCCGTGCTCCGGGGGACCATCTGGATCACCGCGGCCTTCACGGTCTTCTCGGGTCTGCAGTACATCACGCGCGGCATGGGGTTTCTGAACGCCCCCCCGGCCGTCGAGCGTGAGCATGAAGATCCACTCCTGCGCTGAGGCGCCCGCCGGCGTCGTCGTGAGCCGGGTCCGCCAGGGGAGCGCCGCCGCCGCCGCCGGCGTCTGCGGGGGCGACCGGCTCCTCGCCGTCAACGGCGCGCCGCTCCGGGACGTGATCGATTTCCACTTCAACGCGGGCGAGGAGGAGCTGCGGATCGAGCTCGAGCGCGCGGGCGCCCGGACGGCGGCGCGGCTCGTGCGGCGCCGCGGCCGCGCCCTCGGGTTGGAGTTCGAGACACCGCGGCCGGCGGAGATCTCGACCTGCGCCAACAAGTGCGTGTTCTGCTTCATCCACCAGCTCCCCCGGGGCATGCGGCGGAGCCTCTACGTGAAGGACGACGACTACCGGCTGTCGTTCCTCCACGGCAACTACATCACGCTCACCGACCTCGACGAGGCCGAGCTGGAACGCATCGAGACCCAGCGCCTATCGCCGCTCTACGTGTCAGTGCACGCGACCGATCCGGCGCTGCGCCACGAGCTGCTCGGGCGGCCTCGGGTCGCGACGCCGATCCTGCCCGTGATGGCGCGCCTGGCCCGGGCCCGCATCTCGATGCACGCGCAGATCGTGCTCTGCCCCGGCCTCAACGACGGCGCGCAGCTCGCGCGGACGGTCTTCGACCTCTCCGCCCTCCATCCGGGGGTGCGGACGACCGCGATCGTGCCCGTCGGGCTCACGCGGCACCGCCAGCGGCTGCCCGAGCTGCGCTCGCTCGAGCCCGGCGAGGCCCGGGCGCTCGTGGCGACGGTGACCGCCTGGCAGGACGAGCTCCGCGCCCGCCTCGGCAGCCGGTTCGTGTTCCTCGCGGACGAGATCTACCTGCGGGCGGGCCAGGACGTCCCCCCCGGGCGGGCGTACGAGGGGTTCCCGGTGATCGAAGACGGGATCGGCCTCGTCCGGCGCTTCGAAGACGGCTTCCGGCGGGCGAGCCGCCGGCTCCGGGTGCGGCGCCGGACGCCTCGCACGATCACGGTCGTGAGCGGCGAGATGTTCGCCCCGCGGCTCGCCGGCCTGCTTGGAGATCTCGTGGTGGCCGGGCTCACGGTGGACGTGGCGGCGGTGCCGAACGACTTCTTCGGGCCGAAGATCGCGGTGGCCGGGCTCCTCACGGGCCAGGACATCCAGCGCGAGCTGGCCCGCCGCCCGCTCGGCGGGCGCGTGCTGATCCCCGGCGTAGCCCTCCGGGAACAGGACGGCGTCTTCCTGGACGACCTGACGCCCGCGGACCTCGCGCGCGACCTCGACGTCCCGGTCCAAGTGATCGCGCCGACGCCGGGGGCGCTGCTCAGGGCGCTCGTCGCCGAATGAGGCGCGCCGGCGCCGCGAGCGGAGCGCGGATCCGGCGACCGGCGTCGAGCGAGAACGTTCGGCCCCCGCAGGCCGTCGGCGCCGGGGCCTCGGTCCTCCGGCCGGTCGTGGCGATCGTCGGGCGCCCGAACGTCGGCAAGTCGACGCTCTTCAACCGGCTCGTCGGCCGCCGCCAGGCGCTCGTGCGCGACGTGCCCGGTGTCACCCGTGATCGGCTCTACGGCCTGGTCGCCTTCGACCGCTGGCAGGCGACCTTCGTCGACACCGGCGGGACGCCGTTCGCCGCCAGGTCCTCGTCGCGATCGCGGAGGCTGACCTCGTGCTCTTCGTGGTGGACGTCCGCGCGGGCCTGACGGGGCTCGATCGCGAGATCGCCGACGCGCTCCGGAAGGCGGGCCGGCCGGTGCTGTTGGTCGCCAACAAGGTCGAAGGCCCGGCCCAGGAGGGGGCGCTGGGCGAGCTCTATGAGCTTGGCTTCGGAGAGCCGTGGCCCGTGTCGTCCGAGCACGGCCGGGGCGTGGCGGAGCTCCTCGGTGCGGCTCGCGCGCGGCTGGGCGCCGCCGCCGACGGCCCGTTCGTCGATCCGTCGCGAGCTCCCGCGATGCCGATCGCGATCGTCGGCCGCCCGAACGTCGGCAAGTCTTCGCTCGTCAACGCGCTCGTGGGCGCCGAGCGGGTCCTGGTCCACGCCGATCCCGGCACCACGCGCGACGCGCCTACGGCGGCCGCCGGTACGTCCTGATCGACACCGCGGGGATCCGGCGCAAGGGCAAGGTGACGGAGCCCCTTGAAAAGCTCGCGGTCGTGATGGCGCTCCGGAGCCTCGAGCGCTGTCGCGTCGCCGTCCTCCTGATCGACGCGACCGAGGGCCTCACGGCGCAGGACGCGCACATCGCCGGCTACGCGGACGAGGCCGGCCGCGCGACGGTGGTCGCCGTGAACAAGTGGGACCTGGTGCCACCCGGCATGGTTCGCCGGGGCGAGGTGGTCGAGCAGCTCCGCGACCGCCTGCCCTTCCTCGACTACGCCCCGGTCGCCTTCACGTCGGCGCTGACGGGCGCGGGCCTGCCGGAGCTGTTCGAGCTGGTCGACCGGGTCGCGGCCGAGGCCCGGCGCCGCGTGGCGCCCGCCGACCTGCGGGCGGCGTTGCTCGGGGCCGTGGAGCGCCGGCCAGTTACCCTCGGCGGCGCGCCGCTGACGATCCAGTCAGCGGCGCAGGTGGGCGTCGAGCCCCCGGTCTTCGTGGTGCGCGTCAACCGGCCGCGCGAGATTCACTTCTCCTACGCCCGCTACCTAGTCAATTCCCTCCGCCGCGCCTTTGGCTTCGCGGGCTCGCCGATCAGGCTGATCTTCCGCCGGGCTGCGGGCCGGCGCCCCCGCCGGAGCCAGCGCTGAGCCCCCGTCGCCGCCGGGGACGGCCGCTCGCCCTGCCGCTCGGCGTTGGCCTTGGCGTGCTCGTGGCACTCGCCGTCGTGCTGGCGAGCCCGCGCTACCGAAGCTTCTACCTTGGCCCGGACGCGAGGGTGTGGCCGCCACCGCCGGCGGCTGCACGCGCGCTCACCTCGCGGGCGGCGCGCGCCGCGCGAGCGGTCGCGAGTGCCCCGCCTCTTCCGCAGACCTTCGGCCTCCCGCTCGCCGGCGGGCCTCCCGCCGGCGCCGGCCGAGACGGCCGTCGCCCGGCGCGGGAGGGTGCGGGTGCCCGAACCGGACGCCGACGGGCGGATCCGGGTTCCCGTGACGGACGTCCTTCCGGCGCGGCTGCCGTCGAGCGGGCCGCCGGTGGGCTGGGATCTTCAGGAGTTCGCCGGCCACGCGAGCGTCCAGGTCGTGCACGACGAGGGGCGGGTGGCGGTCGATCTTCAGAGCGATCGCGCGTCCTTTGCCCTCTCCCGCGACGTCGTGCTGGACCTCAAGCGCTACCCCATGCTGCGGTGGTCGTGGAAGGCGGTACGGCTACCGCCGGGGGGTGACGCCCGCTCGCGCGCGACCGACGACGAGGTCGCCCAGGTGTACGTCGTCTTCCCCCGCTGGCCGTCCCCGCGCCTGAACAGCGAGGTCCTCGGCTACATCTGGGACACACACGCGCCGGTCGGGTCGGCGGTCACGAGCCCGCAGGGCGAGAACATCCGCTCGATCGTGGTCGAGAGCGGCTCCCAGCGGCTCGGGTTCTGGATCCAGGAGGAACGCAACGTCTACCGGGACTACGTGGCCCTCTTCGGGCGCGAGCCGGGGCCGGTCGGGAAGGTCGCGATCATGACCGATTCGAACGACACGCAGAGCCAGAGCGAGGCGCTGGTCGACGACCTTATCTTTTTCCGTCCACCGGCCAGAAACGCTAGAATTAACAGCATCTATGCTACGATGCCGCCCATGCCGAGGAGCGGGTCATGAGCCCTGAGCGCGAGAGCCGCGGCCACGCCGAGCACGACTACGACGACCCGGACTACGGCGAGGAGATTCCCCGGAGCGTGTTTTCCACGACGTGGTTTCGGGCGCTCCTCGTGGTCGTCGTACTGGCCGTCGTCGGTGTTCTGGCGCTACCCTATCTCCTGGACTGGGTCGGCCCGACGCGGCTGACGCCGGCCGTGAAGGGGCCGGTCGTGAGCGTGCCGTCGCCCCCTCGGCCGGCGGCCCAGCCGGACGGTGGCCAGGCGGTCTCGCCCCCGCCAGGGGCGGCTCGGGTCGTCGCGAACCCGCCAGAGCCCAAGACCGAGAGAACGGCTCCGGCGCCCCCGCCTTCTCCGGACAAGATGGCGCGGGCTCCGGGCAGGACGGAGCCGGCCGCCGTCGAGATGTCGAAGCCCGGGAGCCCGAAGCCGCCCCCGGCGGTAGACCCGCGCGTGGCGAAGGCGCCCGCGCCTGGGCGGGCGGCGAAGACGCAGCTCGTCGCCGTGTCGGGGGGACCCTATTGGGTGCAGGTCGGTGCGTTCCACGCGGAGGCGCACGCGAGAGCGCTGGCGGCGCGGCTTCACGGCGCCGACTTCCCGGCCGAGGTCGTGGCCGGGGGCGGCGGCGCGTCCGCCGCGCGTGCGGAGCCCGCGACGTCGACCCCCGCCGGGGACAAGTACGACGTCTTCGTCTCCGGGACGTCGTCGGAGGACGTCAACACGAAGATCGCCGCCAAGGGGCTCTCGGCCGAGCCGGTCGCCGGCGGCGCCGTCATCAAGCCGAGCCTCACCTTACGCGACGCCGTCTCGCTGTCGAAGGATCTGGCGTCGGAAGGCCTGAAGGTCCAGGTGCGCCGCGCGCTCGCGGGCGCCGCGGCCGAGCGTCCGGCGGCGCGGGGCGGGGGCACGATCTATCGCGTCCGGGTCGGCGGTTTCCCCGACCGGACCGCGGCCGACGAGGCGCGCAAGGCCCTCAGCGCCCGAGGCTACACTGGGTTCATCGGTCGGGGAGGCGGATGACGGGCGGGCCGCTCGTCGTCCTCTCGACCGCGCCGAGCACCGAGGAGGGCGCGAGCATCGGTCGACGGCTGGTCGAAGAGCACTTGGCGGCGTCCGTGAACGTGCTGCCCGGGGCGCGGTCGATCTTCTACTGGGGCGGGCGGGTCCAGGAAGCAGACGAAGCGCTGCTCGTGATCAAGACGGAGCGCGAGCGCTACGCGGCCCTCGAGCGCCGGATCCTCGCGCTGCACTCGTACTCGGTGCCCGGGGTGCTGGCGCTGCCGGTCGCGGCGGGCGCCGCGGCCTACCGGGCGTGGCTTCGGGAGTCGGTTGTTTCGGTCGAGGGAGGTGAGGGGTAACGTGACGAAGAACGATCTGATCAACGCGGTGGCCGCGCACGGGCTCTCCAAGCGTCAATCGGCATCCGTTGTGGAGTCGGTCTTCGACATCATCTTCCGGTGCTTCGAGAAGGGCGAGGACGTGAAGATCGTGGGGTTCGGCCATTTCCGGATCCGCAAGAAGGCCGCGCGCCGCGGCCGGAACCCTCAGACCGGCGACAGCATTGAGATCACGGCGCGGAAGGTCCTGACCTTCAAGCCCAGCAAGGGTCTCAAGCAACGAATCAACTCGGTCACGTAGTCGACAAGCTCTACTACCGGATCGGCGAGGCGCAGGCGGCGACCGGCGTGCCTGCCTACGTGCTCCGGTACTGGGAGTCGGAGTTCAATCTGCTGCGCCCGAAGAAGAACCCGGCGGGCCAGCGTCTCTACCGCCCCCGCGATCTCGAGCTGATCCTGCGCATCAAGACGCTCCTGTACGACGAGCGGCTCACCCTCGAGGGCGCGAAGAAGCGGCTCGTGGCGGAGTCGCGCGGCCCGGACCCGCCCGACCCCAGCGGCGGCCGGGACGCGCGCTCGGCGGCGGCGCTCCGGCGCGTGCGCGAACGCCTGGAGGCGCTGCGGCGGTTGCTCGCGCCTTGATCGGCCGTACCAGGTCTGCGACAATGCCTCCGACGGTCGGGGCGTGGCGCAGCCCGGTAGCGCACATGACTGGGGGTCATGGGGTCGGAGGTTCAAATCCTCTCGCCCCGACCAATCTTTTCACGAACTTGTTAGACCCGCTCGGATTCTGGTTCCAGTCGCCGGGGAGTCGAGGGCGTCGGCCCAGCGCTGGCCCAGCCGCGGCGCCCATCGGATCGGGTCGGGATCCAGCTCGCGTAGTACCGCCATGTCGTGAGCGGCTTCGCGTGACCGAGTTGCTGCTGGACGTGGAGTGCGGTACCTGAGCCGGGCCTGAAAGTGCTCCCAGCCGATAGGTTGCATAACCCGTGACGCGAAGCCACCAGGTAAGCCCGGTGCCGGAAACCGGCACGCCGGGTTT
>WNFJ01690571.1_pt4 | contig 15796 bp, 12 predicted proteins | sample 5400461 | NCBI WGS metagenome assembly WNFJ01 (sample SAMN13153349, study PRJNA577476) | soil metagenome | isolation source: 115 cm saprolite on Douglas fir-dominated hillslope | place: USA:California | collected 2013-09-17 | reverse complement strand
ATTTTATGCTATTCTCGCCGTACTTGTAAAAACTGCGTTATCTCAGGCTTTTTACGTAATGCTCTCAAAGCTCTATAACGCCACATATAGATCTCTTGCACTGGTACATGCAAGTGGCTTGCCATTTCACTTTCATCCATATCCACAAAGTAAGTATAGAGCAATACCTGCTGATAGTTGCGGTTACGTAGTGATAGGATAGCATCTTTAAGCGTTTGATGCAATTCCTGTCTCTCTATTTGTTGCTGAGGATCATGGTGTTGTTCATCACTCGGTATTTCGTTGTACAGTTCCTGTTGATTCTCAATTGAGAGACAAGAATCTCTATCACGCTTCTGTACATAAGCATGGGCTTGACGGATTAATATAGTTTGTGCCCATTTCAGAAATGAGGCAGGATCAGCTGGTCCTGCCTGCGGATTACGAGTTATGGATAGGTAAAGCTCTTCAAGCGCCTGGTGCAATACATCTTCAACAGCATGTGCATCTTGCTGCAAACTATGAGCATAACCCGTACTCCGCAATGATCGCTCAAGGTAGCGCCTGAGGTTCTCATAAGCGGCATTACGAACTTCTTGCTGGGGTGAACGCCAGGCTTCACATAGTGCGCGACTGCAAATTCGCAAGGCAATACGTCTGAGCAAGCCTTGTGAAGGTGTTTCATCACCTTTACGCCGAGCTTTCCATTCCCGCAATATTTGCTGTGCTAGTGCATCAGTTGTGAGTATACCTAGCGCATAACTTCGTATGGCCTGATTTGCCACAGCGGTGATTTGGGACCATAAGTCGTCACCTCGCTCAATCATAACTCACCTTTCTATTTTTTATGCATGTATGGAGCGCTAATTTACTATACATGACGATTATAAGTCGAAAACTTAAAAATTGCAAGTTTTTCTCTCTCACATTCCACCTGAATCAATAGACGAGCAAATATGGCTCGCTTGAAAACGCGCACAAAAGTTGATCGCGTTAGCGAATCGAGAGGGAGATTTTTTTATGATCACAACATTGCGGAAGTGGGTATTTCTGGTAGTTATGGCACTTGCATTGCTTGCAGGTCTGCTCGGTTGGACGATAAAGATGGTAGCGGCTCCTCCATTCCCGCTACATCATAGCAATGTTCACGCTGGTCATACACTGGCGCTCATCCAGCCTTACTGTCCACCCGCACCATATGACTGTCGGTAGGGTCAGCCGGTTCCCGCAAGCCTACAGAGCAACATGCCAATCCCTGGATGGGTTTGCATGTTGCTCTTTTTCATGCACCCTTATCAGTTGTTGCCCTGTAATAGTCCCTTTGTATGTGTTATCATTAGGATGAAATGATTAGTCTATGGAGAAACAAGCGTGACAAGGGCAAAAGAACCATCGCAACCGCGTGTGACCTTTTATACAAAAGCTGGTTGCCACCTTTGCGATGAGGCGCGTGATATGCTTGATGACATAGCGGCCCAGTCAAACTTTGAACTCACAGAGGTCGACATTCGGAGCAATCCAAAGCTTTTTGAGGAATATCGCTATCGCATTCCTGTCATTATTATCAATGATGACACAATCCTGGAAGGTCGCATTGATTTTAGCAACCTGGCAAAAGCCTTTCAGTTACCTTGAGGGATACGTTTTCGATAGATCAGTAGTATAAGCATCCCTGCCCATACGGCAAGGAAGAACACAATGGCACTACAACAACAGGTAAAAAAAAGCAATAGAGGAATTTCCCTCTTCTCTTTGAAACAGAGGCGGGCTTTTGGGTGTTTCAACCAGGCATTGGGTGAATGGTTGCTGAATTCCTGGGCGGCTATCATCACTATCGTACTCGGCGTAATTGTTGCTACGGCATTAGCTATTCCTTTTCTTTCATACTTTGGGCTGGACGTTATCGCAAAGCCGCTGTTTTTTTTACTGCATTTCATTTGTGCCCAGGTTCCTTCACATTCGTTCTACGTCTTTGGACATCAACTAGGGCTCTGCGAACGTAACCTCTCCATCTATATATCGATGTTTCTGGGCAGCCTGGTCTTTGTGCTGAGTAAAAAGCGCATGCCTGGCTTACCCTGGTGGCTCTGGATTCTGATGTTGCTGCCCATGGCCTTGGATGGTATAACGCAGATGTTTGGCTGGCGCGAGAGTACCTGGATTTTACGAATCGTCACGGGTACATTATTCGGGTTAGGCAACATATGGTTTGTATTACCACTTATCCAGAAGTCGCTTGTCGAAACATTACCTGCGCAAATCAGCCGTTAGCCAGAGCAAAGGCCAGCAAGATAGGACCCACTGGAACGTTTTGTCTTTTTAAGCTATAATCATGCTGCTTGAGAAAGAGCAAGATAGCAAGATGATATTCTTGTGTTTATGATAGCTTGAGAAAAAAGTACCTTCTTATAGAGTGGATATGCAGGATCATTCATTGTCGCAATCAAACACATTCGCTGTCGCCACGCTGGGCTGTAAAGTCAATCAAGCCGATAGTGAGGCTATTAGCGAACAGATGAGTACCGCAGGTTTTGTTCAGCGTGATTTTAGCGATGCTGCGGATGTCTATATCGTCAATACATGCACGGTCACTCATCTGGGTGACCGCAGTTCGCGTCAACTCATCAGCCAGGCACGTCGTCGACATCCTGGTGCACTCCTCGTTGTCACTGGCTGCTATGCTGAGTTGAATCCCACAGCGGTAGCGGCGCTGCCAGGCGTCGATCTAGTCGTGGGTAACAGTGAAAAGAGTTCTCTCGTTGAGGCAGTCAAGGAGCGATGGAAAGCATATAGCTCTCGACATTCAGCAGAACAGATTAGCTCGTCTGAGAACCAGTATCCGCAACATCGACACATGTTGCCAGTGCTGCCACTTGATACTCACCATATCGGCAGTGACCAATCACTTTTGCTTGACGGGGAGTCAGGCCAGGAGCCACAACCTGACAATCCACCTACCCTTTCTCCATTTACGTCGCGGCAGACGAGCTTGCTTGCCTCAAGCAATGACAGGCTGACCTCGCGCACTCGGGTGCAGATGAAGGTGCAAGATGGCTGCAATAACCGCTGTACCTATTGCATTGTACCTTATGTACGCGGTGGGTCACGCAGTCGAAGCATTGCTTCCGTCGTTGATCATGTGCAGCGCAAGGAACGAGCGGGCTATCAGGAGATCGTACTGACTGGTATCCACCTGGGCGATTACCATCCCGATGAGAACAAAGAGCAGGATCTTGGGCATTTGATTGCCGCACTCCTGCAAGAGACAACTATCCCTCGTATTCGAGTCTCGTCTCTAGAGCCTGAAGATTTTCGCCTCGAATGGCTGGAACTGTGGCAGAATCCACGTATGTGCCGCCACTTCCATCTCCCGATGCAGAGCGGATCGGACACCATACTGCGGCGTATGGCACGTCGCTATAACAGCGCGCGCTATCATACACTGGTCACTACCGCCAGGAGGCTCATTCCTGGAGTTGCCATCAGCACCGATATCATCATCGGTTTCCCCGGTGAGAGCGAGAGTGATTTTGAACAGACCTTCCAGCTTGCCTGCGAACTGCAATTCGCCAAATCACATGTCTTTCGCTTCTCGCCTCGCCAGGGTACGGCGGCTGCACGTATGAGAGGACAGATCAAGGATGAAGTCAAAAAAGCTCGCAGCGAACGACTACTTGCGCTCAATGACGAACATAGCCGTCTCTTCCGCCAGCAGTTTCTTGGTTCCACGGTACAGGTTCTTCTCGAGGATAGGAAGCATGGGCGCTGGGAGGGCTTGACCGATAATTATCTACGCGTCGAAATAGTCGACCTTCTCGAGGCTGAGACGCGCGACTGGCAAAATACGCTGGTCAATGTGCACCTATCACACCTTGCCGAGGACGGTATAGCCGGTTTTGTGGCGGAGTAAACAGCATGGTTTGTAAAGAACAATTAAGATGAGACGCGTAACTTTTATCACCCTCTTAACCCTTTTCATTTGTATTCTGGCTGCCTGTGCTGAGACAACTATTTCCCCCTCATCAACGAGCAATAGTACTACTGAAACGCCCGCCACGAGTATCCAAACCAACTTGATACCAGGTATCGCGGGTACAGGTACGTTTCGTGAGTACCCGCTTCCTCAGACCAACAGTGGGATGATGCGACCGGTTATCGACCACGAAGGGCGCATCTGGTTTGGAGAAATGGGACGTAATTATCTTGCAGTTTTTGATCCAGCGACACAGACCTTTCGACAAGTAACGCCGCCACGTGGGCAGAATGGTATTATGGGCTTATTGGTAGCGCCGGACGATACGATCTGGTTTGCTGAACAATATGCCAACTATATCGGGCACTACTATCCTTCGACGGGGAAGTACCAGGTATACGGCTTACCCACATTGACGGTACCCGACCCGGGTGATGCAACAAGGAGACTGACACTGCCAAGTGCCCCAAATGACATTGCGCTCGATGCTCGTGGAAACGTATGGTTTACGGAACTCAATGCCGACTCGCTGGGGAGGCTTGACTCGCACACGGGTGTTGTCAAGCAGTTCCCAATTTCGCGTGACAGGAGCGTCCAGAAGCTCAATCCATATGGGATAAGTGTTGATCCTCAGGGCATAGTCTGGTTTACCGAAGCTAGCGGCAACCATATTGGCCGCCTTGACCCCAGTACGGGCAAGTTCAGCTTTTTCACAATGCCAGGTCCCGCGAATCCTCTTATGGAGATCGCCAGCGACGCCCATGGAGCCATCTGGGTTACCTCCTTCTCCGGGGGACTTCTGTTGAAGCTTGATTCCCGGACAGGGAAATTTACTCCTTATTATATCCCTCATAGTGGGAATGAATCAGGTGGAATTTATGGCTTGACGATCAGCCCTGGCGGCGAAGTGTGGGTAACGGTGACGTCGGATAACATGATCGCGCGCCTGGATGCTGCGGCCAGTCATTTTATTCTCTATCGTATTCCTACCGCTGGTAGTCTCCCGGTAGGTATAGTAATGGGTGCAGATCATACGCTCTGGTTTACCGAGTCCGGGAAAGATAAGATTGGGATGCTGAAACCGTAGCATGCCTATCAAACCAGGAAGGAACGGAAATGATGCAACCGCGCCTTCCTGGTTTGTCTTTGAAAAGCCCACCTGGCTCATAAGTACGTTTCAAACCACCCTTTGATGTGTCGTAGCCGCTCCAGGCGTAGTTTTGGGTGACCCCCACGCGAGAGCCCGTGGCTCTGGCCCTCAAAGCGAACAAAGAGCACCTTGCGTCCCAGGTATTTCAAGGCCGCGAAAAGCTCTTCTGCCTGCTCGATACCACAGCGCAAGTCTTGTTCGCTATGGATGATCAATAAGGGAGTATGCATCTGCTTGACATAGGTAATCGCTGACATACGCTTGTACAGTTCCTCCATATCGTCGTCGGCGAATTCCCAGCCGATGTCGCTGCCACCAAAGAAGGAGTAGCGGTTGACCACGCTTCGGTCGGTCACCGCCGCTTTGAAACGATCGGTATGTCCAATCAGCCAGTTGGTCATAAAGCCACCATAGCTGCCTCCAATAACACCTTGGCGCTGCTCGTCAATATAGCCCTTTTCCAACAGGGTATCCACCCCGGCCAGGATATCCAGTGAATCCTTGACTCCCCAAGCTCCTCTGACCGCTAGGGCGAACTCTCGACCATAACCTGTGCTTCCGCGCGGATTCGTGTAGAGTACTACATAGCCGCTGGCTGCAAGTACCTGCATTTCATGGAAAAAGCCATAGCCGTACTGGCTGTTTGGCCCGCCATGAATCTCTACAATCATCGGATACTTCTTCGCCGGGTCGAAATCATGAGGTTTGAGAATCCAGCCATCTATTGGCCAGCCATCAACGCCAGTGTATGGCATGTACTCAGGTGTAGCAAGCGCGACCTCTTCAATAAGCGCGTCGTTGAAGCTGCTAATGCGCCTCAGTTCGCCTGGGGAGGATGTTGCACAGGTGAAAAGCTCAGTCACGTGTGCCGGGTCTTCGATGAGCAGAGCTAGGTGAGCTCTAGAGTGATCGATGCTGAAATCACGCACATAAACATTACCAGGTGTCAGCGTTAATGGTTGCTTGCCCGCTCCATCGCTGGCGATGGCGAAGACGCGTGTAGCGCCTCTGTGTGATACCAGGACGTAGAGCGTCTTGCCATCGGGAGACCAGGGAGGAGCTGGCAGCATGTGCTCGTCGCTCAAATCATCATTGGTTGAATCTGCGCAACTACCCTCAAACTCACTCGTCAAGTTACGAGGTTCTCCTCCTGTATCGGCATCGATGGTGAAAAGCTCGAAGTGATTGGCTGATCCTAATTTGGGGGCTGCGAGAAAAGCGATGCTTTTGCCATCAGGTGACCAGGAAGGGGAATAGCACGAACGAGTACTATCCGTTAAACAACGCAATTCACCGGCTTCCCCATCATGAATGGCCAGCGCCATCGATCAAGGTCCTCCACGCGATTGGAGGTAAAAGCGATGCGAGTCCCGTCTGGTGACCAGGCAGGATCGTTGTCGTCCCAGTCACCATCAGTAATCTGTCGCGGCTCACCACCTGCGACATCAATCAGGAAAAAGTGGCGACGTCGCTCATAGATAAACCCTACGCCATCTTGGCGGTACCAGAGCCTATCGATCACGCGCGCCTTCGGCAGTCGTTTTCCTTCCCCGGTCTCTTCATCGGCTGGACCAAAGGCAGCACTGAAAATCAGGTGTTTGCTGTCGGGCGACCAGACTGGCTGAGACGCGCCGTGCTGCATATAGGTCAATTGGCGGGCTTCACCACCGCTGGTCGGAATAACCCATACCTGTGATTTGCCCTTGCTGTTTTTTATGTGTTCTTTATCATCTTTGCTCGGCAGTTCACCTTCACGTTCGGATACGAAGGCCAGCCAGCGCCCATCAGGGGACCAACTGGGGCTGGTAGTATTACTGGCGCCCATAGTGAAACGCCAGGCTTCCCCTCCATCTGTAGAAACCATCCAGATAGAGGAACGATATTCGTGCTCCTGGTCATCGATGGTCGTGACAACAAAGGCTATGCGCTGACCATCAGGAGAAATACAGGCCGTGTCAGGAACTTGATCTTGTAGAGATCCTCTATGGTAATCGATCGTTGCATGTGTGGTAACTCCAATCCCGAAAGGCATGAAATGCCATAGGCATATGCTTGCGGCATTTGGTCGATTTATGCTAGCGCTTCCATCATCACCATTTAATCCAGGGTGATGATGCGGTGTACTATCCCCGCTCGCTGTGAGCGAACTATCAAGTTTGCCGTTGTACCGCTGGATCCTTTTAGTACCCACTCAACCTTACAGCGATTATCTGTTGGAGTACCATGACTGAACCAGGACCAGATTTTATTGGAGCGACCCTCAAGTTGGCCCAGTTCCTGCCGACGTCCTCCAGCGATGAGGCCGACATCTTCGGAGAGTTCCAGTTCAGCAATAATAGGGAGTACATCTTGTTGTTCCAGCGCTCTTTTACTGGTATAGGTCGGCAGGAAGCCATTATTTTCTACGAGTGCCACGATATGGTATATTTCATTCCCCTGCTTCGTAACCACCAGCCTGCTGATACTTATGTAAGGATTGAGGGACGCGTGGGCGAGCGTGAAACGACTATGTTTCTCACACATTTCGGGCAGGTATTTGAGAGGAGTGTTCTGCTCATAGAGTTTAGTATTCCAGCCGCCAATTTCGACTGAACCCAGTTGTGGGTGCTCAAACGGTTTCCAATCGATAAAGGCCGCTCCCTCCATTACTTCATCGTTCCATTTCATCAGCTTCAAGTCATCTTCCTCTGGATGCCAGTGGAACCAGGCTATGAAATCACGCGGACCTATTCCCGCAATTGTGGGCATATCCCAGAGTTCTGTCGTGAAGCCAAACCAACCATGGTGATCATAGCAATAATCGTCCATCGCTCCGTGCATGACTTTTTTTGGATGGTAGCGAAACCCATGGTACGTGGAGACGCTAGGGTAACCGGTGATTTCCGTGCCTTTCTCCCCGATAAGCTTGTAGATATCGAGATCCTCGGTCGGCATCTGCTCATCCGACTGAGTGCCGTATGGTCCGCAGCAGGACACCCGAGGTTGTATGATAGGTTAGTACGCCAGAGATATTGGTATGGGTACGCCAGAACTCGGCTTCGGCGTGCGTCTCTGGTTCAGAGAAAGGATAGGGGCCCGATCCCTGCTCAATTCCTTCGGGCGCCCACTCATATGGATAGTTGCGATTAATATCTAGCCCCTCGCGTCGGGGGGCAATGGGAATAGTGAAACCATCGTAATTNNNATATACGCCCCCTTCCTCGTCGATTTCTCGGCGGCGCATGATGCGCGCATCTTTCTCTGAGCACTTCCATGCTCCATTCGGGTCTTTGATGCGCATGTCGAGGATGAGTCCATTCCCGTCTATGTCCTCTTCATACAGCCCATCCCGCTCTTCTTCATAAGGATAAGGTCTCGTACTGCTGCGTAGAAAGTAGGGTGTGGTGAGATAGCGTTCAGCCCCATCGACACTCAGGCGCGGCAAAATGTAGAAAGCGCTGCGGTCGAGCACACGAGTGATTGTTTCATCAACGCCATAATTCGTTAAGTACGACCAGATTGTATAGAGCGCAACAGTTGAGCCTGTAACCTCACCCGCATGGGTATTGGCATCGATCCAGTAGGCAGGCTTTTCAATCGCTGGCCCCGTTGCCTGGTTGGTCAATGTGACCAGCCATAACTCGCGCCCTTCCAGGCTCTTGCCAATGGAATCGAGTTGCGCCAGTTGTGGATGTGATTCCACCAGATCACGTAACAATCCGGTTAGCACGTCATAAGTATAGTATGAGAGAATACCCTTCGTTGGGTCAAATTCCTGGTGTACAATGGGACCTGGCATTAGTAGATTCACCTCTTTACATTGTAAACAGAAGGTCGCAGCAATGACGAAGTTTTGTTCTGTTTAATCGGCAATTGTACTTACTTCCGGCGGCGACTTCTTTCCTCTTGCTGCAGAGCGAAGTCAAGCGTTTCGTGTAGACGTTCAAAATCATCTACGTCGAGTTGAAGCTCAACGACTGGCAGATCATCTGGTCTGGCTCGCCCTTCTTCGAAGAGCTGCAGAACCATTACCAGCTCTACCTCTACCTCCATGACACCACTCTCGCTCTCTTCAGCTATTTCCTCATCATCTTCCTCGTCGGCTTCGGAGACCGCCTGGATAAATTCAATGTTGGTACGCGCACAACGAAAACGCCCCGAAATTTTGAGTGCATCGGTTGAGAGTTCCTCAGCTAACTCACGTACAACTTCCATCATCTGGACAAAAGCGTCTTGTAATTGCTCAAGTGCATCATCGTCATCATCCCCACTCACTTCATTACCCTCTGCAGTTACATCGCCGCTCTGTATGGGCTGCTCGCTGCCAGTACTGCTGATATTACCTTCTGGTAATCGTTGGCGTGCCAGGTCATTAAGCCGTTCAAGTGCTTGGGCGAAAGCAGGAGAAAAAGTAGAACTATCACGCTCGGTTGATTTAGCCCCTTCGCTGCCGCCCTTCAGCTCATCACCGATGCTATCTTCGTCTAATTCATCCTCATCCTCGTCCTCATCCAGGCCGACAGCCGACTCCACTATTAATATCTGCTGGTGTAGTTGCTCGGCCACATCCTTGGTCATATAGGCCATTACCTTTGCTTGCCTTGATGCTGCAAGTAGTTGAAATGATGGCCAGTCTCGGTAACGATCTCGATGGCGCAAGTAGCGCATCTCCACCATTCCTAATGTATCCAGACGTAACGAAAGTTCCATCTAATCCTCCTCTTAAAGCAACCAGCTTTCTTCTCTACAATTGGTATTATTTTTTATTGATGAATGATAGAATCAGAAAATGTTAAGATCGTTCCCGAATATCGTTAGAAGATAGCTTGCTCCTTTGTTTCTTGCCAGGTATACATCATCATATCACAAGAGGCATCGCAAAACGACGCTTTTGCTTGATAGGTAGGTACTCATTTCTATAAAGTTTGCGCTTTTATCGAAAGGGGTTCCAATATCAGAGTGCGATCGCCTCTGTGTATTTCCCCTCAAGGATCAACATCCCACCCTGATCTTTCATCACATCGGCAATCGCGCTCTTGTCACCAACCTGCTCAAATAGCTCTCTACTTTGAGCATAGTAATACCGCATTTGCTCGAAGTTATATGTGAAGCCAGCTGCCGCGCCCAGGTAAAAGAGCAACTGAGCGTACAGCCATATATCGTTCGTGGGAGAGAGCAATTGCAGGCCCTGCTCGTACAAACTTTTAGCCAGTTCGTGATCGCCCTGGACATGAGCTGGCCATCCCCGGTAAAATAATGCAGTCGCCAGGCCTCTGGGATTGTCCAATTGCCGCCAGAGCGCGATGCTCGCTTCAGCCAGTTCTACCGCTTTGCCCTGTTCGTTTTGCAAACATACCAAGCGGGCCGCTTCGCCCAACGCTTTTGCCCTTGCCGCGAGTGTCGTCCTTCCTGCTCCTTCCACAATTGGAACTTCCAGCACTGCATCCAGCCAGCCTCGCCCTTCAACCAGGTGGCCTTGCCACTCCCAGTATGCTCGGAGGGCCGCCACCAGACGAAGAGACACCTCAACAGCGAGAGGTTCGGCTCCAGGCACTATCTTCAATGGCTCGGCCAGCAATGAGGCGGTATCTCCAACCCCTTTCATTTCTTCCTCATCACTGGTCGATCTGCCAGTAGGGCTGACAGGATTGCTTGCAACCATGGTGGCTCCAGTTCTGGCTCGTTGAAGCAACCACTTCAAAGCCGCGCGGAAATTATCCTGCTCTGTCACCAGCGGAGCCTGCCACATGAGTTGCTGTGGACCTCTTAATCCTATCTCAGCTGTTTCTGTCACCCACAGGTAATAGCAGGCATGCCAGTCCCGTAGACGCTCAAGCTCACCATGTGCGTTCAACCGTTCCAGCGCATAGGCACGCAGCGTCTCCAGCAGTGTAAAGCGCACTTGCCCAGCTGTCATTGGCAGTCGCACCAGCAAACTGTTGTCAACAAGGTGCTCAAGCAGATCCAATGTGAACCCTGAAATAGTGATGTCCTCGTCATCCAGGTCTGTTGCAATAGCCTGCAGCATCGCTTCTGCTGCCTCAAGCGACCATCCTCCGCTAAACACTCCCAGACGAGCAAACCACGCTTGCTCGATAGGAGTGAGCAAGTCGTAACTCCATCGAATGGTATTGCGCATGGTGTGTTGCCTATCTGGTAGATTTTTGGCACCTCTCGTCAACACAGAGAGCCGTGCCTCTGAGAGCCGTGCCAGGAGCATCGCTGGTGATAGCAACTTGACACGTGCCGCAGCCAGTTCCAGCGCCAGAGGTAATCCGTCGACTCTGGCGCAAATCTGAGCGATGCTGGCTGCGGCAAAGCCCGGTTCTACTGCCCGGGCTCGCTCAACAAAGAGTTGAACCGCCCCATATTGCGCAAGCTTTGTCACATCCAACACATCGCTGGAGTCGGGTACGTCTAGTGGCTGTACCTTGAACTCGTTCTCACCGTACAAACGTAGTACCGTTCTGCTGGTGACTAGCACTTTGAGACCAGGAACTGCTGCCAGCAACTCGCCGATGACTGGAGCTGCATCTCTTACCTGCTCAAAATTATCGAGTAATAACAGCAATTGCTTGTCTTGCAGCTGGGTGATCAGGCTTTGAATCGCAGACAAGGCAGGTGCGGGCTTGATATTTAAGACCTGCATGATGCTCAGCAGCATCCGGTCTGAATCACGCGCTGCGGCCAGAGATGCAAGCCACACACCTTGCGCAAATGTATCGACCAGTTCTTTCGCCACGTGCAGAGCGAGGCGCGTTTTGCCACTACCACCTGGTCCCACGAGCGTGACCAGCCGCACCTCTTCCTGTCCCAACACCTGGCGGAGTTGCTCTACCTCCTCTTCCCGCCCGACGAGTCGTGTAAGCTGAGCGGGTAAATTATGCCGGACGGAACGCGGAGAGATGTAATCCGTGTGAGTGTGATGCGTCGTATTACTATGAGTTAGAAGATTGAGGGGATGCGTTTGCCACTCCTAGGGACTAAAGCTGCTTTGTTCCTTCTGCGCAAGTTCAAGCAGTTGAATTGCTTCGTTCTGGGTGGTAATCGCTTGCCATTGCTGCAAAGTTATAGGGAAAGTCACACCAGGTGAAAGAAAATGGAAGATGGAGGGTGACCGATGGGGCTTGAACCCACAACCGCTGGAGCCACAATCCAGTGCTCTGCCTATTGAGCTACGGTCACCATGGTTTTGGTACCGTCAGTATAGCGGAGACCTTAAGCATTGTCAATAGCGCGTTTTCGCACTTTTTGCAGTATTGAACCTATGTCTCATCTTGAGATCAAGGCATGAAAATGGCGCTATTGCTCTATTTTTCCTCGACAACTCTACTATCCTATGGTATTATATAGGCCATGTTTACGTTTCCAGTTAGAGAGTAGCCTTTTATTTTTTGCGACTCCCTGTCTGTAAGATTGAGCACCTGCGTGCTCCTAACAAAAGAGAACCGATGCGGGACCTATTGTTGGCAACGACCAACCAGCATAAGTTGGAAGAATACCGCGCTATTTTTTCAGATTTACCTTTCAGGCTACTGTCTCTCCACGATATTCCGCTGAAAATGGATGTAGAGGAAACTGGAACGACGTTTGCGGAAAATGCAGAGCTGAAAGCTATTGCATATGCAAAGGCTTCAGGGCTGCTCTCTCTTGCTGATGACTCTGGTTTGGAGATTGATGCCCTCGGCGGAGCTCCTGGGGTGTACTCCGCACGTTTCGCAGGCAGTGAAGCATCGTATGAAACACGCTTCCGTTTGATTCTTGAGCAACTCAAGGGACTTCCGGTGGAGAAGCGAACTGCGCGCTTTCGTTGCGTCATTGCTATAGCCGAGCCTTCGGGATATTGTCAAACGGTTGAAGGTATAATAGAGGGCAGCATTGCGGATGCTCCACGTGGTGAGCAAGGGTTTGGGTACGACCCCATTTTTCTTGTTCCCGAATTAGGGAAGACCACTGCTGAACTGGCTCCAGAGCAGAAGAATCGTATCAGCCATCGAGGACGTGCGGCACAATTAGCTGCTGCTCTCCTTAAAAATTGACCGATTAGTAGCGCGGGTAAGGTGTGAGGCTCCAATTAGTGGCCTGAAAATTGGGAGAGACGTAAGGAACTGGAATTTATGGGGAAGAAGCCACCTGTGCGCGTGGCACTTGACCTGGAAACAACCGGGTTGCATGCGGAACATGATGCCATTCTTGAGGTTGCTGCAATCAAGTTTCAGGGAGCTACCGTACTTGATACTTTGGAAACTCTAGTTGCACCAGGGCGCCCTGTTCCTTATCGTGTGCAGCGTCTCACCGGAATTACACCGCAGCAATTAACCGGAGTTCCTCAATTCGAATCCATTGCGCAAAAATTGCAACAATTCATTGGCGATTTGCCTATCGTTGGTCATAGCATCCCTTTTGATGTCGGCTTCCTGCGCCGCCGCGGCTTGGTGCGAAATAACGCCTTAATAGACACATTTGAACTTGCGACCGTGCTTCTTCCTTCTCTACCTAGCTATAACCTGGGACAGGTTGCCACGGCTCTTGGCATAATGGTGGCGCCTGAACGACATCGCGCTATGGTCGATACGGAGCTGGCAATGCAGGTCTTTCTGGCTTTACACCAGCGATTGCAGGCAGTTGACCTCGCACTGCTGAAAGACTTGGCAAACCTGGATGCGCCACATAGCTGGCCATTGCTGGCTTTCTTTCGCCAGGAGTTACGTTATCGGCAGGAGAAAGAGGGCTTGCGAGGCGTTCCCATGCGTGGCAGCTTAGGAGATCGCTTTGCGGCGCAGCTGGGTATGGACCCACGCGTCCTGTCTTTTGCAATTGCCCATGAGAGCGATGCCCAGGTCAACGCCGTTCAAACTTCGCAGGTGGAGACAACCCCTTCCGCTTTGAATATGCTTGAACAGATGAAAAACACCGTTGAGGTGATACCTGAACAGGCCAATCAGGCGGCCCCTCTAGGCTACCGGACGGCACGTAAAGCGGTGCTTGAAGCATTGATGCAGAGGACGACGCTGTTAATGGAGGTAACACTTGGCGCCAGTGACTATACTCCCGCATTGCTACCCGCCCTGGAATGGCTGACCGATGAGCCATTTGAAACGCAGTCAGGCACCTCGCCGCGAAGGCTTTTGATCGCATGCTCAAACCAGCAGGGCGCTCGCCGTCTTATCGAAACTGTCCTACCGCGTTTGCAAGCTTCTCTGAAGAGCCAGCTACCGGTTGCATACCTGGCTGAGCATGGCGGATACTTATGCACCCATCGCTGGTTTGGCGCAGCATTGAGGCGCACCAGTGGTGAATTGACTGCGGAGCAAGCGCGCGGCCTTGCGAAACAGGGAATATGGGCTCAACAGACTTTAACGGGGGAACGCAGTGAATTGACCATGCTCCCACAGGAGATCACTGCCTGGGAACGCATCTCTTCCGGCGTAGAGCGCATTCCATCGGTAGATGGACGCATCGGCAGCGCCTATGATCGCTGCGTTTATCGCCGTAAAGGGTACTGTTTCGTGAGTAGAGCTGAAGAACGCGTGAAAACAGCAAAGATTGTCGTTACTACTCATGCCGGGTTGCTGGACGATCTCACTCACTCCCATTCGCTCCTTGCGGCTATTGATCGTCGTTTAATCCTGGATGCAGACCTCTTAGAAGAAGAAATGTCCCGTTGGAGCAGTGCTGAACTCGAGCAAACGCACCTGTTGGGGCTGCTCAATACCATCGGTACTGAACTTCCTGATGGCCGTTACCAGGGTTTGCTAGCACTGGGCGCACCAGCATTGCGTGAAAATGGGCCTGGGGGGCTCTCAACGACGCCGACTGTTAGCAAGTCAGAGGTTGATACTCGCATGCGCGCCTGGTTTCAGACGCTGCATCATGCCTCGGATGCTGTCTCTAATTTGTTTAGTTGCTACAGCCAGCTTTTAGAGGAGTTTCTTCAGCACGGTTCGGGCTCTAATAATGGTGGACGTGACAAGGGGCGAAGTTCTTATGGAGGGCGCAGTAACGACCGTACCGATCAGCCATTGCGTTTAACAGGAGAGACTCGTAATCTTGGAACATGGACTGATGTGGAACGTGCCTGGCAGCAAACAGCGCAGCGTCTCCAGCATGTCATAGATCTCGTCCATGAAGCGGAGCGCGTTCTTCTGACGACGCAGCGTAACCACCACCGGCTAGACGTGGGCAGTGGTGAGGAAGATTCTGTCGCCTCAGAACTGGCTACCATCGCACGGAAACTATTAGAGCAGAAGGGGCTCGGGCAGCAAGCAATGGCCCTGGCAGAGAGCGATATGGTCTACTGGCTGCGTATGCCACCCGCTCCCCCACCATTTGTGCAGCAAACGGTTCAACAGCGCGTGGTGGTGCCACCTGCTCCCTTAACAACCCCGACAGACGAGCATTCACATCCGCCAGTACCTGTACTCTATGGACAACAGGTGCAGATCTCGGCCTTATTGAAACGAACAATTTTCGGCGTGGATATCTGTACTATACTCGCTGGGGCGTCGCTTTCTGTAGATAATAATTTCTCCTTTTGTCGAGGACGTTTTGGTCTGGAAAACGACGCATGTCCCGCGTTGTCAGTGGTGACTGAGCATCACGAGCAGACACTGTTATACCTGCCAAACGACGTACCTGAGCCCAATATGCCTCAGTATCAGCGCAGCCTGGATGAAACGTTAATTCAACTTGCCACTGCATTGGAAGGACAGATG
>WNFJ01204331.1_pt1 | contig 15797 bp, 15 predicted proteins | sample 5400461 | NCBI WGS metagenome assembly WNFJ01 (sample SAMN13153349, study PRJNA577476) | soil metagenome | isolation source: 115 cm saprolite on Douglas fir-dominated hillslope | place: USA:California | collected 2013-09-17 | reverse complement strand
GCGAATTTTCGCCGCATCGCATCCTCGCTGACGGTCGTTTAGAACCGATCGCGCGCGTTACGGATGCGACTGATCGCCGCGGCTACGCCGACGTGATCTGGCGGCGCTCTTGATGCGCCACCATCCGAGAAGCGTCATCTTCAGAAGAACCGAGCCGTCGCGGAAACGATTGATGTTCGTCGAGCCGTACGATCGCGCGCGATAGCGCACCGGAACATCGATCACGCCCAGCGACAGAACGGCAGCCGGGAAGAGAAGCTCGAAGTCGCCGAACGGATCGAACTCGCCGAAGTCGCGGCGCCAGGCGGTCATGCGGGCGTAATCGTGTCGCGCGAAGAGCTTCGTGCCGCACAGCGAATCGCCGATCGCGGTGTCGAGAACGTAGCTGAGCGCTTTCGCGAAGAAAACATTGCCGATGCGGTTGAGAAAACGCATGGCGTTGCCTTCCATCGGATAGACGAGGCGGCTGCCGTTGATGAAATCGGCGAGGCCGCTAACCCATGCCTCGTAAAACTGCACGAGCAGTTCGGGTGGCATCGAGAGATCGGCATCGAGGATCGTCACGAGATCACCGGTCGCGTGATCGAATCCCAACCGAACCGCATCGTTTTTGCCTTTGCCCGTTTGCTGCAGAGTCTTGATTGCGAATCGATCGCGCCATGCACCGGCGACGCGTTGGATCTCTTCCCATGTCCCGTCGCTCGAACCACCTTCCACGAAGATGATCTCGATGGGCGTGCGCAGATCGGGCATGCGTCGCAGCGCCTCCTCGATGTTGCCGCGCTCGTTGCGCGCCGGAATCACGACCGACAGCGAAGGCCGTTCGCCATCGGCTCCAACCGGCCGCAGCGTGATGACGTGCACGAGCGCGCGCCAGCCAAAGAACGGAAGGATCGACAACAGGCCGTTGATTGCTGAGCCGATGCCGAGCATGCGCCAGGGAAATGCGACGCATGGGCGCACGCGCACGATCTCGAGTCCCGACAGCCGCACGAGGTTGCGCAGATCCGTCAGCGTCACGAACGTCATGTTCGGCTCGGCCGTCCGAAGACCGAGCCACGTCGTCATCCGGTAGAGCAGCGCGAGATACGGGTTGTAGCTGACGATGACGACGCGCGATGTCCGCGCCATGCCGGCGCGAATCCGCATCAGCAGATCCTGAATGTTCAACTCACGATTCAGATTGCCATTCAGGAGGACTGCCGTACGCCGCTCACGATCGCCGCGGAGATCGATCGAATCGCCTGCCGATTTCTGCGGCCCATCGATGCACTCGAGGAGGTAACCGGTGTCGGATGGCAGCCGCTCGAATTGGATGACCGCGTCGTAGTAGCGCGTCATCGCGGAGATTTCGCCGGCGATCCGTTCGTAGAACGTCCGCTTCCATCGCTGAATCGCCGCCATTGACGTGAGTGATGTTACCGGCGCATCGGCCGGTAGAGCCAGAAACGCTCATCCGGATGCGCGAATACCGGGACTTCAGTCTGATGCAGAAGCGCGAATCCGTTCGACGCCGGATCGGGCATCTCGACGTTCAGCAGCAGTAGATAGTCGGTTCCCGCGAAGTGCCCTTTCGCGTTCGCGACGGCATCGGGATAAGTCACTTCCAGGCCCCGCTCGAATTGCTGATCCCACATGGTGAACGTTCCGAGACGCCGGCTGCCGGCGTACCAGAAGGGATGCAGAATCCACGGACAGAGCGCCGAGGTGGTCGTCTCGCTGTGCGCGGCGATGGGGAGTGATTCCAGTCGCGCGCGACGAATGAATGCCGCCATCTCCTCCGCGCCCGAGAAGGCGTACTTCAACTCCAATTGCGAGATGCGAAACGTGGCGCAGATGGAGACGATCAATGTCACCAGCAGCACGACATGCGCAAGCAGACGGCTCCGATCGTTCTCGGTCGAGGTCCACAGCGCATACAGCAACACGAGCAGAACGAAGCCGGTGTGCCGGAACCCTCCGATCCATTTATAGGTGTAGAGAAATGCGAGGCCGGCATACGCACCACACAAGACCAGAAGCGGAACGCGATCTCTGCGAAGCGAGAACGCAGCGACGCCGATGACAACCGCGCCGGCAATGGCGCTGCCGGCAAAAGGGAAGCTCGGAAAAAACGCCGCGCTCACGGCCATTGGCACCGCCTGGGGAGTAAACAGCATGACGCTTCCGCGTGCGATCGAATCGGGTGGCGGATAAACCTGCGCCGCGGCTGCAAGACCCCCGATCAGCATCACCGCCGCGCCGGCGAGCCATCGCCGCCGCAGCAACAGTCCCTCGATCACGTAGCCAGCTCCGATCATCGCCGCGATGATCAGGCTGTGCGTGTTGCTGTTGGCCAGTAGCGCCACCAGCAGACCAAATAAAACCGGCCTCTCAAATCGCTTCGGATAGAGAGCCGCAACGCTGACGAGCAGCAGAATACCGAGGGCGTAGCTGCGGACGACGACGGAATATTCATACGATAAATAGTAACTAAAAATAGTAGCGACTCTGAGGACGAACGGGAACGGCGCCTTCCACAGGATGATCGCGGCTGTGCAAATCGCGATGATGACGTGCAGGACGGCCTGCGATCCGTACGGCAATCCGGTTCGCGCGAGCGGAACGAGCAGCGTGTGCCATAAGCCCGGCGTACCGGCGAGTCCCATCCGGTGGAAAAACGTGATCACGCCGGCATCGCGCGCCAGAAGCCACGGATCGGCCTCGTCGCGCCAGGGCTCGTGATGCATTTCGAGGACGATGACTAGCGCGCCGTACATCAGGAGCGCGACAAGTGGCATTGTTCTTGACGGCGCACTCGGCATGCTGCCGGCGGTTGTCGTCTCGCTCGCCATCGCTCTCGTTCCCCTCACCGACCTCGGCACCGCCGAATATGCCTACGGTTATCTCGGTGGGCTGTATGAGGATGGTAGCAACACTACGCCGTCCGATCATCTGGCGGCCGGACTGCGGCGAGCGGCGCTGATCACTCCGCGCGACGGAAAGATCGTGTTCTTGTCGGTGGGCTTCGGCGAGACCGAGCGCATTTTCGATGCTTTCACGGCGATGACACGCGCCGATCCGCGCGTGGACCGGCAAGTCGTCTTCGTCAACGGCGCACGCGAAGGCGCCGACAGTCAGCAATGGATCGCGCCGATGAGCGACGCCAATTTCAATCGCATTCGCGACAACATCCTGAAGCCGGCCGGTCTCTCCGAAAAACAGGTGGAGGTCGCCTGGGTGCAGATGGTGACCAATTCTCCGAGCCGCGCACTGCCGCCGCAGGACTCCGATGCCTATCGCCTGAAGGGCGCGATCGCGGCGGCGCTGCGCGAGCTGAAGGCGCGTTATCCGAATCTGCAGATCGCGTATCTCTCGAGCCGCGTCTACGGCGGATACGGGACGACATCGTGGAACCCGGAACCGTTCGCCTACGAAACTGCGCTGTCGAACCGGTGGGTGATCATGGGCCAGATCACGACGATGCGAGTCGGTTCGCTGTGGGACTCGCGCATCGGCGATGTGAATTACGAAACCGGAAAAGTGCCGTGGCTCGCATGGGGACCGTACTTGTGGGCCGACGGAACCATGCCGCGATCGGACGGCCTCACGTGGCAGCGCGATGATTTCGAAGCCGACGGCGAGCGTGTATCTGCGAAGGGCGCCGGCAAAGCGGCGCGATTGCTCTTCGATTTCCTGTACCAGTTGACGCACCCGTGACACTATGAACAACCCGGCCACCGGCCGAATCCGTGGATCAACTTTTGGGGGCAGGTCAGGCCGGCGGCGGAACAGCCGGCGAGGCCGCCGGCGTTACTTCGTCCCGACGACGAAGCGGCCGATGCGCGTCCGCCGCGGATAATTCTTGTCGACCCACGCAAACAACCACGGAGCGCGGACGCGATTCGGTACGCCGTCGAGATCGGCGACGGCCTGCAGTCCCTCCACGATCACGACCGCCGGCGGATTGCGCTGCAGTTGCTGCATCGCCTCGGCGGCCAGCGGCGGGGCGGAAAGAAACGGAACGTCGAAACATCGGACTGGTGGACGCCGCTGCAGCAGGTAGTACAACGCGCGCTCGTTCGCGACGTCGAGGATCGCCGCGCCGGGGGCAGCGTTCGCAGCGACGAATGCATTGAGCGCAGCGAGATCTTTCGCGTCATCGGGCGTCGTGTAGATCTTGCGGCCGGTGGCAATGGGATACGGCACAAGCCCGGCGTGACTCTGCCGCGCTTTCCAGCCCGCCATGAATCGCGATGCGGAGATCGTGTTCGGAACGAGCTCGACGAGCACGATCACCGGAATCGCTGCGACCAGCGCAACGATCCACCTCTTCCTGACGATCAGCGGCTCAAACAAAAACGCGACGATCGCGAGTCCCAAGAGCGGGGTTCCGTAGCGCGTGTGGCTCCAACTGCATCGGCCGGCGGCGCTGCGAAACGCGATGATCGAAAAAATCGCGATCACGATGCCGCGCATGTCGCGACGTCGAATCGATATCGCCAGCAGCCATCCGAAAAAAATTGGCGGCAAGTAGTAGCGCGCCGATTCCCAATCGATCGTCGTGCGCGCCGGACGCGACCAGATCGCGTCGATGGAGCGCGGGATGATCACGAACGAGTCGATCGCGAAGCGCCACAGATCGGCGCGAAGCGCGAGAAGAATTGCGACCGGCAACGCGATCGCGATCGCGGCCGAAATCGCGACACGCTTCAGCGGCGGACGGAGAATCGCCGTGCAGATCGCCGTCGCCGCCAGCGCATACATGCCGGTGTCGAGACTCCAGAGCAGGCCGAGAGTCGAAGCGGCGAACGCAAGAAAAAGCCCGCGGCCGATGCGCACGTAGCGGAGGATGCCGAGGATCGCGAGGTAGATCGGGGCGAAGCGGTAGTAGGGAAAAACCGGCACCAGCCCCGCGCCGATTGCGCACAGCGCGATGATCGCGGCCGCCGCGGCGCCTCCCGCCGTTCCACAAATTTCTGCCGCGATCAGCGCCACCAGCGCGAGCGTGGCGGCGTCGAGAATCGTCTCGAGACGCCGTGTCCGCAGCGGTGAGGGCGGATCGCCGAGGACGAGGGCGTCGAGGCCGCCGTCGGGGGCCAGGCCGTGAAGGACGAAGACATCGGAGTACGGCCGCTCACCGGAACGAAACAAAAACGCGGGCGTAAGGTGCTCGCCCTCATGGAACGGGTCCATCACGACGTACGGATGGTCGTGCACAAAAAGCATCACGATAAAAATGGCTAATGCGGTGAAGACGGAGGCAGTTCTGTGCTCTCTGTGTGCTCTGTGGTGATTCACCACAGAGATCGCAGAGAGCACAGAGCCAAATCCGATCAGCAGCGCCACCACCGCGTAGTCGATCGACTTCGCGTAATGGCTGATCGTGACGATGCCGACGCCGTTGGACACGTGAGCCGATTAAACTAGCGCGCTCCATGGCGCGCAAGTCGCGAAGAAAAGTCGAGACTTCCCCTTCGGTCCCGACCGGCGTCATTCTCCTTTTCCTCGGGCTCCTCACGCTGGTCATCTTCGCGCAGGTCACTACGCATGCGTTTCTCAACTACGACGACGGTCAATTCGTCACCGAGAACGCGCACGTCGCGAGCGGGCTGACTGCCGAGTCGATCGGTTGGGCGATCGGATCGGCGTCGATCGGCTGGTATCCGATCACCTGGATGTCGCACATGCTGGACGTCGACTTGTGGCGGCGTCAGGCCGGCATGCATCTGATGACGAACGTCCTCCTGCACATCGCAAGCGCATGCCTTCTCTTTCTTGCGCTCCAGCGGATGACGCGCGCCACGTGGCCGAGCGCGTTCGTCGCGGCGATCTTCGCGATCCATCCCGCGCACGTCGAATCGGTCGCGTGGATCTCGGAGCGCAAGGACACGCTCAGCACATTCTTCGCGATGCTTGCGATCTTTTTCTACGCATCCGCTCCCGCGCGCCGCTGGCGTGTCTTCGTCGCCATGGCGCTCAGCCTCATGGCCAAGCAGATGTACATCACGCTTCCGTTTGTGCTGCTGCTCCTCGATTTCTGGCCGCTGGCGCGGCGCGGAATGCGATCGCTGGTAATCGAAAAGCTGCCGCTGTTCGCTCTGACGATCTTCGGCGCGATCATGGCCGTCATCGGCCAGCGCAATCTGACCGCGATGCAGAGCGTGGAAAACGTTCCCTTCGCGCTGCGGCTAAGCAACGCCGCCGTCGCCTACGTCCGCTATATCGGAAAATTCTTCGCGCCGGTGAACCTCGCGGTTCTCTATCCGATGGAGCCGATCTCCTCGGCCGTCGCGATCGGCGCCGTGATTCTGCTGCTCGTCATTTCGATCTCGGCGTTCCACTACCGCAACGCGTTCCCGTATCTCTTCACCGGATGGTTCTGGTTTTTGGGAACGCTCGTGCCGGTCATCGGGATCGTGCAGATCGGGATTCAAGCAATTGCTGACCGCTACACATACTTCTCGTTCATCGGATTGTCGATCATCATCGCGTGGGCCATCCCGCGCCGCGCGTTTGTCGCCGTCGCGGGGATTGCGACTGTCGCGTTCGCAGTCATCGCGTTTCGCCAGGCCGGCTACTGGAAGAACAGCGAGACGCTCTTCGAGCACACGATCGCCGTCACTCCGCCTAACGCCCTCGCAGAATACACGCTGGGACAAACTCTCGAGATGACGGCGCCCGATCGCGCGATTGCGCATCTGCGGCGCGGAATCGAGTTGGTGGAGCAAGTGCGGGGCGCCGATCCGAAATGGCATGCGCAGGCTTACGTCGGACTCGGTACAGCATTGATGATGCGCGCGCGGCCGCTGCCGATTGGCGCTGAGCGAGCGGCGGAGATCAACAACGCGATCGCGCAGTTCCAGCACGCGCTGGCGATCGATCCGAACGCGCCGCACGCGAAGAACAACATCGCGCTCGCGCAGCAGTGGCTCAGCGCGGGGGGAGCTGCTCCACCGTCTCCCGTATCGCCCGCCTCACCGCCTCGGCGCTAGACATTTTCGGCCGCCAGCCGAGCGCCTCCATCCGGCGCGTATCGAGTCGGACCTGCGGGACGTCGCCCGGCCAGCCGCGCGATCCGCCGGTGTATTCGATGCGCACGCTCTTCGGATCGAGCCCCATCGCTTCGATCGTCCACTGTGCGATCTCGTTCACGGACGTACCGCCGGCGACCGCCAGGTTGTAGTAGTTGACGGCTTCCTTTGCGTGCTCATGACCGAACATAATTCCGTCGAGACAATCCTCGACGTGAACGTACGGCTTCGATTGTTTGCCGTCGCCGAGGATCTCGAGTCGCGTCGGATCGCGCTGCAGTTTCAAAACAAAATCGTAGATCACTCCGTGCGTGGGAAACGGTCCGGCGATGTTGCCGAATCGATAAATCCAGCTTCGAATGCCGTAGTTGTTCGCGAAGGCGGTAATCAGAGTCTCGCACGCGACTTTGCTCGCCGCGTACAGCGAGATCGGAAGAATCGGGCCGTAGTCCTCAGGAGTCGGCATCACCTTCGGATCGCCGTAAATCGCGCCGCTGCTGGAGAAGATCAACTCTTTTGTCGCGGCGATGCGCATACCCTCGAGAATGTTGTAGGTGACTAGCGTGCCGCCTTTGAGATCGAAGTCGGTGTATTTTCCGAAACTGATGTTGCTGTTGGCGGCCAGATGCCAGACGCGATCGGGCTTGATCTGTTCAAAGAGCTCGACGACGCGCTCGCGGTGCAGGAGATCGAATTCGTGAAAACGAAAATGCGGGTTGCCCGCCGAGCGCTCGATGAATTCGCGCTTGCCGAGAAAAAAGTTGTCGATGCCGTGGACGTCGTGGCCTGCGCTCAGCAAACGCGGAAGAAGGTTCGTCGCGATGAATCCGGCCGCGCCGGTCACCACCATCTTCACGCCAGCGCCTTCCGCGTGCGCTCGAGCTCCTCTGGCGCGCCGATCTCGAGAAAATTCTGATCGACGACTTCACACGCGAGACGGCGCTCGGCCGCCAACCGGGGAAAAACAATTTCTTCGAATGAGCTTTTCTCCGGCAGCCAGTCGATCACACTCGAAGGCATCACAGAGAAACCGGCGTCGATGTACGGCAGATCCGGCGCGCGCTTGTCGAATCGGATGACGCGATCGCCGTCGATGTCGGTGTTGCCATCCGAGATCCGCGGATAAACGGCCAGGCACGGCTCGTCGTGTTCGCGCACGAAGCGATCGTAATCGAATCGCCGCAGAACGTCGCCGTAAGTCAGAAGGAAACGATCGCCGAGGAGATCGCGTGCCTGACGCATCGCGCCGCCGGTGCCGAGAGGCTCGCGCTCGCGAGAGTAATCGATGTGAACGCCGAAGCGCGCGCCGTCGCCGAAATGTTTTTCAATCACATCGCCGCGATGGCCGGTCAGCAAAACGAAATCGCGCAGGCCGCGCTCCGCGAATGCCTCGATGACGAATTCGAGAAACGGACGAGCGCCGATCGGCACCATCGGCTTCGGCAGATCGCGCGCGAGGTCGCCGAGTCGCGTGCCAAGACCGCCGGCGAGGATGGCGACCATGGTCATCGAGACCCCTCTCCCGCGACGCGGGAGAGGGTGGCGCGACGTGCTCGCCACAGCCTCTTGAATGTCCAGAGCGTGCTCTTGAATCGCTGCAGCGTCGACGCACCGATGCGCTCGCGATATTCGATGGGAATCTCCGCGACGCGATACCCGCGGCGATGCGGAATGATGAGCATGTCAACCGGGAGAGCTGGACCGTTCGGATCCCACCCGACCGCGTCGATCATCGATTTGCGATACGCGCGCATGCCGCTATGCACGTCGGTAGTCCTGATGCCGTGCAACAGCCGGGCGGTCCAAGCGAAAACGCGATTAGCGATGTAGTTGGAAAACGGCATGGCCTTCGGGCGCTTTGCGAGGCGAGTGGCGTTCACGAGGTCGAAGCCGCCCTCGATCATCTTCACTAGCTGCGGAATCATCTCGACGGGATACGTGTCGTCGCAATCGAGCGTTACGACCACGTCGCCGCTCGCATCGCGAACGGCGCGATCCATCGCCGGGCCGTAACCCTTCGGCGGAAATTGTTTGAAGACGCGGCATCCGAGCTCCTGCGCGATCTCGGCCGTGCGATCGCGGCTCGAATCCACGAGAAAGATCTCAGCGTCGGGAACGACTCGGCGAATGTCTTCCACGACTTTGGCGACCGCGCACTCCTCGTTGAGCGTGATCATCGAGACCGTGACCTTCATGCGCGGCGCGCCTCGAAGATCATTTGAAACGCCAGCAAACCCGGCCAGAGGCGCGCCGCGACTCGCTCGATCGGATAGGCAGCCTTCAAATAGAGCTTGTACGGCTTCGACTCGAGGATCACGGAGGGATCACTATCCTCGCCTCCGCCTAACAGCTTCTTGGCAAGCGGCACGAACGGCCGCATGAGTCCGGGGTTGTACGTCCGACGGATCGGTTCGTAGCCGGCGGAGCGCAGCACCTCGATCGCAGAGCGCCGCGTGAAGAATCGCAGATGCGTGCGATCGAGCACACCGCTGTCCTGATATCGAAATCGGCCAAAGAGAAGGCCGAGGCGAACGGACCACAATCCGACATTCGGGAGAGAGACGATGACCGTGCCGTCGGGCTTCAGCAGATCGGCGTACTTTTTCAACACCCCGACGGGCCAGGGCAGATGCTCGAGCACATCGGCGAAGATGATTGTGTCGAACTTTCCGAGGTTCGGCAAAGCCTGAAGATCGGATTGGATGACCTCCGCAATGCGCGTTCGGGCAACCGCGACCGCGTCGGCATTCGATTCGATTCCTACGAGGCGATTGCCGCGCCGTTGGATGAACTGCGACGTCGTCGCGAATCCGCAGCCAACATCCAGCACGTCTTTTCCTTTACGATCGCCCCACAGACGCAGCAGGCCCCAATTGACATCCTCGTAATAGGCGTACGGGGCCGATTCATCCATTGCGCAGTTCAGAAGCGAGAGCCCTTGCACGCTCGACGCAGACATCGGAGTTGATGTAATCGAATTGTGCGAATCGGCCTAACAGATACAAGCCGGTCGCAGCGACTGCACTCCGTACAGCTGTGACGTTCTTTGTGTAATCGACATCGTAAACCGGGTAACCATACTGAAAACGCACCACGCGCCTATACACAACCTTCGCTGGATCGAGGAAGCCAATGCTCTCGAGCTCCGCGATCGTTCGCTCGAGAATCTGGTCGTCGGTCATCTCCCACACGCCGTCGCCGGCATTGGCGGTGATCTCCGCCATGATCGCCGATCCGCCCTGCGGCACATTGCGCGTACTGAAAGCCTGCGGAAATGAAATCCGGTGAAAGAGAATTGCGGGATCGGGAACGTAAACCGCCGTGTATTGATGACTGGCCTCGGCGCCCACTCCCAGCAAAACATTGATGAGCGAGTTGTAGCGGAGCCGCGCCGCCGCCTCGAGCGCTTCCTTGGGAGCGTCGCGCCAGATGCTGAGGAGTTCGTGAATCGGAATGGTCGAGACCAGCGTGTCATACGCATGACCATCCACCACCCACTTCTTCCCGGCGCGAGAAACCTCCTTCACAGGGTGCGACGTCGTGATCTTGCCGCGCACACGCTTCGCAAACGCGTGAACGATCGCCTCGTAACCGCCTTCGGTCGGATAGTAAAAGTGCAATTGATGCAGATAGCCTTCGGTCGGAATGCCGATCGACGACTTGAGAACATCCTGCATAGGAGGCTTCGGAACTCGCGACACGAACTCCAGTCCGATTTTCGACGGATCGTAATTCCATATCTTTCGGTTGTAAGGGATGAAGTACTTGTCTGAAATCCCCTCACCGAATGTTGCATAAGACCATTGTGCGAGATTCGCGGGCTTTTCGTTCGCGTGCGGATTGACGATGTACCCGTAAATACAGTCGAAGTTGTCTTCCTTCGGCAGCGACGCGAGATCATTCTCGAATGGATACTTGACCAATCTTCCCTTGAACCAGATCTTGTTCTCGCGACGGCGCTGCTGGACGTTGTCGCCCAGCGCGCTGACCATCAGATTGAGAATCTCCTTATTCTTGCTGAACATGATGTGCGGACCGGCGGCGTCGAACGTGAACCCCTGATCGATGATCGATCCGCACAGGCCGCCGATGCGCTGGCGCTTCTCGAGGACTTCTACGTTTTCGTCGAGGTGGGCAGCCAAGGAGATTCCGGAAATGCCGCCGCCGAGGATGCCGATCAAGCGCTCTCCCGCGCGGCGACGGCGAGTGATTGCGACGCGAAGAATCCATGGCCCATCTGGGCGACGACCTTCGTGCCTTCCGGCTCGATCGTGTAGTGCATGCGCGGCATGCGGTGATCGGCCATGAATTTCTCGAGATCGGCGTGTTGCTTCGGCGAGTACAGCATCAGGAATCCACCGCCGCCCGCTCCAATGACTTTTCCACCCAGGACGCCGAAGCGCTTCCTGACTTCATCGTAAATCTCGTCGACGCGCGACCAGGTGATCTTCTTCGAAAGCTTTTTCTTGTTCTGCCAATGCTCGTCGAGAAACTCGCCCCATCGATCGAAATTGCTGTTCTCGATCGCCTCCAGAATGCGATGGCCGAGCTCCTTGATCCGATGGAGACTGTCGGCGACGCGCGCGTGATCGACACTCTCCTTCTTCTGCATGGCCTGGTTCTGATCGAGGAGCACTTCGCGCGCATCGCGCTGCGAGCCGGTGTAGTAGATGTGCGTGTGCGCGACGAAATCCGCGACGTCTCCGCTGCTCGGCGCGATTTGCCGCACTGCGACCTTTCCGCCGCGCTCGATCTCCAGCACTGTCAGGCCGCCATAGGCCGCCATGTACTGGTCCTGTTTTCCGATTCCTTCCTTGAGGATGTCGAGCTCGATGTGACACGCCTCTTCCGCCAGCGTCTGCAACGGGACGTAATCACGCCGATCGTGATGCAGCGCATTGAGCAGACCGACGAGATAGCAACTCGACGATCCGAGGCCGGTTCCGGCGGGAAGATCGGCGATGGAGGCCACTTCGAAGGCATTCACGATGCCGTGCGCCTTGAGCGCCTCGCGCGCCAGCTCATGCTTCAACTCACCGACGTTCTCCACCACCTCGGCATGCGAATAGTGAAGCCGGACCTGATGGCCGACGACCGGACGATTGATCGCGACGTACATGTACTTGTCGAGTCCCATCGCGAAAATGAATCCGCCGTGCTGCGAGTAATAAGACGGCAGATCGGTGCCGCCTCCGCCTAACGTGACCCGAAAAGGCGTGCGCGTGACGATCACAGATGGAATCCCGCCGCCGCGGCGTCGGTGTAGAACATCTTCACGGTGTCGAGCGACAACTCTTCGAGCGATTTGCCGACCATCGCCAGTTTCTTGAGGATGTCGGACGTCACGGTGATGATGTGGCAGCCGCATGCGTCGGCCTGAAAAATATTGAGCAGCTCGCGCGGGCTTGCCCACAACAGTTGCGCCTTCGGCTTCTTCCGGACAATCGACACCGCCTCGGTCATCAACGGAATCGGATCGCGGCCGGTGTCTGCGATTCTTCCCGCGAACACCGAGACAATCGCGGGCACTTTCGCGTCGACCGCCTCGACAACGCAGCGCACCTGATCGAGCGTGAGAATCGCGGTGATATTGAGTTTGATCCCGGCCGCCGAAAGCCGGCGAATGAGATCGATCGATGACTGTCCACGAGTATTGGTGATGGGAATCTTGACGAAGACTCCCTCGCCCCACGTCGTGATCAATTTCGCCTGGCGCTCCATCTCGTCGAACTCATCGGCGAAGACCTCGAACGAGATCGGAAGTCCGCTGACGGCCTTCAGTGCGTCGCGCGCGAATGTCTCGTAATCGCTGATCCCTGACTTGCGCATCAGCGTCGGATTCGTCGTGAAGCCTTTGACGAGACCGCTGTCGCGCGCGGCAATCATGTCGCGAACGTCTGCGCCGTCGGCGTACAGATCAATCTTTAGACTGTGGGCCATGCAACGATGTTCGACCGACGAGTGTGCGCACGAAGTGATCGAGATCACGACAGACAAGATTGGGCTTCTGCGCGCCTCTCTTCGAGATCGAGTGCTCATATTCTAACAGCGCGGTGCGAGTCCCCGCGCGCCGGCCGGCCTCGATGTCGGTGTCGGTATCTCCGACAAACCACGACTCCGCAAGATCGATGTCGTACTTTCGCGCCGCCTGCAGCACGAAAAACGGCTCCGGCTTCCGGCACTCGCACCGATCCTCGGATCGATGAAAGCAGTAGAAAAATTCGCCGATGGGCGCATTGCCGAGTTGCTTCAGGAGCTCGAGATGGACGGCCTGCAGCGATGCCATCGTCGTGAATCCCTTGGCAGCGTCGGGCTGATTCGAGATCACGAAGATCATCCAGCCATTTTTCGCCGCGCGCTCCAGCGCCTCGCGAACTCCCACACGGAGGTTAACATCCGACGGCTTTCTCGGCGCGCCCCATCCTTCCGCGTAATGCACGAGGTCATCGAGGACGCCATCACGATCGAGAAAAATCGCGCGATTCATCGGAATGGCACGTGGGTCGCCGGCGGCGCGGCAGCGTCGAGCGTCACGCCTGGCGGCGGCTGTTGAAAGAGACTGCGGATTCCGGAAGGGACGATCATCACGCCGAGCGTACGCGGCGCGACGACACGAAGATGTTGACCGCGACTCAATCGCATCGCATTCGGCGCGATCGGAATTCCGTCGGCGGTCAGTTGCAGATCAGAGCGTCGGAATCGAGGGAAATCAATTCTCGTATTGCGGCTTTCGAAAGTGCCGTACGGCAGTGGATTGCGAAACCATAGATGCATCGACAGAGCTTCGGACGCGTACACTCGGTACGTGCCGGTCGCCAGCACGATCCACTCCGCAGATTCGCCTGCGTTGAGTCGCGCGCTCATGCCCGGCAGCCAGAGATTGCGCCACACCGGAAGATAGTGCGATGTCGCAAACGCCGCCGTCTGCGGATGCAATTCGAGCCACACATACGCATTGTGATCCGTAATGATCGCACTCGGCGGATCGCGGCGAGCGTCATAAGACTCGAAAAGTCCTTTGGCCTCGAGACTCTGCACGAGCTTCGGAAGGAACCAGTAGCGATAAGCAGGACGCCGGCGCAGAGCCCATCCGACGCCGTCGAACACTTTCCCATCCTCGGGGGTGAGACTGTCGACCTCGCGCATGATCAGATCCTGATAAGCGAGGTCCGCTTCCTTTCCGCGGAAGATCGACGCAAAGACATTGACGCCCGACGCGAGAACCAGCATCGCTGCCACAACGGCCCATTTCTGCGCGACGAGTCGCTCGATCTCCGAAGCCACAAAGGGAAGCATCAGCAAAATCGTGATCTCGAAGTGATAGGTGTAAACAAACTTCATGACCGCAATGAAGAGAATGTTGCCGAGCTGCAGAATCGCGAGCTCGAAGAGATGATCATGACGCGCGATTAGCGCGCGCACGAGTCCGATCACGCCGAGAATCAGGATGCAGATCGTCGCGACATCGATCGCTGCGGCATCGAACGTATGCGTCAGCGGTCTCCAGCCGATCACGCCGGCGAGACGATGCAGAAAAACGCCGCCCGTTCCCTCCGACAATTTGTCGGCGAGGTAGTTTTCAGTCCAGACGCGGCGGAATGCGATCGCTGCGCTGTGCGTCGCGAGGAAATAAATCGAGCAAAGTGCGAATGTTGCGAATCCACCCGCGATGACGGCGACACGCGATCGTTTGAACAACCACAGGAATACCGTCAGCGCGAGAAGTGGTCCGAGTCGGATGTTTGCGAAGCCGGCGAGACAAAGCGCAGCGCCACCTTCGAAGTTTCGATTGCGTTGCAGGAGAACCAGCGCAAGAACATACAACCCGCAGCCGAGCGAATCGATGCGATATTCGACGGCCGGCAGCATGAACATCGAGCTGCATAGCGCGAGTGCGATCGCGCTAAATCGCGATGGAAGCGACAGGCCGGCGCCGCGCATCCACAACGACAACAAAACGAATGTCGCAATCCACAGCGGCACCTGCGCCCAGCGCATGGCGATGATGGCCGGCACTCCCGGCGAGTGCACAAAATTCGCGACAGGCGCGAACACGAACCATTGCAGCGGTGTGTGGTGTTCCCAGAAATCGCGGTAAGGAACGAGACCCTGGCGGACCCAGTCGGTCGCGCGAAAGTATTCGATCTCGTCCCAATTGAGCGGATGCAGCCAGCCGAGGGAAAGGCTGCGCGCCGCGGCGGCGATGACGATCAGCATGCCGGCGAAGCGAGCCCGCGACACGATTGAGTATACGATGTCAGCGATGTCGTTCAGCCGCACGTTTCTCGACGAGACTGTCGATATCGTCCGCCGGATCGACGACGCCGCGATCGACCGGCTCGCCGGCGCGCTCGCAAAAGTACGGGATGGCGGCGGTCGTTTATTCGTGATCGGACACGCCAGTCACGCCGTGAACGACTTTCGTAAGATCTGTCAGTTCGAAGCCTACACGCCGACGGACAACGTCTCCGAGCTGACCGCACGCGTCAACGATGAAGGATGGGAGAGCTGCTTCGCGGAGTGGCTCAAGATCTCGCGGATCGGGCAGCGCGATGCCATTCTCGTTTTCTCCGTCGGCGGGGGGAACGTCGAGAAGAACATCTCGGTCAATCTCGTACGCGCGATTGACGAGGCTCGCAACCGCGGGGCGCGCGTATTTGGCATTGTCGGAAAAGACGGCGGCTACACAAAGAAGGTCGCCCAGGAATGCATTGTCATACCGACGGCATCACAAGAGCGCATTACGCCTCACACTGAAGGCTTGTGCGCGGTCGTCTGGCACCT
>WNFJ01002974.1_pt1 | contig 15798 bp, 17 predicted proteins | sample 5400461 | NCBI WGS metagenome assembly WNFJ01 (sample SAMN13153349, study PRJNA577476) | soil metagenome | isolation source: 115 cm saprolite on Douglas fir-dominated hillslope | place: USA:California | collected 2013-09-17 | reverse complement strand
AAAGCTGCGCGAAGTCATCACCGCGGGCGGGTTCACCACGGTGAGGCGGGCCACAGAAACGCCGTTCAACATGATCTTGGAGGCGCGCCCCTGACGTCTGTTCGCGCCAATTCGTTTGAGGCGTGAACCGCTCGTGCCTTGACCCCTAGATGCCCCTTTCCCAGTGTGAACCACCTCACACTCCTCTTGAGCAATTCCTGAACTATTCTACCGAGCGTGGGCGGATGGGCCGTCCGGTGAAAAATGTCGGCATGCCGCCCGATGAACAAACCCTTGCCCCAAGTCGGTGTGCTCGACTCACGGTACGCATCGGGAGCGGAGCATGTGGAAGCCGTGCTTGCCGGGCTCGGGCTGCAGCTGATCATGATTGTCGCGCGCGCCGTCTGACCGTTAGCCTTGCTCGGCTTATGAAAACCATGAAGCAGCCCGTCGAACGTCGTCTCGCCGCAATCCTCACCGCCGATATGGTAGGCTATTCGCGCCTGATGGGTGCGGATGAGGAGGGTACGCACGCACGCCTCAAAGCGCATCGGCGTGCGCTCGTAGACCCGAAGATCGCCGAACACCATGGCCGGATCGTCAAGAACACCGGGGACGGCTTGCTGGCAGAATTTCTCAGCGTTGTCGATGCAGTCCGCTGTGCGGTCGAGGTGCAGCGCGGAATGGCCGAGCGCAACACGGCCACCCCGTCCCAACAGCGGATCGAGTTCCGCGTCGGGATCAACCTCGGCGACGTCATAATCGAGGGCGATGACATTTTTGGGGATGGGGTGAACATCACGGCGCGGCTCGAAGCCCTTGCCGAGCCAGGCGGGATCTGTGTTAGCCGGGTGGTGCGCGACCAGGTGCGCGACAAGCTCGATTTCGCCTTCGAGGACATGGGCGAACAGCAGGTCAAGAACATCGCGCGTCCGGTGCGAGTATTTCGGATCCGTGCTACGGCCTCGGAACGGCCCAACACGATCGCAGTTCCAGCGCTCACGCTCCCCGACAAGCCCTCCGTGGCGGTTCTGCCGTTCACCAATATGAGCGCTGACCCGGAGCAGGAGTTTTTTGCGGACGGGATCGCCGAGGACGTCATCACTGCGCTATCCCGCTATCCTTCGCTGTTCGTCATCGCGCGCAACTCATGCTTCACCTACAAGGGTCGCGCGGTCGACTTGAAGCAAGTAGGGCGCGAACTGGGTGTGCGTTACGTCCTCGAAGGCAGCCTGCGCAGGGCCGGCAACCGCATCCGCGTCACCGCGCAACTGGTCGAGGCCGAGACCGGCAAACATGTCTGGGCCGACCGTTACGATCGCGAAGTTGCCGATATTTTCGCATTGCAGGACGAGATTGCCGAGGCCGTGACAATCGCAGTTGCGCCGGCCATCGCCGATGCCGAACTGCACCGTGCGATGCGCAAGGCGCCCGGCAGCCTCGACGCCTGGGCGGCTTATCAGCGCGGTCTTTGGCATTCAGGTAAGGCCAGCGCGGAGGACAACGCTCTCGCGCAGAAATTTTTTCAGCAGGCTGTCGACCTCGACCCGAGCTTTGCCGGGGGCTACAAGGGTCTCTCCAGGGCTCAAGGCCAAGCGGCTGATTATCAGGGGCGAGGTCTTCCGGAAGCGCTGAGTTCGGCCGAGGCACTGGCGCGCCGGGCGGTCGCGCTCGATGGTGCCGATGCGGAGGGGCGATCACGCCTCGCTAATGCGCTCTATAGACAGGGCGATTATGAAGGCGGTCTTGCCGAGGCCGAGCAAGCTCTGTCGATAAGTCCGAACCTGGCCGACGCGCACGGGGAAAGGGGCGCAACGCTGATCTTCTCGGGGCGACTAAAGGAAGGTCTCGCGGCGCTGCAGAGATGCGTCAGGATGGACCCCCGCCGATCTGCGGTCCGTTTGAACCAGATCGCGTTGGGACTCTATCTCTCGCGAGAATACGAGGCCGCGGTCGAGGCCGCGAAACGCGCAATCCGGTTATACCCCGAGTATCCCAACACATACCGTTGGCTCGCCGCCGCCCTCGGTCAACTCGGTCGATTCGAAGAGGCGAAGGTAGCGCTTGAAAAGGCCATCGCGATCGCGCCACCGGCCTTCGAAATGTATCTCCGCCGGCGCCCGCCGTGGATACGGCCCGGGGATCACGCCCACATGCTCGAAGGTCTCCGCAAGGCCGGATTGCGGGAGGTGTGAGGGCATCCATCACGCCGCGAGGCGTTGTCAAGTTAAACAGCCGTGGCGAGAAGTCGGGGCTGATTGACGTTTAGATCACCCCGCTCTGCCCAGGATACAACCTTCCCTAGTGCCCAAGCGTTAAACTTGAGAGATGGGTGCTAATACTGGCGGCGGTTTGGGGGAGGCCCGGCGAACGTCGGCTCTTGGCACATCGCTGGCCATTTTGCTTGTCCCACTGAAGGTCCGTTTTGGGACCACTTTCAGACCAGAGCGTCGCCCGGTCTGACATTGTACTCTCAGAAGGGTTCGCGCTTGTGTGCAAGCTCGATACCGTCGGGCCAGGTAGGGCCGGAGCGGGCTGACACGCGGTGATGCTCCGGCAAGGGTTGCCGTTCTCTATGCCAGTGCCGCTGTTATCCGATCCACTCCGACAAAGGCTCGCGATCTCGCGCCGGCTGACACTGCCGAGTTTGCGCTCGATCGCCAGACTGTAGTCGGGCTCGGCACCAACTTTGGCGCCCACCGCGCCCGCGCGGCCCCAGGAGCCTCGTTGACGCCGCGTCTGGGGTGCCCTCCGACGCGACAGTGATGGTCATAGAATTGCCGTCTTCGCGATGCATACTTACGGCTCGTGCAGTTCCGGAACTCGCGGCTTGTACAACTTTTGGAGGAATTCCCGCTGCAGACTTGCTGCAGGAGCAGCGGGTGTTCATTTTTGACTCAATTGGTGATGGTAATAGGTCAGCCCGGTTTCGGGTCACAACGGCGTTGCGAGGAGGGTGGGGACGGCGAAGGTGTCGAGGAGGATCAGCTTGTCGCGGATTTTGAGGCGCTGTCCCAGAATTTCGAGCCGGTCGCGGTAGAGGCCGGTCGCGAACAGCCGGGTTTCGCCTTCCTGGTCGGTTTGAAAGATGGCGAACGGCGCCTCGACCATCAGGCCGTCACCGGCGATCCGCGGTAGGCCAATGACGTGGCGATCAGTATGGATGTTGTATTTGTTGGCTTCGCGCAATGCCCGGATGCGGTCTTCGAGCATCGCGCGGCTGTCGCAAAAGACCAATGCCGCCGGCAGGCCGCGGTCGAAATTTTCCCGCGGAACGATCTGATAGCGGCACTCCTCGGCGAATAGGTCCAGCCATTCGTCGAATTTTGCCGTGTCGATCAGCGCGCCGTATTCGGCGAGCAAATCCCAGACCGCGGGGCAATCGGCCTTCATCGCACCGCACCCTCCGGTTCGATGCCCAACAGCTCGGCGTAATACGACCAGAAGCCGCGCAACGGCACGTCGGTCACCCGGTAGTCGCGGTCGGAAATCACGCCGCCTCCGCCGAGCTTGATGACTGTGGCGCGGTCGCGGTCGGGTCTAGAGGCGCGATGGGCGATCTCGATCGCCTCGCCGTCCTCCATCGAGACGAGGCCGGCGGGACCGACGAGATTGGTTTGACGCAACCGGTGCAGGGTCATCTCGGGCGGATCGTCCTCGTAGCCGAGCATGGTCTGGAACACCTCGACCTCGTCGATGCCGCGCGCCCGGATCTGACGCACCGCCAGGCTGTTGCTGATCTGCACAAAAACCGCGGACGGGAAAACCGAGGTGACCACGAGATTGAGCCTGTCCTCGCGCTCAGGACGAAAGGCGACGAGCGACGGCTCCTTCAGCGACAGGAAGTCGTTCCGCACCCCGGCGCCGGCGTAGGCCTCGTGGGCGAACTCCGCTGTGTCGCTATCGGCCTCCGCCCAGGTGATGTTGTGGCGGTGCCGCGCGTCCATCTTAACCCCGCCGGTCTGCGTCGACCGGTCGAGCCCGAAGGTGACGAGAAACTCGTGCAGCAGGCTGGCGTGATAATTGTCCCGGGTATTCTCGGCATAGAGCTTCCAATTCCCCCGGATCCGCTGGCGATTATAGCCGAGCACCCGAACCGGACGGTCGAGCAGGCGGCGCACCTGCGCCAGGATCGGCGGGCCGAGGTAGTCTTCGAGCGCCTCGGCATCCTCGGCCAATGTGCCGAACACCGCTCCGTTGATGATGCCGACCCGCAGCGGGCGCAGCCCGTGCCGGCGCATCTCAAAGCTCCCTTCGAGGCCGCCGTTGCCCCGGATGCCGCGGCGGAACGGGATGGCCTTCAGCGAGCCGTCGAGCCCATAGCACCATTGGTGATAGATGCAGATGTGCTCGTCGGCATTGCCGGACAGCTCGCGGCGGACCAGCGCGCCGCGATGCGCACAGCGGTTGACAAAGGCCTTGACCGCGCCCGACTTGTCGCGGTTGAAGATGACCGGCGTCTCGCCGACCCAGGTCGCGCGGAAATCCCCCGGCTCGGGGATTTCGCAGTCCAGGCCGAGGTAGCTCCACACCGGCCCGCGAAAGATCCGCTCCTGCTCGCGGGCATAGATTGCGGCATCGTGATAAAGCCGGTAGGGCACCCGGCTGTAATCGAGCGCCGGCCAAATCGCGGCGGTCACCATCGCAATATCCAGTGAGGTTCAGCGGGTCCGTTTGTACTCGTAATCCTCGCGCTCGCCGCTGCCGACACGCAGCTGCGGGTTCAGGGCGGGGCGAGTCGCCTGCAGCTTGGCATGAGTGTCGAGCGCCGCCTGGTCGGACCAGCGTTCCAGCAAGACAAGCTTGTCCGGGTTGAGCGCGCTCTGGAAAACTTCGAATTGCTCGCAGCCGGGTTCCTTCATGCACTCCTCGCAACGCGCCCGGTACGCCTGCGCGAGCTCGGACCCTTTTCCCGGTGCGGCCGTGATCGTGACGACGAGCCGAACTGCCATAACCCCTCCTATGCCTGGTAGAGAACTCAAGCAGTACGATCGCCGTGCCACCCCGTCAAGGATCGCCCCTCGGGTCACTTGTCTTCAGGCTCATGTTCAGGTTTAATTCTGTTAATTGAACAGCCGTACGGCTCACCACCTGATGGCACGCCACCCCTCTGCGATGGAAATAGAACACCCGCACGACGCGGAAAGACCGCCAACTTCCCAAACAATCGATCTTCGTCATAAAAGAGAAAGACTGGCCGCCATTATCCGGCATCAGTCTCTATTACAGAATCGTGATTTTGTGCTCGCTTCGGGACGATCTAGCAATTTCTTTTTCGATATGAAAAAAACGATGTTCGATCCGGAGGGAGCGGCGCTGTTGGCGGACCTGCTGTTCGACGCGATCAAGGCCGAGGAGGTCGAGTACATCGGGGGTCTCGAAACCGGAGCGATCCCGATCGTCACCGCTCTGTGCGCAAGGAGCTGGCCCGAAAAGCCGCTCAAGGGCTTTTTTGTGCGCAAGGAAAACAAGGGGCACGGCACCGACCAGCGGATTGACGGCCTGCTCCAAAGGGGATCGAACGTTATTCTCTTCGAAGACGTCACGACCACCGGCGGCTCGGCGATGCAGGCGGTGAACCAGGCGCGGCAATTGGATTGCACGGTGTTGAGAGTCGTCTCCGTGGTCGACCGCCTGGAAGGAGCCGAAGAGAACTTCCGGACGGCGGGTATCAAGTTCGATTCCTTGTTCACCTGGCGTGATTTCAGTTGAGCAAATCGGTAATCGATCTGGCGGCGGCGCATCTGAGGCGTCAATTTCTTTATCAGGCGCAACGCGGCCGGTTCGGCAGTTGGGACGCTCTGCTGGAGTTGGCGATTTCCGCCCGTGGATGTGTGGCATCATCGATGTCGTCGAGCCGCGTGACAGTGGCTTTCGTCCTCGAAAGGGTGCTCGGCCAGTGTGCCGAATACCTCGAGGCGCGGCCGGTGCCGATCTCGGAGATTGCTCAATTGGCGGACCGGCTCAATCGACCGGTTTCGCGCGCAGTCGAATACCTCGCCGGAGCCGACGACGATCCGATCGACATCGCGGCCGCTCTGGTCAAGTCGCGTCCGGAGAGAAACAGTTAATCGTCACCAGGCTCATTGCAAACTGTCCCTCAGCAGAGAAGCGAGACGGACACCTGCCTTCGCCAACTGCTCCTGGACCGCGGCGACGGCGCGGTCGCGATAGTGGGCATCCAGCCGGTGTAGCGGGACTGCGCCACAGGCATCCGTCTCCCCCTTCCGCACTGGAAAGGTGAACTGACCGCCTGTTTCGGCCGGAAAGCCGTATACGACCGACTTCGCGAATTCGTACGATTCCCGTGCCCATTCCTCCGGGGTGCCACCGGACCATTTGCGGATATCGACTGCGGTCAGCCTGGCGGCGATCTGCTCGGCGGCCTTGGCCGGGTTTTTCCCCTCCGCCTCGGCGACCAAGTCGTCCTCCCAGTAGACGCTGAGCCGAACTGGGGTCTTGCTCCCGGGCGGGAGAACCGCAACACAGCGCCCGCTCTGGTCGTTGCGCTCGACCGCGAAAAGCGGGTCATGTATATCGCCGACAAGATTTAGCAAGAATTGCAGGGCCATCAGCCGCTCCGGCCCCGAAGTCTCGGGCGCGCGCAGCTCCTTTGCGAACTGCTCGATCTTGTCGACAATGCAGTCGTCCTGCGGCCCGTGGCTCGCCGGCATCATTGCTCGCAACCCGGGTCTGCCGAAACAGGCTTTGTTCAAATCGGGATTGTCGAGATCGAGTTTCACGTAATGCCACTTTGTGGTCGCCACGCGTCCCTCCGGGCTCTTTTCGCGCAGCGCATCGGCCCAAACCGCCTCTCCGGCGATGTCCGTCGTCGTCCAGCTATCGGATTTATCGGCGGCCAGCATCTCGGCAACCCTCGTTTGGATCGACGGATCCCCCTTCTGTAGGAGCCGATCAGCGAGCACGGCTATAATCTTGTGCGCCTCGCCACCCCATGCCCAGCTCTGCGGAGACTCCCAGAGGAGGGCTGCTGGCACCAAACAGAGAATTGCGGAGCAAAGCCGAAAGCGGATCATCGCGTCGGTCGGATCGAATGCGTGTGTTGCGGGTCCGGTTTCTATGCTAGATCATTGCGGCCCGCGCGCGCTACGGGCCCCGGTACGAGCAAGCAAGATGAGCGGCAGTCGCATCCTCGCGAGCCCGATCCTGTGGGTCGGGCTCTTCTTCGCAGTGCTGCTGCTGCGGATGGAAGCGCTGAGACCGGTTTTCCAGTGGGCGTTTCCAGGCGTCGAGCCCGTGATTTACCAGCGCAGCAGCTTTCTTGCGTTGTTCCTGTCGCACCTGGCACTGGTTGCAGCGGCGAGTCTTGCCGCGATATCGGTCGGTCTCTCGCTCGCAGTGTTCGTCACCCGTTCCGTCGGACGGGATTTCCGGATGATGGTGAACACGCTGGCGACCGTGGGACAGACCTTGCCGCCCGCCGCCGTTCTGGCGATTGCCGTCCCGGCCGTCGGTTTCGGCTCCCGCCCGACGGTGCTGGCGCTATTTCTCTATAGCCTCCTGCCGATCATCGCGAGCGCGATCGCCGGTCTGGAAGGAGTGCCTCGGGCGGTGCGCGAAGCAGCCGCAGGGCTCGGCCTTTCGTCTTGGCAGCAGCTGCGTGATGTGGAGTTGCCCCTGGCTGCCCCGGTGATCCTTTCAGGAATACGCGTCTCAGTCACGATCGCCATCGGGACCGCGACGATCGGGTCGACAGTCGGCGCATTGACGCTCGGCACTCCGATCTTTAATGGCTTGGTCGCCGACAAGCTGCCCTTCGTCATCGAAGGCGCCGTTCTGGTCGCGTTGTTTGCGATCGTCACCGACCTGTCGTTCGCGGGCCTCGAACGGTGGCTGCGGCGCGGAACAAGGCAGACAGTCAGCGAAACCAATCGATGAGGATGCCGAAGATGAAGACCGTGACGCCGCTCCACAGCAGAAGGGCGAGAATGGTTTCCGCCCGGGCCGAATCCGGGACTACCCGAGAAAGATAGGCTGACCGCAGCATACGCATGGCGTCGCTCATCCAGCAGGTTGGAGCTAAACTCTAGCTGCGGCGCGACGCCGGTGTCGAACGAAATCTTAACCAAGCACTCGCGAGTCGCAATTGAGGGCTCTCTTGGCTTTCGCGCTAACCGTTTGCGTTGCCGCTGCGGCGCGCGCCGAACCGCAGATTTTCAACGTCTACGACTTCACGTTTGAAGACGGCTCCGTCCTGCCGGAATTGCGGGTCGCCTACGAAACCCATGGCAAGCTCGGCGCCGGGCGCGACAATGCGATCCTTTTGCTGCACGGGACGAGCGGCAACCGCCATTCCTTTGACGCAATGATCGGACCGGGGAAGACCTTCGACACCGACAAGAATTTCGTGATCACGGTCGACGCCATCGGCGGCGGGGATTCATCCTCGCCAAAGGACGGGTTGGGACAGGATTTCCCGCGCTACACGATCCGCGACATGATGGTGGCCCAGCACGCGCTGGTCACTCGCGGGCTCGAGCTGACGACCTTGCGGGCTGTGGGCGGCAGCTCGATGGGCTCTTTCGAAGCCCTCGAATGGGGCATTCATCACCCGGAGTTGGTGCGCAGCCTGATCCTTCTGGTTCCGAGCCCCAGAGCCGAAGCCAATTTTCAGCTCACCGTCGATCTGATGACCTCCGTGATCGCGCTCGATCCGGAGTGGCAGGGCGGCCGTTATGCGCGCAACCCGGTCGAGGGGCTGCGGCTCGCCGGCATGGTCTACTATCCGTGGACCGTGTCGGCGCCCTATCTCGACCGGCTGCCGGCAGCGCAATTGGCGAAAGAGATCGAGGATAACGCTCGCGCCTTCGCGAATTGGGACGCCAACTCGCTGGTGTTGCGCTATGCCGCGAGCCGAGCTCATGACGTTTCCGGCCCGTTTGGCGGCGACCTCGGCGCCGCTCTGGCGCAGATCACGGCGCCAACGCTGGTTCTGCCGAGCGCGAGCGACCGGCTGCTCGGGGTGGACGGCGCCCGCCGGATCCGCGACGGCGCCAAGCAGGCGAGCTATGCCGAAATCCCTTCGGACCTCGGCCATCGCGCGGCGCGCGCCACCCCGGGGACGCCCGAGGGCGAGTTCATCGACCGCCAGATCCGGGCCCTGCTGGCCAAGGTCGAATAACGAAGCGATCCGCCGCCCTGGGCCTCAGCCGCCGAGCCGAGCCGCCTTGCTCCACCCCCGTGCGAGTTGGCCGAAGAGCGGCTGAGAGGTCTCGGTAGCGAGCTTTACCCCAAGCTCAGAAAGTTTCGCGGAACCTCCGAATAAATTCTCCAAACTGCTGCAAGTGAACCCGGCATTCACCTCGATTGCGTCGGAGAGCGTCTTCACTGTGAGCAGCTTCGTTGCAGTGCGCGCCAGCACATCCATGCCCGAAAGTGCCAGTCCGGCCATCTCGGCGCTCAATGCTTCGAGGCCGCGCGCGAGCGCCGCCTGCGACTGGGCGAGCGCCGCCGCAGCATCGCCCTCGAAATGCCCGAGAACATCGGGATTCGCGATATTCGGCGCTGGTGGGAGTGCGCCGATGCTCAGCGCAGGTGCCCCCGTCGTAGCAGCGGCCGCGAGATCCACAGCTGTTTCCATCGACTTGCCTGCCTCGGCCAGCAGCTCGGCGGGTTTAGGCGGTTCGGCCTCGCTTGGCCCGGTTTCTGGGGCCGGAGCTTCGACCGGCTTGAATGGCGTCGCCGGAGCCTCGGTCGGCCCGGACGCGCGTAACGACCGTCTGCCCTTGGTTTCCATGGTCTTAGCCTTGTCCTCCACCGCGCATTTCGCGCCGCACAACCTCAAACTAACCGAAGGGCCGGCGGTTCTCAAGTAGAATTGTGCGTCGCACAAGATGATCAGATCGGCTCGATGCGCAACAGGGTGTTTTCGGCGCCGGTTACGCGCACGCGGGTCCCGGCTGGCAGGTCCGGCCCGGCAACGAGCCAGATCGTATCGTCGACTCTGAGGCGTCCGCGGCCGTCGACAATCGCGCCGTCCAATGTGAACATCCGACCGATGTAGCTCTCGGCGCGCCGGTTGAGGTGTCGGTCGCTTGCGTGGGCATTTGCTCTGGTGTGGGCGAAGGCCGTCCGGCCGAGGGCGACGCTAGCGATGGCGAGGGCCGCAAAGATCAACGCCTGGTGCTCCCAAGCGAGCCCCGGATAGCGCCAGGAGATCGCCGCGACGCCAAGTGCCGCGGCGGCCAGCCAAATACAGACCATCGCAGGTACGGCGACCTCGATCACGCCGAGAACAGCGCCAAGGACGGCCCAATACCAGTACGGCATCAACGCCCCGTTGTCGGCACGCTTACCGCCGGATTGGTCGCAGCCCGGGCCGTGCTGAAGCTCTCGCGCGCCAACTCGGCGATCCCGGCCAGCGATCCGATCATCGATGCGCTCTCGAGCGGCATCAGGATCACCTTCTGGTTCTGGCTTCCGGCCAGACGACCAATAGCATCGATATAGCGCTGCGCCACGAAATAGTTGATCGCCTGGATGCTGCCGCGCCCGATCGCCTCGGAAACCGACGTCGTTGCCCGGGCCTCAGCCTCGGCCTGCCGTTCCCGCGCCTCCGCGTCGCGAAAGGCCGCCTCTCGCCGGGCTTCCGCAGCGAGGATGACCGCCTGCTTCTCACCCTCGGCCTTGAGCACCGCCGCCTGTTTGAAACCCTCGGCCTCCAGAATGTTGGCACGCTTCTCGCGTTCGGCCTTCATCTGCCGGGCCATCGCCGCAACCAGCTCCTGCGGCGGTGTGATGTCCTTGATTTCGACGCGTTGAACCTTTACGCCCCAAGGCGTGGTCGCCGCATCGACGACAGTGAGAAGCTGGCTGTTGATGCGGTCGCGTTCGGACAGCAGCTCGTCGAGGCTCATCGAGCCCATGACCGTACGGATATTGGTCATCACCAGGTTGAGGATCGCAAGCTCGAGGGTGGTGACCTCATAGGCTGCCTTCGCCGCATCCAGTACTTGATAGAAGACGATGGCGTCCACGGTCACCACGGCGTTATCCCGTGTGATGACGCTCTGCGAGGGGACATCGAGCACGGTCTCCATCATGTTCATCCTGGCCCCGACGCGATCCACTACGGGGATGATGAGCGCAAGACCCGGCTCGAGAGTGCGAACATAGCGGCCGAACCGCTCGACCGTCCATTCATTCCCTTGGGGGACCCGCTGAACCGCAAGAATGACAAAAATCAGTGCGAACAAGACCACGAAGAGTACGAAGACGGAGAAGGCGCTGAGCATGACACCGTTCCATCGGCAGTTGCGTTCTGGTATTCTATCCACCACTCATTGCGATAGCATTAGCGGCTCGCAAGCAGCAGCAGGTGGCGCTCCGAGGATGGGCCTCGCACTCGCGAGCCGAAGACCATTCGAGGGCCTTTGATCGATTTGTACGGTCGAAAACGTAGACAGGGATGCCCGGTTTTTCTATTCTACCTAACGACGATTGTGCGCGATTGCTGATCATGCACAATCTGTTGGGGGAATGGGGGGTTGAAGTGACAGTATTCAGTAAGATTGCGCGTGGCACATCGCGCGCTGAGCCGCCACCACTGCGATTTCTTGCCGGCGCGAGCCTTGGTGCCTTCGCAATTCTGCTAATGCTCGGCGCGGGCCCGGCCGAGGCGCGGCACCACTCGCGATATCAGAACCATGCGCGACACGGGTTCTACGGCGTCGACCCGTCGCGGGAAAACGAATCGATCGTCATCGATGCCGACACCGGCCGAGTGCTCAGCTCGATAAACGCCGACGCGATCACCTATCCGGCCTCGCTGACCAAAATGATGACATTGTATTTGACCTTCGAGGCGCTGAACTCGGGCCGGCTTCGGCTCGACCAATATCTGCCGGTCTCGAGCGAGGCGGCGAGCAAGAGCCCGACAAAGCTTCACCTCGTGCCGGGAGATTCGGTCCAGGTTCACGACCTCATTCTCGGCATCGTGACAAAATCCGCCAATGACGCCGCTGCTGTTCTCGCCGAGGGATTGGCTGGCAGCGAACCGGCGTTCGCCGACCGCATGACTGCCAAGGCAAGTCAGCTCGGCATGACCAGCACGGCCTATCGCAACGCCTCCGGTTTGCCTGACCCCGAGCAACGCACGACGGCCCGCGACGTGGCGCAGCTCGCCCTTGCCCTCTATCACGACTTTCCGCGTGAATACCGCTATTTCGCAACACGCCAGTTCTTCTTCCGCGGCCGGGTGATCCTCACGCACAACCACCTGCTCGACTGGTATGAAGGCGCTGACGGGATCAAGACCGGATACATCGGCGCCTCAGGCTTCAATCTGGCAGCTTCGGCGGTGCGCAATGGTCACCGGTTGATCGGCGTCGTCATGGGCGGAGCGTCGGCGGGCTCGCGCGATCGGGAAATGGCCGCTCTCCTCGATCAGGGCTTCGCCGAGGTCGGGGGCGACGCGACCCTGGTGGCGCGACGCGAGGTGCCGGCGCCGGTGGTGGCCGAGACGGAGCCGGACCAGCCCGAACCGGTCCGCCCGCGCGAGAAAATTGGACAGCTGGCTAAAGCCGCCCGCAAGATCGCCGCTCACCTCTCGCCCGTTGCCAAGGCGGAGGCGGCGCCGATCGCGCATCAATTACGAATCCCGGCGGAAACCGATCGCTGGAGCATTCAGCTCGGTGCGTTCCGCGTCGAGAGTGCGGCCGAGCAGGCGGCGCATTCTGCCGCCACGGCCCCCGGAACCAGGGGAAAGCCGGTACAGATCGTGCAGCCCTCGAAGGGCGGCAAGGAGCACGTCTACCGAGCGCGTCTGCTCAACTTTTCGCCGCAGGAAGCACAGGGCGCGTGCGCCGCGCTCCACAAAAAGAAAATAGAGTGCTCAGTGGTTCCGCCAGCGCCGGTCAGGGTCGCCATCCGCTGAATCGGGAGGCGGGCGGGACACGCGGTTGTGACAAACGCGAATTTCGCCTAGTCGCCCGCGGTCCCCTCGCCTGCCCGGCCTTGCGCAGCCCTCCCCCTCTCCCTTGAGGCTTGGGGCGAGAGAGGTGGTGCGGGTTGGCCGATCCAGGCTGCGCTGACCCCTCACGCTCCTCCTCCGCTACCGGATGGGGAGGGAGCAAGGGGTCGGTTCACACGCCGTCAGCCGTGCTGGCCAAGTCGACGGCGGATCAGTCGCGGCGGTAAGGGTAGCAGCGGCTTCTCTCGAGGGAGAGGCCATAATGTTGGCCGAGAGCGCGGATGGCGTCCGCATGGTCGACATAGGGGTCCGCATTCGCTATTCCGACGATAATCGGCCGGAAGCTCCGGTCGTCGCGGCCACCCGGCGCGAGCATGGCCGTTACTAGCGGATTACCCTCGTCGTCGCGCAATGTCAGGAATAACGGCATTTCGCGCTGTATATGCGCTTTGAGGCCGATCTCCTGCTCGAAGTTAACCTTGGAGGCAGGCTGGAAGCTCTGTATCGCCTTTTCTTCCTCCTTGCGAAAGAACTTCTCGACGGCGTGGCGCATGCCTTCGGATTCTACCGCGGCCTCGGCTTCGGTCTCGATCCGAAACCAGGTCTTCCCGCCTAGAGCATCGCAAACGTATTTCATGCATCCTCCCAATTTTCCTACCAGGAGCTGGGGTCGCGAACCATCGGGCAGGTGCAGCATTATCGGCGGAGGAAGGCATGCCGACAAGGCTGGGTCCGCAACCCTCACAGATTATTATAGCAGCATTTTTCTGGCGCGTTGCCGATCTGCTACGTTTCACCCACGGGGCCACCGCCGACGCTGGGCATTTCCGTCCAATCCCGCCACAGAGAGATCAATGCGGCCATGATTGCCGGGCCGAGAAACAGCCCGATAATGCCAAATGTCTCCAGCCCGCCGAGAATCCCCAGCAGCACCCATAAGAACGGTAGCCGTGCGGCGCCGCCGATAATGACCGGTCGGATCGCATGGTCCGCGACAAAGACGACGACGAGACCAAAACAGAAAACCACCGCGCCGGCGATCGTGCTGCCGCTCGCGGCCAAGTACAGCGCGGCAGCCCCGAATGCTACCGGCGCACCAAATGGGATCACCGCGAGAACGCCGGTCAGTGCCGCGACCGAGACCGGATGGGGAAGGCCGGCGATAATATAGGCGATCCCCATCAGCGCGCCTTCCCCCAGCCCGACCAGCACCAGGCCGTTTACAGTCGCCAGCACCGCCTGAACCATGTGTCGCCCGACCCGCTCCCCATCCGGTCCGAGCAGCCGGTCGCTGACGCGCAGCAGCTGTCGGCTGAACAGCATTCCGTCGCGGAACAGAAAAAACAAGGTAAGAAGGGTGAAGCCGAAGATGATCAATCGGTGAATGATTTCAGGGCCGTAGAGCCGGGCCGATGCAGCGACCGATCGCGGGTTGATCCTTCCCAGCAGCTCCTGAGCCGCACTGGGGTCGCTCAAATTGGCGCGCCACCACTCCTCGGCAGCTCGGCCGACAACCGGCAATTGCGGTATCCATTCCGGGACCGGAACACCGTTGTGCTCGGCCTCGCCGAGAAATTGAACGACGATGCGAACCTCGCGCGCTCCCTCGATCGCGACATAGATGAACGGAACCGTGAATATGAGCCCGACCGAAAGAGTGACCAGCAGAGGCGCAAGGATGCGGGACTTGCCCCCGGGAAACGCGAGAGCGACCCGGCGATAGAGCGGCCAGAGGGCGATCGCCAGAACACCCGCCCAGGCGAGCGCGGCCAAGAAGCGGTGGAGGATCCATGCCCCGAGCGCGACCAAGGCGATCGCCAGCAAGACACGCGCGATACGCCGCGAGAGAGCCAAGCGCTCGGCCTCGACACTCTCCGTAGGGTGAGGCAGATCAGGGGTGCGATCCACAGGATTTACAGCCTCCTAGGGATTCGCGCCTGATCCGCGGGAAGGATCATTTGAGCTGGTCGGTGACCTTGTCGATGCCGGCTTTCGCGCATGCCTCATCCTTTTCGCCGCCCGGCGCACCAGAGACCCCGACCGCACCGATGACCTCGTCGCCGGCCTTGATCGGCAGCGCACCCTGCGCCGCGATGATCCCTGTGAGATGTACAGCCCCGAGGGTCGGATTATCCTTGACCCGCTGGACGAATTCGCCCGAAGGGATGCGGAAGGTGCGAGCGGTATAGGCCTTGCGCTGGCTGTTCTCCATCGTATGCGGCGGGGCGCCGTCGCCGCGTACCGCGACGAGAACCTCGCCGTTGCGGCCGAGCACATGCACCGAAACGTGGTAGCCCTGCTTGGTGCAGGTCTCGAGGGCCGTCTGCGCGATCGTCATCGCCATTCCGGCCGACAGGCTCTTCTCGGTGAGCAATTGCGCGCTCGCAGGCGCGGCCAGCGCGCCGAGGAGGCCGATGACGAGGCAACCGAATATCGGACGCATGCTGTTCCCTCCCCCAGGTCAAAATGACCGCCCGCCGACGGGATGCGGTTCGCGTGCGCAGCCTACCACATTTAACCCGTGTTCCGCGTCGAGGAGGTTGGCCGATGATTGCAAGACGTCGCATGCTCGAGATCGCCGCTGGCAGTGCCGCCGTATTTTCGTTGGGCGGTGCCGGACGGGCGGCAACCCTGCCGCCCACACCGCGGCAAACGGCGGGGCCATTCTATCCTTTGTCGATTCCCGCCGATTCGGACAACGATTTGGTGCAAGTCATCGGACACAATGGCACCGCGAAGGGCACGGTCAGCTATATCAGCGGGCACATCGTTGATCCGGACGGTCGGCCCCTATACGGTGCGCGGGTCGAGATCTGGCAGTGCGACACAAACGGCCGCTACCATTACGTCCGGGACGACCGTGCCGATACGCCGCTCGACGACAATTT
>WNFJ01662795.1_pt1 | contig 15799 bp, 16 predicted proteins | sample 5400461 | NCBI WGS metagenome assembly WNFJ01 (sample SAMN13153349, study PRJNA577476) | soil metagenome | isolation source: 115 cm saprolite on Douglas fir-dominated hillslope | place: USA:California | collected 2013-09-17 | reverse complement strand
TGCTCGCTCAGACCTTTACCGGCACCGCAAGCTCCTACCCAACCGCGCACCGCGAGGTGTGGGTCGGCTATGCGGGCTTGGGCTTCACGTTCTGAGCTTCCGCCATGAAGCCGGATGTCTCGAGTCTCGGATCGTGATGAACCTCCGCGGTTCCGAGATCGGGATGTCCGGCTTCTCCCTTGCAGCTTGCCGGCCCGCGAACGCGCGCCGAGTGCTTTGAAATCGAGCCTCTGATCGACAGGAGCAGATGATGACGGCGACCGCATCCGAGATGAAGCGTCCGGCTTTGTGGACGGCAGGCGACTGGAACGCGTTTTCCTGCCTTCGAGCATGCCGCTGAGAGTACCGCCGATGAGTAGAGCTCCGACGGTGGGGATCGACGCGAAGATGTTCCACACGGCGCTGATCTGACCAGTCATCGCATGTTGCTGGCCGATCATCGAAGTCAGTCCATTTTGAGCACTTGCGACGAAAAGGAATGAAGTCGTCAACAGCACGACGGCAACGAGGAGTGTCGCATAGGTAATGGGTGTGAAAGCAAAGAAGACTAGAGGCCGGAGCTGATGATGCCGAACAATAGCATGAATCCTCGGTCTCTCATCCCAAATGGATTCCACATGTCGCGGATGAATCCGAAGACAAAGGACAGGTAGAGCGGGATGGCGGCCACGAGCCTGAACTCGGCGAGCTCGTGTGCCTCCAAGTGCAGTTTGTTTTTAAGAAAAAAGCTGATCGGAATATCGATCAGGCCTCCAGAAGGGGCACCAAAGTCCAGCAGGACGATCAAGACGCCTAGGTAGAGGAAAATCCTCTGCCGCACCGAGGGCGATAACAATCACGAGGAGCGGTTCATGGCAGCTCGCACCAAAAGGGTCCATGTCATCTTGGTTGTTGTGCTTTGCATCGACTGATGTTGAAATGGATACGACGGCGGTTCGGCTGCCGTCCGATTGCGGTCGTCACAGGGACGTGCCGGCCGACCGATTTTGGCAGGGACGCCGAACCGCCGCGAGCGGCCTGGCGTCTTTTTCGTTTCGCGGATGAGGCTCGGCCATAAGCAGGACGAACCATGACACTCGACAGTTATCGCATAAGCGAGGAGCCCTACTACCGCCCGGTTGGGGATGAGGTCGGATTGTTCGAGGCTGCCTATGCCGGCCGGCTGCCGGTGATGCTCAAGGGACCGACCGGCTGCGGCAAGACGCGGTTTCTGGAGTATATCGCCTGGCGGCTTGAGCGTCCGCTAATCACGGTCGCGGCCCACGAGGACATGACTGCGGCCGATCTCGTTGGACGGTTCCTGCTCTCACCAGAGGGCACCGTCTGGCATGACGGGCCGTTGGCGCTCGCCGTGCGCGGCGGCGCCATTTGTTATCTCGACGAGATCGTGGAGGCACGCCAGGACACCACGGTGGTGATTCATCCGCTCACCGACTCGCGGCGTATTCTTTCGCTCGATAAGAAGAACGAGCTGGTAGCCGCGCATGCCGACTTCGCGCTTGTGATCTCCTATAACCCTGGCTACCAGAGCGCAGTCAAAGATCTCAAGGAATCCACCAAGCAGCGTTTCGTTGCCATCGACTTCGACTATCCCGCGCCGGAGATCGAGGCGGAGATCGTCGCGCGCGAGGCTGGGGTCGACCAGGATACAGCGCATCGACTGGTCGACATCGCCGCGCGGTCACGCAACCTGCGCGGCCAAGGCCTCGACGAGGGTGCCTCCACGCGCATGCTCATCCACGCCGGCCGGCTCATCGCCGCAGGCATTGGACTCGAAGCGGCATCACGGGCGAGCATCGTTCTGCCGATCACGGACGACGCCGACATGCGCGAGGCGCTGACCGCCGCCATTGGGGCCTGCATTCAATAGAGTCGGCGCGAGCCCAGCATGAGCCCTAGTGGCGCCCGGCTTCGGCTGATCGAGACATCGCCCGATCGCGCGGTCACGCGCCTGCACCAGATCGTGCGTCAGCGCGACGTCTTGCGCGTAGATTTCCGCAGGACCTGGGACTCGATCGCAGCTGATGCCGCTGATGCCGAACTCGAGGCTTGGGCCGCGAGCGCCCTCGAGATCGCCTTGGTTAATGCCGGACCGGCATGTCTTCTCGCCTTCTGGCGCGTCAGCGTCGAGTTGCGCGCCACGCTAGGCGTTCCCGTGCTGGCGGGCGTGGGCCGCGCCTCTGCCGACGTATGTCGCCACGCGGGCTCGGATGCCGCACTCGCCTGCCTGCAGGCGATGGGCCCCGCGGCGCGCCGTCTCGGCCAGGCGCGCGAGCTGGTGCAATGGTCGCGCGGCCTCGTGCGGCTCGCACGCGAGGCGCCGGAATCGGTCGTTGCGGTCGCGAGCCGGACCGAGACAATCCTGCGATCCTGCGACGGCGCCGCATTCGAATCCTTCATCGCCACCGGGCTCAAGGCCGGCGGGCAGGATCGCGCCCGGCGCCGCGCTTTCTTTACCTTAGAAGACCCTCTCGCCGGGCAGACATTGGAACGCGCCGCTGGCGCGCTCGGCTTTTCCCAGGTGGAGCGCTCGCTCAGGGCATTTGCTGCGGCACTGTGGGGACGAGCCCCCCTGCTCCGCGCGATCGAACCGGTCGAAGGTCGGCCGGTGCCGCGCCGGGTCAGTATCGGCGATGGTGTGATCGGGGTGCCGCAGGTGTTTCGCAGCGTGTCCGGCGACACGGCCACTCAGCTGTTCCGGGCCTGCATCGCGCACGCGACGGCCCATCTTACGCTCACCCCGGCGCGCTTCCCGATTGGGCAGCTCAAGCCGGTTCAGATTGCGCTCGTCGGCCTGGTCGAAGATGCGCGCGTCGAGGCGCTCGCCATGCGCCGTTTTCCAGGCCTGCGGCGGCTGTGGGCGCCCTTCCATCTGGCGGAGCCTTTCGGCCCGGCGACGGCGGCTGCCTTGCTCGCACGGCTTGCGCGTGCCTTGTTCGATTCCGATCACGCCGACAGCGACGCTTTCGTCGCCAAGGGCCGCGCTCTCTTTGCCGCCGAGGCCGACCGGCTCGCCGATCCCACGCTCAGCCGGCGCATCGGCAGCCTGCTCGGCAACGAGCTCGGCCAGATGCGCGTGCAATTCAATGCCAACACCTATGTCGTCGAGCCGATTTATCGCGATGATGGGCTTGGGCTGTGGGATGTCGACGACCCGTCGGCGCTGGCAGCCGACGCCCTCGATCTCCTGGTCGAAGCTGTCCGCACCACAGAGCAGGAGACGCGAGCCGACGTGGACCGCCGGCATGACGAGGCCGAGGGCGACTCAACGGCTGCGGGCCGGGCGCGCGCGGCACCTCCTGACGATCGCGGGGTCATCGTCGCCACTTACCCTGAATGGGATCGGGCTGCTGCCGTCGAGCGGCCGGATTGGGTGACAGTGCGCGATGTCGCTCCTGCATTGGGCGATAAACGCCCCATCGAAGACGCGCTCGACGCCGAGCCGTCCGTGCGCCTGCGCATCGATCGCCTGGTGCGCGGCGCGCGTATCGGCCGTCACGAGCGGCTCAAACGTCGTCCCGACGGGCCCGAGCTTGATCTCGATGCTGCCCTCGATGCGGCGATTGCCTTGCGCACCGGCGAGATTCCCGACGGCCGCATCTACCGCGAGAGCCTCCGCCGCACGCACGACCTCGCCGTAATTATCTTGCTCGATATTTCGGAGTCCACGCGCGATCGCGTAGGAGCTCAAGGCGACACGGTGCTGGACGTAGAGCGGCTCGCGGTCGCGGCGCTCGGCGCCGCGCTCGCACCGGTTCACAGTCACCGCAAGCTGATCCTGGTGCTGACCGATGGCGAGCCATGCGACATCGACGTCGCCGATCCGCACGACCTGATCGAGGACGCGCGCCGCGCGACGCTTGCGTTGAAGACCAAAGGCATCGACGTCTTCGGCGTCACGCTCGACCCGTCGGGGGTCGGCTCCGGCGCGGCCGTGTTCGGCCGCGGCCAGCACATGCCGGTGCGGCGGCTGGAAGATCTGCCAGTACGGCTTGCCGCGCTCTATTTTCGCCTTGCCCGGCGTTGATGCGGGAGCGCTTTTCGATTCGCCGGACGCGCGCTATTTGCGGCGCCGCTCCGGTGGGACTCCGAGCAACGCCTCGAACGCAAGTGTGAAGGCAAGGTCCAGACCGCGGGCGAGCATGCCGCCATCCGGCGCCAGGATGCGGACGGCGTATCCGAGCTGGTGCGGCGTGGGCGTCATGCCCGCCAAGCATCCGAGAGCGTCGAGACGGCGCTCGAAGGTCGTCGGATCGAGGCGCTCTGCGTGACGGCCTGCGTGACGGCCGAGGGCAAACAGCGTCCCCACCGCGCGGTATGGCCCGAGAGGAGAAGCCGCCGCGAGAAATGCTGATCCGGCGATCGCGCCGCGATCGGCAAGAAGCACGCGTCCATGCTCGTCCCGCACGATCGTCGACAGCGTCACGCACGCAAAACAACGCCCTTCGCTCGCCGGATCGTGATGGGTGAACCCGTCGGTCAGGATAGCGCCAGCGCCGCGCCCGAGCTCGACTTCGATGGCGCTCGCCATCGCCGCTCCGGGAAACAGCACCAGCGGATCGGGCGTCACGGCGGCAAATCCGTCGCGCGCGACGCGGATGCGGGTGAACTGCGCGGCGGATTGGTCGCGCGTGTCGTGGATGATCGTCGCAGCTTGCGTCGTGACATGCACCCGCGCCCCCGGTGCGGCGTCGATCGCGAGCAGCAGGCGGTCTCCGCGATAGAGGCCTCCGGCCGCGGACTGCAGATAAAGCGTGGCTAGATCGGGCCGCTGCGGATCGAGATGAAAGGTGCGAGTCACATGGAACGGATAGGGCACGTGCTGATGCGCGAGCACTGTCCGCCCGCCGCCGACGATGAAGCAGAGGGTGGCTTCGATCCGACGCCGGAGCGAATCTCGAGCATCCCCGAGCGACGGCAGCCGCTCGTTGTCGACGTCGACTAAAACCGCATCGTCGCGCGAGAGCATCCCGGACTCAGCGGGCGAACAGGACCGCGCGCCCGATTGCATCGGCAACCGCCGGGATGCCCTCGCCTGTGCGGGCATTGGTCACGACGACCGGCTTGCCGGCACGGACCGTGCGGGCCTCATCCAGCATGGCATCAAGGTCGACGCCAACATAGGGCGCAAGGTCGATCTTATTGACGACCAGCAGGTCGCAGCGCAGCACGCCGGGTCCACGCTTCCTCGGGATGTCGTCGCCGCCCGCCACGTCGATGACGAAAATCCACCAGTCGACGAGATCGAGCGAGAACGTAGAGGCGAGATTGTCGCCCCCCGACTCGAAGATAATCAGCTCGAGGCCCGGGAGTCTGCGCTCCAACTCGTCGCCGGCTGCCATGTTGAGGGTCGGGTCCTCGCGGATCACGGTATGCGGGCAGGCGCCGGCCTCCACCGCCGACACCCGTGCCGGGTCGATCAGGCCCGAGCGCCGCAGCCGCTCGGCATCTTCCTTGGTGACGAGATCATTGGTGACGACCGCGAGATCGACGCCACGCGCACTAAGCACCGGAATGAGCCGCTCGATCAGCGCGGTCTTGCCCGATCCGACCGGCCCGCCGATGCCGATGCGTGCGGCTCCCGGCCCGCCGCCGCCCCACGAAGCCGAATCTGAGGGTCGATGCAGCATCGCCGCTCACCTCAGCATGTAGCGCTGCGCGAGGGGCAGCTCGCGGGCCGGTTCGCAGGTTGCAAGCTCGCCATCCACGAACACGTCGAAGGTCTGCGGGTCGACTCGGATGTCGGGACAGGCGTCGTTCCACAGCATGTCCGTCTTCGCGAGGCCGCGGGTGCCGCGCGCCGGCAGCAGTGCTTTGCTCAAACCCAGTTGCGCGCCGAGCCCGCGCGCAATCGCCATCGGATGCACGAAGCAGGCCGACAGCGCGGGCGCCGCGCGGCCGAACGCGCCCCACTGCGGACGCATCAGGATCGGCTCGCAGGTCATGAGCGAAGCGGCGGAATCCCCCATGGCGCCCCAGGCGATGAAGCCGCCTTTCACCACCAGCTCGGGCTTGATGCCGAAGAAGGCTGGTCGCCAGACGACGACATCGGCCATCTTGCCATCTTCGAGCGACCCGATTTGCTCGGCGATGCCGAAGGTGCGCGCCGCGTTGATGGTGTACTTCGCGATGTAGCGGCGGATACGCACGTTGTCGCCGAACCCGGTCCGTTCCTGCGCCAGCGCGCCGCGCTGGTCCTTCATCTTGGAGGCGAGCTGCCAGGTCCGGCAGATCACCTCGTGGATACGACCCATGCCCTGGCTGTCCGAGCCGAGCATCGAGATCGCGCCGATGTCGTGCAGCACGTCCTCGGCCGCGATAGTCTGCGCACGAATGCGGCTCTCGGCGAATGCCACATCCTCGGGGATCGCCGGGTTGAGGTGGTGGCACACCATCGTCATGTCGAGGTGCTCGTCGAAGGTGTTCACCGTGTAGGGATTGGTGGGATTGGTCGAGGACGGCAGGCAGTTCGCGACGCCGGCGACGCGAATGATGTCGGGCGCATGGCCGCCGCCGGCTCCTTCCGTGTGATACATGTGGATCGTGCGCCCGGCGATGGCGGCGAGGGTATCCTCGACGAAGCCGGACTCGTTGAGCGTGTCGGTGTGGAGCTGCACCTGGAAATCGATGTCGTCGGCGACCGCGAGACACGCGTCGATGGTCGCCGGCATCGCGCCCCAGTCTTCGTGGATCTTGAGGCCGAGGCAGCCGGTCTCGAGCTGCTCGATCAGGGAAGCGGGCTTGTGGGAATTCCCCCGCCCCAGGAAGCCGAAATTGATGGGCCAGTGCTCGGCAGCCTGCAGCATCTTGCCGACGTTGAATGGTCCGCCGGAATCGATGCCGACCGTAATGGGCCCGAGCGAACCGCCGAGCATGGTGGTGATGCCGGAAGCGATGGCGTGCTCGCACAGGCCGGCGGAATCGAAATGCACGTGCACGTCGATGGCCCCGGGAGTGGCGACGAGACCCTCGCAGTCGCGCACGGTTGTCGCCGCTGATACGATCAGGCGCGGATCGACTCCGTCCATGATCGCGGGATTGCCGGCCTTGCCGAGGCCGACGATGCGCCCATCCTTGATGCCCAGATCGCCTTTCACGATGCCGAGCACGGGGTCGATGACGACGACGTTGCAGAGCAGGAGATCGAGCGCGCCGCCGCGGCTAGTGACGCCCGCGGCTAGACCAATGCCGTCGCGCAGAGTCTTGCCTCCGCCGTGCAGGCATTCATCGCCGTAGACGGCGTGATCCTCCTCTACCACGGCGACGAGCGAGGTATCGGCGAGACGAATGCCGTCGCCGACGGTGGGGCCGTAGAGCGCGGCGTAATCGCGGCGCGGGATGGTCACCACGGCCCGTTACGCGCCTTTGAAGCCGGCCGCCCGCGCGCGGCCGAGCGCGGCGGAGCGCACGGTCTCGTCGCTCGCAGCGCCCTGCGTCAGCGCGTTGAGGCCCGAGAGCTCGCGGCGACCGCCGAACGCCACCAGCGTGACCTCCTTGCGCTGCCCCGGCTCGAAGCGAACAGCGGTCCCGGCCGGGATGTCCAGGCGCATGGCAAAGGCGGCGGCGCGGTCGAATTCGAGCGCCTTGTTCGTCTCGAAGAAGTGGTAGTGCGAACCGACCTGGATCGGCCGGTCGCCGGTATTCACCACCTGCACCGTGGCGCGCGGTCGGCCGGCGGCGAGCTCGACGTCCCCTTCGGCCGCAAGGATGCGCCCGGGCTCGAGCGGATCGGCGGCCGCGTCGGGCGCGGGCCTGATCGGCTCGTGGATGGTGATCAGCTTGGTGCCGTCGGGGAACACGCCCTCGACTTGCAGAATCGGCACGATGGCCGCAACGCCGGGCAGGACATCTTCGGTCGACAGGATGCTCGAGCCCAGCGACATCAGCGCGGCGACGCTCTTGCCCTCCCGGGCTCCCTCCAGAATCTCGTCGGTGATGAGCGCGACCGCTTCCGGATGGTTGAGCTTCAACCCCTTCGCGCGTCGTTTGCGCGCGAGCTCGGCCGCGGTGAAGATCGTCAAGCGTTCGAGCTCAGTCGGCGTGAGGCGCATGCACGACCTCTCTCAGTTCACGAACAACCGCACCTGCGCGCGGGCATGGCGCGCCGCGGCAATGTCGAGCCAGGGTGTGAAGCTCGCGATGTCGATGTCCGGCGGAATCGCCTGCTCCGCGACCTCCCCCACGACGAGGAGCGCCGCCGCGAGCACGGTCTGCGCCTCGATGGCGCCCACTTGGCCCAGCCGCACGGCGGCGGCGACCAATCCGGCGACCGTCGTGTAGCCCGAGATAGCGACCGCATCCCGCTCGGATATGCCGAGCTTATGCCAGACGAAGCCCTGTACGACAGGCAAATGGCCGTGCGCGCGCCCAGCGTCTATCCAAGATCGAAGATCGCGGGCCGAAGGGGTCGCCAGGCGGACGTGGGCCGCGAGCAGCGCTCTGCCGTTGCGCTTCGAGCCGGTGCGCAACGGCTCGGCGAGGGTCGCAGTCTCGACGGCGGTGTCGACCGCGGTGACAGCCGCGAGATCGCCGGCGCGATGCGCATGCACCAGCGCGATGCGATCAGCCGATGCCCAGCGGTGGCGGACGGTCGCGGCGACCACGGCGGTGAGCGCGTCGCGCCCGCGCGCGGCACCGAGCCCGGCCAGGCCCTCGAGGCCGTTGGAAAAGGCGAAGCTGCCGCTGGGAAAGGCCGAGTCCGCCAGCCGCAAGGCGGTGAGGAATTGGTTCATGATTCAGCCGCAGGATGGGTCGCCATGGACGGCACCACGCGCCGCTCCGCCACCAGCGCGCCGAGGCGGGCGAGATAATCGTCCGTCGGTGCCTCGAGCGCCACGAGCAGCGCCTCCCCTTCGAAACGCACCCGCCAATGCAGATTGCCGGCGTGATAGCCGAGCTCGATCGCATCGGCGATCGCGCGCGGTTGCAGTCGCAGCCAGCGCTCCTCCGCCACGCGCACGACGATGGCACGGTCCGGCTCGATCAGCAGCACCGCGCCGTCGAACAGCTGCTGGTCGCGCGGCAGCGCGATCGCCACCTCCGCGCCTTCGCGGGTGGTGGCGCGCAGGCGGCGACGCGCAACGTCGGCGGCCGGGACCATCAGGAGATCGATCGCGCCGCGATGCTCAAGCTCGTGGATACGCTTCGAAAACGCCGGCTCGAGCCGGCTGCCAAGCACCCGTTCGATCAGAAGCATCGACGACACTCTTTCCATTCCATACGAGCCATTGAGCGCAATGCCACGCGCCTTGGCGAAGCGAGCGGCCTGCGCTCCGCAACCAAGCCATGCGTTGCGCCGGTCGGCCGCCACACCGCTGCTCGGGTGTGGCAAAGCCGGCCGCCGCGAACGTCAGCGATGCGCAACCTTCTTGGTCGGAATGCCTTCGATGGGACATTCCTCGGTACCGACCGTCGGCCGCGTGATCGCCTCGACCATCTCGCGCGTCCCTTCGGGATCCGCGACCCATTTCTTGTAGAAGTCGTAGGGACACACCGCCTCGCCCCGGACGTCGTCGCCGGAGTTGATCTTGCCGGTGTAGCCGCGGTGCACGAGCTTGAAGAGATGGTTCTGCGACTGCATGGTGCGGCGGGCATCGCGGATCAGCGAGATGGACAGCTGGGCGTACTGAATGCCGTAGTCCTCCTCACCGCATTCGCCGAGCGTGCGGCCGTCGAAGCCGACGATGGCCGAGTGGCCGAAATAGGAGTAGACGCCATCGAAGCCGGCGGCGTTGGCCACCGCCACGTAGACGTTGTTGGCCCACGCCATGGCCTTGGCCATGATGACCTGCTGATCCTTCGCCGGATACATGTAGCCTTGGCAGCGCACGATCAGCTCGGCGCCCTTCATCGCGCAGTCGCGCCAGATCTCGGGATAGTTGCCGTCGTCGCAAATGATCAGGCTGACCTTCATCCCTTTGGGGCCTTCCGAGACGTAGGTGCAATTGCCCGGATACCAGCCCTCGATCGGCACCCAGGGCATGATCTTGCGATACTTCTGGACGATCTCGCCCTTGTCGTTCATCAGGATCAGCGTGTTGTACGGCGCCTTCTTCGGATGCTGCTCGTGGCGCTCGCCGGTGAGCGAGAACACCCCCCAGACCTTCGCCTTGCGGCAGGCTTCGGCGAAAATCTCGGTCTCCTCGCCCGGAACGGTCGAGGCGGTCTCGTACATCTCCTTGGCGTCGTACATGATCCCGTGCGTCGAATATTCCGGGAAGATCACGAGATCGAGGCCGGGAAGCCCGACCTTCATGCCGGTCACCATGTCGGCAATCTTCCTGGCATTGTCCAAGACCTCGGCCTTGGTGTGCATACGCGGCATCTTGTAGTTCACCACCGCGACGCCGACGGTATCCTTGCTGCTGGAAATGTCGCCGTGCAACATGTCTCTTCTCCCTGGTACGATGTGTGACGAGCTTTCGGGTTGGTTCGAACATTGCGACGCGCCGTTGAGCCGCTTTGCTCGTATGCTCAGAGCGCCATATGGCGGTGGACGAGCTCGTCGCCGAGCTCGGAGATTTCGCCTGCGGCAACGACGCGTCCCTTCTCCATGATGGCGAAGCGGGCAGCGGCGAGGCGCGCGAAGGCGACGTTCTGCTCGACGAGGATCACGGTGAGCCGCATCTCGCGATTGAGGCGCAGGATCACATCCTCGATCTCCTCGACGATCGACGGCTGGATGCCTTCGGTCGGTTCGTCGAGGAGGAGCACCTTGGGATCGGCGGTGAGCGCGCGCGCGATCGCGAGCTGCTGCTGCTGCCCGCCGGACAGCACGCCGCCCGGCCGATCGAGATTTTGGACGAGATAGGGAAACAGCTCGGCCACGAGCTCCGGAATGACGCGCTTGCCGTCCGGGCGCGCGAAAGCTCCGAGCAGGATGTTTTCGCGGATGGTGAAGTCCGGGATGATCTCGCGGCCCTGCGGCACATAGGCGAACCCCGCGCGCGCCCGGCGGAAGGTCGGTTCGTCACTGATCACGTTGTCGCCGAGACGAATTTCGCCGGTCGTGCGGTCGGTGAGGCCCATGAGGGTCTTGAGCAAGGTGGTCTTGCCGGTGCCGTTGCGGCCGAGGATCGTGGTGATCTCAGCGGCACGGACGCCGAGGCTGACACCGTGCAGGACATGGCTGCGGCCATAGAAACTGTCGACATTGGTGAGTCTAAGCATCATCGGATTCCCCGCGAGCCGAGATAGGCCTCGCGGACCTTCTCGTTGCGCTCGATCTTGCCGACATCGCCTTCGGCCAGCACCTGGCCGAGATGCATCACGGTGATCCGCTCGGCGATCTCGCGCACGAAGGCCATGTCGTGCTCGACCACGAGGATCGTGTGCCGCCCCTTCAGCCCATTGATGATCCGCGAAGTACGGTGCGTCTCCGCTTGCGTCATGCCGGCAGTTGGCTCGTCGAGCAGGAGCACTTTGGGATTCTGCACGATCACGAGGCCGAGCTCGAGCCACTGGGTTTCGCCGTGGCTCAGATTGGCGGCGAGCACGTGAGCCCGTTCGGACAAGCCGACCAGCGCGAGAACTTCGTCGACGCGGGCCTGCGCGTCGCGCGAGAACCCAAATCCGAGATTGGCAAGCACGGCGGGATTGCGGCAGCTCGCGACAGCTCCTTGAAGACACTTGGGATCTGGAATTTTCGCCCGAGGCCGGCGCGGGCGATCTCGTGCTCTTCGCGATTGGTGATGTCGGTGTCATAGAGAAACACCCGGCCCTGCGTGCATTCGGTCTTGCCCGAGATGAGATCCATCAGCGTTGTCTTGCCGGCGCCGTTCGCGCCGAGCAGGACGCGCAACTCGCCTTCCTCGATGATCATCGAGACGTTGTTCACGGCCTTGAAGCCGGAGAAGTCCACCCCCACGCCGTCGACCGTCAGTGCAGCTGGCATCGCGATCCTCTCGCCTATTCCGCCGGCTGCACGCCGTCCGCACGCGGCGGTGCGACGTCGAGGCCGGAGCGCTCGGCGGCGCGCCGGCGGAAGATCCTGTCGACGAGGTCATGCGCAAGCCCGGCTAGGCCGTGCGGCAGGTAGAGCACGACCATCACGAAGATGAAGCCGATGATTGCCTTCCAAGCTTCGGCAAAGCCCTCTGTCTCGCTGACCGTCGCGGCGATCGTATTGATCAGGATCGCACCGATGCAGGCACCAAGCAGCGACGCGCGGCCGCCGACCGCCGCCCAAACTACCATCGTGATCGAGAAGGTTAGGTCCATGAAGGTCGGTGAGGCGAACTCAGCGACGATCACGTAGAGCATGCCGGCGATGCCGGCGATCAGCGCCGATACCGAGAAAAAGAAGGTCTGGTAGAGTGGCACGTCGAAACCGAGATAGCGCACGCGGTTCTGATCATCTCGAATGGCCTGCAGGATGAGGCCGGCGCGGGTCTCGACAAGGAGACGCGCGGCGATGAGGACGACGACGAGCGAGATGGCGACGAGGTAGTACGTGGCGGTCAGATAGGGATCGAACTCGAAGCCGCCGACCTTGAACCAGCCGAGGTCGGTGAGGCCGTTGAAGCCGTTGGTCACCGGCTGTGCGTCGATCACGACGAGCCGCACGAGCAACACCAGCGCCAGCGTGATGATCGCCACGAACACGCCGGCGACGCGTTTGCGGAACATGATGAGGCCGAGGACCAGCGCCACCAGGGTGGGCATGATGAGGCCCATGAACACGCCGAACCATTGGCTCTGGAACGGGATCCAGAGGAAGGATGCCTTGTTGATGCAGCAGAGCTCGGTCGGCGCGCCGGGCTCAGCGTTCCACAGCATGAAGTCGGGGACCGGCTTGTCTGAGCCCTGTTGCAGGCTCGTCGTGCTCGCGAGCTTTAAGGACATGGCGAGCATGTAGGCGCCGAGCCCGAAGAACAGGCCCTGGCCGAGGTTGAGGATTCCGGCATAGCCCCAGGACATGGACATCGCAATGCCGAGCATCCCGTACACTAGATACTTGGCGATGCGATTGAGCCAGAAGTCGCCCGCGAACAGCGGCGCGCACAGGACCAACGCGAAGAACACGGCATAGGTGGCGTATTCGAGATTGCGCCTGGCACTCATCGGCTCAGCGCTCCCGGAAGGCGAACAGGCCCTTGGGCTTGAGGATGATGATGAGGATGACGAGGCCGAACACGACGGCGCGCGCGAGGATGTCGTTGGTCACGGCGGCAACGACGCCGTTGATCTCGCCGAGCACTCCAGCCGAGAGCACTGAGCCGAGCAGACTGCCGACCCCGCCCACCACCACGACCATGAAGCCGTCGACCACCATCGAGGTGCCCATGTCGGGAAACACCGTCTTGAAGCCCGACATCATCACGCCGGCGACGCCGGCGAGCCCGGAGCCGAGGGCGAAGATGAGCGCGTTGGCCCGCTCGACGTCGATGCCGCAGGCTGCCGCCATCTGCCGGTTGCGGATGATGGCGCGCACCTGGGTCCCGAGCGACGTCCGGTAAAGGATCGCCCAGGTAAGGACGGTGAAGATGATCGTGACCAGGATGATGAAGGAGCGATAGGCGTTGACCTCGACACCCGAGACGTTGAACGCGCCTTGCAGCATTTCCGGCACGGTGACGTTCTGCAGGCCCGCGCCGAGGCCGTCGATGTGGATGCCGAGAAAGGAGAGGCCGAATTCGAGCCGCACAGCCTGCTGGATCAGGATGGCGATGCCCCAGGTCGCGAGCAGCGTGTCGAGCAGGCGGCCGTACAGTCGTCGCACCACCACCCGCTCGATCAACAGGCCGAGCAGCGCGGTAACGATGAAGGCCAGCGGGATGGCGATGAGGATCCCGGTGCCGAGCCAGATGCTCGACATCACCGTCGTATAGGCGCCGACCATCACCATCTCGCCGTGCGCCATGTTGATGACGCCCATGGCGCCGTAGGTGATGGCGAGTCCCAGCGACACGAGCAGCAGGATCGAGGCGAGGCTGAGGCCGATGAAAAGGATGTCGATCATGGCGAGCAGCGTTGGCGGACGGGGGGAGCCGCCGCCGGAGCGGCGGCCCGCCGGCCTAGATTTTGAGCTTCGAGGTGTCGAGGCCCTTCGCCGTGCAGAACAAGTTGGTGTCGGTCTCGCCGTAGGCGACGTAGGGCAGCGGCTTGATCGGAGCCGGATAGGCATTGATGATCTTGCCCTGGCCGTCGGGAAGCCACTGCGCGATGCGCGGCGTCAGGTAGGTATGCAGATTCTCAGGCTCGATCTTCACGTGCCCGTTGGGCGCGTCGAATTCCTGGCCCTTCACCGCATCGCGGATCGCCGTCGGCGTGAGCTCGCCCGCTTTCTCTGCCGCCTGCTTCCACAGGAAGACCTGAAAGTAGGACGATTCCAGCGCGTGGTGCGTCACCGCCTTGGGGTCCTTCACGTACGCGCGGTAGCGCTCGACGAAGGCCTTGTTGGTGTCGGTATCGATCGCCTGGAAATACGGAAACGAGGTGAAGCTGCCGACGGCATATTCGGCACCCATGGCCGCGATCTCGATTTCCGAGGTCACGGTGGCGCAGATCGGCAGCTTGTCGTGCGCGAGGCCCTGGTTCTTGAACTCGCGATAGAACGCGACGACCGAGTCGCCGACCACGTTCGAGAGCACGACGTCGCAGCCGGACGTCTTGATCTTGTTGACCATCGCGCCCCATTCGGAGTGACCGAGCTCAAGATATTCGTCCGCGATCCACTCGCCGCCGTTCTTCTCGATGAGGATCTTCGACACCTTGGCCATCTCGCGCGGATAGATGTAGTTCGATCCGACAATGAAGAATTTCTTCTTGCCGAGCGTCTTGATGATCCAGGGGATGAAGTTCGAGAGCTGTTGATTGGGAACGGCGCCGGTGTAGACCACGTTCTTCGAGCACTCGAATCCTTCGTAATAGGTCGGATAGAAATACAGGTTGTTGCGCTTCTCGAAGACCGGCAGCACGGCCTTGCGGCTCGCGGACGTATAGGAACCGAACACCGTTGGCACTCGATTTTGGATGACCAGCTTCGAGGCTTTCTCGTTGTAGGTTTTCGGGTCGGAAGCGCCGTCCTCGACGATGGCTTCGATCTTCATGCCCTTGACGCCGCCCTTGGCGTTGATTTCCGAGATCGCCATCAGAGTGGCATCGGACAGCGATTTCTCGATGATCGAGAGACCGCCAGTGAGCGAGAACAGCACTCCGACCTTGACCGGCCCGGCGGCTTGCGCAGTGCGCATGAAAAAATACGGAGTGGACAGAGCACCGGCCGCAGCGAGCGAGCTCGTCTTAAGGAAGTTTCGGCGATTGAGTGACATCGAAGAGATCTCCTATACCCTCGCGAAGACATGACTCCTCCCGTCCGTGGCGCGGGTGCGTCACGCTTTCAAAAGGGCGTAGAAGCCTCCCTTTGCCTGGGAGCGGAGCCCCAGGCACGGAACGAGCAGTGTTCGGTTTAGTGCAAGTAATGCGCCAACTAGGAACCGAGCTAGATCCACTGGCGGTGGGATACACCGAGGTTGTATCCCGCACATTGTCTCAGAATTGTGCAAGATTCATGCAATCTATGAGTTTTTCATGCGCTCAGCTGCGCATGATCCAAATCACGACAGCGGATTAGGCAGGCTGCCGTAACTTGCGGCCGTCTTGAGCTATCGATCGAGGCGCACGTCGCAAAGTTGTGGCACATTGCGTAATGCGCCGCCCATGATTTGACCATGCACGTGAAAAAATTCATGGGTTCTATGCGAGCCACAAATCTACGTGACCGCACGCACCGCCGCTCTCGGATAACAGATGGCGCAGATTTTGTGCACCATACTCGGCAACTGCTTCGCCGGATTTC
>WNFJ01010808.1_pt1 | contig 15802 bp, 24 predicted proteins | sample 5400461 | NCBI WGS metagenome assembly WNFJ01 (sample SAMN13153349, study PRJNA577476) | soil metagenome | isolation source: 115 cm saprolite on Douglas fir-dominated hillslope | place: USA:California | collected 2013-09-17 | reverse complement strand
GCCTGTCGATCGCTGACGAGCGTCGCAAGCTGGAGCTTGTCGGCAAGGTGGCGAGATCAGTCTGGTAGTTGACCGGGAGCGGGACGGGGCCGCCGCCACACCCTCGACCTCGGCGGCAGCTCCCGACCAGATTTAGCGCGCCGGCGGGCCTCGGGATCGCGGCGGGCGAGGTGCGCGACCTCGTGGGCAAGGACGCCCTGTACCACCTGTGTCGGGGCCGCGAGCAGCTCGCGCCGGAGGTAGATCGCAGCTCCGTTGGGATCGACCTCAGCCCGACCGAACCTTTCGGGCGCGGAGACGATCTCGAGGCGGGGCAGGATCGATGCCCGCCGCCGCGGTGATCTGGCGGAGCAGATCGGCCGCTTGTCGTGAGCGTGGCTCCAAATCAGCCGGCCTCTTGGACCGCCCTCAGCCTGGAAACGGCGCGGCCTCTTGGACCGCCCTCAGCCTGGAAACGGCGGCAGCGTGACAGTGAATACGGCTCCCTTGCGATTGCCTTCGTAATTCAGTTGGCCCTGGTGCTCGCGCACGACTGTTTGCTATATGAGGCAGAGACGATGGGCATCGAGTTCGGCTGGCCCGCGATCGCTATTCCACTGGGGGTTCGTCATCTTCCTCGACGTCGTCATCCCCTTCGTTGAATGCTGCCACAGCCCGCCTCAAGCTCGAGCCCATGGGAATGACGAGATATGGGCCGGGATGTCCTCCCTCAGTGAGCAACACGCGAAGGTGTCCCGGCGAGCTTGCCCATTGCGCCTCCTGGGCATCGACGTCCCAAACGACATCACAGTCGGTTACCCGCTCAAGGTTCGGCGGCGGGATGAGGGCATCGACGGCACGTTTCATCTTTGAGGTCGAACTGCGAAGAGGCACGCGCAATCCTGCCAGTACGGTAAGCCGCAGTAGCTTCTCCAAGGAGCAGCGTGAGCCCTCCGGTTGCGCCTCCATGAGATGCGCTTTGGCCCAGATGCTCGGCTGGTTGATGCCGATGCTCGCAATTCGGCAAGCACGACGCAAAGAGATCGACCGATCCACCCCGTCCAGATAGTAACAGTCAGATCCCGGAGTCCTGCCAGCCCACATCGAGGTTGTGTTCAGAAATCCGCGGTATGACTGGACATTAACTGCCACAATATGTACAGTTGACGTGTGAGCACCGAACACTTGTTCCGGCACCAGGAGCGCGGTAGACTACAGGATCTCGATCCCGTGAGTGGGGTGGGTACCAGGGGTCAGACTGCGTCGCTGCCGGAGCCTCGCCGAGGCCATTGGCCACGGCGTTTATTGAAGAAACAGGAGAGTGGTGCGATCTCCGTTAGGCGAAGGAGTGGCGATGTATAAGTACGACGCAAAATCTCAGCGCGCTGACGACGTGGTGTGGGCGATCATCAGTGAACTCGGGCCCGGGCGTTATGAAGCCCCCGACCCTGCGTGGCATCGCGGGTTTGCCAAGTTGCGAGATGAATTCGGTGGCGAACTGCCTGGATTGAAGCGCCTGGAGTTCCATCGATCAGACGACGTCACCCCTGTCAGTGATGAACTCGATGAAGTTCTCCAGCTTATGGCTGCGGCGACGCTCAATCCGCGGCTCACAGTCGTCGAGCTGAGCGAAGCTAATCAGCGTCAGCATCGGCGCCATGTTGATATGACGAAGCTGAATGAAGACGCCGTCCGCGCAGCTGCCAAGAGGCTCCAGGACTACGTGGGCAAGCCGGCCGCAATCAATCCGGGCGACGCCCCTGCCAGACGAGCCTAAGCTTCCCCATCGCGAGTTCAAACTCGCAAAGTGGGTTGACGAGTACGTAGGCGAGGCCATGTCGGGCTGGGCCGTGCGACTGCCCAGCGATCAGAAGCTCGTGCGCGATGCCGTGCATGGGTACCAATTACTTGCTCCCCACGAAGTTGCGATCCTGGATACGCCCGTCATCCAGCGCCTTCGCCGAATTCATCAGACCGCGCTGGCCTATTTCGTTTACCCATCGGCGGTCCACTCCAGGTTCGATCACGTCCTTGGGGTCGCGGAGATGGTCAATGGCCTGTGCCGCGGTCTGGATGCATACGGCCAACAGTTGTCAGGGACACCATCCCATATGCGGATGCGGCTGGCAGCGCTAGTTCATGACAGTGGCCACATTTTCATGTCCCATCTCGGAGAAACGGCCGCGGGCCTGGTGTTCGAGGCCGACGTTCAAGAGGCAAAAGAGGTTTCGAGTGGACTCTTCGAGGCGAAGGACCTCGGGGAGATGCTGTCTTATCTGATTGTGACCAGTCCAGCTCTGCACGACGCAATGAGCGAGGCGCTGAAGGCAAGCAAGATTGACGGTGTGACGCCCGAACAGGTAGGTGGCCTGGCGTTGGGGAAGAGCGCCGATCCGCAATTCCAATATGAAGCTGACGTGATCTCAGGTCCCTTTGACGCTGACAAGCTTGACTACCTGCTTCGCGATTCTCACTTCAGCGGCATTCGCTCGACTGTTGATGTGGAGCGAGTCTTCTATACCGTCCGGCTCTTAGAGGCGGCTGACGGCGTCCCAAGACACCTAGCGATGCACGTCAGCGGGGTTCCAACGCTAGAGCAGCTCGTCCTCGCTCGGATGATGCTCTTTCCGGCCGTTTATCACCATCAAAAGGTGCGTGCATTGGAGTGCACCTTCAAGAGCATCATCGAGAGAATCGTCTCGCGAAGTGCCGATCTGACCCAAGCTAAGGCTCTACGGCCGGACAGTCTTGCCAGATGGCTTCACGTAACGGACGACCGATTCTTGACCCTTTGCCTCGATGATCCAATTCTTCATGACGCTGCCAATCGAATCATCAACCGTAGACCTCTGCGACGTGCCCTAGTCTTGTCCTGGGCCACGGTCGAGGATCCAGCCGACGCGCTCAAGGCACTGCGTCGCGAACTAAGAGACCCAGCCAAATTGCGCAAAGCTCGTGAGAGCATCCACGCTGCCATGGGACAGAAGCTCAGAGGGTCAGTTGAAGACCTATGGTTGGATTTGCCGGCATCCCCTACATTCCTAAGGGACATTCAGCAGGTTCGCATTACAGAGGATCTCAAGACCCACCACGCCATGACTGAGGGCGAGTTTGAGTGGAAGAACTGGATCGCCAATTACGAGCAGGTCAAGTTCCGTGGACATGTCTTTTGCTTGGATGACGATGCTGTTCGCCGAGAAGCTGCGAGGGCAGCTCGCGACGTCCTGCAAGAAAGCTTCGGTGTCAAACTCAAAGGACTGGCCTGGAGTCAAGCGCACAACCCTGCCTAGGCCGGGGCAGCTGGCCAGGATGCCTCGAGGTCTTTTCACGCGGTGACAGTCTCGCTCCACGTCAGCGCGCCTTTGTCGGGGTAGAGCAACTGCGAGCCCTCTTCGTCTGCGACATCGAGCTCGAAGTCGAAGTTTCCAGCATCTTTGGGTGAGCCCCCGACGTTGATCGTCTTCGTCGCGCCAGCAGCAAAAGCTCCGCACTCGAGGCGCTCGAGGTTCTTGTTGATCGTGCAGCCGCCTGGGTCAGTGATGACGTGGTGCTTGAACCAGTCGTCTTTGGCGTTCAGGTAGAGGATTAGGTTGCTCGCAGCTGAGCCGTTGTTCGTCACTGTGACCTGCGTCGCGTCGCTGCCGCCCACACTCGAACTGGTGATAGACCGGCCGGTGACATCCCACTTTAGCGTCGGCTGGTTCTTTGAGCCGTTGCTACCGATGACGGCGATCACGATGACGATCACGATCAGGCCGACACAGCCGAGCCCGAGATTCCGGCCCCGATGCGAAGTCGGGCGAACCTGCATCGGCGCGGCCTGCTGCATCGGCACCCAGCGCTGACCATCCCAGTAGAACTTGCCGTCGGCTGAGATCTGCGGCTGGCTGGGTGGCTGCCCGCTCATGGCGGGAAGAGTAATCCTGGGTCGCGGTCAGTTGGCAGCGGGCGCGGGTTCGAGCGACGCTTACGAGCCCGACGCTGGGGCGGGATCTCCTCCTGACAGCCGCAGCAGGTCAACCTGCAGGCCGGGTCAAGCGCCTCCTGAGGTCTACTGGGTCCGCAAGAAGCTGAACGAGATGCACGAATGGGACGTCGGCCACACTGGGGTCGACATCGCCGTTGTGCGCTACGAAGAGGGATCGATCGCGCTCGTTGCTCATCTTCTGGCGCAAGGTGTGACCTGCATCACGAATGAGGTTCAGGTACTCCGCCGTCGCAGCGTCCAGGCTGACGGAGTCCCAAGCGCCACCCTTGCGCCGCAGGCCCCGGAGGGAGCTTGCTCTCGAGCTCAGAGACAGCAGCCCGAACCCTACGTGGATCGGCGAGCGTGTCATACGACCCTAGTTCCATCCCCTTGAGCAGATCGAATGCCTGGAAGGACAGGATCAGTCGCGTGTATTCATCGCGGCGGCTTCCCATGAGGATCGCTCGGATGGTCGCGAAGAGGCGCTCGAGGCTCAGCTGAAAGCCCAACTGGCTGGCGGGATCGTATGAGCGATCGGGCTTACGAAACATGGCCGGGTCTGCAGCGATCCCCAAGAGCCGATTGACTCCATCGACCCACCACTTGAAGTACGCCTCGATGAGCTGGGGATCGAGTTTCGGAAACGTGAGCACATCGGTAATCGGCTGCGCGAGCAGGTTGGGTCGGAACAAGTCAATCAACTCTGCTGCGAGTTCTGCGGACCGACCACTCTCGAAGTGGCCGAATAGCAGCGTGACCATGCCTGCCAGGCGCTCGGTATTGATGCCAAGCACGCCAGGAGCAGGCGCAATGAGGGCCGTCTGAATCAGCGCGCCCAACCCAATCCCTTCGGCTAGGCCCTTACCCGCCTCAAACCCTTGAAAGTCCTCATCGCTGCGTTCAAGGAGCTCAGGCACTTCTTCGGCAGACAGTAGACCGCGCACTATTGCGCGTCGCGAATGAATCACAGGGTCGACGTGGATCGCCCAGAGAGACGACTTCGCCATCTGTGCGGCGAGGTCCGGATAGAAACTGCGAAGGTGCTCAGGTAGGTCGTCGTCAGAGGCGACCAAGTTCCGCAAGTTGAATGCGGCCCAAAACTGGACTCGATCGTTCTGCGCTGCCAACCGATTGGCCTCATCAATCGCCCTCTGCCGGTCGTCTCGGCTCAGGTACTGGTCTTGGCCTGTCCAGCGAAATGCCTCATAACGAGAAGCCTCACCAGCCTGCCCTGCCGTTACGGCCTTCTGAGCACGCAACGCCCGGGGCGCGCGACGTTCGTAGTTCTCGCGCAGCGCGACGTTGTAGAACTCGGGCTGATCAGTTGTACGAAGCATCCAGCCACACCGATCAGCTATGCCCTGTGCACCGAGCTTGAATCTGGGCGGGATGCGCATTCGCACCCAGTGCTCGGGTTCGGCGGGTTTCTCAGTCATAATGCGACGTTTGTCCAGACGAGGCCCACCGCATTACGGCGTGTCGAGCATCGTCATCACTCAGGACCTGCCGCGTCGTTAGGCGTGTCGCCTAGCGCGTTGCCTGTCGGCGCCTCTTCTCGGCGATCACTCGCTCGAGCTGAATCCGCCCTTCGGGTCGCATGTCGAGCACCAGCTGACGTCGCAGCTTCTCGAGCTGCTCGAGTGTCTTGTCGGACAACTCGTTCACGGCCGCCTCTTCGACGTCACTGTCACGTTGAAGCTGCCGTCCGTAAGGCCGGCGATCGGCGTATGGCGGCGCAGCAAGATCTCGGCGTGCTCGTTGGCGTCGGCGACGTCCCGAGCGTAGCCGTCGAGGCTTACGTGCACCTTGCGGTCGCTCTCGGCGACAACCTGCGGCTTGCGCTCCCATATTGTCTGGTGAAGCGTCGACAGCGAAGCAGCGAGATTGCTGATCCAGTCAGGGTCGGCGTGACGGTCCCACGGCGCGAGCTCGATCGTCGCCTCTGACTCGAACGGTTCGGCTGGTCGGACGGTGCTAGATGTATTCAAGGCGATTACCCCCGTTAGTGGTCTGCGAGGATCATACCGCCGAAAAGTCGCTTACGGAACGGGTGTTTGGGGCACCACTACGCTGGTTCCGCCCGGCAGTCCGAGTAGAAGTCGCCGCGACCGCTCGCCTGGGTCGAGCGCAATAAGCTCTGGCCGTCGCTCGAGCATCGCTGCCAGCGCCTCAATCGCGAACTCTGTCGCCTCGAAGCTTCGCGTGTAGACGAGCTCCTGATTTGCCGACCTTCCATGAACGACGTCGCTTCGCAGGTTGTAGATCTTGACCAAATCACGCTGCAGCTCATCTCGTTTCGTCGCGTCGTCAGGCTGCAGGAGCGCCGCGATTGCTCCTGTAACCCGAAACGAAGCCTCGACCTGGGCACTGAACAGGCTCTCCCATGCAGTCACGGCATCGATCAGCCGATCTGCCGGGTCGAGGCGCTGGGATAGTCCAGCGATGGTCCGCCGAGCCGCAACCTCGAGCGTGTGAGTGAACCGGTCGCCGCCGATGCGCGCCCATCGTTCGACGTCGACGCGCTCCTGTTCCGTGAGCATTCGCGCCGCCGATGGCGGTGCCAGGACGAGTTGACTTGAGGCTCCCATCGGGCTCTCGTAAGGCAGCAGTGTGAAGTGAAACGTCGATAGGGGCGCCACTCGATTCGTTGGTGTCGCCAAAACGACGCTCAGACTGGTCAGCTGGAGAGTGCTTAGCGTCCATTCTTGATGATCCTTGATTGGCTTCGGCACTTTTTCGGCGTGCACCATGAAAGCGGTTACGTCATCGCCAGGCGCTGGATTAGGGGGCATGCTCAGCTCATCGATTGATATCGACAATCTGTGGCGGGCGAGAAGCACGCATGACGTCGGTCTGGTTTGGAACACTTCTGCTATTCCGTACCAACCAACAGGTTGCGTAACCGTTCCCCACGGAAGATCAAGCACCATGCCATCTTGTAACGACACGCCGTTGAAACCCAGAAACGTGATGACCTCGACAGACTCTCCGCGGGCTATTCGTCGAACGAGTTCAACGTTGCGCAGCGCGATTTCGACCAGCTGCGCAGGCTCAGGTTCGAGCGCGAAGCATCTCAACTCAGCAGCAGCTGCACCAAGCAAGCTCGTTACCAAGTCGTTCGCTGAAATCCGGTGCCACCCTGTTATTGCGCTCAGTACAGGGCCGAATTCACCGAGCGGGGCTATGCGACCGAGATCTGCGTCGGCGGCAACTGCCTCGACCGCCATGCGGTACGACTCGTTCCGAACCGCCGCCGAGGCGACTTCCTGCGGTTCCTGAAGCAATAGCGCCAGCTCCGCCTGTGGGTTCGCGCGATTCGGAACAAAAGGCAGCAGCTTGCTAGCGGCATCGCCTGCCAGGACGCCGATCAGCCGTTCAACCTCGTCAGCCATGACCGCGAGTCTGCAGCAGACGCTCGACCTCGGTCGTCGGGATCATGCGCGTGAAGCCAGTCGGGAGAGCTTCGACTGCGCCGCGATCGATGAGCGCCTCGAGCTGACTGCGACTCATGCCGAGACGAGCAGCTGCCTCACCGATCGTCAGCACGCCGAACCCGCGACTTGCCTCTGACGAGCGCACGCGCAAGGTAGTCGCCGGCGGCGGTGTAGAACTCAACTTGGGCGGCTCGATGAACGGGTCGCGTTGATCGGGATCACGACCGAGCGCGAGCGCTGCCTGACGACGAGCTGCTTCGACTCGCTCTCGGCTGATGCGCCCGCGTCCACTTCGTTTCATGACCTGCAGGCTACCCTCCGCAGGGCCATGATTATTGGCTGATGGGACTGGGCGACCTTCTAGTTTGGTTCTTTAGAGCAGCCCGTGGAGCTGACAGACGCCGAGTAGCCCGAAACCGGCGGGCAGCGGCGGCTAAGCGGCGGGTAACGGTGGGGACCCAGCGGGTAATGGTGACTGCTCAGCGCAAGCTCGAACGCAACGACCGCCTGATGCTGTCCCGGATGGAGAAGCTCGTCCGAACCCGCCATCGCGACGAGATGATTCTGGAGCGGCGAGCTGGTTTAGAGATTGATCCCAAAAAGCACATACGCACGTCTGCCGAGACTACGGCAGAGGCGACAGCCCTCATTACGGAGACCCACCGGCACCTCGAGGAGCTTAGCGGCGACGGACGGGGGCGCCGACTCGGTGAGTCGATAACCGACTGGCTCGCTCGCGTCAAAGAGTGACTCGACGTCGCTCGCTCTCAAGCATCATCTTTCGAGCTGCGCGTCGTGTCGATGACATCGAGGCGATCGCCAGTGGCAATCCGAAGCGCCTCGAGCGGCGAGTCAAGAACCGCGTAGTCGGGCGCCTCCTCGGTCGTGTCGGCTTCTGGCGCAACCTCTGGCGCTGAGTGTTGGCGAAAGCGCGCGTCGGCATTCTCCTGGTCGTTGCCACTGTCGTGTTTCTCGGGGTAGTAGGCGGGATCGTGGCGCTGTTCGCAACAGGAACGGATGCCCCCAGCAAGCTACGAGTTGGCGATCTGCTGGCGGGTGGCGCGTTTCTGCTCGCTGCATTGGCGGCGGTCGTCGCCACGCTGGCCTATCGAGTCACGATTCTCAAACCGATTCTCAAAGCTGACGTGCGCTTCGGACACGGTGTTCCTGCCCTGACTCTCTTCGTCGATCCACCGAAGCCCGATGCGGTGGGTCCCCGCTACAGAACGATTTCGCCGTTCATCCAGTGCGATGTACACATTCACCTTCACAACCACGGTCAAGTCTCGGCGCGGAATCCCGCAGTCAAGTTCAGAGTCGACGGCATGATGTTGCCTCCACATGACCAGGAGGGCTGGGTGCTAGGCGATCACTTTCACGGTCGCGGCGGCTATGGGGGGGCGCAGTGGGACGGCGCCGCCGACTACTCGATTCACCCGCAGTGGGGTCGAGACTTGCCGATTCTGAAGCTGTACGGAGTAACGATCAGCCCAGATGTCGAGCCCGCGATCGTCCTGGAGCTCGTGGCGGACGGCTTCTCTGAGACGACCAAACTGCCAGTCACCTTCAAAGAGAACCCTCAGTACTCGTCTACCGAACCGAGCGCCACGTCGAAGCCGGCATCAGGCTCCTGATCGCCGCGTCGGCGCTGGGAGTCGATGTATCGATTGAGCATGACGGTTCGCAGCCAGTGCTTCAGCTGCGTCGGCGATCGCGGCTGCGGTGGCTTCTCGACGAGCTTGAGGTAGCAGTCGCCGACTAGATCTTCGGCGTCGAGCTCGGCGCCTTGCCCGCATAGCTCACGAGCGCGCATGAGCAGCTGAGGTCGCATGGCGATCGCCGCGTCTGTGACTTCGAGCGAGGTCGTCGGCGCGCTCCTTTGAGGGCCATAAACCGAGCCCAGGGCCCTACTCTGGGCTCGGCCACGACGCGAGCATAAGCGATCGTCGCAGGGTGTCAGCCACCGAGGCGAGAGCAGTCAGCCGACCGTTGCTCGAGCTGTTCGAGTCAGCCGTCACCAGTGACACCTCAGAGGTTCGAGCCAGGCTCGGGACGCTTCGACGACCCCAGCGCGACATCGACGAGCCGCTCAGAGCGCCCCAGCACACCAACGAAGCCGCCGAGACGTTCCCGACGGCTTCGCACAATGGAGGCGCGAAGGTCTACTTCAGGCTGACTGCTCCGTCGCAACGGCGCGCTGGTAATCGGTGTCCGTGTCGATGGTCTGAACGCTAGGCGCGCTCGTCGAGCTGACTGCGGAAGCTGAGACGTCGATCGCACCGTTTCGCCATTCAAGATGCAGCTTGTTGAGCGCCGCGGCTACTGGCACGAAGTCGGCGCCATGATCGATTCGCTGCCGACGCTTCCGTTCTCTGGCCACAGCATCATCGGACCACGAGCTCATGGCGTCGACGCTTGGCCCCACTCTCATGGGATCGCTGAACACGACGTCGATGAGCTGGTCGAGACTCTCGGCTTCGACAGCGCCGGCTCGGTGCGGTTCCCTGACCCGACGCTGCTCCGCTTCAAGGCGAAGGGCTGACGCCTCACTCTGAAGCCGCGTGAAGATCGGAACTCGCACCTGAATTACGACCGGGCTCCCGCCTCCGCCGCCCAGCTGACCGCGTCGTGCGAACGCCAGCTCTGACGCAGGAACGAAATCGCAGTCGGCACGCCGTTGAACTTCCTTGAGCGCCTCGCCTACGGATGCTTTGTTCGCCGCTGCATCGGCGTCGAGCTGCGCAGCCTGGCGTTCGAGCTCGTTGGCCTCGACGGCGAAGACCCGAGGAATCGCAGCGAGTCTCTGACGGCGAGCTGCAGCTGCTGCGTCGGCCAGAGCTGCGAGCTCTTCGATCAAGACGGCGACCTGTTGCGACGACTCGCGAGCAGCTGATGCCGGGTCGTTCGCCGCGAGCACGTCGTCACCGCGCTTCGCTCGCGCCGCAGACAGCTCATCGGCCTTCACGCGGTAGAGCTTGGCGAGCTCACGCTCGGAATCGTTGAGTCGCTGCACGTCAGCTCGAGCGAGCTCTACGGGGCCAGGCGTCGGCGGCTTCTCAGTCTGTTTGGTGGTCATATTGCCTCCTTGGGATTCGTCATCTGCTACCTCGACGTGTCTGTCTCGGCAGACGGGTCGTTGCCTGAGCTCGACTGCTTGTCCGAGACGATCTGCGCCATGACCGCGTTCAGCCGCTGCTGCGTGCCTACGACGTCGCCACCAGCTGCGACGTCGGCTTCCATGGCGTTGAAGAGGTCGAGCGTGTCCCCAACGAAGATGTTCGCTGTGTCCTGAATCGCAGCCATTCAGCGCCTCGGTCGACCCCGAAGTGCAGCTCTCAAGCCGACCGTCGACGTGATGCCGAGACGTCGAAACGACGCAGCGAGCTCGAGGTTCTGCATCTCGAGCGGCAAGTCGTCGATCGACAGCCCAGCAGCGATCCACGCCGAGCGCAGGCGCGCCTTCACGTCGTCGAGATCCTTGTCGGGGATCGCCACAGCCGTGCCGTAAGCAGCGATGCCCGGGAGGTGGTTGACCGCGTACTGCACGAGCGAGGGCTCGGGCGTCTTCGAGTCCTTGTCTTGGTAGAGCTGCAGCAGCCACGTGCTCGGGTCCGATTCGTCCGGCGCATACGCGTAAGCGTCAGGCCCAAGACCAGCTGCGTCTCTGGCTGCGCTCGCCTCGCGTAGTCGTCTTGTTCGACCCGCAGCGGCGACGCGTGCGCCCTTCGCGCTGTGACCGAGACTCTCGAAGACCTTCTCGAGCAGCTGCTGCGAGCGCGGCGCTCGAGCTGACTCGAGCAGCCTCACAGTACCGCCCGACCTCAAGAGGCGCTCGTAGAACTGGTGCTCGGTGATGCCCTCAGCTGCAGCTCGAGCCTTGCCCAACGCGCGCCAGCTGACGCCTTGGCTCTCCGCCTCAGCTTCGAACTGCGCGATGACGTCTGACGTTGCGGTCTTCATGTTGCCTCCTTGGGATTCAAGCGATACGACTCCTCGGTGATCGTCCGAACGTGTCCGTGTTCGTCTTCGTGCACGGTCTTCACGACCCTCGAGACAGGCTTGGTCTGATCCTCGGCTAGGCGAGCGAGCGCATCCGCCGAGCCTGCCTGATAAGCGCGGCTGACGAGCTGCTGCAACGCCTCTTCGAGTTCTGCCTTGACGGCGATGCCCTTCTCGTCGGGAAACACGCGCGCCAGAACTTCGTCGACGTTCTCGACTCGCAGCGCGACGAGCAGCGTGCGAGCACGCGTCTTGTCTTCGACAAGCCCAGCGTTCACGAAGCCTTTGAGGGTCGCCTCGGTCGCGATCTGCCTCAGCTCGGTCTCGACAATCGACAGCTGCGGGGTTGGCGCCTCGCCTGTCGTGCTATGGACACCTTCGCTCGTTGGGTTCGACCTAACGGCGGGTGTGACGTTGCGGCTCATGATGCCTCCTTGTGGTCGAAGATGTTCAGGCCCGCGTCGCGCAGCCAGTCGCGCTCGCTGATTGCAAGCTGAGCGAGTGCGGCGTCGAGAGACTCCGTGCCGGTTCGATTACAGACTTCCTCGACCGCGCGATAGAGGGCGATCGCTGTCTGCGCGTGTTCGAGATCTGCCTCGAAGTGGTGCAGCAGGAACGCCGAGGGATCGCGGTCGAAGGCTTCGAGAGCTCGAGTCGCCCACTCAGCATCCGCAGCGAGCTGTAGTCGAGCTCTGATTCTCAGCTGCGCGTCTTGGCTCCAGACATTCGCCTCAGCTGCGAGCGAATCGTTGAGATCCCTCGGCACAGCCACATTCATCCCAGCAAGTCCTCGTCTGGGTCGGCGCCGTCCACGTGCACATCGAGCCGGGTGCGCGATGTTGGGTTCATGCCGAAGTCCGAGACGATGCCGCGCAGCTGATCCGCGTAGCGCAGAGCGAGCCGAGCCTCGGGACGGATGCGAACGATGCCCCGCGCGCTTGTCTGAGTCATGCCCTGCGCGCTGATCACGCGCTCGCATTCAACCCAGTGACCCCACACGACGCAGTAGGCGGTGAACAGCCCGCCGTCGAGCGTCGTGAGCAGCTTCAGGCGGGCCATCTCGGGAGCGAGTCGATCCCATTCACGTCGAGCCTCGATGTTGAGGAATCTGGGGCGTGCTGGTGCTCCATATCGAGGTTGCACCTCGTCTCTGATCGGGCGCCGACCAGGATTGCCCTCGAGCAGTCGCAGCGCCGCAGGCTTCGGCTTGCGCCCTCTCACTGCGAACCCCCAAGCACGGAATTTCGCAATTTCGCGCTCGTTTTGGTGAAACCGAGCGCTCGCCTCACTATGCCCCGCAAACAAATAGAGGCCGGGCGGGGGCCTTTCATGCGGTGACTGCCCAATCGCGCAGCACGAGCTCAAGCGCAGACGAGCTGATGCGCACCGGACGCCCTCGAGATCCACCGATGCGCACGACCGGCAGACGGCCCGATCGAACGAGACGCCATACGGTCGGTACTGACACTCGCAGGCGGTCAGCGACCTCGTCGACGGTCAAGAAGACGTCAGTGGTCATGGCGTCCAGGTAGCACATCCAGCGCACCGCAGATCACCAACATGCAGTCCTCGTCACAACCCCACCCCGTTTCCTGCAGCTGGGTCTTACTCATGGCTCGATCTCTTCGTCGACGTCTTCGTCATCAGGGCACTCGAGCTGCAGCCGATAGGCGTCATCGAGCAGCTGCGCCCAGTACGCATCATCGAGCGCGTCTGCAATTTCGGGCGAGCCGTCGCGATCTGAGTCGGTTGGAAGGTCAGATCTCTGAAGCTCTGGAGTCAATACACATTGCCTTATCTCTCTTCACAGTCATAGTCAGCAGTCATCGGATGACCAGCTGCCGATGCGATCGCCGTCATCAGATGACGTCGGCTCCGTCATCGGTTGACAAACCGCCGCGTTGCCTCTGTTTTGCACGTAACCACTGTTCCTTGCGCACCTCACGCTCGTGCGCGGAGCGACATACCTGCAGGAAGTGAGCGTCAACCCAGGAACCTGGAACTCGAAAAACGTGGGCGCTGCGTTCAAGGAATTCGAGAGCACTGTTGAAACGCTTGCGCCCGATGCCGTGCTCTACAGCGAGTGCGTTGAGGGCCTTTTCACCGATCCTTCCATCGGTCTTGTCCCGGTCGCATACGCGGCGGATTAGGAGCAACACTCGCAGCGCATCTCCCGGCAGCTCGTCTAGCTCCTGCATTGCCACCTTTACGTAAGGCAGCTTGCGAACCCCAGTGATGTTGCCGTCTGGGTCGAAGAGTAGGGGCGATGGTCGCCTAGGTTCGATATATTCAGGTTGCGAAGGTGCCACTTGTCCTGGCCTCCTTCGCTTTCTTTTTTCTGGCAGGTATAGGCTCGCCCTGCTTGACGAGAGCCGCGATCCGCGCCAGCGCAGCAGGATCCTTCACGCGCCTGGGAAAGCCCTGAGCCTGGGCTTCGTCAATGAGGCGCTCAACAGCGTCGTCGAAGTCACTCATCGGCGCGGCTTTGCGTGCTTCAAGGTCAGAGCGAAGCGCAGGAGCATTTCAGGCGAGCACGGGTGTCCGTTCAGAACATCCGCCACCGTCGCCGCGCGCACACCCACCAGCTGAGCGAACTCGCGCTGGCTTAAACCCAGGCGCTCGAGCTCATCACGCACGCTGCGCCCATCGATCAGGGCGATCCGTCGCGCCATCCCCAAGTCTCCTTTCGGGGCTACGCGACCCCGATGAAACCGACCTAACTCTTAGGTCTGCTTCACCGTTGGGGCGACATTAGCAGAATCTGTTACGCGTGCGCGTACCGCGCCGACGAAAGCTGCGTTTACGCCTTCCAGCGAATCGAGACGCGGCGATCGTCGAACCGATTCAGGCCCTTGATACCAGGCCCGATGACAACCGCCTCAACCAAGGCGCCGATGACAGCTCGGCGCCTGTGCATCTCGAGCTTGGGCCACGCGCTGCGCAGCGGATTCGGTAAACCGTCGAGGTTCAGAGCTCGCTGCGCACGCTCGACCCGTTTCTGCAAGTCGTCTCGACGTGCGATGAGAGTTCGCCGAGCTGAGTCCCATTCGCCGCGCGTGATCAGATCTGCAGCCCAGTCGTGAGCGAGCTCGTCGAGCTTTGACTCAACCTTGACCAGCTCGTCGATGGCAGCACGATCGCCACCGGCGCGTCGCATTACCTTTAAGAGTGCGCCACCGTCCACCCTGCGCAGAACAGCCTCGGTGACGAGATCTTCGAGGGGTAGTGCTGCGATGAGGATCTTCCCGCAGCCGCGAAAACCGAGACCAGTACGACACGCGATTCGGCGCTGCTTGCCGACCACGCCAGCCGCCATCATCGGAGCCCCGCATAGACCGCAGACGGCGATGCCGCTGAGCAGTGTTCGCCCGAGCGTGTGGTTCTTGCGTCGCGCGGGATCCCCGAGCTGAGCGCGCAGGCGATCGCTCTCGTCGACCGTGATGATGGGCGCGTTTTGCTTGTGCTTAGCGACGATGCGACCGATCATCACACGCTTGCCGCTGTCGAGGTGACGAATCTCCCGGCGTCCACTGATCCGAGCGCTGACGAGCACTCGCTTCAAGTTGCTCGGGGTCCAGAGCCCACCCTTCGACGTGCGTATGCCGCGAGTGTTCCAGTCCTTGCAGACCGAGCGCACCGAGGCGCCCCGTAGAACTCTCGCAGCAGCCTCTTTGATGAGCGCCGCCTCGTTTGCCTGCACTGTCACGCGGTCGTCCGCATAGCCGAAGCTTCGAAAGCCGCCGGCGTCGAGGCCATCGGTCGCGAGCTGTAGGTGCTTCGCACGCACCCTGTCAGCTTTGTGCTCGACCTCTTGGCGACTGACAGCGCCTAGGATGCGCGCGACCATCCGACCGCTCGGGTTGCTCATGTCGATCAGCCCAGCTCGCACCGTCTCGACCGAGACGTTGTGCTCGTCGCAGACCGCGACAAGGCGCTCGAGGTCCTTCGGGTGCCTGTAGAGGCGATCATGATGCCAAGTGATCACCCTCGTGACGAGCCCTGCCTCGATGTCGGCGAGCATTCGCTCGTAGCTAGGCCGATTCGACTCTTTGAACGCGCTGAGGTCGTTGTCTTCGTATACCTGCAGCGCTGAGATCCCGAGACGCTTCGCGAGGTTGCGGCAGTCGTCCTCCTGACGTCGAACCCCGAGCCGCTTCAGCTCAGGGTCGTCACTGATGCGAACGTAGACCGCGACTTGCGTCGACGCTCGAGCCCTGACTGCGACTGCCACTTGCGGATCATATAGCAGTTCGACAGCCCCGAGTGCTCACGGACAATCCCATAGGACATGAAGAGGCCGAGTCCTGTTCCAGTCTCTTTCGTGGTGAAATGAGGCTCAAAGAGGTGATGGCGATTCTCATCGGGGACGCCGGGACCGTTGTCGGCGACGCTGAAATACGGCCATCCGTTGGCCCGCCGACCC
>WNFJ01727345.1_pt1 | contig 15803 bp, 15 predicted proteins | sample 5400461 | NCBI WGS metagenome assembly WNFJ01 (sample SAMN13153349, study PRJNA577476) | soil metagenome | isolation source: 115 cm saprolite on Douglas fir-dominated hillslope | place: USA:California | collected 2013-09-17 | reverse complement strand
CTCCGCTCGTTTACGATGGTGCCCTTGTACTGGCTGGTGCTGTCGTAGACGTCCACCTGCGCCAGCACGGAGTTGGACACACTCACACCGTGGCCCCCGACCTCGATGCGGTCGAAGCGACTGAATGGGTAGTACGCTTGCCCGAACAGATCGCGCACCACATAGCGTTGCAGACTCGTCGTGACGTCGAAGCCCTTACTCACGTGCACGCTGTCAGTGGTGACCGTCTGCAGCCCGTAGAAATAGTACGGCGTCTGCGTGAACCCGATGGCCCAGTTGATGCGGTGCGCCTGATTCACGTAGACCGAGAGCACCTGCGCTTCGCTCAGCCGGCCGTTGATCGAGCCGGAGAACACCATCGTGTGGTTGCCGAGGATGTCGGAGAGGGAGATGGCCGTGCCGCCGAAGAAGCCGCGGCCGAAGTTGTCGCGCTGGTAGCCCACGGTCGGCTGCGCCACGTAGTCCGGCGTGTACCGCGTCTTGTACGGCTTGAAGGTGAACTCCGTGGTGTCGGGCAAGGCGAGCGTGGCCGAGTCGAGTAGCGTCTTGACCGACACGGCTGCCGGAGCGGTGGTGGACTCCGCCGCCTGCGGCTGGGCGGCCGACGCGCGGAACCCGCTGGGGCTACGATACACCGACGCCGCCTCGCGCGACTGCTCCGACGGCGTTGCGGGCGCGGCCGCGATGCCTGCCGTAGAATCGTGGTGTGCCACCGCGAGGAGGGAAATGGGTGGCGGGGGCGGCCCGTCCGCGATCGGCTGGCGGCGCAGCGAGCGGGGGTTGTCCACGGCGTAGACGTTGTACTCGCCGTCTTCGTAGTACGAGAACGCGAGGCGGTCGGACTGGCGCGCCCACGACAAAGCCGGTGACAGCTCCGCGATCCCCGCGACCCCCGAGAACATGTCGGTGAGCTGATAGACCTGCCCATCGCCGAAATCGTACAGGAAGATGTTGCTGTAGCCGGTGCGGTCCGAGATGAACGCCAGCGAGCGGCCGTCGGGCGACCACACGGGGTTGGCGTTGCGGCCCGCGCTCATGTGCCCCAGCACCTCGATCGAGCCGGTGTCGAGGTGATACAGCGCGATGCGGTAGTTGCCGAAGCGCAGCGTTGGGAAATCGGTCGCGGGCCCGCGGTCGGTGGTGAACGCGATGGTCTTGCCGTCGGGCGACCAGGCCGGCTCGAGGTCCGCATCCTTGTCGTTCGTGAGGCGGCGCAGCTCCGAGCCGTCGGCGTTGACGACGAACAGATCGGACAGGCCGCCGTCGAAGCCGGTGAAGGCGATCTGCTTGCCATCAGGCGACCAGGTCGGCGTGAGGATGCCGTTCAGCGCCACCTTGATGCGGCGGACTTCGCGGTCCTTTTCGATATCGAGGATGACGAGATCATCCCGAGGGCCGTTTTTCGCGGCGATGGCGAAGAACCGGCCGTCGGGAGAGAAGGCGCCGACGGAATTGATGAAGCGCAGCGTCTCGTAGTTGGACGACAGCGTGGACCGCACGAGGCGCCGCAGCACCCGGCCCGACTCCGCGTCGGCCAGCCACAGGTCCACGAAGAAGCCGCTGCGCTCACCGAAGAACGCGATGCGGCGTCCGTCGGGGGAGAGCGCCGGGGCGATATGCAGCGTGCCGCCGGACCGCTTCTCGGTCAACAGCGGCTGGGCGATGCGTTGCGCGCGGTAATGGTCACCCACCTGGGGCAGAAACGTCGTGCGCACCGCGTCACGCCAGTCGTCGGACAGCTCCTGCAGCGACAATCCCGTGGCCCGCCGGATCGATCCCTCGATGCCGCTCGTCGCGGACGCCTGCAGGATCTCGCCGATCGCTTCGTCGCCCCACTTCTCCCCGATGTAGGCCATGAGCGCGTGGCCGAAATGGTAGGGGAAGATGTTGGGGTCGTAGGTCAGCTGCTCGATGCTGGGCAGATGGCCGTTGAGCGCGGCATCGCGCAGGGTCATCGCGGTGAACGGATCGATCGGACCGCGCGACAGATACTCCGCCATTCCCTCCATAAACCAGAGGGGCGGGTTGACGTTGACCAACGTCTGCACGCCCGCGCCGATACGGCCGCGGCTGTAGACGTCGTACTGGAACTGGTGCACCATCTCGTGCGTCAGCACGTGCTCGAAGTCGTGATAGGAGCCCGTGAACGGCAGCACCATACGGTGCTTGAAGAAATCCGTGCTGCCTTCCAGGCCTTCGAACACGTCGGTGACGTTGGTCTGCTGGAAGTCGGACTGGGAGGCGTACAGGATGATCGGTTTGCGACCCTGGAACTCGTGGTGCAGGACCCGCGACAAGCGGGCGTAGCTACGCTCGGCCATGCGCGCCGCGTCGAGCGCGGCCGGGCGCTCGGCGGGATAGTAATAGACGTCGAAGTGCTGGGTCTGGATGATTTGGAAATCGAACGTCTGGTACTGGACCTTGTTCTGCCCGAAGTATTGCGCGCCGAGCGGCGCCGCCCCCAGTCCCGCGAGGACCGCCGCCGCTGCCGCCACCGTCCCGATCCTGTTCACGTGCGTCCTTTCATTACTGCTTCAATCCGGGCTACCCGGAGCCACCGCCGGCGCATCGCCCCACAACCGCTCGAGCTGATAGAACGCGCGCAGATCCGGGTGAAACACGTGCACCACGAAGTCTACGTAATCCAACAGGACCCAGCGGCCCTGTGCCAGGCCTTCGACGTGATGCGGGGCCACGCCCCGCGGTCTCAGACTTTCGATCAGATGCTCGGCCATGCCGCGCACGTGCGCGTTCGACGTCCCCGACGCGATCACGAAGTAGTCCGTGGCACTGGACAACCCGCGCAGATCCAGCACCAGCGGCTCGACCGCCTTGCGGTCGGCCAGCGCGGCGGCGACGAGCCGCAACGCCTCGGGTTCGCTGGGGCGCCGCGCGGGACGCCGCCCCCTGGCTGTAGTCATAGCGTCCGACTCACTGCTTTGTTCCGTCGGCCCGCCGTTATTCCTTGACCACCGTTACCGAGATCTCGGGCCGGACTTCCGGATGGATCTTCAAGCCCACCCGGAACTCGCCCAGCGCCCGAATCGGCTCGGGCAGATCGATCTTGCGCTTGTCGACATGGATGCCGGCCTCCTCCAGCTTGCGCTGGATGTCGGCCGCGGTCACGGAGCCGTACAGCTTCTCTTCCTCGCCCACCTTCACGGCGAAGGTGAGCTGCACGGCGGCGAGGCGCGTGGCCTCGGTCTCGGCCGCGGCCTTCTCGCCGGCGCGCTGGGTGGCAATGCGGGCCGCTTCGAAGGCGATCTTCTTCTTGTTCGCCTCGCTCGCCGGGTACGCGAGGCCCTGCGGCAGCAGGAAATTGCGGGCGTAGCCGTCTTTCACCTTGACCACCTCGCCTGCCTTACCGAGGTGTTGCACGTCCTCGCGCAGAATGATCTCGATCATCGGTCCAACCTCTAGAGAGCGGTGGACCGCCGGCTCAGCCGGCGGCGGAAGTCCATCCACGTATCCAACAGGCCCAGGGTCCACAGTCCGGGCACCAGCACGGCCAGCGGCACCACGAGCACCATGCCGAGGACCAGGAGCCCCACGAGCGTCCCCATCGACACGCCGGTGGCGGCGGCGAGCGCCGCGACGATCGCCGCGCCGCGCAGCGCGTACAGGGCGCCCGAAATCAGTGCGACGTTCAGCGCGGCCACTTTGACGCCGCCGACCACCGGCGCGATCCACGCGGCGAGCGAAGCGACCACGGTCCAGACCCAGCGGTCGCCGATGCAGAACTCGCGGAACGGCGCGAGCGGCGCACCGAGCGGCGTGCGCGCAATGTGGACGTGCCACTGCCACGCCGCGGCCAGTGCGCCGAGCGTCCCGAGTGCCACCATGGCGGGGACGGCGGCGCCCATGAACGTCGCCAGCGGGTGGTAGGCGGCCGCCGCCTCGGGCACGCGATCGAGCGCCAGCTGCATCGTGCCGCGCACCACAAGGGTCGCGTCGCGCGCCAGCTCCACCCAGCCCCACGGCCCCCACAGCGCCTCGATCACGATGGCGGTCGCGAGCCCACCCAGCGCCAGCGCGCGCACGGCCTGCGGCAGGAAGGCTGCCGGGCGCAGCACGGCGGCCAGCGCGAAGGCCGTCGTGACGAGCACGGCGAACGCGCGCGTGGCGGCGTCCAGCCGGCCGGCGGGGACGGGCACGAGCAGCAGCCCTAATCCGAGCCCGGCGGCCAGCAGGGTGAGGGCGCGCTCTCCCCGTGTGACGGGGCGCGACGCCGCGACCAGCGCCGCGAGCGCCAGCGCCACGAAGGGCAGGAACCCGAAGGCGGCGAGTGCCATGGTGCCGAGAATCAGGCGCCAGCGCCCACCCGGCGCGTTCATCTCAGCCGACGTAGCCCTTGATGTACGGCAGCAGGGCGAGCTGACGCGCGCGCTTGATGGCGGTGGCGAGCTGGCGCTGATGCCGCGCGCACATGCCGGAGAGCCGGCTGGGCAGAATCTTGCCGCGCTCGGTCAGGAACCGGCCGAGCGTGCGCTCGTCCTTGTAGTCGAGCACGCGGGCCCCGGACTCGCACACGGGGCAGGTCTTGGCGGGCCGTCTCATGCTTCGTCGTCCTCCCCCAGTTCCTCTTCTTCGGTGGCAGCAACCGGCGCCACCACCGGCTTGGGCGGTTCGCCCTCGTTCACGACGGTCAAGAAGCGCAGCAGGCTCTCGTCGAGCTTCAGGGCGCGCTCGTATTCGGGCAAGAGCGCCGGCTCCGTCTCGAACTGCACGACGACGTAGTAGCCCGTGTCCTTTTTCTTGAGGCGATAGGTGAGCGTGCGCTTGCCCCAGTGGGCGACGTTGCCCACGGTGCCTTTGCTGTCCTTCGTGATCAGCGCGTGAAACCGCTCGAGCTTCTCGTTGACCTGCGGCTCTTCGAGGGCACTGTCAAAGATGTAGACCGTCTCGTAGCGACGAGTCATGACACCTCCCTTTGGACTGTGTGACCCGGCGCGGTGTCGCGCCGAGTAGGGGATATGTGAGCGGGGAAAATAGACGGTCGGGCGCTCAGGCGGTAGGGCGGTCAGCGCGTGGGGGCAGGGGCACGTATAGGGGGAAAGGGGAGGCGTGATGAGAGCCTTGTTGCTGCTTGCCTGTTCGCTGCGGCTCGCCGGTCGTCTCACCGCCCAGGATTCGAGCTTCGCCGCCATGCAGGCGCGCGGCACGATGGCGATGGGGGTGGATCAGTACACGTCGTGGCACCGCTTCGACCCGTTGCCTGACGGCGGCTGCATCAAGCTGCAGCGCGATTCGAGCGACACGGCGGGCACCACGGCGATCCGCGAGCATCTCAAGGACATCGCCATGCGGTTCCGGGCGGGCGACTTCGCGATTCCCGGCTTCGTCCACGCACAGCAGGTGCCGGGTACGCCCGTAATGGCGGCGAAGCGCGCGGCGATCCGCTACGTCTTCCACCCGTTGCCGGGGGGCGGGGAAGTGCGGATTGTCACACGCGACGCCGCCGCCGTAGCGGCGGTGCATCAGTTCCTCGCTTTTCAGCGCACCGAACACCACGTCGGACAACATCGGCACTGATCCGGGGTTGACGGGCGGGACGCCGTGCCCCAACGTCGTGATATGCGGACTGGCGCCATCGCGCTTCTCGTCTGCCTGCTTCCCGCAGCGCTCGCTCCCCAAGTCCGTGCGGACTCGGCGACGCTCACGGGCGAGGTGAAGTCGGTGTTGAACGGCGAGCTGCTCGCCGGCGTGTTGGTCGCGTTGCCCGGCCTTCAGAAATTCGTCGTGACGGACTCGACCGGCGTGTTCGCGTTCACCGTGCCACCGGGGACGCACCACATGCGGGTGCGGTATCAGGAGCACGTCAACGAAGATTACGACATGATCATGCGCGCGGGCCAACACACGCGGCTCGAGATCCTCCTCGACGTCGCAGCGGTTCACTTGGCGCCGGTGGTGGTGGTGGGACGTCCGTCGACCGGCGACTTCGGGATCGCCGGGTTCTACGAGCGGAAGCGGTTCGGGTTTGGGCGCTTCGTGACGGCGGAGCAGTTGAGCCAGGATCGCTCGCAGTCCCTGGCGGACTACCTGTCGCGGTTCGGGCTGCACTACGGGTGCATCGGCATGACGTGCGGGCCGATCCGCTACACCGCCGGCCAGCCGTGCATCGTGGCGGTGATGCTCGACGGCATGCCGGAAGCGGGGCAGCAGCTCCGGACGCTGCAGACGCAACAACTGGGTGGCATCGAAGTCTATCGCGATCAGTCCAACGTGCCCGTGAGCATGCAGATGGCGTTGAGTGTCGATCCCGCCTCGTCGCAGCGCTGCGGCGCCGTGGTCATATGGACCAAGGTGTGGGAGCTCGGCAAAGCGGATACGACGGGCAATTAGACGTTGAACCGGAAGAGCAAGATGTCGCCGTCCTGCACGACGTAGTCCCGGCCCTCGCTGCGCACCAGCCCCTGCTCGCGCGCCGCCTTGTACGATCCGGCTTTGAGAAAATCCTCGTAGCCCACCGTTTCGGCGCGAATGAAGCCGCGCTGGAAATCGGAGTGGATCTCGCCCGCGGCGTCGTACGCCGTTTCACCGCGGCCCATGGTCCAGGCGCGCACTTCGTTTTCGCCGACCGTGAAGAACGTCTGCAGGCCGAGCAGGTGATAGCCGGCGTGGATCAAGCGGTCGAGGCCCTGCTCCTTCACGCCCGCCGTCTCGAGGAACTCGCGCCGCTCTGCGGGTGACAGGTCGGCCAGCTCCGCTTCGAGCTTGGCGCTGAACGCCACCAGCTCCGCCTCTTCGTGGTGGGTCTGCACCGCTTGGCGCAGCGCGTCGACCCATTTGCCGCCGCCCGCGGCCAGGTCGTCCTCGCTGACGTTGGCCGCGTAGAGAATCGGCTTGGCGGTGAGTAAGCCGAGCTGCCGCAGGAAGCGCACGGTGTCTTCGTCCTCGCCAGCGGCCCGCGCGCCGCGGCCCGCATCGAGCTCTGTCATCACGCGCTCGAGCACGACCAGCTCCGCCTGCGCTTCCTTGTCGCCCGCCTTGGCGCTCTTGCGTGTCTTCTCGAGGCGGCGATCCACGACGGCGATGTCGGATAGCGCCAGCTCGCTCATGATCACGTCATGGTCGCGCAGCGGGTCGACCGGGCCCATCACGTGCACGACGTCGGGGTCCTCGAAAGAGCGGATTACGTGGACGATCGCGTCCACCTCGCGGATGTGCGACAGGAACTGGTTGCCCAGGCCCTCGCCCTGCGAGGCGCCTTTCACGAGCCCCGCGATGTCGACGAACTCGACCACGGCGGGGATCTTCTTCTTGGGTTTGACGATGCGGTTGAGCGTCTCGAGGCGGGGGTCGGGGACCTCGACCACGCCGACGTTCGGCTCCACGGTGCAAAATGGGTAGTTCTCCGCGGCCGCCGCTTTGGACGACGTGAGCGCGTTGAACAGAGTGGACTTGCCGACGTTGGGAAGGCCGACGATGCCGAGGCGAAGCACGCGGAATTATAAGCGGCTATTATAGATTAGAGGAGGTCCATGTCTCGAGACACCAAGGCCGCACCGCCGCGCCGCGAGGCGCGCGAGCACGCCGTCATCCGCTTCGCGGGCGACTCGGGCGACGGCATGCAGATCACCGGGTCGCAGTTCACCGTCGAGACCGCGCTCGCGGGCAACGACCTCGCCACCTTCCCCGACTTCCCGGCCGAAATCCGCGCCCCGGCGGGCACCACCTTCGGCGTGTCCGCCTTCCAGATCCAGTTCGGCTCGACCGACGTGTTGACGGCGGGCGACGAGCTCGACGTGCTGGTCGCAATGAACCCGGCGGCGCTCACCGTCAACCTGCGCGACCTGCGCATGGGCGGCACCGTGGTCGCGGACCTGGCCGCGTTCAACGAGCGCAACCTGCTCAAGGCGGGCTACACCGCCAATCCGCTGGAAGACGACACGCTCGCGCCGTACCAGGTCCTGAAGCTCGACATCACCAAGCTCACGGCGGACGCCGTGCAGGCGTTCGGGCTCTCGTCCAAGGAAGCGCACCGCTGCCGCAACATGTGGGCGCTGGGGTTGATGCTGTGGATGTACGGGCGCGAGCGGCAGGCCACGATCGAGTGGCTGGAGCGGAAGTTCGCGAAGACCCCGCCGGTCGCACACGCCAACGTCGCCGCGGTCAACGCGGGCCACGCCTTCGGCGAAACGGCCGAAATGCCGGCCGACATCGTGGGCTACACGGTGGCGAAGGCCGACGTGAAGCCCGGGTTGTATCGCACGGTGACCGGCACGGAGGCTCTGGCGTGGGGCCTGCTCGCCGGCATGCGCAGCGCTGGCCTCGAGCGGATGCTGTTCTCGGGCTACCCGATCACGCCCGCCTCGGCGCTGCTGCACACCCTGGCGGCGCTCAAGCAGTACGGCGTGGTCACCTTCCAGGCCGAGGATGAAATCGCCGCGATCGGCGCGGCCATCGGCGCCTCGTATGCGGGATCGCTGGGGGTGACGTCGAGCTCGGGGCCGGGGATCGCGCTCAAGACCGAAATGCTGGGGCTCGCGATCGCCACTGAGCTGCCGCTCGTGGTAATCGACTCGCAGCGCGCCGGCCCCTCGACCGGCATGCCGACCAAGACCGAGCAGTCGGATCTGTTCCAGGCTGTGCTCGGCCGCAACGCCGACTCGCCGCTCATCGTCCTGGCGGCCGCCAGCGCGGGCGACTGCTTCGAGGTGGCGATCGAAGCGGTGCGCCTCGCGACCAAGTACATGACGCCCGTCATTCTGCTCACCGACGGCTATCTCGCGCACGCCGCGGAGCCGTGGCTGATTCCCGACGTGGACGCGCTGCCGGGTTTTCCGGTGACGTTCCGGACGGACCCCGAGGGATTCCACCCCTATCTCCGCGACGCCAAGACGCTGGCCCGCGCCTGGGCGGTGCCCGGCACGCCCGGGCTGGCGCACCGCATCGGCGGCATCGAGAAGAGCTATACCACGGGCCACATCTCCTACGATCCCGACAACCACCAGCAGATGACCAACGTGCGCGCGGCCAAAGTTGCGGGCGTCGCGGCCGACATCCCGGAGCAGGGCGTGGCACTGGGCAATCCCGGCGGCGCGCTCGCCGTGGTGGGTTGGGGCTCGACCTACGGACCGATTCATCAGGCGGTGAAGGAGGCGCGCGCCGACGGGCTCGACGTGTCGCACGTGCATCTGCGCTATGTGTCGCCGTTCCCGCGCAACCTGGGTGAGCTGCTGCGCGGCTATGGGCGCGTGCTGCTCCCCGAGATGAACAACGGCCAGCTGGTGCAGCTGCTGCGCGCCGCGTATCTGCTGCCGATCGAAGGGCTGAGCCAGGTGACGGGCAAGCCATTCAAGGTGGCCACGATTCTGGAGGCAATTCGCGCATGATTACGACGATCGAGCCGCCGCGTCTGGCGCCGAAGGATTATGCGTCCGACCAGGAAGTGCGCTGGTGTCCGGGCTGCGGCGACTACGCCATTCTCAAAGCCGTGCAGAAGACGCTCGCCGACATCGGCGCCGTGCCCGACAAGACGGTGTTCGTCTCGGGGATCGGCTGTGCGGCGCGCTTTCCTTATTATCTGGCGACGTACGGCTTCCATACCATTCACGGCCGCGCGCCCGCGATCGCCACGGGCGTGAAACTCGCCAATCCCGAGCTCGACGTGTGGGTGATCACGGGCGACGGCGATTGCCTCTCCATCGGCGGCAATCACACGCTGCACATCCTGCGGCGCAACGTCGACGTGCAGATCCTACTCTTCAATAATGAGATCTACGGCTTGACCAAGGGCCAGTACTCGCCCACGTCACGCCAGGGGACGCGCTCGCCCTCGACACCCCAGGGCTCGATCGAACACCCGGTGTCCGCCTGTGCATTCGCGCTCGGCGCGGGCGCCCGCTTCGTGGCGCGAGCCGTGGACACGCAGCAAGCCCAGCTGGTGGACGTCCTGAAGGCCGCGCGTGCCCACCGCGGCGCGTCGTTCGTCGAGATTTTCCAGAATTGCGTCGTCTATAACGACGGCGTGTTCGACGAGTTCACCGCCAAGGAGATCGCGCCGGAGGCGCAGATCGTGGCGCAGCACGGCCAGCCGCTGCTGTTCGGCAAGGACAAGCGCCGCGGGTTGCGGCTCGACCCCAAGCGCCTGGCGCTCGACGTCGTCACGGTGGGAGAGCAGGGGGTGAGCGCGGCGGACGTCCTGGTCCACGATCAGACCAACCGCACGCTGGCAGGGATGTTGGCGGCGCTCGAGCCGCCCGACTTCCCGGTGGCCCTGGGCGTGCTGTACAACGATCCCGCGACACCCTATGAAGCGGACGTCTACAAGCAGGTGTCCGCAGCGGGGAAGCCGGTAGGCGGATTGAACGAGCTCTTGAAGAGTGCGAGGACCTGGAGCGTTTAGCCCGGCTTATATCGCGGGGGCGCAACGCTCGCGAAGGCATTAGGGACCGGCCAGCGTGATGCGCGGAGGTTGTGGTTGAGACACATCACAGGCGCACTCTGCGTTCTCGCCGCCATCAGCCTGGCTCCACGAGCCGCTGCGCAACGCCCAGAGCTGCCCCGGGCCTTCGACACGCAACGCGTCGCGCCTCTCTTCCGCGGCAGTATGTCACTTCCGACTCTCAGCGTGGTTGATTCAGGTGCGACTCATCGAACGCACTGGATCGTCGGCGGCTTGTTGGGCGCGGCGGTCGTCGGCGTCGGCAGCGCCGCGACGGCTCAAGGAGGTTTGTGCGACGAGAGCCCGCGCGGCGGATGTACGATTCTTTGGGGTGGTATGGGGGCCGCTGTCGGCTTCATTGTAGGTGCGCTTATTGGAGGTCAGTTCTCCAAGGCCCCATGAGCTGCGGGGCAGCTAGCGACCTACGAGCCACGGCGCCAATACCAGACTCACGACCGACATCAGCTTGATCAGGATGTTCATCGCGGGCCCCGCCGTGTCCTTGAACGGATCACCCACAGTGTCGCCCACCACGGCCGCCTTGTGCGCGTCGGAGCCCTTGCCGCCGAGGGCGCCCGCCTCGATGTACTTCTTGGCGTTGTCCCACGCCCCGCCGGCGTTCGCCATGAACAAGGCGAGCATCACGCCGGTGAGTGTCGCACCCGCGAGCATCCCGCCCAGTGCGTAAATCCCCAAGACCTTGCCAACGAGCACCGGCGCCACGACGGCGGTAACGCCGGGCACGATCATTTCGCGCAGCGCGGCGCGCGTGGAGATGGCCACGGCGCGGGCCGAATCGGGCTCGGCGGTGCCGGCCAGCAAGCCCACGATCTCTTTGAACTGGCGTCGCACTTCCGCGACCATCTGCTGGGCTGCCCGACCGACCGCGGTCATGGTCGCCGCCGCGATGAAGAACGGAATGCACCCGCCGATGAACAGGCCGATCACCACCATCGGATTGATCAAGTCGAGTCCGCCCGCGGGCATGCGCACGGCCGTGGCGTAGGCCGAGAACATGCCCAGCGCGGTGAGCGCGGCCGCGCCAATGGCGAAGCCCTTGCCCATGGCCGCGGTGGTGTTGCCGAGGGCGTCGAGGCCGTCGGTGATGGCCCGGACTTCGGGGCCCAGCCCCGCCATCTGCGCGATCCCGCCGGCGTTGTCGGCGATGGGGCCGTAGGCGTCCACCGACATCGTAATGCCCGTGGTGGCGAGCATTCCCACGGCCGAGATGGCGATGCCGTAGAGTCCGGCCGACTGGAACGCCACGAAAATGGCGGCGCAGATGATCAAGAGCGGCAGGATCGTGCTCTGCATCCCGACCGCGAGCCCCGCGATGATGTTAGTCGCGGGCCCGGTCTTGGCGGCGTCGGCGATGACGCGCACCGGCCGGGCCGACGTGTAGTACTCGGTGCACAACCCGATCGCGATCCCTGCGACGGTGCCCGCGAGCACTGCGTAGAACGGCCCCAGCGGCGGGAGGGCGGTGCCGTCGGCACGTACGATAACCGGGTCCAAGCGGGGCATAGGCAGCGAGCAGGAACGGTCCCGCCGCGATGAAGGTCGCCCAGCGCAGGGCCGCCTGGGGCGCCCCGCGCTCGAGCACGCGCATGGCCGCGATGGCGAGCAGGCTGGCACCGAGTCCCGCCACTGTATACAGGATTGGCAGGGCGACCGCGTCCACGCGATTCGCGACCAGGTCGCTGGTCGCGCCGATGGCGACGGTGGCGATGATCGCGCCGACGTAGCTCTCGAAGATGTCGGCGCCCATGCCGGCGACGTCGCCGACGTTGTCGCCGACGTTGTCGGCGATGGTGGCGGGGTTGCGCGGATCGTCCTCGGGAATGCCCGCCTCGATTTTTCCCACCAGGTCCGCGCCGATGTCGGCGGCCTTGGTGTAGATGCCGCCGCCCACGCGCGCGAACAACGCGATGGACGAGGCGCCCATCGCGAACCCGGCAATGATTTCGCTGAACGCGCGCCAAGCCTCATTCTGGAATGGCGCGCCGAGCCAGGTGCGCATGACCAGGCCGATGCCGAGCAGGCCGAGGCTGGCGACCGCGAGGCCCATCACGGCGCCGCCGGAGAACGCGGCCCGCAGCGCGCGCGCCTGGCCGCTGGCGCGCGCGGCCTCGGCGGTCCGCACGTTGGCGCGCGTGGCCGCGTTCATGCCGAAGAGCCCAGCCAGGACCGAGCAGATCGCGCCCCCCGCATAGGCGAGCGCCGTGCGCCAGCCGATGGCCCAGGCGAGCAGGGCGCCCACCACCGCGACGAACGGCAGCAGCACGCTGTACTCGTGCGCCAGGAACGTCAGCGCGCCGCCGCGAATCAAGCGCTCGAGCCGTTCCATGGCGGGCGCGCCGGCGGGCTGTCGCCGCACGCCTTCGAACAATCCCCACGCGAACGCGAGCCCCGCGGCCCCTGCGAGAATAGCGATCAGCGGCACGAGCCCCGCGGTCACGTCGCGCCCCCGCCGCCGTGCGCCCACTGGGTCACCGCGTCGATCAGCTTGGGCATCAGTGCTTCGACCTGTTCTTCTTCCTCAGGCGTGAAGGGCGCGAGCACGAACTCTTCCCAGGGATCGTTGCTTGGGAGCGGGCCTACGCCGATGCGCAGCCGCGCGTAGTTCGGCGACTGCAGCGCCCCTTCGATGCTCTTGAGGCCGTTGTGGCCGCCGGCCGAACCGTCGGCGCGGAGGCGGAAGGTGCCCAGCGGGATGTTGAAGTCGTCGACGGTAATCAGCAGATCGCGCGCGGGATCGAAGGCCGGGTCAGCGCGCAGCGAGGCGAGCGCCGCACCGCTGCGATTCATGTACGTCGTGGGCTTGAGCAGCCGCACCGGCAGGCCGTCGATCTCGCCCGCCGTAACGCGAGCGCGCTCGCCGCGCCGAAAGGGAGGGAATCCCCATCGCGCAGCGAGCGCGTCCACCACCCGGAAGCCCGCGTTATGCCGCGTCGCCGCGTATTCCGGACCCGGATTCCCGAGGCCGACCACGGCGCGCAAGCGTCAGCTCTCTTTGCCGCCCTTGGGCTTCTCGGCCTTCTCTGCCTTCTCGGCCTTCTCTGCCTTGGCGGGCTTCGCTTCGCCCTCGCCCTCCACCGCCTCGCCTTCCTCGTCTTCACGCGGCTTGCGGATCAACTCGGGCTCGGCCACCTCGGCCGCGGCTTCCGGCGCCGGCGCCACCTCTTCCTCGGCGCGCGGCGGCACCACGGTGGCGAGCGTCAGCTCCGGCGCCACCAGGATCGTGGCGTTGGGAATGCTGAGGTTGCTGACGTGCACCGAGTGACCGATCGCAAGGGCCGAGACGTCCAGCTCGACCCGCTCGGGGATGTGCTCGGGCAGCACTTCGATTTCGACTTCGCGCATCACCTGGTCGAGCACGCCGCCGCCGTTGCGCACGCCGTCGGGCGTGCCCACGAGGTGCACCGGCACCTTGAGGCGCACCTTCTCGTCGGCGTGAATCTCGTAGAAGTCCACATGAATGATGTCGGGCCGCACCGGGTGGCGCTGGATCTCGCGGATCAATGCCCGGGTCTTCTTGCCCTCGACCGTGACCTCGAACAGCGTGCTCGCGGGCTCGATGCCCGACAGCGCCATTTCGAGCGCTTTGGCGTCGAGCGTGAGCGGCTGCGTCGGCCGGCCGTGGCCGTAGATCACGGCCGGGACTTTGCCGGCGAAGCGCGTCTGGCGCGCCGCGCCTTTACCCGCCGCTGCGCGCGGGGTGGCCGTGAGGGTGACGAATTGTGCCATGTGCGGTTTTCCGTTTTCCGTTAAGCGTTAGTCAAACAGTGCACTGACCGACTGGTTCGAGTGTTCGTAGCCGATCGCCTTCGACATCAATCCCGCCACCGAGAGCACATTCAGCTTCTCGAACTTCCGCTCCTCGGGAATCTCGATCGTGTTCGTCACCGTGACCTCTTCGATCGCCGAGCCGCGCAGGCGCTCCACGGCGGGGCCCGAGAGCAGGGCGTGGGTGGCGAAGGCGAAAATCCGGCGGCCGCTTCGGTGATCGTGCCGGCCGTATCGATCATGTCGTCGGGGATGAGGCAGTCCTTGCCCTCGACTTCACCCACGACATTGACCACTTCCGCCACGTTGGCCGACGGCCGCCGTTTGTCGATGATCGCGAGCGATGCGTTCAAGCGCTTCGCGAAGCCGCGCGCCATCTTGGCCGAGCCCACGTCCGGTGCCACCACGACCGGGTCGGTGAGCTGCTTGGTCCGGTAATGGGCCACGAACGCGGGCGCCGCGTAGAGGTGGTCCACCGGAATGTCGAAGAACCCCTGCACCTGGTGGGAATGAAAGTCCATTCCCAGCACGCGGTCGGCGCCGGCGTGCGTGATCAGGTTCGCCATCAGCTTCGCGCTGATCGCCACGCGCGGCTGATCCTTGCGGTCCTGGCGCGCGTAGCCGAAGTACGGCAGCACCGCCGTGATCCGCGCCGCGCTGGCCCGCCGCACGGCGTCGATCAGCAGCAGCAGCTCGATGTAATTCTCCGCCGGCGGATTGGTGGGCTGGATGATGAAGACATCCCGCCCGCGCACGTTCTCGTCGATCTTGACGAAGATCTCGCCGTCGGCGAAACGCCGGATCGTCACCGCGCACAACGGCTGGCCCAAATGCTGCGCCATCTCCTCGGCGAGGGGACGGTTGCCCGTCCCGCCGAGCAGCAGCAGCTGGCTGCGCGAGAGCGTCAGGTCCGCCATCGGAGCCAAGAAACTAGTCGGCAACCTGCGCGAAGCCAAGGGAGGGAGTATGTTAGCCGCGCTGTGACCGACTTCTTCGTGCGCCTGCGCGAGGCCTTGGCGGCGCGCTACCGGCTGGAGCGGGAGCTGGGGCGGGGCGGCATGGCGTTCGTCTTCCAGGCGTGGGATCCCAAGCACGAGCGCTGGGTGGCGATCAAGGTGCTGCGCCCCGAGCTGGCGCAGGCCCTGGGCCCGGAGCGCTTCCTGCGCGAGATCAAGGTCGCGGCCGGTCTCACCCATCCCAATATCCTGCCGCTGTACGACTCGGGTGAAGCCGGCGGCTTCCTCTATTACGTCATGCCGTATGTGGAGGGCGAGTCGCTGCGCCACCGCCTGCTCGCCCGTACGCGCCTGGGCGCGGACGAGGCGGTGGCGATCGCGCGCGAGGTGGCGGACGCGCTGCATTTCGCCCACGCGCGCGGCATCGTGCACCGCGATGTGAAGCCCGAGAACATCCTGTTCCAGTCGGGGCACGCGCTGGTGGCCGACTTCGGCATCGCGCGCGCCGTCAGCGCGGCCGGCGGCTCGCGCGTCACGGCCGTCGGGATCGCGGTGGGCACGCCCGAATACATGAGTCCCGAGCAGGCGGCGGGCGAGGACGACGTGGACGGCCGCGCCGACGTCTACAGTCTCGGCTGCGTGCTGTTCGAGATGCTCACGGGCGAGCCACC
>WNFJ01255654.1_pt1 | contig 15805 bp, 17 predicted proteins | sample 5400461 | NCBI WGS metagenome assembly WNFJ01 (sample SAMN13153349, study PRJNA577476) | soil metagenome | isolation source: 115 cm saprolite on Douglas fir-dominated hillslope | place: USA:California | collected 2013-09-17 | reverse complement strand
CCCGCGGCGGAGCCCGTGGCTGCACCGATCGTGGCCACCGAAGCGCCTAGGCCCCCGCGCGCTACCGCCTCGAGCCAGCCCGCTCACAGCGAAGCGCCGGGCCCGCCGCTAGCGGCGGCCACCTCCAGCGTGCCGGCTCAGAGCGAAGCACCTAGCCCGCCGCGCGCTGCGGCCACCTCCAGCAGCATGCTCGCTCAAGTGGTGTTCCGACGCGAGCAGGAGCGAACGCCGGCCGTGCCTCTCACCTATCGCGAGTGTGTTTATCTCGTGCCGGAGGGCACGACAGAGTCGGATGCAGAGGCCCTCCTTCTGAATCAGCTCGCGCAAGTAAGAGCATCCTTGGACCGACTTCCTGCAGGCAGGCTGGTGAACTTGGCCGTTTTTGATCCCGCGTCGCACGACAAACCCGGCGGTCTTCCCATCGCCACGCTCACTTGGAAGGATTGGCGCAACCACCCCGCCGTCGCTTTCCCCGGTCGACCTCCACGAGTATCCCAGTCACAGCCGGCGCCCCCGACACCCGGAATGGCGCCGATTCCTGGGCCCGGGGCCCCGATTCCTGGGCCCGTGGCCCCTTCGGTCACATGGGAACCGACTCTAGCCAGCGTGGGTGGCGCCCCGCCCGGCATGCCCGCGGCGTGGCCCCCGGTCGGTCGCGCACCGATCACTCCGGAATTTCCGGCAAGCACGCCGGCGCCGGGTCCCAGCGTGCGACGCGGGTCCTCGCCGCGCGTGCGTGAGGCGGGAGCCCGCGTGCGCGGCGAAGAACTGATCGCGGATCTCTTCGAGGCGATGCACGATTTGCGCTTTTTGCCCGATGCAATCGAAGGAGGCGAATTTTGCCTGACCCTCAGCATGCAGGAAATCCCATCCCAGGTCGGAATCGTTCACCTCTACGACATCGACCGTCGCGAATTCGTGGTCACCAGCGCGCGCGGAGCCAACGCCCCCTCGCTGCTCCTGCGCCGGCATCCTGAGACCGACCCAATGCTCGCCTCGGCAATGCGAGGGCGACGCGCTGTGGTGATCGCAGACGCAGAGCAGAGCGACGCAGCTACCATCGATCGGTACGTCGCGGTCGGAGGAGCGCGCAGCGTCATTGTCGCCCCCGCCATGCAAGCGGGTCGTTTCCTCGGAGCCATCGAACTCCTGAACCCTCTCGACGGCCAACCTTTCACGGATTCCGATGGCAACGCCGTGTTGTACATAGCCGAGCAGTTCGCCGAGTTCGTTGCGGCTCGCGGCATCGTCACGGACCCAGACCGAATCGCCGCACGCCGTTCGCGGTGACGCGGCTCGAAACAGCCCATGCCGCGTCGGCGCGAACGGCTTGGAAGTTTCGTTCTGCTGCCCGCGGTGCTTGTTGCGGTCGGCATCCTCGCCTTCGTGACGTTTCGCACGATGCTTCAGGTCGAGCGATTGCGGCAGCAGTCGGTGCTTGAAGCAACGCTTGGCCTTGCCAACGAGAAAGCGGACCGCCTCGACCAGCGCATTGTCGAGCAGGATAGCGTCATCTTCGCGATCGCTGACCCATCGCGCCTCGGCGAGCTCACGCAACGGTGGCTGCCCACGGCACAGCGCGAAACCCCCACGGTTCGCGCCATCCTCGTCCTCGACGATTCGCGAACGGTGTTGGCGTTTGCGTCGCGTGCCGGCGGAGCTTTCGCAGAGGAGGAAGCTTTCCGACGATTGTTGCTGCAACGCATGCACGCCGACATGGACCTTGCCAAACAGGCCACCGACGAGCTGGCTCATTTGCACCGCGCCTACCGCGGGCAAAGCTACCTGGTGAGCTATTGGCAGCGCGCCATGCCGCCGGGCAGACCCGAGGGGGAGGCCGACCGCGTGCACCCGCGGCGCTACCTCGTCGTGGCCTGGCACGACATCGGGCGGATCGTGAAGGACACGATGCCGGCTCTGTTCTCCGAAGCGGCGACGAGAAGTCGGGTCGACGTAGTCGATGAGGAGGGGCGTATCATTTTCGGCCCGCCGCTTCGGAGCGGTGAGTTCACCGTCGGGGTGCGCTTTCCGACGACGCTCTACGGGTGGCGGGTGCAGGTGTCTCCAAGCGCAGGCGATGAGCTGACGGCCCGGCTCCGCAATCGGGCGATGCTCGAAATGATCATGGTGGTGCTCTCTTGCGCAGTCATCGTGCTCGGCGTGGCGACGATCCTCGTGGCTGCCGAGCGAGAACGCCGAATGTCGGCTCTCAAGAGCGACTTCGTTGCCAACGTCAGCCACGAGCTCAAGACTCCGCTCGCGCTCATCCGGATGTTTGGCGAGATGCTCCAGTCGGGTCGCGTCACGGGCGAGGTCAAGCGCCAAGAGTATCTGGACATTATGGTCGGCGAGAGCGAGCGACTTTCGTCGCTCATCGAGAACGTTCTTGATTTTGCGCGGGTCGAGCGAGGTCGCCAAGCCTACGACTTTGCCATGGGCAGCGTCGGCGACGCGGTGCTAAAGGCGGTCAGCGTTTACCGACACCGGGCCGAGCGCGAGGGAGTCGACCTTTCCGCCGACGTAGACCCAGGGCTGCCCCCCGCACATATCGACGAACGCGCAGTTCAGCTTGCAGTGATAAACCTCATCGACAACGGATTGAAGTACGCGCCCGGAAGCCCCATCCTTGTGCAGGCTCGTCGCGAGAACGGCGACGGCTACGCAATCATTGTCCGGGTAACCGACCACGGGCCGGGCGTCGCGGCCGAAGATCGCGAGCGAATTTTCGAACGTTTCGTGCGGGGGTCGGCCAGGCCGGCGGGCGCCACGCCGGGGGTTCGTGGGAGCGGAATCGGCCTCGCATTGGTGAAGCACATCGCCGAGAGCCACGGCGGTCGCGCTTGGGTTGAGAGCGGCCAGGAAGCCCCAGAAGGGCGTCCCGACGAACGGCGTGGCCCCGGCGCAACCTTCGCGATCGCAATCCCCATCGGCGCCGCAGGTGGGACAGGTGGCGAGAGTTGACTGTCGCATCGTGCTAGATATCGTGGACACTAGTTCAGACATCGCCCCCCTCTCCGCGAAGCTTGCGAGCTCGCAGGGGTGGTTTTGTTCTGCTTGCAGCGAATTGGGACGGTGAGTTATCGCATGGCGAACGAGGAAGCGAAGCTGTTTGTGGCAGGTTTGCCGGACAGCATTTCCGAGGAGGTGCTGAAGCAACTCTTCGAGGCTACGGGCGGCAAAGTCGTCAGTGTCAGCCTGCCAAAGGACCGAACAACGGGGCGCCCTCGCGGCTTCGGGTTCGTCACCCTTTCGACAGCAGGCGAGGCGCAAGCCGCGCGAGACGCGCTGGACGGGTCCATGCAAGCGGGCAGATCGATCTCGGTTCGCCCGTTCCAGGCCGAGCCCCCGAAACGCGATGCCGGCGGACCCAGACTCGGGGGTCCCCCCGGGCCGCGCGGGCCCGGAGGGGGCGGTCCGGCGCAGGCCCCCGATCGAACCCTGTATGTCGGGAACCTGCCGTACGACGCAACGCAAGAAGAGGTGCAGGGGCTCATCAACACCGCGGCACCGGACAGCGTCGTGCGCGTTCATCTCCCGATGGACGCCGATGGGCGCAAGCGCGGCTTCGGCTTTGTGACGATGGCGAGTGCCGAAGTCGCAAAGAGCGCCGCCGACGCGCTGCGAACCGCAGATCTTCGCGGACGGCGTTTGGTGGTCAACCTTGCTCACCCCAAGGGGGAACGTCCGGCGCGCGCGGAAGGGGGCGGGGGCCACGGCGGGGCCCCGGGGGGGCCCTTCCCGCCGGCGTTTGGAGGCGGCGGCCTTTCCGGGCCAACGCATAAAAAGCCAGGGCACGAAGAGAAGCGCAAGCGTTCGTTCGAGGACGGCGGTGGTCCACGAAAGAAGAAGGTCGACAAAGACGACCACCGCACCACCCGCTTTGACTACGGCGACGACGACGACTAGAAGTGCCCTGCTACAGGGACTCCCATGCGTGACATCATCAAAATGACCTGCGGAAACTGCCAGCGGGCCAACTACACGACGACCAAGAACAAGCGGACGATGTCCGAAAAGTTCGAGATCAAGAAGTTTTGCCCGGTTTGCCGCAAACACTATCCGCACAAGGAAGGGAAAATCTCGAAAGGGTGAGGACCTGTGGTAGAACCGGTTCCCCCTTCGGGGCCTTGTGGATCGTTTGGACGGTGTTCTTTCCTTCCCCCGTTAGCATCCCTCGCACGGCATTGGGGCCGCGCCAAGGGGGGCTTCGGGCGCATTTGCGGCAAAGGAGCGCGCAATGATCTTCGACTGGCTGCACGGCCTGTTTTCGAACGATCTCGCGATCGATCTCGGCACCGCGAACACGCTCATCTACGTCAAGGGCAAGGGCATAGTCTCGTGTGAACCGTCCGTTGTCGCCGTCCAAAAGGACGCGCGGGGCGGGACTACAGTTCTGGCCGTGGGGCGCGAGGCCAAGGAGATGCTTGGCCGCACGCCGGGCAACATCCGTGCAGTGCGGCCGCTGCGGGACGGAGTCATTGCAGACTTCGAGATCACCGAGAAGATGCTGCGCCACTTCATCTCTCGCGCACACAGCCGGCGCACGCTCGTCAAGCCGCGCATCATGATCTGCGTACCCTTCGGCATTACCGAGGTCGAAAAGCGGGCCGTGAAGGAGAGCGCGGAGAGCGCGGGGGCGCGCGAGGTGTACCTGATCGAAGAACCGATGGCAGCGGCCATCGGCGCGGGGCTGCCCATCACAGAGCCGAGCGGCAACATGATTGTCGACATCGGCGGCGGCACAACGGAAGTCGCCGTAATCTCGCTCGCCGGGATCGTCTATTCGCAGAGCGTGCGCGTCGGCGGAGACAAGATGGACGACGCCATCGCAGCCTACCTCAGCGGCGCGCCGAGGAGATCAAGATCAAGCTGGGCTCGGCCTATCCGATGGGCGGCGAGCGCATGACCATGGAAGTGAAGGGCCGCGACCTGATCGACGGGATCCCGAAGACCATCGTGGTGACCGACGAGGAGATCCGGGAGGCGCTGCGGGAGCCGGTGATGGCGATCGTGGACACGGTCCGGACCTGTCTCGAGCGGACTCCGCCCGAGCTCGCCGCCGACATCGTCGACAAGGGAATCGTGCTCACCGGCGGCGGCGCCCTTCTTCGCAATCTCGACGTCCTGCTTCGCGAAGAGACGGGGTTGCCTGTGATGGTATGTGACGATCCAATCAGTGCAGTTGTTCTCGGCAGCGGGAAGGCACTCGACCACATGGAGCTGCTGAAGGACGTCACAATCGCCTGAGGCCACGGGCTCGACGCCGACGAAGTAGGAACTCGCCTTGACCCCCGCGCTCCAACGCTATCGCGACGCCGCGGTGGTCGTCATCCTGCTCGCGGTTCCATTCTTCGTGCTCAAGGCCAACATGAAATCGCCTGAGAGCCAGAGCGCCCTGGACCGAATGGTGCTGCGTGTGACGGCTCCAGTGGAAGTCGCGGCGGCGACGCTGGCACGCGGCGTCACCAACCTCTTGGGCGACTACGTCTACCTGATCGATGTCAAGCGCGACAACGAACGGCTTGCATACGACAACGCACGCCTGCGCGAGCGGGTGCATGCGTTGGAGCAAGCGCACGCCGAGAACCGACAGCTCAGGCGACTTCTCCAGTTGAGGGAATCGGCGCCGGGAGACACCGTCAGCGCGAAGGTCATTGGCAAGGACTATACGGAGTTCTTTCGAGTCACCCGAATCGTACTGGACAAGGGATCGCACGAGATTCGATCCCACCTGCCCGTCGTTTCGCCTGACGGCGTCGTCGGCGCGGTCCTTCATACCTCGGGCGACACGGTCGACGTACAGCTCGCCGTCGACGCCGCGTTCGGCGTCGACGTGGAAGACGAGAGGACTCACGCTCGCGGGTTTGTCCGAGGCACCGGGAATCCGTCGCGCTACGGCTGCCGGGTCGAGATGGTCGACTCGCGTGACGAGGTGGAGATCGGAGATCTCCTGGTTACAAGCGGAAAAGGGCGCTGGTTTCCGCGAGGCATTCCAGTGGCCCGTGTGACGCGCGTGGTCAAGCGCGAGCTTGGTCGCGATCAGGATGTCGACTCCGAGCCCACCGTAGACTTCTCCCGTTTGGACTCCGTGCTCGTGCTAACGACGCCGCCCGGCGAGGAGATCGCTCCGAGTGCGCCTCGCGGGAGGCCTTGATGCGCAACGTTGCGTTCTTGGTCGCGGGCATGGGTCTGCTCCTCTTGCAAGGCAACCTCTTTCGCGCGCTCGATGGGACGCCGCAGTGGGGCGCGTTGGCGGCGTGGCTGGTTGCTTTGGTGATCGATGGAACGCGAATGATACGAAGAGGAACGGGACCCACGCGCGCAGCCACTGCGTTCCGTGCGGATCTGCTATTGCCGGCGACCGTCCTCCTTGTCTTTGTCTTGCTCGCCTCGTTTGGACACGCCCGCGCGGCCCGACCCATTCCGGCACTTGTTCTGCCCCTGATCCTATTCATGGGCGTTCACGAGTATTCACTGGTCCGCGGGGCGCTGATTTCATTTGTCATTGGTTACGTGACCGACGTCTTTGGAATCGCGCCCGTCGGACTCTACACATTCACGTACGTGGGCACGTTCGTTCTCGCGCGCGCGGCCGGAGTGCGGCTCGCGGCGCAAACCATGTGGATGCAGGTCTTGCTGGTAGCTGCGTTCGCTCTGCTGCAAAGCATCATGGTCCTCGTGCTATTGGCCATTTTTGGGCGTGACCCTTGGGTGCCAAAGTCCCTTTACCCGCTCATGCTCCCCCACGCGATCGCGACCGCTGCGGTCGCCCCCCTCATCTTCCGGATCGCCGAAGCGCTACACACCACGGGAGGCACCGACTTCCGAGTGGAGGCTGAAACGGGAACCGCATCGTGACGCCGCTCCTTCTTTCGCGCTCGCCCGTAGGAGAATTCCGCAAGCGCTACAAGTGGATGGCGCTTGTGACGCTGCTCGCGTTTGCAACCGTTCTCTTTCGTCTCTTTCAGCTGCAGGTGCTCGATGAAGCGGGGTATGTCGCCACCGCGCACGAGAACATCATTCGCCGTGTCGTCCTGCCCACGACGCGCGGTGTGATACGCGACGCAAGCGGGAAGGTGCTCGCGTCGAGCCGCACGTCTTACGAGGTCGAGGTCGTGGCGGGGCGCGTCATGCCGAGCGCTAGGCCGGTTCGGTACCGCAATGGGCAGCCCATTGCCCACGATCCTGACTCCTGGCCGAAACTCGGTGACGTGCTGCGGCTCAATCCGGACGAGCGCAGAACTTTCGAAGCGCGCATTCGCGCGGCCTGTGCCAACGACGACGACACATCACCCTGCTGGCGCACTCCGATTCTCGTCCGGGAGGACGTGCCGCGTGACGTCGTGGCAGAGCTCAAACAACATCGTGACGAGCTTGCCGGAGTCGACGTCGTCAGCACGCCGGTGCGTTTCTATCCTTACGGGAACTTGGGGGCGCACATGCTCGGCTACGTGGCCGAGATCGATGCGGAGACCCTCGCTCGGTACCGCCCGCACGGCTACGAGGCGCTTGCCCGCGAAGAGCAGCAGCGCGGCAACCCCCTTGGCTACGAATCGGGAGACTCCGTAGGCGCGACCGGGATCGAGCACGCATGGGAATCCTATCTTCGCGGTCAACGTGGCTGGGAAAAGCGTGTCGTCGACGCGAGAGGCCGTTACCGCGCAGGCCCGGAGCCCGAACGCCTTATCGATTCGCCACCACGGCTGGACCCGATTCCCGGGAGGGACTTGCGCTTGTCCGCCGACATCGAGCTCGAACAGGCCATCGAGAAAGCGATGCGTTCGCACGCTGCCGGCGCAGTCGTCGTGGTCGACGTTCGCACAGGGCGCCTTCTTGCGCTCTACTCGAAACCCGACTTTGACCCCAACGACCTCTCGGGGGGCGCTGGACGCACCCGAGTGCGAGAAGCGTTCAGCCGTCTTTACGCGGACCCACTCCGTCCGGTGCTGGACAAGACCATGAGCGGAGCTTTTCAGCCGGGCTCAACGATGAAGCCCTTCAGCGCCCTGGCCGCGTTGGAGGATCACCTGGTCGATCCCGACCATGTCGAGAAATGCGAAGGCTTCGTGACATTCGGCCGGCGCATCTTCCGATGCAGCCACGTGCACGGTCGCGTACGTCTGCACGAAGCCGTCGCGAGATCGTGCAATGTGTACTTCTTCCACCTCGCCGAGACCGTCGGCATGGACAGAATCGCACGCATTGCCCAAGCATTCGGCCTCGGCGAGAAGACCGGACTCGGCATCAACCCAGAAGCACCTGGCCGCATCCCCACCCGATCGTGGTACGCCCTTCGCTACCGAGGCCAGTTCCGCGTCGGGTTCACGCTTAACATGGCGATTGGCGAAGGCGACGTGACCGTCACACCCCTGCAACTCGCGCTCGCCTACTCGGCGATTGCCAACGGCGGCACGCTCTATCAGCCGCAGCTCGTGCGAGCCGTCGAGACGAGCGACGGAGCCGTGGTGCAGGAATTTCCGCCACGCATCCGGCGCCAGGTCGCGGTCGATCCGGACAATCTCGCGCGCATTCGCACGGCCCTTTACGAGGTCGTCAATGATCCGAACGGCACAGCGTATCCCGCCCGCGACGCGGCTCTCGACGTGGCGGGGAAGACGGGAACTGCTCAGACGGGCTACGTCGTGAAGAAGGAAGACGAGCCGAAGATGGGCTGGTTTCTGGCGCAGAACCACGCCTGGTTCTCGAGCTTCGCGCCTGCTCGATCGCCCGCAGTGGGTGTCACGGTGCTCGTCGAACACGGAGGGTCAGGCCCGGAGGTTGCCGTCCCAGTCGCAATGCAGATTGTACGTGAGTACGAGCGGTTGCAAGCGTTGCGTCTCGGTCACGCGCCGCCGCCGAAATCACTCGTTCTCAAATCCAAGCCCACAGGAGCCAGACCGTGAGGCAGCGGGCCGACGGCCTCCTTGGCCGGGCGCGGGAATACTTCGACTGGCCCCTTTTCATAGGGGTCGCGCTGCTTGCGGTCATCGGCGTCATCAACTTGTACTCGGCGACCAGCGTGATTCGCGGATCGCATGCAGACGATTACATCCAACAGATCTACTGGCTGGTCTCAGGCGGCATCCTTGCGGCCACGGTAGCGGCCATCAACTATCGCCACTACGAGCGGCTTGGCTACGCGCTCTACGGTCTCGGCGTCGTCCTCCTGGTGCTCGTCTTCATTCTCGGGCGCGAAATCCGGGGCAGCTCACGATGGATCTACATCGGATCGTATAGCTTCCAGCCAAGCGAGTTTATGAAACTCTTTCTTGTCATCGCCCTTGCCAAGTACTTGCACGACGATCCGAAAAACGAGGGCCGAACCCTAAAGGACTTGATTGTCCCCGCCGCCATCACCGCGGTGCCGACCGCGCTCGTCCTCTTGCAACCCGACCTCGGCACAGCGCTCATTCTCGGGCTGGTGTTCGTGTCGATCTGCACTCTAATGCGAATTCAGCCAAGGAGCTTGGCCTGGCTCGGCGTCTGCAGCGTGATCGTCGCAACGGTGTTCTGGAGCCACGGTCTGCGCAGCTATCAGAACGAGCGCATCAACGCTTGGCTCAATCCAAACGAGAATATTCTCGGATACAATTGGGATCCACATCAGGCTCGAATCGCCGTAGGCAACGGGGGTTGGGTTGGGCAGGGTTTCATGAAAGGGTCGCAGAATCAGTTCATGTTCCTGCACGAGCAGCACAGCGACTTCCCGTTCCCCGTCTTTGCCGAGGAATGGGGGTTCGTCGGGAGTTTCGCGCTGGTGACCCTTTACGCCTTTCTCGTGCTGTGGTGTCTGCGCGTCGCTTCGGCGGCAAAGGACCGCTTTGGCGCCGTTCTGGCAGTCGGCGTCGGAAGCATCATCTTCTGGCATGCGGTGTTCAACCTAGGCATGGCGACAGGGCTGCTTCCCGTCGTCGGCGTGACCCTCCCACTCTTCTCCTACGGAGGCTCGAGCGTGATGACCGTCCTCATCGGCGTGGGTCTCGTCATGAACGTGTCGACGCGCCGCTCGTATGGCTCGCTCGCGCGCTCGACCGCGCTACTCGGGCTCTGAGACGAACCCGCGGAAACCGCGCGTTACTTCCTGCTCGCGTTCTCTTGTTTGCTCCCGCCCTGAAGGACCATCAGGTGAAACTTGGCGAACTCGGTCTGCCCCAGCGTGTACATGACCTCCGTCAGGAGGCGGTAGGGGATGGACGAGTCGGCGATGAGAATCGCCTCGCTTTGCGTGGGGTCCTTGCCCGTTGCCATGCGGATGCGCTTGTCCGCGTCTCGCCACGACTGAAGGGCTCCGCCCAGAGGCACGATGAAGTAATCGTTTCGCGAACCTCGCTTGTATCGGCTCTCGATCCCGTATTGGGCCGCGTCGGGCGGAACCGGGCAGACGACGCTTTCGCCAACGATGATCTGCGACTTCGAAATGATCACAGGAAGCCCCTCGGGCTCCGAGTCGGGCTCGGTCGTGAGCACGCTCTTCGGCAACTGCAGGTCTTGCGACTGCGGCAACGACGCCGTCGAAGTGCTCAGGCTCTTGAGCAGGAAGACCAGGATGATGGTCATCATGTCCATCATCGCCGTGATGTTCAGAAAGTTGATCTCAGGCTCCAGACGATTGCGCGCGATGGCCCTGCGAAGCTCGCGTTTGTAGATGGCGAGGCTAGCGGCCTTTTGGCGGGGCGGGCGCTTGCTCGTGGAGTCGACCGGCGGATCGTTCATGGCTATTTCGGGACCCCGAAGTTGATATCAGGGAATAGCTGCTGACCATCATCGGCCTTGCGAATGGCGTCCATCGTGCTGATGATCACTTGGTACGGAATGTCCTTGTTGGCCGTGAGCGTCGCGGCGGTTTCGTCTGCCGCCTCGGAGACCTGGTTTTTCAGACGCTTGGCGCACGCGGAGAGCGACGGATAGTCGTAGCCCTGTTGTCCGTCGGTCACTTTGAGTCCGACGGCGACGCCAGAGCCGGGCCCGTTGCATCCCTCTCCAATGCGCGAGCCGAACGCCGACACGATGAACCCCTTGTCGATGACGAGGATGTTGAGCGACAAGGAAGGCTTGGTCGGCGCCCGCGCGCTCGAACCGCCGGCCCGCGGCGGCTGGGAGTCGATCATCGCAGTAAACGTCACGCTGATCGTGGCGAGCACGAACATGAGCACGTTCGTAATGATGTCGAGGAACGGAACGATGTTGAGCTCTCCGCCTTCTTCGTCGGGCGCCAGCTCCCTGGGCATCGATAGGCGGCGAACCTTGCTCCGCTGCGCGGCGCTAAGCTTCTCTGTGTCCGGCATCGCGGGCTCCCGTCGCGACTACTGCGGCCGTTGACCTTGTCCGGTGCGCACTAATAGCCACCGGGTCGGGTCTGGATCGTGAGCAGGTTGAATACGCGCTCCTGCGTCGCGTCCAGATCGTGCTGAATGTTCTTCGCACGCTGGTGCAGAAAGAGGTGCGCAATCATGCATGTGACGGCGATCCCAAGGCCCATCGCCGTGTTGTACATGGCTTCGGAGATGCCCAGGGAAAGCTGAGCCTGCCGCTGCGCGGCCGAGAGGCGCGGGTCGGAAACGGCGTTGAACGTCGTGATTAGACCGGTGACAGTACCCAGAAGTCCAATGAGCGTCGCGATGTTCGCAAGCGACCAAAGCGATCCGACCCGCTTTTCGACCGCCGGACGCAATTCACCCATCTTCTCGCTCATCGCCGCATCGATCTCGTCTGGGCCCTTGTTGGCATGCGTGAGGCCAGACTTGACGAGCTGCAGCGTCGGGTAGTCCCCCGCGTCGCAGAGCTTGATCGCCCGGTCAATGTTGCCCGCCGTCACCAGCTTCTTGATCTGAGCGAAAAACTCTTTCGAGTTGACGCTGTACTTCGAGAGTTGGAACGCAACGCGTTCGATGATCATGGCGATGACGAGCGCGCTCACAATGAGGTTGGCGACCAAAAACGTCGGCTTCTCTTTGAAGGCGTTCATCAGACCGCCGCCCGAGCTCGCCGCCTGCGCCGCCTGCTCCGCAACTAGGACCACCAACATTCCCCGCCGCTCCTTTCTAAACTTCCCCGTCGAACCTGCGCCCGGGACGCCTATTGTTACGACCTCTTACGCGGCCAGTATAGGGGAACGCGATAGGCCCCCCGTGGATTACGGGCCGCCCAGCGAGCCGCACTGCGCGGGGATGGCTCGCCTGAGGAGTTCAGCGAGCCCCACCCCGCTGCTGCTGCTGCGGCGGCAACAATACCCCCCTCGACGCGAAAAGGTCAACGTCCCTTGCATTGCGCTAAGGCTGCAAAGTTTGCTGGCTGCTGGCATTCTTGTGGGCTTTTGTAAGGTCCTTCGCGTAGTCTGGGACTTCTTGCCCCCAAACTCGCTTGACGGCCTTCGGTCTCACCTGTCAGGCTCGCAGTGTCCACGCGCGGGTTGCGCGTGAGCGTCGTGCACAAGCGCTTGCTTCGCTCCGAGTCGTTCAGATAAGGTCGGCTGGCGCAACTGCTCACTCGCAAAGACACTCGTCGGCGCGCCGGGGCCTTCGGCCCGACACCTGAGGCTGAAGGCGCGCCCGGCAACCACACCTTGACGGAGGACCTACGATGGCTGGTATCTGGAAGCATTTTCGAGAGGGCGGTTGGGGTATGTACGTCATCCTCTTCTGGTCCATCATCACCGTGGGCGTGATCGTTGAGAGGGCGCTCTACCTCTACGGCGCATCGATCAACAAGGACGTGTTCTTGGCGACTATGCAGAAGTGCATTCTCGCGGGAGACATCGCCAAGGCCGTGAAGATGTGCTCGGCCGCCAATGCGCCGTTGGCCCGAATCGTCCAGGCCGGGTTGGTCAAGGTGAACCGCCCCGACGAAGAAGTGCAGGCGGCCATGGACGAGGCGGCGCTTCGCGAGCTCCCACGCATCGCAAAGCGCACCGGCTACCTCGCCCTCCTTGCCAACCTCTCGATGCTCAGCGGGCTGCTCGGCACAGTGTCGGGACTCATCGTGAGCTTCGGCGCCGTCTCCGGAGAAAGCGTCGACCCGAGCCAGAAGGCGCGCATTCTCGCCGAGGGAATTTCCGAGGCGATGAACTGCACCGCGTTTGGGCTCATCGTCGCCATTATCGGCTTGGTCGGATTTGCCGTGCTCAACGGCAAGACGCAGACGCTGGAAGACGACATCAACGAGTCGAGCGTTCAGGTTCTCAACTTGGTCGTGACCAACCGGCAAAAAGTCAGCATGGCCGGCTTGGGCTAGAGCCGCCCCAGGTTTGTCGTTTGGGGCCCCGACCCCAAACGGTCTGCAGTCTCTAGGGAACATTCGGCAGGCGGGGGGGTCGAAATGGATCGGGGAGTCAATCGGCGAGTAGGCTGAGGCATTCGGACCGGAGGAGAGTATGGGCGGCGTAGACCTCGGGACAGGTGGCGGCGGAAAGCGCAAATCGGTCGACTCGGAGATCAATATGATCCCGATGATTGACCTGCTGATGGTGACCATCTCGTTTCTTCTGATCACCGCCGTTTGGACGCACATGGCGCGCATCAATGCCGACGCGCAGGTGCCCGGTCCGCCGCGGCCAGACGTGGAGCAAGAGAAGGTCGAGCCCGAGAAGCAGCTCCACGTGGAAATGCGATCGGACGACAAGTTCGTCCTCGTATGGAAACAGGGCAGCACTACCGTCGATTCGATTGACGTTCCCAGGAAGGACGTGATGGTCCAGCAGGGGCCCGTCGAAGTGGTGCGTTTCCCCGATTTGGCCACGAAGGTGGAAACCGAGTGGAAGGCCAAGGGCCAACACTCAAACCCCACCGACCGAAAGCTAGATCAGGCGATTCTGCATACGGACAACAAGACCGAGTTCAAGTACATCATCGGCGTCATCGACGCGATCTACCAGATACACCGCGACATGAACCTGGGACCGAAGACCGAGAAGGTGCCGGCGTTCAATATTACCTTCGCGGTCAACTAGGAGCTCTGGACCATGCCCATCCAGCTACCCGGTCGCCGCCTCATGCACCAGGTGGGGCTCGAGTTCGTTTCAAGGAAGGTCGAGGGTGGCGGACATCGATCGACCAACGCGAACCTCTCGCTGACGAGCATGATCGACTTTCTCGTCGTCACTGTCGTCTTTCTGCTCATGACGTTCAGCGCGAGCGGCGAGACTCCGATCGCTCAGGGCCTGACCATTCCAAAGGCCGAAAACACAATGGACATGATCGACGCGCCGATCGTCGCAATCGTGGGCAGCCAGATTTTGGTCGACGGATCCCCGAGCGGCAACACGCGCGCGGTCGAAGAGTCGGACCGGATGCAGCGAATCGACGAGCTGTTCAACCTTCTTAAGGCCAAGCGCGAGCTGTGGAAGCAGACGCACCCGAACAAGGACTTCCCGGGCGTGGTCATGCTGCAGATCGACCAGAACATCAAGGCCGTCATCGTCAAGAGCGTGTTTCAGACCGCCGCGTTCGCGGGCTTCCCGAACGTGAGCTTCATGGTGAATAACCTTCCCAAAGTAGCTCACTAGTTTTGTTTGGGGGAGCGGCCTCGGCTCCCCCCATGCTCGCCATGGCTGAAGTCCTGGGCCGGAACGGAGCCCGGAGCGAAGGCATACGAGGGGGAAGGCGGAGTGAGGCTCAGGGTGAACCGGGAACCCACCAAAATGCGGGGCCTTCCTTCCATTGCGGCTGCGCGTGAGCGGCGTTCCCGTCGAGGTGCTCGTTGGACCGGACAGGCCGGGCTGGTTGCGGCTGGCGCCGTGCTTGGTGCGTTTGTCTTGAACGCCCTCGTTACCCGGCGCGAGCTCGGCTCGGGCAAGCAGGCGCTGCTCGCGAAACAGCACGCCGTGGAGCTGACTCTCGGTGCCCAGTGGTTTCCGCTGCGCGATCGCATCGAGAGGGACGTCCATACCGCCGCCCAGTCCTATGCGGGCGATCGCGTCGACCCCCAGGCACGGAGTGGCCACTTTCGTTCGCAGCCAGGACTCTATCTTCGGATGCGCCTGGCTGACGCACGGGGGCCGTCGCGGCTCGGGCAAGCCGCTGCGAACGCCAAGAAGGACGCGTTTGCTGCGTGCCTCCTGCGTGAGCCGAACGAACGCGGGCTAAGAGGCGACATCGATGGAGGCGCGTTCGCGGAGCAGCCGTGGAACCTCGGGCAAGCCTACGCAGCGACGCGCATTCTGACCCAAGATTGGGTTTCCGCGGTCAAAGACGCCGACGAGGTCATCCGATTGCGCGTTTTCTCAGAGCAGTACGACAAGGCGGTGGGGCAAGAAATCCCGCTCGCGGTCGACATCGTGAATCGCGCTCAGTTTTTTCTGCTCGTCCTCGATGAAGACACACCGGAAGCCGACGCGTTCACCGATGGCGGGGCGATGACCGAAGAAGCCTTGCAGCTGGTCGGCCACCCGGCGCAAGTCCATCTCTTTGACCTCAAGGAGGACAAGGAGATCCTCCGGCTTCGACGCTCCGGCGACGCCCGCGTGATCCCGGCGGGCGAGCGGCGCGTCTCGGATTCGGAGACCCTCGCCGCCATGCAGCGCCAGGCCAACAACTGCGCGCTCGCCGGACTCGTTGAAACAGCGCTGCGGCAGCCGTAGCGCCAGCTAACGCGGTGCCTCGTCGCCCACGTCGACCAGATGCGCCGAAATCACCTGATGCCACGCCAGCGCGATCGTTAGGTAGGCCGAACGGTCCTCGGGGTCGCGGATCGTGCCGACCGCCAGGGCATCGGTCCCCCAACGCATGCCGCCGTGCAGTTCCACCCATGCTCCGCTGGCATGTGGCTCAAAAGGAACCTCGACTCCCAACCCGACCTGTATCCCAGTACG
>WNFJ01429128.1_pt1 | contig 15814 bp, 18 predicted proteins | sample 5400461 | NCBI WGS metagenome assembly WNFJ01 (sample SAMN13153349, study PRJNA577476) | soil metagenome | isolation source: 115 cm saprolite on Douglas fir-dominated hillslope | place: USA:California | collected 2013-09-17 | reverse complement strand
GCGCCGCGTACTCCACGACAATTCCCATCCCACGATTACGATCTTCGTCCGTCGGGGTACCGAGATTCCAAACGCCCGGGTTCTTCATTTCCACGATCGCGTCAACGCGTTCGGCCGATCCGAGCTCGAGGACTTTGACCTTATTCGGACGAGGCACTGGATTACCGTCCAACGCGACGACGTAAAATTCGTGACCGGGCAAGGCCAACTGAATCGTCTCTGTAGCGCTAGCGTTAAGAATGCGAAACATGACTCGCTCACCTTCCTTAACTCGGATCGGTTCACCGTACCCCAGGCATCGGCCATTGATAGTAAAAGTCCGGTAGCCGACTTCCCAGCCGTTGGACTTCTGGGTCTTATCGGCATTTACTTCTGCTTCCAGAGCCGGGTCCTCAGGCTTACCCTCCTCCTCTTCCATCTCGCCAGTGCTGTAGAAAGGGTCAAACTCGTGTGTAGCCAGAAAAACTTCCTGATCATAGCTTCCGGAATCGTGATTCGGCTCGACGTAAACGATTCCGAACTGTCCGGTATACAACCCGCTGTAGAGATTGCTTCCAGGCATCACATGGGTATGCACCCAGCGAATCCCGGCCGGCCGCGGGGTGAATTGATAACTGACTTGCCCACGAGGGGGGACCACAATGCTTTTCTCTTCGCCGGCGCCATCGACCTCAGAAGGAATGAACTGACCATGCCAATGGACAAACTCAGGTGTGTCGGTGTCATTAAAGACTTGTACCGAGACTGGCCGGCCCTCTCGTAAACGGATCAGCGGCCCCGGGACTTGGCCATTATATCCGATTGTGCTGATCGTCTTGTCCTTCGTGACATCGACTAACACCGGGCCGATTCGCAAACTCACTTCGGCCGGTCCGGTCCTTAGCTGAGGTGTCGGTGTCGCAGACACCATCGGCATCCGCGTCGAATTCTGCGCCGTGGCAAAGCTTGGGAGGATCAAACCGCCTCCGGCCAAGGCGCTAGCCAACAAAAATTGTCGTCGCGAAAAATGATTCTCGTCATGATCTCTCATAGTTCGCAAAGCTTCCTGGCAAGAAATCTATAAAGCAGAAAATCTATTTCGGACACTGGAACAAATTGTTCGATCGCGGCTCAATTAATTAAAACCTGGATTGGCCCAACTGAGGCATTCATATGCGTGATAATCCGATTCACTTCATCCGCTGTTTGATCCATCCCCTTGCTGGGGATACGATTTCCGTCCCTCTTGCACCCGTTGGGATCGCGCAAGAGCAGCGAACAGCAGGGCTTGGGAGGTATCCCCGAGGTATCCCCGTTTCGAGGTCAGCGACGGACCAAATGTTTTCTTAACATCCCATGGATTGAATTTGGCTGGAGCGATCTAAAGCCCGGGAAAGATTTGGTAAAATTTAAGAATGCAGGTGGAATTAACCTTTGCCTTGTGCAAAAGACTTTTGTGTCGCCCGATTTAAACCTTGAATCGACCGTTAGCCACTTCTGCGCAGCGCTTCCTGCGACACACCGTAAATCGGAGGCATCATGAATCATGAGACAGCGCTTTCGAAAGCAAGAGAGATAGCCGATCACGTGCTGGCCCCGGCCGCCAGGCAGAACGATAAGGAGGGCAGGTTCTCGACCGAGGCTGTTGACGCGCTTGGGCGAGCCGGGTTTCTTGGGCTAATGCTGCCGGTCGAGTTCGGCGGTAGGGGTCTCGGACCACGCACATTCGCGGCGGTCACCGCGACACTGGCCGAGGCGGACGCATCGGTTGCGATGGTCTATCTGATGCATATCTGCGCCGCTGCGATGCTCGCCGCGGCTCGATCAGGCGCCGCTGTTGCGCAGATGCTGAAAGAGATTGCCACCGGCCGGCATCTATCCACTCTCGCCTTCAGTGAGTCCGGCTCGCGCAGTCACTTCTGGGCGCCTGTCTCCCGGGCGCGCCGGAATGGCGCTGGCGTACTTATTACCGCGAAGAAGTCGTGGGTGACGAGCGCCGGCTGCGCTCAAAGTTATGTGGTCTCGTCGCTCGCACCTGAAGGGGTGGGTCCTACTGATTCGACACTATACATTGTTCCAGCAGGCTTACGCGGACTTTCAGTAGAAGGTTCCTGGGACGGACTGGGGCTGCGCGCCAACGCCTCTGCTCCAATGATGCTCGATAACTGCGAGGTGCCGTTCGAGCTCCAGCTCACGGACGACGGCAAAGGCTTCCAGGCCATGCTGGACGTGGTGCTCCCGCAGTTCAATCTCGGGGCGGCGGCCGTGGCGCTAGGTCTCTGTCGCGCCGTGGTCGCAGCAACGGCGGCGCATCTCAAGAGCGCCCGGTTCGAGCATCTGGGCCAGAGCCTCGGAGAGAGCTTACCGACGTTGCGCGCGCAGCTCGCAACCATGCAGATCGACACCGATGGCCTCTCGGCGCGCGTCGACGACCTGGTTGAGCACCTCGAGCGGCCCCGGGATATGACGCTGCTACGGGTGCTCGAGACCAAAGCCGCCGCGGGCGACATAGCCATCGGCGTCACCTCAACGGCCATGCGAGTGTGTGGAGGTGCGGCGTTCTCGAAGCGCATGGTCATCGAGCGACTGTTCCGCGATGCGCATGCGGGCGCCGTGATGGCGCCGACGGGCGACGTCCTGCGGGAATTCATCGCAAGGGCGGTCCTGGGAATGCCGCTCTTTTGACCGCACGCGCGCAAGAGCAACCGGATCGCATGGGCTAATAAATCACTTATCAACCGGATGATCGCATTCGGTCGCAACGCATTCTAACGAGAAAGCAATCATGAGCCGAACAATCTGGGTAGGTGCCGTCGCGTACGATCCGAAAGTGGTCACGATCTGGGAAGGCATGCGACGCTACTTTCACGAGGAGGCGGGCCTGTCAGTTGAGGTCGTCCTGTTCCAGAGTTACGAGGTGCAGGTAAGCGCCCTGCTCGCGGCGCCCAGCGATCCCGCACCGCGCATTGACATCGCATGGAATACAAACCTTGCGTATCTACAGGCCGACGCGTGGAGCGACCATCGCTGCCGGCCGATCGCCATGCGTGACACCGATATCGCCTGGACGACCAAGATCGTCGCCGTCAACCGGGGTCCGGTCACTGCGCTTGCCGACCTCAGAAATCGCACCTTGGCGCTCGGCAGCCGCGACAGTGGCCACGCCGCGATCCTTCCGGTTCATTTTCTGGAGCACGAAGGCCTGGTCGAGGGACAGCAGTACCGAACGCTGCGCTTCAACAGCGACCTCGGCAAGCACGGTGATACTGGCGCAAGCGAAGTCGAGGTCGTCCGCGCGGTCCTCGACGGCCGCGCCGATGCCGGCGCGATCGGCAGTCCGTTCTGGAAGAGAGTGCGCAGCGAGCGCTTGGTGCCGGAGGGTGCGCTGACCGAGATCTGGACGTCGCCGCCCTACAATCACTGCATGTTCACTGCCCGACCCGATCTCGACCCGTCATTGGAGCAACGGTTCGCCGAAGCCCTGTCCGGGATGAGCTACGAAAATCCGAGCCACCGCGCTGTGCTCGATGCCGAAGGGCTCCGGCGCTGGGAGCCGCCGCACCTCGATGGGTACGACTCCCTGCGGCAGGCGTCTGCGCAGCAGGGTTTCTTCAACCGCCCGATGCCGACCGAGGCGTGAAACGAGTTCACCTTTGAGCCCGTTTTTCTCTCGCCAGTCACGCGCAATTGAAGATCGTCGCCAATCGGCGCCGATGCTCGCCCTCGCGCGCGAAGGCGCGACGTACCGCAGCGAAGGACTCGGCGAGCGGAAAGATGTCGGGGGTAACGAGTAGATCGGCGTCCTCGGCTCCTACCGGATGCCAGTAGACACCTTCCGCTGTGATGGTGATCTCAGGCACCAAATCGGCGCGCGCAAGTGCGACGCCCTCCGCGGCGCTACCCCGCAGTGCAATGCGGCGGATCACCCGGTCCTCCTCGCTGATCCGCTGGGCATCGAGGAAGCAACGGAACTCCTCGGCCTCATGATCCGTGGAGACGGTCGCTGCCAATCGTACCCGGAACCCTTCCGCACGAGCGCGCTCAACACCCTCCCACGCGCGCACCCAAGTGCCCTTTCCACGATGGCGGTCGTGCCGCTCGGGCGTCGGACTGTCGAGGCTGATCTGCAGCGTCAGGCGATCGCTCGGCAATGAACGGAGCGTTTGGAGCCGCCGCCCCGCGAACAGCATGCCGTTGGTGAGCACCGTCGTCGGCGCGGTGGCGGTGCACGCAGCCAGGATGTCGCCGATGTCCGCAAGCAGAAAGGGTTCGCCGCCGGTTACGAAGATTTCGCTGACGCCGAGTTCGGCTGCTTCGCTGGCGATCCGCTGCACCCGCGCGAGGCCGAGCTCCCGCCTTGGGACTTTGGGCGAGGAACGCACGCAACAATAGTCGCAATGCAGGTTGCAGTCGAAATTCGTGTAGAGCCAAAGGCGCGAGCCGACGGGGCGATCGGCGTCAACATTCGCCGCAGCCTCCCCGCACCGGATCACCCACCGCGTTCGGCCCGCCTCGACAGTCGTGTCGACCAACGTGTTGCGCGTAAAGCGGCACCAAGCCTCAAGGTCGGTGCCGAGACCCCCTTCGCTGCTAATGACCGCCAGAAGATCGCCCTGGCGACATCGGCGCAGCGCAGTTATAAGCTCCGGCAGTAGGCCGGTAGCAAAAGATTTATCGCCGGCGTCGAGCTCGATGTTCGCTTTGGTTCGCATCCGCTATTTTGGCTCTCGATCCGCCAAGCTTTTGACCTGCCCTGGTTTCATCCTCGGTCTTAAATCGATAATCCTAAGGCGGCTTCCAACGAAATCAAATCCCGGGCAGCTGCTGTTCGGTGGTGGTCAGCTACGGCCCGAAGATAAGAAAGTAGTCCGCGCCGTCAGGCTTGACGAAACCGTAGTCCGCGGCCAGCACAAAGCCCGCCCTTTCGACCTCACCGATCACTACATCGCGATTCACTCCGTGATCATCACCCTGGCCGTTGCGATCGATGATTCCCAGGCGGGCGCCAGGACGCATGGCGGCACGGACGTGCCGCAACAGCACGATGGGCTGCGCCACTTCGTGGTAGGTTTTCATGAGGAGCACCGCGTCGACGCTGTGGAGAGGAAGCAGAGGGTCATCGCTCTTGCCCAAGATGGTGCGGATATTGGGCAGCTTCTCCTTTTGGGCGCGATGGCGGATGTAATCGAGATAGGACCGGTTGATGTCGACGGCATAGACCCGACCGCTGCTTCCTACCCGGCGTGCGGCACGCACGCTGAACCAACCCGAGCCGGCACCGATGTCGGCAACTGCGGACCCAGTGCGTATCACTAGCAAGTCCATGACCCTGTTGACCTGCAGCTTCTTACCGCGTTTTGGGTCTTCAAAAATCGACAGGTCACCTGCGTAAGGCTGGCTGGTGGGTCGGTGGATGATATCGGAGCCTCGCGGCCGGACCGCCGGTGACGGAATGGACGCGACTGATGTGAATACAGCCGATGGGACGGCAAGAAGAACGAATAATAAAGCAACCCGGCGAACACGGGAGAATGGTTGAGCCGGACTTAGCATAGAATTATGACAGGAGTCGCACTAGACGGCCCCATAAACCGCGGTCGGAAGACTCCTGCTCATGTCGCAGCAGGATAGCATCCAAGCCCAAACTGCGTCCCGGTCGTTGAACCAGGAGCATGATCTGGATAACAATGAGGAAGAAATATGTCCAAGGCCACTCGGCGGGCGAACGATAAAGGCCCAGCCAAAGATTGATGGCCATCAGTGTTCCTACGAAAGCTCCCACCCGGCTGAATAGTCCAAGGATCAGCGTGACAGCGATCAGTACCTCTGAGAAGTAGACTTGTGGTGCGAAGAAGTAGAAATGCGGAAGCACCACGTCCTTGACGAAGTGCCGCTGCAGCCCGGTACTGGCCCACTTCGCCATTTCGTCCATCCAGTAGCGCAGACCGCCGGAGCCATCAGGGTTATCAGTATAAGTGGGGGGCAGCTTCCACAAGGACTGCTGCCACCACAATGCGCCGATAAAGAATCGGGCCAGCCAATTCCACAGGTGCAGAACTGAGCGCTGACTTGAGTCGCGGCGAAGATTGACTGCTGCAATTACAATGCTGGCAATCGTCAGCAGCCCAAAAATATAGCTCGTCCAGTCACCCTGAGTAAGGAATTCCAGCGCATCGAAAAATGGATTTGTTCTCATAGCCTCGCTCTCCTAGCAAACGTCATCTCTCATTGGTATGCGAAACAGTAATGCGATACCAGGGGCACCCGATCTCTTAGAGAGTTTCGCGGGCAATCAGCCGCCCGGGGTTGAGGCCTATCCGCCCTAGTACCGTAGCGCCGGGAATCACCGGAATGAGTAAAGAACGGCTGGTCGTTATCATCGTAGTTAAGATGCAGTACCGCTTTAGTTATTCCCGCGAGGGTATCGGTTTCGTTCTTTCCATTGCAGGCACGGCTATTCCAAACCGCATGCGGCGTCGATCTCACAATTCAGCTCGTTTAAGCGACGGTCGATTGCTTCCGATCGTTGCTAAAGGCGACGCGAAAGAACGTCGCGGCGATACGGAATGTCGCGAGAATCGTTCCTTTGAAAGTGCCGGAAACTTTGGAGACACCGCCGCGGCGTCTACGATGATTCACAGGAATTTCCAAAATACGGGCCCGCTTCTGCGCCACCAACATCTGCATCTCCAGATTCCAGCCGTAAGTTTCCTCTCGCATGGGCAACGAATGCAGCAGCTCCGAGCGGATCGCGCGAAAAGGAGACATATCGGTGAAATTCACACCATAACGCAAGCGCAGTAACCAGCCGGCCAAGCGAGCCGCGAAAATTTGCTGCGTATTGAGACTACCTATTTCTCGTGTCCCGCGGGTACGCGAGCCGATCACAAAGTCAAAGCGGTTCTCCTGGATCGGCCGAACCAATTCATTCATAAATTCCGGACAGTCGCTGCCGTCGCCGTCGATGAACACGACGATATCGGCGCCTGCTTTAACCGCTGCGTTCATGCCTGCCCGGCAAGCTCTACCGTAGCCTCGAGCCGGCTGGCTTACCACGATAGCGCCCGCGTCTTTCGCGGCTTGAGCGGTGGCATCCGTACTTCCATTGTCAACGACTATGATCTGATTGACGACGGTACGCGGAACCGAGCGAACGACCTCTGTAATGACTTCCGCTTCGTTCAAGGCGGGAATGACTAGGCAGACCATGATCGATGCAGGATGCTCAGGCGTCAACCTTCTGGAGAATGCCCTTTTTCCGGAGAATGAGTTCCGCAGCGGCGAAATAATCTTTGACGCTGCCCTGTTGGCGAATCCACGCGAGATAGCGTTCAATCCCTTCTTCCAAGCTCACTGCTGGAATGTAACCAGCCTTCCGAATCACGGTAGTATCCGATGTCAGGTGCCGCATTTCTCCCGGGCGAAACTCGCGATTCATGATCGGTGCGAGCCGTATTTGCAATGTATCGGAAATCAGTTCGGCCACCCGTTTGATGGTGATCGCTCGACCACTTCCGACGTTCACGGCCTTTCCGTCTAACTGGTCCGAAGTTGCGGCAAGGAAATTGGCCCGAGCAATGTCCTCCACAAAACTGAAATCACGAGTTTGCTCTCCATCTTCGTAAATGACTGGCGGTAGATTGTTGAGTAACCGCGTGCAGAAGATGGCGATGACGCCGGTGTACGGATTAAATATCGATTGGCGCGGACCGAAAGTGCAAGAGTAACGCAATGCCACCGTCGGAATGCCAACCTGCCTTCCCCAAGTGAGCACGAGTTTTTCCTGATCCAGCTTTGTGATTGCGTAAACCGTTTCTCCTCCGAGCGGCGCATACTCCGGTGTTGGCATCGATTTTGTCGGAGTCTGACACGCCGGGCAACGGACTGAAAAGTCGCCGCGCCGAAGCTGGTCAACCGGTCTCAATCCGGGAAAGACCAGGCCATGTTCGGGGCATTCTCCAGCCCCTTCTGGATAAACCACCTGCGATGACGCAACGATGATTTTTCGGATTCCTAGATTTTTCTCCCGAACAATTTCGAGCAACTGCGCCGTTCCGAAACTATTTACTGCCACATACTTCGAGATTTCGGGCATATAGCCGCCGTAAGCTGCTTCGTGAAACACGACGTCGATTCCATCCAGCGCCGACTCGACGACTTCTCGGTCGCGTATGTCGCCCTCCACGAATTCCGCTCCGTTCTGGATAGCTGCTTGCAACCAAGGCGGTTTGCCATCCCGGTGCGTTTGCGGTTCGAGGTTGTCGAGAACGCGGACTGACCAATCTTGCGCCTGCAGCAGATCGACGACGTGCGAACCGATAAGTCCAGCACCTCCAGTGACGAGTGCCTGTTTTTTTTTAGCGGATAGTGACATAAATCGTTCGTTAACTCTTCGTTACTGTTCTTGAACTGCATCTGCGCATCATCCACATCAGAACTAGGAGCGCAAAAAACGGAAGAAAAACCCGAGACTGGAATCGAAAGAGGTCGTCCGCCGATCGGTCGAAGAGTGAGCGGTAAAGAGGCCAAGTGATCAATGTCAGGGCAAGCGCGGCGGAATTGGAAACGAAACAGAGGAAAAGAGGTAACCAGCTATAGTACCAAGGATAATACGACGAGAGCAGGATCGAAAACGTGAGGGCAAGGACGAACGCAGAAAAGATCCATTGCTCTTGAGCTTCGCTGTTTTCTCTTCCGAAGGGAGGCTGTCGATAAAAGGCCCAAATGGCGATCGCCCCGAGAACGGCCAACGCCATCGACGTGAAGATAGCTGGTGGCAAATCGTGAACGACTCCACACCATCCTAATATGTAATCGATCAGGACCAGCAGGTAGTAGCGCGCACCGTTCTGTAGCCCTTCTTCTTTGGCGTATTGCGGCAGGAACCCAAGAACACCAGCGCCGGCACCGAGCACATAAGGAAGATAACAAATGACGATTGTGGTCGCAAAAGTGACTGGCAACTTCTTATCCCATCTCTTGTAAATAGCTGGTAACAGAATGACAGGAATAAATTTGACTAACGTTGCAGCTCCCAGTGCAAATCCGGCAATCCCAAATTTCTGATGCGCACGTGCGAACAGAGCAATGGCGATGAAGCAGATCATGAGCGCATCGATATGTCCCGAACCACCAAATTCGAAGATTGGTAGCGGGTGCCACGCATAGACGATCACTCGTTCTGCCGGCTGACCGATCGCTCTCAGAGTGGCCGCCACCAATCCCACCGTGACAAGATCTACTAGCACCAGCACGCCTTTGAATCCGGGAATGCTCTGCGTCACTCGCGTCACAGAGAAAAAGAAGATTTGCGCTACCGGCGGGTAGATCGTGTGTGCATATTCTTTGCGGTTAATGTTTGGATAAATGGAATCGTCTCGCAGCCCGGCGAGCTGAGGATCAACCGGCAAATAGAGATATGGATTGATGCCTGCTCCCTGGAGCCGTCCATCCCAGATATAACGATAAATATCGGTTGAGAGCCGGGGCGGATCGAGTGGCACGAGGATCAATCGAAACAGCGCGCCGCCAATCAGAATAGTCAAAAGAGTTTTTCGTGGGAATTTCTTGCGCCGGAACGTCCACCAGACCGCAAAAACAAAAGGAATCCCGGAAATCGATAGCAAGAACAGTTCCGAGTAGAAGCGGTTGTGACGATGTGCTCCAAAGGTATACAGCTCGATAATCAACAGCAGAGCCCCGAGTCCGATAAGTGTCACTAGCGATTGCTTCTCAGTCGGGTTCCGGATTGGTTGATTGCAAGAGATCAACTCTTCACTCATACCGCTCGCACCGAGGTGGACGTCTGGGGCCAGATTCGGCCGGTACCTTCCCCTACCAAAATTTGACGCAGGAATTCTTTGGTGTACAGAGCGGGTGAACCTGGTGGTACCGCCTCATTTGCGCGTTCTGGGAACAGCTCAGATAGCAGGCGATTCAGCGAGAGCTGGTCATCCACATCGTACCAACCAGGCAGTGTGATTGCCGGCAAATTGATCTCCTTCGATCTTTCAACAGTCTCGGCATAAACCTGGTCCGTGTTCCAGGCGATGTCTTCAAAGAGCCTGGTGTGCGCGTGCCGCAGCCCTAAGAGATAGTACCCTCCATCCCAGCATGGACCGATGACCATTCGGTCCTGAGGTTCTTTGAGAAAAGCTGCCAGGTCGCGCAAGTAATGAAACGGAAGCGTGGGACTATCAGAGCCTATCAGGCAGACCGCGGAAAATCCGACGGAAAATAGATCTTCGGCTGCGCCCAATAGGCGGGTGCCAAAACCGCCTTCACGCTGAGCGATCATTTTGAATCCTGGTGGCAAAAGCTCCCCAAGATTAGCCTCGGACCCAACCGGTGTGTAAATCGCGACACCCACCACGTAAGGATCTTCGTGGTTTAAGGCTTCGATCGCAGCGCTTGTATCTTTTAGGAAGCAACGGCTGATACTTGCTGCTTCTTCTGGCGACAACGGAGGAGAAAGGCGGGTTTTCGAAAAGCCGTTTCGGGGCGTTTTGATCATGATGCCTATCGCGCATTTGTCCGTTGCAGCTGGGTTCCGGCGGGCTGAAGTCAGTAGCTCAAGTTTCATCGTGTGCGTACATGGAGAACGTATCTCGGTGTGCTTGCGACGCGCTGCCCCGGTATTTTTCTTTGAGAGCGATTGTGAGAGTTCGCTATTCCCGGATCCTCATTTTCGGGCTTTACTTCATAGCCGCCCAGACTCGATGAACATCGTCATGATCCTCCAGTGCCTGGAGAAACTCGCCGACTTCGGTTCGCTCGGCATCGGAAAGGGTGGGAAACTGCTTCGCTAAATAGCCGGTCTCGCTGGTTACCACGGTCCAACCTTCTTTCGCTAGAGCCTGGGAGACAGCGTGAGTGGCTGATCGATCGGTAATGAATCGCGCGCCGGTCACCCCTTCAGGTATACTGTCGTTTTCCCGAGATGAAAGGGCTTCCACATCGTTGGCGCCCGCTTCAATGGCTGCAGCTTCGGCGTCGATTTTGTCTCCGAAATGATAAGCCTCGACCAAGCCAACATGATCAAAAAGAAACTTATTGCTGCCCGGTGTTCCAAGCTGACCCGACTTAAAGAGTGAACGAATCTCCGGCGCCGTGCGGTTCTGATTATCGGTGAGCACTTCGACGATCACCGGTATTTTGTGAGGTGCGTAACCTTCGAAGATGACGGAGTGCAGAACGAGTTTCTCGTCACCGACTCCAGCTCCCTTCTTAATCGCCCGCTCAATGACGTCACGGGTAACACTCGCTTTTCGGGCCTTTTCCATGACGGTCGCGAGTCGAGCATTTCCGGCGGGATCAGGGCCGCCCATTTTGGCGGCCACCATAATCTCTTTGACGAGTTTACCGACGACCTGACCTTTTTTCAGGTGAGCAACTTCCCGTTTTGCTTGCAGCCACTGGCGTCCCATACAGTTGAAACGTTAAACCACGAGCAGATCCGGCTGCAATTGCGGAATGCGGATTGTGGATTTCGGAATGTAAAATCCGCAATCGCTCAATTGCAGGCTGATAATTCGTCCGCGGTTCGGCGGGACCTCTCAAAGGTGGGGCGAAAAGCTTTCTCATTCCAATCAGAATCGGCGCGAGGCCAAGAAGACCAATCTAGATGGGCGGGATGATCAGAGAGATCAGAGCGCCGATCGCACTATTCGCATACAGTGTGCTTAGGCCGGTGTACTGGCCGATAACAACATCGCGAACGCGGTAGTTCTTATCGGCAAGGAACGTCACAGGACGAACACGTCGTCTATATTGGTCGACGCAAACACAACGACGCCGAGGCCGACGACTGCAATCAGCGATTCCATCCGTAATCAAATGTGCCACGGGGATTCTCGATCCAGAAGATCGAACCGAGTCATTCAGCCGCGCAACAGACGGGATCCTTGCCCTGCATCGGTGGACATTTTGCCGAACCGTAAGAGCAAAAGACGCAGCAGTCGCCAGGCTTAGGGCGCAGCAGCGTCTTACAGTGAGAGCATTCGTAGAAAAATTGGCATGCGTCGGTCGGCATTGTTTCGCACTTCGCGAAACCGCAAACCGGGCACACCAGCACCGACTCAAGAAGAACTTCGCTCATACCCGATTCAGTTGTGGACAGAGGAAGGATAGCCCGCATCCGCAGTTGCTTTGGTTAGCGCATCGGGACTTGCTTTATCAGGATCAAACGAAATGCTGGCGGTTTTCTTATCGAAATCCACTTTTGCGTCCGTTACCGCAGGCACTCTTTCTAGTGCTTTCTTGACTGTGATCGGACAGACCGCACAGGTCATATTTCGCACATCGAGAGTGATGGTTTGTACGGTTCCAGCAAATAGGGCTAAAGGGAATGCGACGACGGTACTGATTAGGACTAAAGGATTCATTAGCGATCTCATAATCAATAAAACAGTGGGGCAAACCAGGGTACAGCGATTAGGCCAAGTACTAGGAGGGTAACGATCCAGAATCCCAAACGTTGGTGTTTTAAACTGCGGCGATTAGCGCAGGCAGATTCAGGTGAACAGGCGGGGCGTACAAAATAAAGGCGATAGAAGGCGAACCCAAGGAACAGCAGTGTCAATCCGATAAAAATTGGTCGGTAAGGTTCGAGCGCAGTCAGGGAGCCGATCCAAGCGCCGCTGACCCCAAGTGCGAGCAACACAAGCGGGCCGACGCAGCAAATCGATGCTCCAATGGCCGAAAGTATACCGGCAATGAGAAATCCGTTTCCTCTTTGCGCATCAGCCTTTTTCGCATGAGGCAGAATTTTGAGTTCCAGATCAGACATATTATTTGAGAGCCAACCTACGCTCCGTACCATAGTCCGGAGTCAAATAGGGAAATTTAAAGTCATCGGCCAGCGGCAAATCCATCAGATGGCCCACGCCCATCTGCAGAGGTTCAGCTTTTGTTAGTCGACTGCAGCGAGCAGCAGTCCGGCGCGGTTTTCTTGGTTTTTGCTTCTTCTTGATCCTCGGGTAGCGGGCGGATACCCTTGGCGACTGCTTCTTGGAAGGCGACTATCTCTTTTTCGTCAAGATTCGCACGCGCGATTGTCGACAACTCTTCAACGAGTTGTTCCCTTTTGCATGTTGGATCTGAGTTGTTAGAGCTGCCGATGAACCTGCTTTCGAAAACGCCCGCCACGCTAACTTCTAATGCGTTGGCTTTCTCCCGCGCTAAGGGAGCCTTAGCCTGGATGCGGTGCACCAATCGCGCGGCAATAGTTCTAGCTTCCCGCTTGCTGAGATTATCCACCTCCGCACCGCGATACCAGTCTTTGCCCGAAACGAAACTTTTAAATTGGGTTTCACGAGCTTCGCCCTGCAATTCGGTGGCCGTCACGCCGTTCTTTTCCAGGATTGATTGAACTGTCTTCGACCGTGACTCTCGGTTAGACCCCTCCTTACCAACCACGGTTAACACCGTTCCGGTTTCGTTCAGCCAAGCTTCGGTAATCATAGGTTCACGCTCGAGCTGCAGCAGAACGGGTTTCGAACGGCTACCACAACCGATCTCAGGCGCTGCCTCGCATCTCAAGGCCACTTCAAACAGACTGACGCGATCGGTCTTCGTCGCGATCGTGGTGTCTTGGGCGAAGGCAAACGATCCGCCAAGCAAACTTAAAACCCCAGCCGTTACCATCGTTCGTTTCATAGATTGAATTTCTTCGACAAGCGCATCCTACGCCCCGTACCCAGGTACGGTGTCAACGGCTATCTGATCCGGTAAGTGATTCGATGATCGGACACGGCTGGTTGCCTTTGCGCTTTGCGCATTGAGTAAGCGTCTCCGCGAGGACCGACTCGATCCTTCGAAGCTGACCCAGTTTTTCCTGAACTAGGCTTAGCTTTTCGGTTGCAAGTTTTTGAACCTCCTCGCACTCCGAACTCGAAAGCCCCAACAGCGCACGAATATCGTCGAGCGAGAATCCTAGGTGCTGAGCGCGACGGATGAACCTCAGTGGCAATAATCGCGACCGAGCGATCAAGTTGGAATACCTGGATCTCGGCGTGACTCTAGAAGTAAGCAATCGATATATGAATTTATGAATTTCTTACGGCCCTCGCGTTACTCGCTTCCCGAATCACAGGTAACACCCGAAGCAATTTTCTGGAACCGTCGTGAATTTCTCCGGGGATTAGCCTTAGCGGCAACCGGAGCTGCTTTATCTGGCTGCGACTCGAAAGAAAGCCTCTCAGCCGAACAAACGGGGACAAACTTGCCGCCTCGGCCGTCGGACACTCTTTATCCGGCAACACACAACGACAAATACGTGGTTGGAGATCGAACACTGACTCCCGCGGCGGTGGCCGGCCGTTACAACAACTTTTATGAATTCACCACTGACAAAGCAGATGTAGCACGTCTCGCATCCAAGCTGACGATTGATCCCTGGACCATTGAAATCGGCGGGTTGGTACAAAACCCTTTTCAGATCGGGTTCGAGGACCTGGTCAAAAAATTCTCCTTGGAGGAGCGGATTTATCGGATGCGTTGCGTGGAAGCCTGGTCAATGGTAGCGCCCTGGGTCGGCTTTCCTTTTCGGAAGTTTGTCGAGTTGTGCCAACCGCTTTCGTCGGCGAAATATGTGCGATTTCTCTCGTTTCATCGCCCGCAAGAAGCAGTCGGGCAACGAGAGGATGGATATCCATGGCCGTATTATGAAGGGTTGCGTCTGGACGAAGCTACGAATGAGCTCACGCTAATGACTACGGGCATTTACGGTAAGCCTTTGCCCAAACAACACGGAGCGCCGGTGCGCTTGATCGTTCCTTGGAAATACGGTTACAAAGGCCCGAAATCGATCGTAAAGATTGAGTTTGTAACGGAGCAGCCGCGCTCGTTTTGGAATGACTTGGCGCCAGACGAATACAGCTTTTTGTCCAACGTTGATCCCGATGTCCCGCATCCTCGCTGGTCCCAAGCAACTGAACGCGATATCGGCACTGGCCTACGGATTCCGACCCTGAAATACAATGGCTACAGCGAGTTTGTGCAGTCGCTGTACACCTAACTATCTTTGTTTCAGCGTAGCTTATGATCCGGTGGCTTCGTCGATTGCATACTTTTCTAGGTGTCTTCTTTTCACCACTGCTGCTATTGTTTGTCATCACCGGGTGGTGGCAAACGGTGAGCCCAAATCGCAATAAAGGTCTCGGCTTCGGCGCCTCCTGGATCGAAAAACTGTCAACCATTCATGTCGATAACTATTTTCCGCTGCCCGGCGCTCGCAACTATTCGACCGACCTCTTCAAAGTTTTGGTGGTTATCATGGCCGCCGGCCTGATCTTCACGACGCTGTTAGGACTCGTGATGGCGTTTCGTTTCGCGAAAAGAAAGGTCTGGATAACGTTTATATTGTTGGCGGGCATCTTGGTTCCGGTCTTCCTTCTTTACTTGGGCGAAGGCGCAAAGAAGGAAATCAAATCGCCGGAAACAACCCAATCCGTTCCGTAGAAAGATTTGAGTTCTGTCTGAGGAACGCAAAGCTAAAGCCTTGTCGGCCCGGCGAGCTCAGTACGTATTTCTACGTATTTCCCAATTGAAATCACCTTTGTAACTTGCACAAAGCAAGGGAAGGTTCGCAACCCTTTAAACTCGGAGAACAAAGATGCCAGACAGTATGACTCAGATTCTCTCCTCTGGGATACGAAGGCGCTTAGTTGCCGGCCAGGCCAAACCGAGCTGTTATTTGACTTCCTCAACAGCGATTCCTATGGTGCCGGCCCCATCAAGTCTACCAAACCCCATTCAGGATTTGGTCGCCACATCGATCACCATCGTCAGCCCATGCCGCCTTTCATTTCCGTAGTGTCGTTGGTCGTATGGTGTG
>WNFJ01193187.1_pt1 | contig 15816 bp, 15 predicted proteins | sample 5400461 | NCBI WGS metagenome assembly WNFJ01 (sample SAMN13153349, study PRJNA577476) | soil metagenome | isolation source: 115 cm saprolite on Douglas fir-dominated hillslope | place: USA:California | collected 2013-09-17 | reverse complement strand
CGGTGGACGCCAGCTCGACTACTCGATCGCGAGCCTCGACGCGCTCCCGGAGGTGGTCGAGGCGGTCGGCCGCGACGTCCCGGTGCTGATGGACGGCGGCGTCCGGCGCGGGACCGACGTCCTCAAGGCCCTCTGCCTCGGGGCCAGCGGCGTCCTGATCGGGCGGCCTTTTCTCTATGCGCTCGCGGTCGGCGGCACCGACGGCGTCAGCCGGATGCTGCAGATGCTGCGTGAGGAAATCGAGGTCTCGATGAGCCTGCTTGGCATGCGCCGCCTCAGCGAGCTGGGCGAGGACCTGCTCGTCCGGGCCTGATGGAAGGGCGGCCTTTCGGCCGCCCCTCAGTCGATTAGCAGTGCGCCTTCGCCGAGAAGAATGGTTCTCCGCTCACGCTGAGGCCCATTCGAAGCTCGAGATGCAAACTGAGCACGGCCCCGGTGCTGCTCATCCCGACAAAGTTGAGCGTCGCGTGGCTGACAAAGTTCTGGTTGTTGAACGAGTCTCCGAACCACTCTGTGAAGTGCCCGGTGACTGTGCTTCCGTCAGTCCCCGTAAAGGTAAACGGCCCTTCCAGGGTGGCCGTGTCCCAAAAGTCGCCGGCCGTGTTGATGGTGAGATGGAACACTCCGGTCTCAACGGTTACGGCGAGCAGCCCACCTGGGACCGTGCTGCCGTCAGGGCACGTAATCGGCGTCACATGCATGGGCGGCGGGGTCCGGTCGCTGATGTGCATCGTGCAGGTATAGGTCTGCGCCGGCGTAGTCCCCGGGGGCGGCGGGGGTGCGCACGGTGTTGGGTTAGCCGCGTGAACCGGTAGTGCGAAGACGGCAAGCATCGCTACCGTCGACGCCAGGGCAAACAGCTTCTTCATTCGACCCTCCTGACAAAGCGGGCTGGCGACGACGATCTGAAGGCTAGTCACTCAGCGCGCAGAAATCAAGCAGGTCCCAGCTCAGGTTGTCTCAGCTTCCGGCGGCGCGCTCTTTCGCGACGGTGTCGAGGAGCGGCTGGACCGTTTTCGCCTGCCACGCCGCGGCGCCGTTCTGGGCATCGGCGTAGGTGGCCGCCATCTGGGCCCGGGCCGCGGCCAGTTTCTGGCTCGCCTGCTGAGCCACCTGCGTCTGGTTGGCCGCCGATGCCAGGCTGAGCTCCTGGGCGCTGGCGGCCACGGCGACCATGGCGTCCACCCACTTGCTCCAGAGCGGGTCCAGGAGCGCCTCCGCGTCGTTGAGCGGCGGCCGCTGAGCGTTGAGGTCGGTCGTCAGGGCCGATGCCGTCCGGGCGGCGTCGGTCCACTGCCGATTGTTCAAGTACGGGTTGAGGCTGTTGTAAATCGTCTGCGCGTCCTGGTTGAGGTGCTGCGCCAGGGTCAGCTGGAGGGTGGCCCCGTGCGTCAGCTTGATCGTCGCCTGCAGAGACCTCTCCACGTGCCCCAGCGCCGGACGATCCGTGGCGATGAACGAGGGCGAGTGAAACTGGAACGGCAAGCCGTCCGCCTGGGACATGTACGTCTGCGCGGCTTGAAGATGGCCAAGCGCGTCATCCGCTGACTTCTCGGTGCTTTGCGCCAGCGCCCGGTCCTTGGTGATCTGGTCGGGCGAGAGGCTGATGGCGCCTTTGGCGGAGACGTCGACCCACAGCCCGGTGACCGCGGTGCTGACGTCCGTCGCTCCCTTGCGCGCCAGTGCCAGCTCGTTGGTCTCCGATTGCGCCAGCTGGGCAACCCGCTGCGGCAGCACCACTTCCAGGAAGGCCCCGACGGCGCCGCCGGCGAGCACGAGGACCAGAATGGCGAAGATCCAGGTGCCCCACGAGACCTTTCGGGCGGGCCGGAACACAAGACGTGGGGAAGCCCTTCTTGGTTGAGCCACGAAGACGTAACGCTGGCTGCAACCCGCCTCTTGCCACCAGCGGCGGATGTCGCCTCACCGATCTGTGACGGTCCTGTGGCGGAGTTCTGACCGAGCCGCGGCCCGCCCTTTCCCCAGCCGCGGACCTCGTCGAATCGTGTGCTAGAGTGAATTTTTTCAGACGAAATGGCCTACATCATCACCGAGACCTGCGTCGATCTCAAGGACAAGTCCTGCGTCGACGTCTGCCCGGTGGACTGCATCATCGACGGCGGGACCGAGGACCGGATGCTCTACATCAATCCGGACGAGTGCATCGACTGCGGGGCCTGCGTCGACCCCTGCCCGGTGGCCGCCATCTATCCGGAGGACGAAGTCCCGACCGAGCAGAAGAAGTTCATCGCCTGGAATTTCGACTACTTCAAGAGCGACGCCGACAAGGCGCGGGTGCGCGCCGAGATCAACGCCGCCTACCCCGAGAAGCGAAAGACCGAGGTCTGAACCTAGGCCAGCCTCTCGTCGGGCTCGGCGTGAGGCGTGGTCGCGCGACGGATGAGCTTGACGGGGAGCTCGATGACCTTTCGGGGCGGCCCAAGCCAGCGCTCGAGTACGGCCCGCACCTGCGGCGACGGGGGCGGTGCGCCGCCTCCCTCCGTCTCGAACAGGATGTCGGCAACGGCCTCTGCCGGACCGGCGGGTTTTTGGGCGCGGCTCAGCTCGAGCCATCGCGCGGTGATCCACAGGTACAGGTCCGCTTCGGTCCGGCCGGGGAAGTGCGACAGGATGTCGTACTCCTTGATCAGGTCGGCGATCGGCTTGTAGACGTTGTCGTACCAGCTGGCACTGGCCTCGGCCACGCTGACCTCGCGGTACTGTTGCAGCCCCATGAAGTAGCGGTGCCCGAGGATGTCCTCGAAAATTCGGTCGTATCGCCCCAGCCGGCTGACTTCGATCTTGGCCTGCGGGCGCACCCGGTCGAGCTGCGTGCGCTCGAGGAAGTCGACGTATTCCCGGGCCTGGAGTAGAGCCGCCGCATCCATATCACCGGTCAGTGGCGCCCTGGTTTTGACCTCGATCACCTTGGCCGGGATCGTTTTCCAGCCCAGGTGGCGCGCGACCGACACGCGGTGGTGTCCGTCCTTGACGAAGAAGACATCGCCGAGGTGGTACACCTCGATCGGAGGCACCGGCTCACCCCGACGCATCGCCGCATCGAGCTGCTCCCACCGCTTCCGCATCCGGGCCTTCACCGGAAGAAAGGAGGCGTCAAAGTCATTGGGGCGTCCCACGGAGCCGCGGATGTCGGCGATCGGTACGTCCTTGAGTCCGCGGTACGACTGACCCTCGAGCCGGGCGGCGCGACGGACTTCGTCGAAGGAGAGCAACGGCCTGGGGTCGCCGCGGAAGACCGAGCCGGCGTCGCGAAGGAACCCCTGGATACGCGCGGTCTCGAAGTCGGCGCGGGCCCTCAGTTGTTTCATCGGGGGGCCAGTTCGATGAGCCGGTGACCGACGACGTTGATCACACGAGTCTCACCGAGCTGGGACTCGCGGGGGATCTCGCGGCCATAGGGATGGACATGCCCATGCAGGAGCAGCCGAGGGCGCATCCACTCGACCGCTCGGCGTATCGCCAGCAGCCCTTTATGAGGCGCATCCGTGCCTTCATTGACACCGGCGGGCGGGCCGTGCGTGATCAGAATATCGGGGCGCCGCAGGCGGAGCCTGAGCCGCAGCACGCGCACCTTGGCCATCATCTGCCGCTCGGTGTACTGGTGGGCGCCGTCGCTGTAGCGAATCGAGCCTTCGAGGCCGGCGATCAGGAGGCCTTTCTCCCTCACCACCCGCCCGTCGATCTCGGCGGCGGCCAGGTAGTCGCCCTGGCGCCCGGGCGGATCGTGGTTGCCGCGCACGAAGACCAGCGGAGCACTGTAGGCCGTGGCGAGCGCGTCGAGGTAGTCGGCCGGCAAATCGCCGCACCCGATCACCAGGTCGACGCGCCCCTGCGTGGCGACAGTCCGCTCGTCGAGGAGCTGAGGTTCCTCCTCATCGCTGACGGCGAGGAGACGCACGTCCACCGGAGCCGGACGAGCCGCTACGCCAGCTCGGCGAAGAGGGGATCGACGTCGCGCTGGTACAGAGGGAGGTCGACCAGCGGATGGTCTTTGAGGGCGGGGATCTTGGCGGCCAGCTGCTCGTCGTAGGTCGGCATGTCGATCGAGTAGAAGACGCCGACCGCCAGGCTCTCGCCGCTCTCGTAGGAGGCGCGCAACGCCCGCGTCTTCTTTTCGACGATCTCGTCGACGCTGCTCGGGTCTTTGACGACCGGATCCCAGGTCGGGTCGGCCTCGAGGCGCCGGATACGGGCGCGCCCGATGTCTTCGCCGGCATACCACTCCTTGGTGCGCAGGTCGTTGTAGACGGGGCAGGTCTGGAAGATGTCGAGGAACGACGTGCCCTTGTGGTTGATCGCTTGCACGATCAGCGAGACCAGGTTTTTGACGTCGAGCGCGTACCCCCTCCCGATCCAGGTGTACCCGGCGCCCAGCGCCACCGCGATCGGGTTGATGCCTTCCTGGATCGAGGCTTCCGGCATCGACTTCGTCTTCAAGCCCTTGGCCAGCGTGGGTGACGCCTGTCCCTTGGTCAAACCGTAGACCCCGTTGTTGAACACGATGTAGGTCATGTCGACGTTGCGCCGACCGCTGTTCACGAAATAGCCGGCTCCGATCCCATAGCCGTCACCGTCCCCACCCACCGCGACCACGGTGAGCTGGTTGTTGGCGAGCTTCGCGCCGGTGGCGACCGGCAGAGCCCGTCCGTGCAGCGTATGCAGCCCGTAGGTGTCGATGTAGTGGGGCGTCTTCCCGGAGCAGCCGATGCCCGAAATCATCGCGATCTTGTAAGGCGGGATCTGCATCTGGAACAACGCCTGCTGGATGGAGCTGAGGATGCCGAAATCCCCGCAGCCCGGACACCAGTCGACGTGGACCTCGGTCTTGTACTGCTGCAGCGCGAACTTCTTCGGGGCGGCGGCCGCCGCGGCCTCAGGCATGGGACACCATGACCTCCTTCTTCTGTTCGGAGAGCGCGGCACGCACGCCCTCGACGATCTCGTTGCGCGAGAACGGCCGGCCGTCGTACTTCAAGACGTGGTGATCGAGCGCGACCCCCGTTTGCTCGGAGATCAGCGCGCCGAGCTGCGCGGAGTAATTGTTTTCGATCAGCACCGTCAACCGCGCATTCCGCAGGATGGCCGCCACGGCATCGGCCGGGAAGGGGCGCATCAGGCGCAGTTGCAGGAAGTTGACCGTGCGGCCGTCGAGCTCTAGCTCTTTCATGGCGTCGAGGATCGCACCCTTGGTGACGCCCCAGCCAACCAGGGTGAGATCCGCCTGGCGCGGTCCATGCAGCGTGAACTTCGTCGACGCTGGAATTTCGCGCGCGGCGGTTTCGAGCTTCGCCATGCGTTTGCGCATCATGGCGATGCGGTTCGCGATGCCTTCCGTGATGTGGCCTTCGGGGTCGTGTTCATCACTGGTGGTCGAGAAGATCCCGCCTGGCATGCCGGGCAGCGTGCGGGGACTGATGCCGTCGGCGGTGAGCGCATGCCGCCGGTAGCCATCGCCGTCGGCGTCGGCCGGTTGATGGATGAGTCCGCGATCGATCTTCAGGTTGCTCATGTCGATGCCGTCATGGGTGAACATCGATGAGGCGAGGAACTTCTCGAGGAGCACGATCACCGGGACCTGGTAGCGATCCGCCCAGTTGAAGCTCTCGAAACTGTCGATGAAGGCCTCGTCGATGTCGCCGGGAGCGACGACGATGTGCGGGAAGTCGCCGTGCGCCGGATGGAGCGCGAATTGCAGGTCCGCCTGCTCGGTGCGAGTGGGAAGGCCCGTGCTCGGCCCTCCGCGCTGCCAGAGGAAGACGACCGGGCCCGGAGCCTCCGTGACGGCGGCGAAGCCGAATCCCTCGGACATCAGGGCGAAGCCGGGGCCGGCCGTTGAGGTGGCGGCGCGAATCCCCATGTGTGCGGCGCCGATCGCCATGTTGATGCTCGCGATCTCGTCCTCGCACTGCACCACGGTGCACTGATACTGCGGGCCCTTCGATTCCAGGTAGACGCTCTCATCGGTCGCCGGGCTGATCGGATAGTAGGTCTGCATGCCCAGCCCGGCCTTGAGCTTGGCGATGCCGACCGCCTGGAAACCCTTGATCAACATCCGGCTCTTTCTCTGCTCGACGGGAACCGGCAGCAGCTTGCGCTCCGGCCGCGCGATGAAGTGGTTGCGGGCGTAGGCCGCCGCGGCCCGGACCGCCGCCACGTTCATCTCGGCGGCTTCGGCTTTGCGGCCCTTGAACTCGTTACGAATCGCCTCGAAGAGCAGCTCCTCGTCGTAGCCCGAAATCCCAATCGAGGCCCCCAGGGCGACCGTGTTGCGCATCACGATGTACTTGCGGGACTGGCCGCCTTTCCCGACCTCTTTGAGGGCCTCTTCCAGGACCTCGAAGAACGGGATCGGATAGAGGTTGACGTCGGTCCGGCCGAACTGCTCCGGCTCGATCTTCAGGTCGGCGTCGTAGATGATGCCGCCGCCGGGCGCGACCTGGTGGACATGCCCCGTGTGGCTGGGGTAGTGCTTGCGCTCGGGGGCGTCCCCGAACAGGGTTTCCTGGTCCAGGGCGACCAGCATGTGGATGTCGTCAACGTGGGAACGGACCGGCACCGGCGCCGCCGTAACCCGGTAGTAGCTGTGCTTGCCCATGATGTTCGAGTGGAACTCGATGTTGGCAAAGACGTGCAGGCCCCCGCGCATCAAGGCCTTGGCGTAGATCTCAGCCGAGGCATTGATGCCTCCACCCTGGGGGCCGCCAAGGACCCAGGAAAACTCCCGGCGGCTGAGTTCAGTAGGCACTAGCAGCGTTGATTCTAGTGCGTGGCGCCCTAATCCGCTGGCCGGCTCCAGACCCCCGGGATGGCCTGCCCGCAGCGGTAGCAGCTACCCCTGCCGGTGAGGCGATCGTCGAGGATCCTGTAGCCGATCCGCCGGATCAGGGTCGTCTGGCAGCGGGGGCAGCGGGTGTCCTCATACCGGCCCACCCGGCCGGGTAGGTTGCCGGCATAGATGTACTGGAGGCCGGCCGCCTCGCCGATGCGGGCTGCCCGAAGCAGGGTCTCCGGCGAGGTGTTGTCCGGGTCGCGCATCTTGTAGTCCTTGTGGAACGCGGTGACGTGCCAGGGGATGCTGGGCGAGAGGCCGCTGAGGAAGCTGGCAATCTCGCCCAATTCCTCGTCGCTGTCGTTGAAGCCAGGGATGATCAGGGTCACGATCTCCAGCCAGAAGCCCATCTCGTGCACCATTCGAATGCCGTTGACGATGTTCTCGAGCTTGCCGCCCAGCGAGCGGTAGTTCTTGTCGCGGAACGACTTGAGGTCGATCTTGTAGAGGTCGGTCCAGGGCCGGATGTACTCGAGGACCTCCCGGGTGGCGTTGCCGTTCGAGATATAGGCCGTCGTGAACCTGCGCGGCCGCGCCTCCTTGAAGACCTCGACCGCCCACTCCGAGGTGATCAGCGGCTCGTTGTACGAGGTTGCAACGACGCTCGCGCCCTGGCGCTTGGCGGTATCGACGAGCTGCCGCGGCGTGACATCCATGGGCTCGGTCAGGGCACCGGGATCGCGCAACGCCTGCGACGTGACCCAGTTCTGGCAGTTGTGAACGACGGCATGGTTCGCGAGATAGGTATGCGGGCCGTCTGTTTCCAGGTTATAGACGTACCCGCGATGATCTCTTCTCGCTACTTCTCGGATGGGCACGTAGTAGAAGTCGGCGTCCGTTTTATACGCGGTCCTCGACGGCAGACTTTCGTACCAAACCACAGTGTATTGGTGCGGCTGCAGCTTGATCATCCTGCCCAAGATCTCTAACTGCGCGGGCCGATTCGTCGCATAGAGGCCAGGCAGATGTCCGAGTCGCAGTGCTAACCAGGCAAGATCGTGGGCCAACTTTTCGGATACCGTGGTCACCGAAATCTTGCCGCTGGGATATCGATGGCCATCCCCAGCCACGTAGGCATCAAGGAAGGCCTCGGCGATGGACGGCTCTGCTTCAAAGATGGCAGCCGGGATCTTCTTTTTTGCCGATCCAGAGCCGCAGAGGGTGGCGAAAAGCACAGCTAACGAGGCTTTAGTGATGGACACGGCGAGCGTGGTCGTTCGCACCGTCTCGTATGCGTTCACCCCAAAGACACGGTGCAAAAGAGTACTCGCCCGGTTGGCCAACGCTTTTTCGTGGAGCCCAAAGGCAAACGTGAGCGTGCGACTATTGGGACGGTCCGCCGCCTTGACCACGCAGCCCTCGGCGCAGTAAAGGCCTAGCAGCTCCGCGAGATCGGTGGTCATCGCCAACTTGGCCGGAATCCCGGGTCGACGTTCTTGTCCGAAGCGGACCGTGCCTTCGTCCAGGATCAAGGCTTCGGGTACAACATCCAAAGCTGTTTGCAGAGAACCACCACGCCTTGCTACTCGGGATCGCACCTGGCGGACATGGTCGGCACGCAATCCGAGCTGCAGCCCGATGGCTTTTGAGCTTGTGCCGGCGGCGGTCAGCTGCACGATCTGGCGAGCAGTCTCAACTGGGACGTGTCGGCGTACCCGGACAACCCCAAGAGAGGGACGAAGCACTTCGGAGACATCGATGCCTTGTGGTGTAAGCGGCTCGTACCGTCGAGGAACCGCCAAGAAATGAGCGGTCGTGAGTTTGCCGGCTGGGATATAGGTCGCTGTAGACAAGCCCGGCAGGTGCGTAGCGAGTACCGGATGGTCAGGAGTTGCCCGGAATGGCGCAAGCCTCCGAGGGCTCACACAAACAATCTCGCCCTCGTGTTGGTGCCGGAAAACCCACCTGATCTGGTGCTGGCGACCGTCACCACCCGTCGCGGTCAATCCAGGCGGAGGCTGGCGTCGCTGTGCGTCGCCGTCCGGATCAGGCGTTGATTCCTCCCAGAGATCGGCAAAGTCTCGCATGCCCAAACTAGTCGCGACTCGGACTTCGCCCGTAAAGCAGTACCCGCAGTGCAAATCGCAACCGAGCATGCCGAACGTGAGGGCGTCCGTTCCTGGGAAGGCGTGGAAGAACGGCTTCTTCTCGATCGGGTCGCACTGCAGGGCGCCCACGTAGCCGCGAGGCACCATCAGCGTGCCGCCCCGGTTGTAGCGGACCTTGCAGATGCCCCGCAGGCCCTCCTTGATCAGGCAGCGGTGGGCGCACGCGTAGCAGCGAACCTCGTTAGCGGGCAGCTTCTCGTAGAGCGTTCCAAGCGCGCCCTCCTCGACCCGCCGATCGAGCGCCTCAGAGAACGGCGTCGCCTCTTTGACCGGCATAGATTGAATATACGCGCGATTTGTTGCGGTCCCGCCGCGTTGGAATCAGGCCGCGTTGGGGACGACGTGGAGCCGTTTCGGCCGTACGAACCCGCTCTTCGGGTGGGGGTCGAAATAGCTCTCGGGCACGGCGTTGCCAGTCGCCTCGAGCACTTCCATACAGCGCGGGATGGCGCCGGTGGCGGTCAGCATTCCGGTGACTTTTCCGTCCTCATAGCCCGACTGTTTGTAGACGAAGATGTCCTGGAGCGAGATCTGGTCGCCCTCGATCCCCGTCACCTCGGAGATGTAGGTGATCTTGCGCGACCCATCCCGCAAGCGGTTCTGCTGGATGATGATGTTGATCGCCGACGCGATCTGCTCGCGGATGGCGCGGGACGGCAGTTCCATGCCGGCCATCAGCACGAGGGTCTCCAGCCGGGAGATCGTGTCTCGGGGGGTGTTCGAGTGCACCGTGGTCAGCGAGCCATCGTGACCGGTATTCATGGCCTGGAGCATGTCGAGCGCCTCGCCGCTGCGGACCTCTCCGACGACGATCCGGTCGGGCCGCATTCGGAGGGTGTTGATGACCAGGTCGCGGATGCTGACGCCACCTTTGCCTTCCACGTTGGTGGGCCGTGACTCCAGGCTGATGACGTGAATCTGGCGCAGCTGCAGCTCCGCGGCGTCCTCGACGGTGATGATGCGCTCGTCGCTGGGGATGAAGCCCGAGAGGACGTTGAGCGTCGTGGTCTTTCCTGAAGAACCACCGCCGGCCACGATGATGTTCATGCGTGCATTGACACAGGCCTTGAGGAAGGTCGCCATCTCCTCCGTCAGGGTGTTGTTCTTGATCAAGTCACCGATCTGGAGCGGGTCCTTGCGCATCTTGCGAATGGTGACCGACGCGCCCTTCACCGCCAGTGGGGGAATGATCACGTTGACGCGGGAACCGTCGGGAAGCCGGGCGTCTACCATCGGCGAGCTCTCGTCGACTCGGCGACCCACCCCGGTGACGATGCGCGAGATGATCTGCATCAGGTGGGCGTCGCTGTCGAACTTGATGGCCGCCCGCATCATCTTGTTGCCGCGCTCGATGTAGACCTTGTTCGGGCCGTTCACCATGATGTCGGAGATCGTCTCGTCCGCGAGCAGGATGTCGAGGGGGCCGAAGCCGAGGATGTCGGCCAGCAGCGCGCCCAACAGCTGCGCCCGGGTCTGGGTGGTGAGGGTGACTCGCCGGGCGCTCAGGTAGGCGTCGAGGACCTCCGTCGCCCGCTGGCTGATGGCCTCCTTGTCGAGCTCGTTGGCGCGCTCGCCCAGCTCACCGATGATCCGGTCGTGGACGGCGGCTTTGATCCGGTGAAGCCGCTCGGCTTCGGGCAAGTCGTCCAGCCTCGCGTTCGCCGGCATCGCCGCCGCGGCCTCGATCGACGGCGCAGGCCTGGCCGCGACCCGCTCTGCCAGGGTCGGGGCTGCAGCCGGAGTGGGGACGGCGACCGGGCGTGCCGGCAGGACGACCGGCCTCGGCTGGGCTGCGGGCATCGGGCGGGCGGCTGGAGCGGGGGGAGCCGGCCGCGCGGGAAGTGCGCGGGGTGCTGGGGGCACGCTCCGGGGCGCCGGCAGTGGCACGGGAGGCGCGGCAGGGGGCTGGGCGGCCCTGGCCGGCGGCTTGGGGGGCACGGGGGCCCCGGGGTCGCCCTGGGACTTCTGAATACGTTCGAGGAGCGACAAGCGGCTTTCTACCCCCGTTCGTTACGAATTGGCGAACTGGGCCGAATGCTACGGAGAGTTCATTACGAACCGGCCTGCGCGGGAGTAACAGGCCGATGGCACCGCTGCCACAGGTGACGTTGCGTGATATGACTCCGAATTCGCAGGAATACGGTCCGAATTGCGATTACCCTTGCAACTCTTACTGGAGGTAGCTGATGTCGCTATCAAAGCTCTTTCTAATCGCCGCGCTGATCTGCTTTGTCCTCGAGGCGTTGAGCGGCCGGATGAAGATGCGGGCCCCGTTTAGTCTCCTCGGTGGTGGCCTGGCCTTCTGGGTCGCGTCGATCCTTTTCTGAGTTAGAGGAAGCCGAGCTCCATCTTGGCGTCGTCGCTCATCATGTCGGCGCTCCACGGTGGTGAGTAGACGAGTTCGACCGTGCAGGAATTGACACCCGGGACTTCTTCGACCTTCGCCTTTACCTCGTCGAAGAGGTCCTGGGCCCAGGGGCAACCGATCGCGGTCAGCGTCATCTTGATGAGGACGTTCCCCTCGTCGATCCCGACCTCGTAGACCAGCCCCAGTGACATGATGTCGAGCCCGATCTCGGGATCGCGGCAGGTAGCAAGCTGCGCATCGATCTGCTGACGCAGATCGCCCGACGCCGGCGCCTGGGTCGTTTCCATGGTGTCCGCCATACCTGTGATCTTAGTCCCGGACCTCGACGTAGACATCCCCGTTCTGGACCGTTACCGGATAGGTCTTCGCCGGAATGACCGCCGGCAAGCCCGTGACCTGGCCGGTCCGCACGTCGAAGCGCGAGCCATGCCGTGGGCATTCGACCGACATCTCCCAGAGCTCCCCCTCGCAGAGCGAGTATTCCTCATGGGTGCAGGTGTCGCCGATCGCGTAGAAGTTGTCGTCTTGCGCGTGGATCAGGCAGATCGGCTCGCCCTCGACTTCCACCCGCTTCATCGACTCCTTGGGTACCTCGCTGGTGGAGGCGACCCGCTGGCGGCTCACGCAACACGCGGGAAATCCCGCGACCCTGACGTCATTCAATGCGGGCGGCCAGTTCCTGCTCGACCGCCTCGCGAACCTGGGCGACCGGAAGGCGATCGAGGACCTCGCCGAGGAACCCCTGGACGAGCATCCGCTCGGCGACCGGCCGGGGGATGCCGCGGCTCTCCAGGTAAAAGAGGTGCTCCGGGTCAACCGGACCGACGGTCGCGCCGTGACTGCACCGAAGGATGTCGTTGTTGAGGATCTCGAGGATCGGCTCCGACGACGCCCTCGCTTTTTCCGAGAGCAGCAGGTTGCGGTTCGCCTGGTTCGAGGAACTCAGGCGAGCCTCCGCCTCGACCCGTACCACGCCGACGTAGACGCTCCGGGCGCTGTCCTGGAGGGCGCCCTTGAAGAGCAGATCAGAGGTCGTGTGCGGCGCAATATGGTCCTGCAGCGTCCGGAAGTCGAAGCCCTGCTCGCCGGCGCCGAAGAAGACGCCGCGCAGGTCCGCCGTGGATCCGGAGCCTTCGAGCATCGCCTCGACCCGGATCCGCGCGAAACGGCCGCCGAGCGCGACGTCAACCATCTTGAGGTGCGAATCGCGACCGAGATGAAAGCGCTGGTTAGCGAACTGCCAGGTCTTCTCGCTCCACTGTTGCAACGCGACGTAGCCGACGTCGGAGCCTTCCTCGAGGAAGACCTCGGAGGATCCGCTGGCAAGCAACACCTCCTGGCGGTCGGCGCTCAGGAATTCATCGACGTACTTGAAGCGGGCTCCCTTGCCCGCGATCACCAGCGAATGCGGGAGGACCGCTCCACCGGAGCCGGCGGACCAGAACTGACTGATCAGCGGATGGTCGACGCTGACGTTGTCCGGAACGTAGAGGAACGTGCCGCCGGTGAAGAGCGCCGCGTGCAGGGCCGCAAACTTATCACGGTCCGGTTTCACGGCGCTGAAGAGATGGCGCTCGACGAGCTCGCGATGTTCGAGGGCGGCCTGCGACAGCGGCATGAAGATCACGCCCTGCCGGGCGAGCCCCGCATCGAGCACCACGGCGGGCGTCGAGGTGCCGCGCTGGCGGACGATGCCGCTGACCTGGTCCAGCGCCCCGCCGGGTGCGGACCCATTCGGCTGCTGGAAGGGGGCGTAGCCGTCCAGGTCGAGGCCCTTGAGGTCGACCTGGCGCCAGTCCTCCTCGCGCTTCGTGTCCGGCAAGCTCATCCCTTCGTAGATTCCGAAAGAATCGAGCCGCCGCGCGCGCAGCCATTCCGGTTCGCCGTGAAGAGCGCTCAGCTCTTCGACGGCCGCTCGGGTAAAACTCATCTACCGACGCTGCCCCTTCGTAAACGCCATCTACCCTACGGAGCCGATCATCTCGAGCTGGATCAGGCGATTCAGCTCGACGGCATACTCGATCGGGAGCTCCTTGGTGAACGGCTCGATGAAGCCGTTGACGATCATCGTTTCCGCCTCGGCCTTGGTGATGCCGCGACTCTGCAGATAGAAGAGCTGCTCGTCCGACACCTTGCTCACGGTCGCCTCGTGGCCGATCTTCACCTGCGGCTCATCGACCTCGGTGGTGGGGTAGGTGTCGGATCGCGACTGGTCGTCGAGCAGGAGTGCGTCGCAACGGACGAAGGACTTCGAGTTCTTCGCCCCCGGGTAGACCTTGACCAGCCCGCGGTACGACGTCCGGCCGCCGTTCTTCGAGATCGACTTGGACACGATGTTCGAGCTGGTGTTGGGAGCCACGTGGACGGCCTTGCCGCCCGCATCCTGGTGCTGGCCCTTGCCCGCGAACGCCACGCTCAGCACGTCGCCCTTCGCGCCCGGCTCCATCAGGTAGATCGAGGGATACTTCATCGTGATCTGCGACCCGAGGTTGCCGTCGACCCACTCCATCGTCGCGTCACCGTAGGCAACGGCGCGCTTGGTGACGAGGTTGTAGACGTTGGTCGACCAGTTCTGGACCGTGGTGTAGCGGCAGCGGGCGCCACGCTTGACGATGATCTCAACCACCGCCGAGTGCAGCGAGTCCGTGGTATAGATCGGCGCGGTGCAACCCTCGATGTAGTGGACGAAGCTGTCCTCGTCGCAGATGATCAGCGTCCGCTCGAACTGGCCCATATTCTCGGCGTTGATCCGGAAGTAGGCCTGCAGCGGGATTTCGACCTTGACACCCTTGGGGACGTAGATGAACGATCCACCCGACCAGACGGCGCTGTTCAATGCCGCCATCTTGTTGTCACCCGGCGGGATGATGGTGCCGAAGTACTGCTTGAAGAGGTCGGGGTACTCCCGCAGCGCGCTGTCGGTGTCGGTGAAGATCACGCCCTTCGATGCGAGTTCCTTGTGCAGCGAGTGGTAGACGACCTCCGACTCGTACTGCGCCGCCACGCCGGCCAGGAACTTCCGCTCCGCCTGAGGCACCCCAAGGCGGTCAAAGGTGTTCTTGATGTCGGCCGGCACGTCTTCCCAGGTCTTGCCCTGCTTCTCGGTCGACTTCAGGTAGTAATAGATGTTCTGGAAATCGATGGTTGAGAGGTCGGCGCCCCAGGTGGGCATCTCCTTCTTGTCCCAGATCTTGAGCGCGCGCAGGCGGAACGTCGTCATCCACTCCGGCTCGTTCTTCATCCAGGAGATCTCCTTCACGACCTCCGGGCTGAGGCCTCGCTTGGCCTTGAAGACGTACTTCTCGGGATCGAAGAAGCCGTACTTCTCCTTGTAGTTGTCGCCGACGTCGATCCGCGGGATGACGGTTGCCATTCCTATGCCTCCAGGGCGACCGGGGCCGTCGCCGGCTCCTTGACCCATTCCGAGTAGCCTTTTGCCTCCAGCCAATCTGCGAGCTCCGGGCCGCCGGAGCGAACGAATTCACCGTTCACGAGCACGTGCACGTAGTCGGGCTTGATGAACTTCAGGACGCGGGTGTAGTGGGTGATGATCATCACGCCGAGGTCGGGACCCCGCATCCGGTTGACGGCATCGCTCACGAACTTGATGGAGTCGATGTCGAGACCCGAGTCGGTCTCGTCGAGGATGGCGATCTCCGGCTTGAGCACCGCCATCTGCAGGATCTCGGCACGCTTCTTCTCTCCGCCCGAGAATCCCTCATTGACGTAGCGAGACAGGAAGGAATCATCCATGCGCAGCACCGACATCTCGTCCTTGAGCAGCGCGCGGAATTCCTTGACGTTGATCGCCTTGGACTTGTCCTTGCCGTCGAAACCGCGCTTGGCGTTGATCGCCGTGCGCAGGAAGTTTGACATCGTGATTCCGGGGACGACCACCGGGTACTGCAGCGCGAGGAACATGCCGAGCTTGGCCCGTTGCTCCGGCTGCAGGGTCAGAATGTCCTGGCCCTTGAACAGCACCTGGCCGCTGACCACTTTGTAGTTCGGATGGCCCATCAGGGTATGCGAGAGCGTGCTCTTGCCCGAGCCATTCGGGCCCATCACGGCGTGCACCTCGCCCTTGTTGACCGAGAGCGAGACGCCTTTGAGGATCTCCCGACCCTCAACGCTGACGCGAAGGTCCTTGATCTCAAAATCGGCCATCGTCTCTGTGAGTTTACCCTTGGCCTCCGTATTCAAATCGAATTCAGTCCTCCTCGTGGTTCTCGCCGTTGAGCGCGACCCGCAGCGTGTTGACCGAGAGCGTCGCGCACTTCATCCGCGCCGGGCTGATCGGGATCCCAAGCTCCTCCAGCAGGTCTTTGGTCGGGAAGCGCTTGAGATCCTGCACCGGCTTGCCGACGATCATGTCGGTCAGCATCGACGCTGACGCCTGGCTGATGGCGCAACCCCGGCCGCGGAAGCGCACATCCCCCACCCGGCCGTCGTCCAGCTTCAGGTAGAGGGTGATGACGTCGCCGCAGAGCGGG
>WNFJ01742797.1_pt2 | contig 15818 bp, 15 predicted proteins | sample 5400461 | NCBI WGS metagenome assembly WNFJ01 (sample SAMN13153349, study PRJNA577476) | soil metagenome | isolation source: 115 cm saprolite on Douglas fir-dominated hillslope | place: USA:California | collected 2013-09-17 | reverse complement strand
CCATGTGGGCGGAAACAATGCTCAGGCGAGAGTTCGATCGGGCGAACGGCAGGCGCACTAGAGCTCAACGATTGACTTAGACTCGAGGTAGCCGCATGATTCTGGGAAGAGGAGGGAATCGGGATGTTCAAAACTTCCCAAGCTTCCTCTAGCAAACCCTAACACGCTGAACTGGCGGCACTTACCAAACACATGGTTCGTAGTAATTGGAAAATGATGGAAAACGGAGCGCGCCCTGGCCTATCCGATGGACGGGGCCGCAACGCTTTACCGCTGTGAAGCGGGTCTCTGAAGTGTTTATCCACGACCGCCGCTTGGGCTCCCCAAGTAACCATTCATCGCAGCAACTTACTCCGCGACTCAATCATTCGACGAAATATTTCGCCTTGATAAAGAGCATCGGACAAAGCATTGTGCCGCATCTTCCCCGCACGACTCGGCTTCAAGCTTTCTGGCAGGTTGCTCGACCGTGTTTCGTCCCACGAACACCCTGTTAGACCCATATAGTAAGCCTTGATATCGAGTGGGGCCACCCCGAACGGATTCTTCCCGAGAAACTTGTGGAAATACCAGTTCACAAAGGACCAGTCGAAGCCTGCATTGAATCCGACAAACACAGGACTGACGCCGTGGCTTTCTACGGCAACCCAATCAAGAAGATTCTGCATAACGGTGATGGGTTGTTGGCCTCGTGTAGAGAGTTCTCGAAGGTCGAAGCCAGTTACCTCCAGTGCGGCGGGAACGAACTGGTCGGAAATTGGCCGCAGCTCTGCATAGAAGGTGTAGTCAAGAGCGCCAACTAGGCAGGCGCCGAGAGAAAGCATGCTGTACTCGCCGGGAATGGGCCCGGAAGCCTCGATGTCTACCGAGAAATAGATATCCTGCTCGTTCATCGAAGTCCCCGCGGTCGCACGATGGGGGGCATGTTGATATTGCGCGTCCAGTGTTCGCGAAACTCCTTACGGAGTTCTTCGACCGGTCTTGCAAGATCCCAGGGGTAGGTTTCGAGGCTGCTGGTATCGAAGGGCAGAGAAGTCCCTTTGCGAGCAGTCAGGATGACGCGTTGGGGACGTCCGAGGGCATACCCAAGTTCCACAAAACAGTTGTTGCGGAGGCCGGTGAGATCGACAACTGCCACGTGGCTATGGTGGAGACTATCGAAGATCGCCTGGTTCATCCAGGCATATTCGTTTACGCCGATGCCCATTTGAAGTACTTCGAGGCCGAGCTCTGCCACGATGGGGTCGACAACGTCGCGAAAAAACCGCTCGACGAGCGCATAGTCGGGTAGATCTTTGTTCAGGAGACGCACGTAGAAGGCTTTTGGCGGAACGAACGCGTCCACAAGACGGAGTACGCCAGCTCTGACTTCGGGTGTTGGCACTGCACCGCTGCGTGCCGCGCAACGATCAAGAAGCTCAGGACCGGACTCGCCGGAACGCACCTCGAAAAACAGGCTGGAGTCCTTAAGTGCCTCGCGAAAGAGTTTTCGTCCACCACCTGAACCATCCCGGCAGCTTGCGCCAAGTTCGAGGTCAAGCGGAATCACTTGCTTCCCGAGGCTGGCGAATTCCTGAGCAAGATGCTCCACACCTTCGCCTCCGCTAATGGCGATCAGAATGTCGGCAAGCTGAGCCTGGCGCTGGCGTCGCATAGCGCCAGAGCCCCAACCAGGTTCGAGAAATTCCATGCTCAGGGCCTTTTCGCTACGGAGGGCATCGTAGAGGTCCCGCCGATGTTGCGGAATTTGGGCGAATGTTTTTTCCGTCGCGATGGTCGCAATGAGCTTTCCAGAAGGTCCCGAGGATTGCGCCTGGCCATCCGCAAGGGCGGAGCGGATGGATTCGGCAACAGTCCAGTCGAAGATTATGGATGGACCATCTTCGCGGCCCTCGAGGTGTGGTTCCTTGCCGAAGGAGACAACGAAGCTGGCGCCCTTCGCGACTAGGTCGCGGGCGAGTTCTCTAATCAGTTTATGGGCATACAAGAGATCCGCTTCCGGGGTTTGTACGTCTGCGCTGCCTGCTATTAGGATCCTGCGTCCATGCAGTTTCATGAAGTCAGGCCTCGCCCAAACTGGGAGTGGGCGGAACGGACCGGGCGGCTTCAAGCAGGTCGTCCGCGGTAAGTTTGCGGTCCGGAAATGCCTTCCCCAGCGCTTCGGGCAAGAGCCGCGTCCGGATGTCGGAGAAAGTGAAACCGAGCCGGCCGGATTCTTGAGGACCGGTCAGGCGGACCAGTTCACTGAGGCTCCCCTCGCTGAGACTCAACTCCCGGCAATCCATTCGGAAAAGTTCTTCACGCTCTTCGCTCGTCGGCCGACGGAACTCTTCGGTGTGGCCCGCCCGGCGCACAATCGCCGGATCGAGTGAGGCAAAGCGATTCGTACACAAGAAAACCAAGACCCGCCCACCTGAGCGCCGCGCATCATCAATCTTTTGGATCAACGTGTTGACTGCGACCTTGTCCTCGTGATGGCTCTGTTGATTGTTTCTACTGGCCGCGAGGGAGTCTCCTTCATCGATGATCAAGAAGGACGACTTCGCTTTTCCGGCTGCGCGCATTACCACCTCAAATGCACGGTTAATGAGCATGCTCATCTCACCCACGTTGCCGCTGCCGCGCACTCGGGTGCTGAGCTTGAAAAGCGTGGCATTTTTCTTTAGATCGCGGGCCATTCCATTGGCTATCGTTTCCGCCATGGCCGTCTTTCCTGTGCCGACATCTCCGTGGAAGACAACCAAAGGATACCGGTCAGCGAGAGCGTCGAGCAACGGAATGCGCTTGCCATACAGTTTCTTACTCCATGCCTCCAGGCCCTCAAGATCCATGAGGAGTTGGAAGTGTTTCTTGAGCTTGGCGTAACGTGTTTCGAAGCCAACAAGTCTTTTCGCGAGTTCGGCGAGATGCGCATCAGGCAGCTCCAGTTCCAATTCGAAGACATTCACGTGCTCGCCGCTCATCGACGCTCCCTGTTCCACGGGCTCCCTCACTGATAGCTCCAGCGTTTCAGGCCGAAGCCATTGCTTGCGTACTGACGGTCTTGAGCACCGCTTAGACCGGAGAACGAGGTATCTGCGGTAGTGCTCGGCCAAGGACCTCTAATTCCGATTTTCTGTTTGGCGTCTTCTTGTCCCTGTGCGCTTAGCCTGCCCCACGCTTCCGACATCACGGCAATCAATTGCAGTGTTCCTCCCGGAGTTCGAGGCCACAGATTGTTGCCAGGAAGATCATTCGTCCAGCCGAGCGCGGAGTTGGAAACGACGTAGCGGCCGCCCCGAATTTCCTTCCCGGAAGAGTCCCGCAGGCTCAGGACAATGGATTGCAAATAGCCAGCGTCGGCAAATGCAATCAGATCCTCTACGGCCTGCTCGACTTCGTCCCTGTCCATGAGCCCGGTGGATTGCGCTTTCATACTGAAGTCCGCACCGAAGCTATTAAGAACCTTCCGTACGTCGGCAACCGTTTTTGTATATGTTCCTGTATTCATTTATTCCTCGATGACAAATGACCTTCCGAAAACCTCTTTCCAGTGCTCTATGGTGTCGCCTTTGCCTGCGCAGAAACTAGCGGTGGAAATCCGTTCCCAGGCACGCTCAGCTTCTTGCACAATTTCTTTGCGTTCCTCGTCCGTCAGGCGTAGAGCAACGTTGTTCGTCGAGTTTACTGGATCGAGAACGACGACGACATCCTTTGGGATTTTCGCGACCGCTCCATTTTCGGGAAACTTGATCGGCTGAAGGAGTTTCGATTGAGCGATATAGAGAAAGAATCTCTGAATGCCTTCCTCCAGGCTCGGTACGATGCCTCGCGTGTCTTGGATATGCGCCAGAAGCAGCTCGATCAAAAAAGAGCGAAGCGGTTCGAGCTCCTTGTTGTTTCGCCATTTCTTGGCCATGCGGACCACGGTGCGGTAGGAGGGGTCGGCGTCGCTGCGCTTCTTGAGGAAGGCGAGTTGACCGTCGACGCTTGTTTTCACTGGCTCGCCTTGCCCGGATGGCGGCTGCCAGCCATAGCCTGGCTGGCCAGCGATCGGAATGACCGGGACGAGGTCCACATCAAGTTCGGAATCGCGGAAGTGGATTCCCAACGTGCGCGGCTGGACCTCGAAATCGCTAGCTTGCTTCTGCGGATAGATGGCTCTTACAAGTTTAAGGATGATTTGGTGAAGCTTGGCGACGTCAGCCCTGTCGGATTCAGCCACGTTGAGATAGACAGCGAGGTCGGCATCTACGCCGTTGTCGCCTTGTGGCCTGAGGACCGTGCCCTTTATAAGGGACCCGGTCTTCTTGAAGCCGGTGACCTGAAACGCTCCTCCTTCCTTAATCTTGGCATCGAGCCGTGTGATCAGGAAATCGACTTGCTTCAGGTATTCTTGGCGTTTACCAGGACGCAATTTCAAGACCTGGGAAACGTAGTAATTGACTTGGGTGTCCGTCAGCTTCATTTCAACTCCATCTCGCCTTCTTGCTCAGGCTAGTCCCGGCCACGGAATGGAGGTGTGGTTGGCTATTCACACACATCCGATGTTTCCCAGGCTGCCCGAAATCGATGACCGTTTCATAACAAGCCGTGCCTAACCCACGCCTATTCAGCAAGATACCTTTGCTGCAAAATTAGAGTTTTCCGGCGGCCAATCTCGTAACCGAATAGCAGCACTCGAGTCAGGGTTCCCCGAGAAGGTCAAGACTTTGCCCCACGGGGATACTGCGATTGGGACTAGGCGTTTTTGCCGTGGGCCAAAAAAAATCTTCGCCCCTACGGCAAAATGGAGCTCTCAAAATCGCATATACTCTCGCCACCGAAGGAACTGATGAAGGAGTATTCCTTTGCCGGCGTCGATGATTTCGGCGAGGTTCTCAATCGGCTCGTGATGCACGCCAAGAACCTTAATGCAGGACTGGTGTGCGCCGGCGCCAGGGAAAGGGTGCTCCCTGGTGGTGAGAGTGCCGAAGACCTAGCAATGAGCGTTCTCTTGAAGTTTGTAGACCCTCTGGATAGCTCAGTCGCTTGGTCAGAGCAGAAGGGGGAGCCAACGAAGGATAAGGTTGTCGCGTATCTGAAGAAAGTGCTAGAGCGGGACCTGTTCGATCTGAAGAAATCAAAGAGATACACGACGACTGTTTATGTGGATTCGTATCAAGCAGATGATGGGGAGGACGCTCTCACACTCGATCAACTCGCAGTCACCTACTACACGCCCGAAGCCGAGGCTCTGAGGCAGGAACGTATAACCTGGCTTCTGAAACAATTTTCCACAGAACCCGAGCTGAAAGAAATTGTGAAATTACTGTTCGATCCAGCCGGGTATGCCGCTTTCAGCAACCAACAACTGGCCCTGCTCTTGGACACGTCCGTCAAAGAAATCGAGAACCGAAAGAAGCGAATCAAGTTAAGGCTGACGAAGCTCGCTGCTTCTTGCAACATGGAAGGGGCGAAATATGTCTAAACAGAAGACTGAACAATTCCTCGAAGAAGTTCGCCGTATTGCGCAAAGCCTTGGGGAAGGGGACCAATCCCTTAGCCCGGAGCAGGTTCGGGCCCATTTACGTGAATCAGGTGTCAATCCAGATGAACTTAGGGCGCGCTTTCACCAGGCCGCATTACAGCTTGCGGAGAGGGAACGCTTGGCGAATCGATCCGTTTCCCTACTTCTTAAACAGGCCATAGACACAACACGCCCCGATGACCAACTGCCTCACGATATTTCGGCAGCAAGAGCTTTCGCTGACCGATGGCTGGACAAGTTCTTGTCGGCTTTTGTCTTGCCAGCTAACTTCCAAGTTTCCCGAGCCTACCGCAAATCCGACGATCTCTCGGATTTGGATAAGGCCGATTTGGATCGTTTAGAAGAAGAACTGAAACAGAGAGTTAAGAAAGAGAATGAGCGAAAAGCCTGATCCCGTCTTGGTTGTGAGTCAGTCCTTCCTGAGTCGCTTCGGCAATGATTGTGGGAAGCGGCTACCGGAAGTAGTCGCACAAATCGGTCTCGACTTGGTCTTCCGAGAGGCTGAGACCTACGAGGGTGCCCTACTTCGCATCAAGGACATTCCGCGGGGTCTTATCGTGATCAACTCTGAAATTAAAGAAGAGTCGCGCAAACGTTTTACCATTGCGCACGAGTGTGGCCACTTTCTGCTCCCAGGGCAGCAAGACCTTTCGACTCCCTGTTCGAAGGAAAAAATTGAAAATTGGAACGAACAACTCTACCGCCCGGAGCTGGATGCCAATCGCTTCGCTGCTGAAATCCTCATGCCCAGGGATTCCGTAAGTCCATATCTTCGGCATGAACCAACCATGGACTCGGTTCAATCTATCGCCGCGCTCTGCGGGACATCCTTAACGGCTTCGGGTTTTCGACTCATTGAGTTAACGAGTTTTCGTGCAGCGATCGTGTGGTCTCAAAACAACAACGTGATCTGGTACAAGTCATCTTCGGAGTTTGTTCGGTGGATCCGAAAAGGCGAATTGAACGAAGGAACGTTTGCGTCAGATTGCTTCAAGCGCCGGGACGTCCCCAAAAAGCTCGAGCCCGTGCTGGCATCTGCTTGGCTATTTGAAAAGGGCCTCGAAGCGGGAGTCCGCATATGGGAGCATTCTGTGTCGCTCCCGAACTATTCTGCAGTATTGTCTCTCCTTGTCATGCGGGAGCCAGTCGAATCAAATGAATCCTTATCCTCTAGGGAAGATGCTGACCTGGATCCCGTCGAGGTTACCCTCGACCGAAAACGATGGCCGTCCAAGAGATAAGCCGGCCCGAGAACTCTCCTCGGGCCGGGATTGAACGCTCCCGGCGCCGCCATGTTAACTGGCAGAGAAAAGTACTATCGTCCGACGTGAAGAACACAAGCAAGCTTTTGTGAGACATTACCGAGATGGCACGTAGGAATTGATCAGGTGTAGCAACACGGAAAGGTCGGGCGATGAAGAAGAGTGTGGGCACACTGCAAGAACTCCTTGAGAAGGCGACGGAGGAACTTCAGAAGTTGACACCAGAGCAAAAAGCAGAGTTCAGGAAGGGAGTAAAAGAATCATTCGAGAAGAGAGCCAAGGAAATGGAAGCCAAACGCAGTGCAACCCCTCATCCGAACGAAAACACACCACTGCACGCTAACTTGGCGACGTACTTTTCCGAATTCGTTGGTTCCACACCTTATCGCAAATTGGAAGAGCGTTTTTTGTTACGAGTGAAGGAAAAGGAAGATACCGGATTCCCCCTAGATGAGGAAGAAAAGGGACTCTTGAATAGAATCAAGTTTTGCTGCAAATGTGGAACTAAAAACCCAGAGGATTCCGCCCACTGTTTCAACTGTGGTCAAAAGCTTGTACCGAGAGTTCTCAGCTAGGAAGTAGAGCCAGTTAGGCATTGTGCGCGGCTTGCCGACACATCATTCGCACAAGTTCACCACTCCCATCACTCAACATGCGGACCCTAGACTGGCGTTCTAGCCGGTTTGGGTAGATAGTGCCAAAAAACCATTGCCACTGAGAGCATGGTGCCGAATGGGCGCATTGCGGGTTCTGGGGATGACGGCTAGGCTAGTATTCCGAGGGTAACCATCTTGGCTTTGCTTGAGGACGGGCAAAACCTGCGAGGCGCGTATGAAGTCGAGCGCTTTCTGGGAAAGGGCGCTTTTGCCGAGGTGTATCGAGTTAAGCATCGGTTTCTTGGCCGCCAGGCCATGAAAATATTCAAGGTTCCGGGCCTGACTCTACCCGAACTCGAGCAGATGCTCGGCGAAGCGGTCCTGCTCTCGAAACTAAATCACCCCAATATCATTCGCACATTCAATGCTGACGTTCTGGAACTGAATGGCCAGCATTTTGGGTTTTTCACCATGGAGTACGTTGCGGGCGGGAGCCTGGACCAGTTTTGGCGCTCGTTTGGTCAGCGTTTTATTCCCGCTGAAACTGTGGTCGATATTTTGAGGCAGGTGTGCCAGGGGCTAGTTGTTGCCCATTCGCAAGACCCTCCTATCGTTCATAGGGACATCAAGCCGCAGAACATCCTGATTGGCTACGACAAAGAAGGTCTTCGAGCCAAAATCTCAGACTTTGGGCTTGCCAAGCAGGTCAATCCGCTTACCTTGATGGCGAGTGCGCGTGGAACAAGATGCTTCAAGTCCCCTGAGGCGTTCGACGACTTCAACAGCGATTCCTGTTCAGGCGATGTTTGGGCGATCGGAACGACGATGTACCTGCTGCTAACCGACAAGCTCCCCTTCGACCTGCCTGACGATCCCTCAAACGTTACGTCGAAATCGTTCGAGAAGCCACCTGCGCTTCCAAGTCGCCTCAACGTGTTGAGCGATTCAAGGCTGGATCGCATTGCGACGCGATGTCTCTCCGTCGATCCTCGACAGCGATATCAAAATGCAATGGGAGTGTTGGCAGATCTCGAAAGATGGACTCTACACCTCTCTGCAGAACCGGCACACGATTCGAAGGGTAAGGATAAACATGAAACCTCCAAAGAGGTTCTGGGTAGCCATTCTCCGGTGAACGAAGAAACTGCACGTAGTTTGGCACGCCAAGCAATTAAGGTCTCGCAGGAACCGGGGCGCTTACCAGATGCAGCCGATTTGATGGAGGAAGCTCTCAACAAATTTCCCGCGATGCGTGAAGAGTACCAGGGGCGAGTGAAATTGTGGCGCCGCGGAATAGCGATGTAGCGCCATGACATCTCACAGCATTCTCGTCGCCGATCACAACCCGCCCATTTCGGATGTGCTGAGGGTCTATTTAGAGGCAGAAGGCTACGGAGTTACCGTAGTTAATTCTTCCGAACAGGCGCTAAAGCAAGGAGCGCTCCTTCGACCACAATTGCTTCTAATCGACCCCCTTATGCCCGGAATCTCCGGCGTAGAAGCCGCGACCCGCTTGTCGACAGAGACGAACTGCAAAGTTTTATTCGTAACGGCATTTGCAGATGACGCGGATTTCAAGGAACTCGTTCGGGGGCTTCTGAAGCAAGGTTGTGACGCGGGGATACTGCCCAAGCCATTTGATAAACCACAACTTCTTGAAAGCGTTCGCAGAAAGATTGGCGTTCCGCTAGAGAGCACTAACGAAAGTCATGATGTTAGACAAGGCAGTGAGGCCATTTTGTGGGAAAAACAACTATCCGTCGCACTAGCACAAGACCGAAGCGTGCCGTCGGCTCAGGAGCAAGAAGTAGCCCCATACGAGAATCTTCTTGAGATTGCGGCGGTCAACTTATATCAGTGGAACGCTTTCCGAATAACTGGCCTAAACGTCGATGCTTCCCTTCGTGAGGTCTCGAAGGAAGCTGAAAAACTCGAAATGATGCTCAGGCTGGGACGGACTCCTGCGGCCACTGGCATATTCCCGCTACCCGAAGCGCCCACCGTAGAGTCCGTAAGAAACGCCCTGCAATCGCTAAAAAACCCAGAGAGCCGACTAGTTCAAGAACTGTTCTGGTTTTGGCCCTGTACTGGCGATAGCGCCAATGATCCTGGCATAGAAGCTCTGCGGCAAAGGAAGTATCAAGCCGCCGTAGATTATTGGACGAAGACTATAGGCGCTGGAAAAGGCATCGCAATCCATAACTTGGCAGTTTTCCACCATTTGGGTGCATTGGACTCCGCAGTTCGTCTGTCGAAAACATTGCAAGCCACGACCCCTGAAGAGATACATCTGTGGACCAGTACATATCGTTATTGGAAGGCCCTCCTGGACCGGGTGGATTTCTGGGATGCTCTCGCGGTGAGGATTCGGACGATCAATGACCCGCGACTTCGGATTGAGACGTCTCAGCGTATTTGGGTCACCCTCCCTAATGCGGTCGTGAGAATCAATGCACAGCTGGCAGTGGCCGCGGCGGAGAGGGGAGATTTCGAGGAAGCGGCGAAACACCGCAAGCTAATTTACACGTCAGCTTTTGGGGAAATCCCTGCCAAAGAAGAGACGCGGCGCGCATTGTCTCATGCTAAAGATGAGCTCGAGCGACTTTGCGAGAATGCGGAGAAGGAAGGGCGGTCAAATCCAAGCGCTGCAAATCTGGTTACTCGCAAACTGTTTGACGACAAGTCGAGACTGTTAAGGGCTTTCAACTATATGTTAGGTACCGGCGACACGATGTGCGATGCCGCTCATGACCGCGTTGCCGAAGCCGGCCGCTTCTGCATGGTTGATTACGTAAATGAAACAGATGATTGGGAGGCTGCACGACTCATCTTTGAAGAGTGCCTAGCGCTAGCCGAGGGGAAAGCACTTCGCTTGAAATTGGAAGAGGATCTCGAAATTATTGGGCGAAATCTCGTCGGTCAAAAGCAGTCACAATCGTCCCAGCAATCGGCCGCACCGCAAGCATCCGCGACCACACCAAACACACCAAGGGTTGCTCCGGCTGCGGCAGCCAAGGCCCGGAACAAGAACAAGTATGTCGCGGCAATCTTTGTTGGCGCGGTCATTTTATTTGCTGCTGTAAAAGGATGTGATGATTCGAGCAGTCCCGTTCACCCGGCATCTTCGCAAGGAGTGACGCAGACGACCCCCTCGGAGCCCGCATCTCAGCCAACGTCGGGGTACACCGACTATTCCTCCCAACAGAGCCCCAGTGCTCTCGCCGGGAATACAACAACTCGGGCCAAACTTAAGGCCGAGATAGAAGCAGACAGGAGGACACTCGACCTCTTGGAAGGCGAGGTAAAGTCAGCTCGCTCCAGCGTGGACGAGTACGATTCGCTCCTCAAGATGGATAAGAGCGTACTTGACCGGATGAAGCGTGATAACGATGCCGGGATCGAAGTTGATGAATCGTTGTACGAGACAACTCGGCGTCGCTACAACGCGAATTGGAATATATACGACCAGTACTTCACTGACTACCAAGCAAAGGCGGCGAGCTACAAGCAGTTTCTCGCGGCAACAAACGCAAAGATAGATCGCTACAACTCGCAAGGAGGAACAAGATGAGCGACGCGAGGAACCGATTTGGACTTCGAAGCGAGGACTTCGGAACTGAGCCAGACCCTGGCAAGAGCCTAGCACCGATGGCGCAAAGGATAGAACTTGATGGTTCATTTTTCGTTGACCTAGGGTGTGCTACTTGGCGGCTACATCAGCGAATGTTTGACAAGGATACCGGTGAAGCGAGAGACGAATTCCGACAGCTGGCTAGGCATGTAGCGACTATCCGAGACCGATTAGCCGAACTCGGACTTCAAATTCAGGATCACACCGGCAAACCGTACGATTCCGGTCAATCTTTGGAGGTCCTGGCGTTTCAGCCTACAGACGGGATTCCAAGTGAAACTGTGATCGAGACAGTAAGGCCGAGCTTATACCTGCGCGAACATCGAATTCTCAAAGGTCAAGTGATCGTGGGCACTCCCCTCGGAAATCAGGAAGGTAAAAGATAACAATGGCACGACAAACAATCGATTTCGGGATAGACCTCGGAACGACCAACAGCAGCATTGCTGTGCTAGACAAGAACGGACCTCGCGTCTTTCGAAATAATGACGGTAATCAAATCACGCCTTCGGCGGTCTACATAGACAAGAAGGGTGCTGTCCGGGTTGGAGACGCTGCTAAAGAACGGATCGTAAGCGAACCAAATGACGCTGCGTCCGAATTCAAATTGTGGATGGGAACTGAACAGAAGAAAGTCTTTGCGAAAGCCAACCGGGCGCTCTCGCCAGAGGAGCTTTCAGCGGAGGTCCTAAAGAGTCTTAAGCAAGATGTTAAGAGAAACACGGGAGAAGATGTTGAAGCCGCTGTGATAACAGTACCAGCCGCCTTCGATTCGCCGCAATCGATCGCGACTGAACGCGCAGCGAAGCTTGCCGGAATCCACCTTAGCCCCCTCCTCCAAGAGCCCATCGCCGCAGCGCTTGCCTACGGGTTTCAGAGTGACCGTGAAAATGTCTTCTGGCTTGTCTATGACTTCGGCGGGGGGACATTTGACGCTGCTGTGATACATGTCCGAGATGGCCTAATCCAGGTCGTGAATCACGGGGGAGACAACGATCTCGGTGGAAAACTCATTGACTGGGCAATCGTAGAGCAAATTTTTGTTCCCAAGATTCTGCGAGAACACCAACTGTCGCACTTCATTAGGAGCAACGAGAAATGGCGCAGCGCATTCGCAAAATTGAAACACTGGGCCGAAAAGACAAAGATCGCGCTGTCAAAGGATCAGAGTTTTGATCTGCCCGAGGAATTTATCTGCCTCTCCGACAATGGGACACCGGTGCAACTCGATTGCGCCGTGAGCCGCGCTCAAGTGGAAGCCTTGTTTCATCCTCACTTGGCGAAGACCGTCAACATCTGTCGGCGCGTGCTCGCGGAAAAGAAACTGAGCGCTCGAGACATTGAGCGCGTCTTGCTTGTGGGCGGCCCAACTTATATGCCGTACCTGAGGCAAGTTCTACCGGATGTAAAGGAAGGGCTGGGCATCCCGCTCGAATTCGGGATCGACCCACTGACAGTAGTCGCCCAGGGGGCGGCCCTGTTTGCGGGAGGGCAAAGACTCACTAAAGCAAAATCAACTCCAGAACTCGGAAAATATGGCCTCGAATTGGAATATAAACCGATCGGGGTAGAAACCGAGCCATTAGTCGGTGGAAGAGTGATGGCGGCAGAACGAAAGAGTCTCGCGGGATTCTCCTTAAGATTTACAAATTCCGAAGCTCGCCCTCCTTGGAACAGCGGCAACATTCCAGTGCACGAAGACGGCACATTTATGGCAACCCTTTGGGCCGAGAGGCAGCAGCAGAACAAATTTGTAATCGAACTCTTCGACTCCACAGGTAGAAAGTGTCTCGTCAATCCGGACCACATGCTTTATACCGTCGGTTTGGTCATCACAGATCCTCCTCTTACTCACAACATTGGCGTCGCAATGGCGAACAACGAGGTTGATGTCTTTTTCGAGAAAGGAACGCCGCTACCAGCAAAGAGTAAAATGCACTCCCACCAAACGGTGGTCGCGATTCGCCGTGGCGGCACGGATCGCCGGATCACGATTCCACTTGTGGAAGGAGACCACGTCGACGCCGCTGACTTGAATCTTCGAATCGGCGAATTTGCGGTTGATCTTGTTGACGTCAATCGCGACGTGCCCTTGGGCAGCGAAATCGAAATCAAACTTGAGATTGACTCGTCGCGATTGCTGAAAGGCTCGATTTACGTCCCTCTCCTCGATCGGGAGTTTCCTCTAAAGATCGATCTTGTGAGACGTCAACCCAATCTGGATGAGATGCGAAGGGAATTTGAAGCCAATAAGCAAAAGCTGCAGAGCGCTCAGGACGATACAGCGCAGTTGAACGACGTGAAAGCTCGGCAAATTCTAGCCGAACTCGGAGACGAAAACACCGTTGCGTCCATCGAGACGCTACTCAAGAGCGGAGTCGACGAGCAGGCGGCGCGTACTTGTGAGAATCAGTTGCTGCATTTCAAGAAAGCGATTCGCAAGCTCGAAGCACAAGGTCAGGTTCCGAGGCTTATTACCGATGCGAACAACGAGATTCAGTGGGCCCAAGAGGCCGTTGAAGCCAACGGAAGCCAAGAAGAACGACGTCAGTTTGAAGAGCTCAAGCGAGACCTAGAGAACGCGGTAAACGGAGACATGCCAACACTCGAAAAACGAACCACGAAGCTTTTCCAATTGCGAATCCGAGTTCTGATGCGCACACCAGAATATTGGGTCGGATACAAAGAATACTTGGCGGACAATCGTTCCGCTATGACTGACCAGGCGCAAGCCCAACTCTGGTTCAATCACGCCGACAAAGCAATTAGTGGCAATGACCTCGAAGCTCTTAGGTCTGCCTGTACACAACTGAGATCGCTCTTGCCGATAGTAGACGAGTTTCGTGGATATGGTGGGACCACACTCAAGACTCGGAATCGAGGTTAGGTTGATGAATTTGGGTAAATTGTCTTCCCGATTTGAGAAGTTGAGCGTAACCGCGCGGCTTCAAGACACGGCGTATTTCATGCGCAGTGATGAGGCAACACGCATCCAACTCGTTCAGGCTGTCTTTGAGCGACTGGATCCCGGTGTTTACCTCGTGGGTGCAGGCCCGTACACACAAGGAATCTATTCATTGATGAGCGATGAAGTTGTTATTGGTCGGCTTGCGACCGTTTTGGAGAGTCCGCTTGGCCAGCCGATTGATGTGTTTGTAAACGACGCCGCCACCCTCACGCCACGCGAGGTCTCGCGTCTCCATTGTGCAATCTATCGCCATGACGGCGTTGGAAAGCACGATTACTGGCTGATAGATCGTGGGAGCACGTGCGGCACGTTTCTGAATGGCCAGAGGCTTGAACCGCCGAAGGCGCAAGAAGAGGCTGAGATTCGAAGAGTCAGCCACTCACTCTCTCATGGCGACGTTATTTCTCTGGGGGCCTCGCTCGTAAATATATTTCTCTTTGCGGACTTGCGTACATAGCTCATGTTTTGTTCTCGATGCGGCACAAAAAATCCCGAGAATTCGGCAAATTGCTACAACTGTGGCCAGAACATGGCCAAAGCGCCAGACCGCTCCCTGCAGAATCGGACTGGTAGTCTAGCTGAGACACGTCCACTTCCCACACCCAAAGAATTTGGAAGAGTGGATGTTAACGGTTCAGTGCTGATCGCGACAGAAAAAGGGATTTCATTCAGCGGCCAAACCCTTGCTACAGCGTCGATCACTGGAATTCGTTTTGGCGTTTACAAGCGTTATGTAAACGGCATTCGAACTTCGCAGTCGTACTGCATTTGGCTTTGCGAAGAAAACAAAGTGATGCAGATCGAGTGCGCGTCGGGTTTTTTGGTATCCAACGCGAAAATTGAAAAACGTTACAAAGATGTACTTGCCGCCCTCTGGCCCGCCGTTGTGGTCCCTATGGTAAGCCAGTGTCTCGAAGCTCTTGCTGAAGGACGCAGTTTCACGGTTGGGGATGTAAATTTCGGCAGGTCTGGACTTCTCCGCCTTGGACAGATGGGATCAATTGCCAAGGGAGTTGCCAGCTTGTGGAGTTCAGTCGCGGGAGGAAAGTCTGTCGAACAGCGGGAAAAGGACCACAAGTTTCTGGCGTGGGCCGACTACGGCGGTCACAACAGTTCGTCGGGAAATATCCACTTATTCCGCGACAAGAAGTCCTGGGCAAGTTTCTCTTTGCGTGATACGTGGAATGCTGTTTGCCTCGATCCACTCTTCAGCTATTTATATGAGGACGGAAGGCTATGGCAGATCATAAAGAGTTAAAGGCAACCCGTGATGGACAGTACCGAAAACTCGAAATGGGCCGGGCAGTTTGCTGTGGCACCGGGAAAAGATGTTTACGGCGAGATCACTCTTTCGGAAGCGACTACCTCACTGTATCTGCGCGATAAGTGCGATTTTAGGCTTCAACCGTTTTCTCCAGCTTCCATCAAAGGCGTGCTCCATGACCTCACAAAGGTCACATTGATCCAATGCATTACGACTTCTGGGCCGGGTTCCGGGAGGAACCGAGAGGAAAGCTACTGCTTTTACACACTGTTTCCCCATTTCGTGGTCTACGGCAGCACCCACTTTGACCCCGAAGAGAACTCCATTCGTGAAATCAAATTCACCGTAGATGACGCAACCACATTGTTCTACGACTTCGACGCATTTGGGTCCGTGATTGATGCACGTCCATTCATCGACAAGATCGCTGCCGCCAACGCTCTCCCACGGAAGATCGTAACAGGTCCCAATCCAGAAATCCTGTACTTCACGGGCAAAAGCGAAATATTCACGGTCGAGACAGCACTAGGCACGGTTTCTGCGTCACATCTTCCAACGCACTCTCTCGGCGGGCCGAATGGCGTCTGG
>WNFJ01713298.1_pt1 | contig 15820 bp, 13 predicted proteins | sample 5400461 | NCBI WGS metagenome assembly WNFJ01 (sample SAMN13153349, study PRJNA577476) | soil metagenome | isolation source: 115 cm saprolite on Douglas fir-dominated hillslope | place: USA:California | collected 2013-09-17 | reverse complement strand
TGCCAAGCTTGTTGGCTGCCAATGCCGTGATCGTTTTCACCGGACATCTCCCAGCTGGAAAGATGTTATCATTCTGGGAAGAAACTGAAAGGCGAAAGATGCCGACCCGGTACGCTGCCGCAGCCTGAACGCCGTTCACCCGGTTTGGCCGCGTCACCGGCGATGCTTGTCCGCAGCGGCGGCCAAGTGATCGAAGAAAGTCTATGTTTACTGCGGTGCAGGAGTCCAGTCGCGCCACTTTTCAGAGGTGCCGCGACCTCCGAATTGAATCCGCTAGTTGCGTCGAAACGGGCACCACTACACCGTTGCTCCCTTGCCCCGTTTTTCGTACACCGCGGGCGATGAACCAAACCCCGCTCTCCCCCGGCGCCGCCGACGCGCTGTTATTCGATCTCGGCCGCGTGGTGCTCGATATCGATTTCAACAAGACGCTCTCGTGTTGGGCAGGTCACGCTGGCTGCCAGCCCGCGCATCTGGTCGGGCGCTTTGCGCGCGACGAAATCTATCATCGCCACGAGACAGGCGAGATCAGCGACGCCGAATACTTTGCCGCGCTTCGGACCTTGCTCGGCGTCGAACTATCCGACGCCCAGTTCCTGGAGGGGTGGAACGCGATCTTCGCCGGTGAAATGCCCGGCATCGCGCCGCTGCTTAAGCGCGCAGCAAAACGCCTGCCCCTCTATGCCTTCTCCAACACCAACGGGGCCCACGCCGAACATTTCTCGCAAAGATATGCCGCTGTACTCGGGCATTTCCGCGAAATCTTTCTGTCTTCGAGGATCGGGCTTCGGAAACCCGACGCGGCAGCCTATGATCATGTGGTGAAAGCGATCGACGTGCCGGCCGGACGTATCGTGTTCTTCGACGATCTCGCCGAGAACATCGAAGGCGCCCGCGCCCGAGGCCTTACCGCCGTTCACGTGACCTCGCCTGAGGACGTGGCTGAAGCGCTGGCCGCGCTCGGGATTTAGGAGTTTTTGGCCGTGGTACTGATGCCTGTTACTGAGGCGCTATCAGCGGTTCTCGCAGGCGCCGAGCCATTACCGGAGGAAATGGTCGCGCTCGATGCCGCCCACCACCGCGTGCTCGCGCGCGATGTCGCGGCTTTGCGCACCCAGCCGCCGCGGGCGATGTCGGCGATGGACGGCTATGCGGTGCGATCAGCCGACGCATCAGCTGTGGCAGCGCGGCTCAAGGTGATTGGTGAGGTCGCGGCTGGCCGTCCCTTCGAAAAGACCATCGGCAAGGGCGAGGCGGCCCGGATTTTCACCGGCGGCGTGATCCCCGAAGGCGCCGACGCCGTCATCATCCAGGAAGATACCGTGGTTGAGGGTGGCGGCATCACGATCACGGAAGCCGCGGTCCCCGGACGGCATATCCGCCCCGCAGGCATCGACTTTCGCAACGGCGATGTTCTGTTGGCGCGCGGAACGCGCCTCGCTGATCGCGATCTCTCGCTGGCCGCGGGAATGAATTATCCCGAACTTCCCGTGCGCCGCCGGCCCAAGGTCGCGATCCTTGCTACCGGCGACGAACTTGTGATGCCGGGCTCTACCCCCGGTCCCGGACAGATCGTCTATTCCAATGGCTACGCGCTGAGGGCGCTGGCCCGTCAGGAAGGCGCCGAGACCATCGATCTCGGCATCGCCGCCGACACCCTGGAGGCGACCAAACTCGGCATCCGCCGGGCCCGCGACAGCGGCGCCGACATCCTGATCACGACAGGCGGTGCTTCGGTAGGCGACCACGACCTCGTCAAGCGGTCGCTCGAGTCCGAAGCCGTCACGGTGGCGTTCTGGCGGATCGCGATGCGGCCAGGCAAGCCGATGATGCACGGACGGCTCGGCGCCATGCGGGTGATCGGCCTGCCTGGCAATCCGGTGTCGTCCTATGTCTGCGGGTTCCTGTTTCTGGTGCCGTTGATTCGTGCATTGTCGGGGCGAGCCCTCATCCACCACCTCCATGAGACAGCCCTGCTCGGGCGCGATGTCGCCGCCAATGATATGCGCGAAGACTATCTGCGAGCCCGACTTGAGGTGCGTAAAAATGGCGGCCTGATCGCCACGCCGGTCGACCACCAGGACAGTTCGCTATTGGCAAATCTCGCTGCGGCAAGGGCACTTGTGATCCGTCCACCGTTTGCGCCCGCGGCGGTCGCGGGATCGGCTTGCGACATCCTGCGGCTGCCCCTTTGACCGTTGGTCCCACCGGGTTCCGGCAGAACTTGGTCTCGTTGACGAGAAATTAAGTGGTTGCGGAACACATATGGAACATATAGTGTCCGTTCATGATTTGTTTCGAGTAATGGTGTCTACAAACGGGAGTCTCTCGAGTCCGAGTCTTGGGATCGAAGACTTGGAATCGAGTCTCAGAATCGAAGTCTTGGAATTGAAGTCTTGGAATCGAACGGCACTTATCAAACCTGGGGATTGGTCGAGATGCTTACGCGCAAACAATATGAACTCCTGCGGTTCATCAGCGAACGCCTGAAGGAATCCGGCGTTCCGCCCTCCTTCGACGAGATGAAGGACGCGCTGGATCTGCGCTCGAAGTCCGGTATCCACCGTCTCATCACCGCGCTGGAAGAGCGCGGCTTCATTCGCCGCCTGCCCAATCGTGCCCGCGCCATCGAGGTGATCAAACTGCCTGAGCTTTCGTCCGGCGGCAGCGGTAACAGTCGCCGCGGCTTCACGCCCAGCGTCATCGAGGGCACGCTCGGCAGGGTCCGCGGCGGCGCCGAGGACGATAGCAGCCGTCCCGTTGCCGTGCCGGTCATGGGCCGCATCGCCGCGGGCACGCCGATCGAGGCGCTGCAGACCCGCAGTCACACCATCAGCGTTCCGCCGGACATGCTCGGCTCCGGAGAACATTACGCGCTTGAGGTGCGAGGCGATTCCATGGTGGATGCCGGGATTCTCGATGGCGACATGGCGCTGATCCAGCGTAACGAGACCGCCGAGACCGGCGATATCGTGGTGGCGCTGATCGACGAGGAAGAAGCGACGCTGAAGCGCTTCCGCCGCCGCGGCGCCTCGATTGCGCTGGAGCCGGCCAACACATCCTATGAAGTCCGCATCCTGCCGCCCAACCGGGTCAAGATCCAGGGCAAGCTGATCGGGCTGTATCGGAAGTACTGAGCATTTTCCGGGCAAACCGGAATGCACACCGCCGAAAACAGTGTCTCCTTGGAGGCGATCCGGGCTGAGAGCCTGCGTTTGGGGCTGGTCTTGCTGCAATTATAATCGCCGTGGCACCGAGTTGCCTGCCGGTCGGCTTCCGGCCGTCACATTCGCGACCGCCAGGCATGTGCCAATCGGTCAACATCCTCAAACGCATTTGTGATTAGGCGCGGGCGCTAGAGCCGCACAATTGCCCACAACAAGCTAGAGGTTCGGAACTTATCGTTCGTTCTGAACTTTACTGTCCACTCTGATAGAGGCCTGCGCCTCTGAGCGGCGCGGGTTAGCTATCTCGAACGAGGAGCAATCCGATGTGTGACTATAGTCTGCACGCTGTAGCAACCCGCCCCGCCCAGGTTGGGGAGACGGTGATTAGCACGACATTCCGCGGGACTTCGACCCGCGGCTTCGCCTCAGAAAAGGAGCCCGAGGTAGCGGTCTGCATGCTTCCTGGGACCGAACTGGCATTCGCCGAAAATGTCAGATACGACAACCGATGGATCTGGACCAAATCCATCAATTTCCGGGTCGGGAAATTCGGCGCGATCGATCCGGACGTTCCGCATCGTCACCATGATGCGATCGAATTTCCAGATGGAAGCCGTGTGCTGGTGACGCAGCTCTGTGAAGGGCAGCGCGCGACCGTGCTGCAATTGCCCGTGGTGCATGGGGTTACCGAGCATGCGCAGCCGGCTGCCCAGACACCCGCGGCAAGGACGGTCGCCGTCGACTGAAACTGAATCGTCGCGTGGACATCCCCGCCGGCTCGGGCCGGCGGGGATTCTGCCGGCACCATCAATGGCTATTGTCTGCAGCGAACCGCAAGCGACGACACCCACCATGGATCGCCGGGACGACGTGCGGACTGCAGAATTGGATAATTTGAGGTTGGCGCTGGCGGCGTTTGCTTTGCAGCTTGCCGCCTTCGAAATGCGTTTGCAGCTTACCACACTCGAAATGCGAATGAATCAAGGGCCGCTGAGGGGTGGCTCCGAGCCTGGAATCCCTGCTCCGCCGCCGGATATCGGTTGCCGGCTTCAGAAGGAAAAAATGAGCGGTGGTCAATAAGATCACTTGGCAAAAAGCCGGTCACGTGACCGAACCGGGCCGATACATGTTCACGTTCGGTTGGCTCACGGTCACCGCGGAAGACCTGGCTGTCTGGGAGCAGTTCCCGAACGCCGCGTTTACGCTCGTCCAAACCACGACGGCGGCGACCGAAGCCGGCGAGGAATTTCGTCTAGGCGCATTCGAACTTCGGGAAAATCCCTCACTCAACGAGAAGTGAGGCGGCGTTTACTCGGGAGTATTGGTCGCGCCGCCTCAATCTTCCGTTTGCAGATCGGCTTCCGATGGCGTCGCATCCGCAGGCAGTGGAATGGCGGGGCGCGGCGTGAGGATCGTTTCGGCCTCGGCGTCGCCTGCGACCGCCGGCGACCACGGCCGATCGACGCCCCTCGGCCTGACCGCGTCAACCGCCAATCCGTCACGCGTTCGCCGCAGGCCCATTGCGCCCTGCCTTCGCAACCGATCCTGATCGATCACCGGCGATGGACATGAAGGCGGCGCCTGCCGCGCAGTCACCACCAGCGCCGCCCGCTCGCAATCGTCGCCAAGCGCGTCCGGCCGCAGCGCCAGCGCGACGAACGCGCCGTCGGCCATCTGCGTCACACAACCCGCTTCATCGCATGAGACGCCCTCTGCAAGCGAAGAATCCGTGGGCTGACGGCCGTCGGCGTCGGCGGCCAGCCATTCTTTCAGCAGGAAGGCATCCTTGGCAGTCCGCATCAGGTGGAGGCGCCCATCTTTGCCACGGATGCCGACATTGTGACCGTCACTGGAGATCAGGATATCCGGCTGCGGCACCGCCAGCGCCCAGACCACCGCAAGCACCAGCACCGCCGCACCCAGCCAGCGTAGCGGTGTGCGCAACAGCCCCAGCAGGATGATCCCAAGGCTCGCCGCGATCAGCGGGCCGATCCCGAACGCCGCCATGCGGCCGATGGCGCCAGGAAGGCCAGCGACCCATTGCGTCACCACGATCATCCAGTCGATGCCAATCCCCATCACCCGCCACAACACGCCGTCGAAGCCGAACGGCATCGCGACGAGGCCGAGCAGGCCGGCCGGCATCACCACCGCCGAGACCACCGGCATCGCCGCCAGATTGGCGAGCACGCCATACGGCGTCACGCGATGGAAATGAAAGGCGGCATAGGGCGTCGTCGCCAACCCCGCCACCAGCGAGGCCAGTGCCAAGGTCGCGATCTCCCGTCCGCCCCACAGCGCTACGCGAGCGGTGGCGGAGTTGTCGGGCGAGGCAAACAGACGGGGCATGCCGATCTGCACCAGCGCCACCAGCCCGAGCGTTGCCGCGAACGACATCTGGAAGCTCGGATGCACCAGCGCTTCAGGTGCGATTGCCAGCACGATCATCGCCGCCACCGCGAGCGTGCGGAATGTCACGGCGCGGCGGTCGGCCATGACCGCGATCAACACTACCGCCGTCATGAAGAACGATCTCTGCGTGGCGACTTCGGCGCCGGACAGCAGGAGATAAAAGGCGGCGGCGGCAAGGGCAGCGGCGGCCGACCATTTCTTGATCGGAAAGCTGACGGTCAGGCCGGGGATCAGCGCCAGCAGCGCGCGGACCGCGAAGAACACCACGCCGGCGACCACGGCCATGTGATATCCTGAAATCGACAGCACGTGTCCGAGGCCGGAGATGAACATCGCATCGTTGACAGGCCCGGAGATCGCGTCGCGGCGGCCGGTCAGCAACGCGGTCGCGATGGCGCGCTTATCGCCATCCAGCGCCGTGCGTATTCGCGCATCGATCGCATCGCGCAATCCTTGCATGAATGCCGCGTAGCGCAGCGACAGGCCACCGCTGCCCGGTGCCTCCACGGTCTTGATCGCGCCGGTGACAAAACCGGACGCGCCGATCCCCTGGAAATACATGTCGCGGCCGAAATCGTAGCTGCCGGGCCGCAATGGCGCGAGCGGCGGCTGCAGCCGCGCCTTCAATCCCACAAAGCTGCCGACCGCGGGCGCGGTGCCCTTGCGCACCGAAAGCCGAACCCGCTCGAGCTTGATCTGCGATCTCGGGCTTTCCATTTGCGCAACCCGCAACACAAACCGGTCGGTGCGTTCACGGATGTCGCGGGTCTCGACAAAGCCCGACAGCGAGACCGAATACATCGGCCTTGCCAATACGCCGTGCGCGACCCGGGCGGTTTTCCATGTGGCGATTGCAAAACCCGCAGCCATGGCAGCGATCATGACCGCGATTGGAAATATCTTGTGCCGCCGCAGCAAGAGCGCCGCCAGGCAAAGGACTGTCGCCACGACCGCGCTTACCGATGCAACCGGCTCACGATCCGCGGTGAAATAAAAGGCGATGCCAGTGCCGAATGCGACCGGCACCCACGGCAACAATCGGCCGGCGCCCGCTTCGGCGCGAATCCATGTCCGCAGTTTGTCGAGGAGCGACGGCCATGCACCATACCCCGATGGTGCGAAGCCGCTGGCCCGCGCGGCATCGCGTGGCGGCCAAGTGCCGGCGTAGCCTTGCGCTGAAGGTTGGACATGGCCTGCTCCTATGGCGCCGATACTACCCATAGAAACTGCTTTGTCAAGGTTATAATCCCCCTCTGGATAGCGGAACGGATGCAGAATGTCGGGGACACCGTCTTTCCCCGACCCAAGTGATGATTATTGCGTCCCGATCTCTCCGGTGATCGCGGACCCGAACAGTTCACCGTGCTCGCCGTTGAATCGCGACATTTGCATTTGCTCGACCGGGAAATAGTCGGTCGGGCTGGTGTTGATCTTGATGCCCGGCAGCAACAACCCGAGTTCGAAGTTCTTCAGGTTGGCTGCCTGTTTCATGACGTTCTCGCGGGTGAGGTCGTCGCCGCATTGCTTGAGCACCTGAACCATGGTTTGCGCTGTCAAATACCCATAGACACTGAACGTGCTGGTCTTGTCCCCTTCGGGAAAATATTTGTCCATGAAGGCGGCCCATTCCTTGATCGCAGCATCGTCTTTCCAGGTGGGATCGGTAGGGTCCTTGAGATAATTGGTCGATAGAATTCCCTTCGAGTTCTCAAGGCCAGCGGGCTTGAGCACAGAGCCCACGGAGTTCGAGATGCTGGCGAGGAACAGGACGGGCTTCCAGCCGATCTCGGCCGCCTTTCTTATCGCCTGCGCGGCGAACTTCGGCGAGGCCTCGTTGAAGAAAACGTCGGCACCAAGGGTTTTCAGCGTGACGATCTGACGGTCGACAGTCGGATCAGTGGGCTCGTAGGGCATTTCGCCAATGATCATGCGCTGTGTTGCCTCGGCGCCGAGGCCGTCCTTGAGACCCTTGAGATAGTCACGGCCGGAATCGTCGTTCTGATAGAGGATACCGATCTTGCCCTGCGGCAGGTTCTCCAGGATGTATTTTGCGTAGATCCGCCCCTCGGTCTGGTAGGTCGGCTGCCAGCCCATTGTCCAAGGGAAGTTCTTCGGGTCGCCGAACTTGGTCGCGCCGGTGGCGACGAACAGCTGCGGCACTTTCTTGTCATTCAAATATTTCTGAATGGCGTTGTTGGTTGGCGTGCCGAGGCTCTGGAATATCAAGAGGACCTCGTCGCTTTCCACGAGCTTGCGCGCCTGCTCCACGGTCTTCGCCGGGCTGAAGCTGTCGTCGTAGGAAATGAAGTTGATCTTTCGCCCGTTGATGCCGCCCTCGGCGTTGAGCTTCCTGAAAAAGGCCTCCTGCGTCCGGCCGATCAGCGCGTAGGCCGAAAGCGGTCCGCTGTAGGGCATGATGTTGCCGAGCTTGATCTCGCTGTCGGTGGCGCCAGTGTCGTATTTCTTCTGCGCCGCCGCAGGATTGGTACCCAGTGAAAGGCCGAGCACAACAAATGCAAGTAGAACGCCGCGTATCCGCGCCATCTCGACCTCCCCTGATGCCGTCGGCTGGTTGCCGATCTGCTGATAGTCTAGGGTTCAGGCGCTGGGTCTGTCTAGCTTTGGGATGGGGTCGCTTACGTGAGGGTCGCTGAATCGACCCGAACCCTTGCGTACGACGAGTGGTTCGATGATAGGCGCGGCGTTAACCTTTGCTAACGGCACTGCGGTAGGATTCCCGAATCAATCGGGGGCTTAGCAATGTGGCGGAGGATAGTGCTGTCGGTTTTCGCAATCACTGTCACCGGAATGACCGCGAGCGCGGCCGATCTACCGGCGCGGAGCCGGTTGGGCGTGATTTTTGCGGAGCCCGAGGAAGTTCGTGTCGATGCTTATCGATCGGTCGAATATTCGGCGCCAATCATCGGATTCAATTTGCTTCCGGATCCGCCGTGGGCTCGCGGCGGCTACTATTACGGCTCTTCGTGGTCCTACTACTACCCCGGCCCCTATTACGGCGGACCCTACACCGATTACGCCTTCCGGCTGCCCTATGTCTGCGGCCTGTACGGTTATTGCTTTTAGGCTGCGCAGCAAAAAGACGCTGCCGGCGCTCACCCCTTGCCGCCGACTTCCTTGGCAAAGGTATCGCGCAGGCCGATAGTCCGGTTGAACACCGGACGGTCCGGCGCGGAATCCGGATCGCGCACGAAATAGCCCTGCCGCTCGAACTGCATCACGTCGTTCGAGTTGGCTTGCGCGATCGCGGGCTCCACCCGTGCGTCCTTGAGAACCTCAAGCGATTGCGGATTGAGATCGGCGGCAAAGTTGGCGGCGTCCGGAACGGGTTTTGAGAACAGTTGGTTGTAGATGCGAATCTCACCAGCAATCGACTGCGCGGCCGGCAGCCAGTGCATGGTGGCCTTGACCTTGCGCCCGTCGGGCGCGTTGCCGCCGCGGGTCGCGGGATCATAGGTACAGCGCAGCTCGATGACCTCGCCGGCCGCGTTTTTGATGACATCAATGCATTTGATGAAGTATGCATAGCGCAACCGAACTTCGTTGCCCGGCGAAAGCCGGAAAAATTTCTTCGGCGGATTTTCCATGAAATCGTCGCGCTCGATGTAAAGCTCGCGGCCGAACGCGATCCGGCGCGTGCCCGCCGCCGGATCGTCCGGATGGTTGACCGCTTCGATTTCTTCGCGCTCGCCCTCCGGGTAATTCTCGATTACGACCTTCAGCGGCCGCAGCACCGCCATGCGCCGCAGCGCCGTCCTGTTGAGATATTCGCGGATCGAAAACTCCAGCATGTTGACGTCGACAACGCTGTTGGCTTTTGCAACCCCGATGCGCTTGACGAACTCCCGGATTGCGGCCGGCGGCACCCCGCGCCGTTTCAGCCCGGCGATCGTCGGCATGCGCGGATCGTCCCAGCCGGCGACATAGCCGCCGCGCACCAGTTCGGTGAGCACCCGCTTCGACAATAGCGTGTAGGTCAGATTGAGCCGCGCGAATTCATACTGGTGCGGTTTCGACGGCACTGGGAGTTTGTCGAGCAGCCACTCATAGAGCGGCCGGTGGTCCTCGAACTCCAGCGTGCAGATCGAATGCGTGATCCCCTCGATCGCATCGGACTGCCCATGCGCGTAGTCATAGCTCGGATAGATCGACCATATATCGCCGGTCCGCGGATGGGTGGCGTGCAAGATGCGATAGAGCACGGGATCGCGGAGATTGATGTTGCCGGACGACATATCGATCTTGGCGCGCAGCACACGCGCGCCGTTCGGAAACTCGCCCGCTTTCATGCGGCGAAACAGATCGAGGTTTTCCTCCACCGAGCGATCGCGATACGGGCTGTTCTTGCCCGGCTCGGTCAGCGTGCCGCGCGTGAGGCGGATCTCGTCCTGCGATTGGTCGTCGACATAGGCATCTCCGTTGCGGATCAGGATTTCCGCCCATTCGTAAAGACGCTCGAAATAATCCGAGGCATAAAACAGGTTGGTTCCCCAATCATAGCCGAGCCAGCGCACGTCGGCCTGAATCGAGTCGATATATTCCTGCTCTTCCTTGGTGGGATTGGTATCGTCGAACCTCAGGTGACAGCGCCCGGAAAATTCCTGCGCGATCCCGAAGTTCAGTGCGATCGACTTGGCATGGCCAATGTGCAGGTAACCGTTCGGCTCCGGTGGGAAGCGCGTCACGATCTGGCGGTATTTTTTGGCATCGAGATCGGCCTGGACGATGTCGCGAATGAAATCGCGGCCTGTCTCTGTCACCGTCGGTTCTGCTGTCATGTAGGTTCCTGTTCGCGTCCCATGGAAGGCTTTAGTGAAGGCTTTAGTTATGTATGGTTCCTGCTATACACCACCGCTTCTTCCGCTGGCCCTCGTTGCCTATATCCCGCTCCTGTAATGACTGATTCCGTCGTCACGCGCTTTGCCCCCTCGCCGACCGGCTTCCTCCACATCGGAGGGGCTCGCACCGCGCTGTTCAACTGGCTTTATGCGCGCGGGCGCGGCGGCAAGATGCTGTTGCGCGTCGAGGACACCGACCGGGAGCGATCGACTGAACCCGCGATCGCGGCAATCCTGGACGGGCTGAAATGGCTCGGGCTCGATTGGGACGGCGAGGTCATCTACCAGTTTAGCCGGGCCGCGCGGCACCGCGAGATTGCCCTGCAATTGCTTGCCAGCGGCAAGGCGTATCGTTGCTACGCCACGCCGGAGCAACTCACGGCGATGCGGGAGAAGGCGCGCGCCGAGGGCCGCACGCGCCTCTACGACGGCATGTGGCGTGATCGCGATGCTTTGGAAACTCCACCCGACATGATGCCGACGATCAGGCTCCGGGCGCCACAGACTGGCGAGACCGTGATCGAGGATCAGGTCCAGGGCCGCGTGGTCTGGCAGAACGAGAACCTCGACGATCTCGTCCTGCTGCGTGGCGACGGCAATCCGACCTACATGCTTGCCGTCGTGGTCGACGACCATGACATGGGCGTCACCCACGTCATTCGCGGCGACGACCACCTCATCAACGCCGCCCGCCAGAAGCAGATTTATGACGCGCTGGGATGGGACCTTCCGAGCATGTCCCACATTCCCCTGATTCATGGGCCGGACGGCTCCAAACTCTCGAAACGCCATGGCGCACTCGGCGTCGATGCCTATCGCGCCATGGGATATTTGCCGGCGGCGTTACGCAATTACCTGGTCAGGCTCGGATGGAGTCACGGCGACCAGGAGATTTTCTCGACCGAGGAAATGATCGCCGCCTTCGACCTGTCAGGCGTAGGCCGCTCGGCCGCGCGGTTCGATTTCGCCAAGCTGGAAAACCTCAACGGCCACTACATCCGTCACTCCGACGATCAATCTCTCGTGACCATGTTCGAAGGCGTGCTGGACTATGTCCCCGCTGGTTCCGACCTCAAGGGCAAGCTCAACGCCACCCGACGCGCGCAATTGCTGCAGGCGATGCCGAGCCTGAAAGAGCGCGCCAAAACGCTGATCGAGCTGATCGACAGTGCCTACTTCATCTTTGCCGACCGGCCACTCGAGATCGAGCCGAAGGCGGCGGCTTTGCTGACGCCGGAAAATCGCGAGCTGATCGGCAGGCTGCGTCTGGCTCTTGAGACTGTCACGCCGTGGACCGCGGAAACCACCGAAGCGGCGATGCGCGCATTCGCCGAACAAAACAATCTGAAGCTCGGCGCGGTGGCGCAGCCGCTCCGCGTGGCGCTGACCGGACGCACCACGTCCCCGGGAATTTTCGACGTCCTGGCGGTGCTGGGACGGGAGGAATGCCTGGCCCGGCTTGGCGATCAGGTCCCCTCGTAAAGGTGGATCGCGGCCTCAATCCGGCGATCTTGCAGTGCACACAGCAATAAGATACCCATTCAAGCGGTGCTTCTAGAATATCCGGCTTTCCACGCTATTTAAGTTGTTGTGGCGCACCCGGCCGCTGGCTTTCGCAACGACCTCATCGGGGATTCACGATGGACGCAACATCCAACACCAAAACCGCAACGCTGACGGTCGGCAACAAGACCTACGATTTCCCGATTTTGAGCGGCACCGTCGGGCCTGACGTAATCGACATCGCCAAGCTCTACGGCCAGTCCGGAATGTTTACTTATGACCCGGGCTTTACCTCCACTGCCAGTTGCCAGTCCAAGATCACCTATATCGATGGCGACGCCGGCGTTCTGGAATACCGCGGCTACCCGATCGAGCAGCTGGCGGAAAAAGGCGACTTCCTCGAAACCTGCTACCTCCTGCTTTACGGCGAACTTCCGACCAAGGCCCAGAAGGAGGATTTCGACAACCGCGTGATCCATCATACCATGGTCCACGAACAGATGGCGCGGTTCTACCAGGGCTTCCGCCGTGACGCCCATCCGATGGCGATCATGGTGGCAGCCGTCGGCGCGCTGGCTGCGTTTTATCACGACTCCACCGACATCAACGATCCGACCCAGCGCATGATCGCGTCGATGCGGATGATTGCGAAGATCCCCACGCTCGCCGCTATGGCTTACAAATATACCATCGGCCAGCCGTTCATGTATCCGAAGAACTCGCTGAGCTTCGCCGAGAATTTCCTGCACATGTGCTTCGCGGTGCCGTGCGAGGAGTACAAGATCAATCCGGTTCTGGCGAATGCGCTCGACAAGATATTCATCCTGCATGCCGACCACGAGCAGAACGCCTCGACCTCGACGGTGCGGATCGCCGGCTCCTCCGGCGCCAATCCGTTCGCCTGCATCGCGGCCGGCATCGCCTGCCTGTGGGGGCCGGCCCATGGCGGCGCCAATGAAGCGGCGCTGGCGATGCTGGCCGATATCGGCACGGTCGACAAGATTCCTGACTTCATCAAGAGGGTGAAAGAAAAAAACAGCGAAGTTCGCCTGATGGGCTTTGGGCATCGCGTGTACAAGAACTACGATCCGCGCGCCAAGATCATGCAGAGGATGTGTCACGCGGTGCTGGCGGAGACTGGCCACGGCGACGATCAGCTGCTGAACGTTGCGATGGAACTGGAAAAGATCGCCCTGCACGATGAATATTTCACGGAACGCAAGCTCTATCCGAATGTCGATTTCTATTCGGGCATCACGCTGAAGGCGATGGGTTTCCCGACCTCGATGTTCACCGTGCTGTTTGCGGTCGCCCGCACCGTCGGCTGGATCAGCCAGTGGAGCGAGATGATCGAGGATCCGCATCAGAAGATCGGCCGCCCGCGCCAACTCTATACCGGCGCCCCGCATCGCGATTACCTCGAGATCGACAAGCGCAAGTAAGTTCGCTTCGTTACGGCACGCCAGCTCTCTCTGACAGCTTGCAAATGGCCGGGCTTGTCTCGGCCATCCACGTCTTTATTGCTGCGATATGGCTAAGACGTGGATGCCCGGGCACAAGGCCGGGCATGACGCCATCTCGTTTTAATTCGCGCGGCGCGACTTCCGCATCGTCGCCAGCACAATATCGGCTGCCCGCACGCTGGGCGGCTGATTGCCCGTCGACATGATCGCCTCGATTTTGGCGAAAGCATCGAGCTGTCTCCGGCGCACGGGAGAATCCGAGAGCACGTCGCGCAGCGCCTGCGACAGTTTCTTCGGCGTGCAATCCTGTTGCAGGAATTCCGGAACGACGTTCTCGCTGGCCACCAGGTTGGCCAGAATGACCGACTTCACCTCGATCGCCCGTCGCATGATCCAGGCCTCGGCGGCGCCTACCTTGTAGGCCGTGACCATCGGCACCCCGGCAAGGGCAAGCTCGAGCGTCACGGTGCCTGACTTCGCCAGCGCTGCGCGGGCGATCCGAAACGTCGCCCGCTTTTCCTGCTCGCCCACCACGATCCGCGGCTGCACCGGCCAGCGCTGCACGTCCTCCCGGATCGCATCCAGCAAATGCGGCATGGTAGGAAGGATCAGTTCGAACGGCACGCTCTCGCTCTGCAGCAGGCCCAGCGTCTCGCCGAACACCGCCATGTGATGCTTGAGCTCGCTGCGGCGGCTTCCCGGCAGCACCAATAGAACCGGCGGCTGCTCGTCCCGGCGCTTTTGTGCCTCGACACCCGGCCGGAGCGCGCCGATCTGCTCGGTCAGGGGATGACCGACATAGCTGCATGGTGGACCGCGCAGCCTGCGATACTCCTCCGGTTCGAAAGGCAGCAAGGCAAGCACATGATCGACATAGGCGCACATCGCGCGCGCCCGGCCGGGCCGCCACGCCCACACCGAGGGGGATACGTAATCGATAATCGGGATCGAGGGATCGCGGGCCCGAACCCGTCGTGCCACCCGATGGGTGAAATCGGGACTATCGATGATCACGAGAATATCGGGGGAAGCTGCCGTCACCGCGGTTGCGGTCTCCCGGATACGGCGCAAGATCATCGGGAACTGCTTCACAACCGCCGCCAGTCCCATGATCGACAGCTGTTCGATCGGAAACAGCGACGCCAGCCCCTCGCGCGCCATCGAGTGGCCGCCGACGCCGTCGAACTTCACCGCGCCGCCGAGGCGCTGGCGCAATACCTTCATCAGGCCGGCGCCGAGCCGGTCACCTGATTCCTCTGTCGCGATCAGAAATATCTTTCGCGCGACGTTGCTGGTTGGCCGCCCCGAGATCACGCGGACAAACCGGTCACGAAAAGGCCTGCAGCGTCAGCTGCCTCGATCATGGCTTGCGGTTCGACGACAATCGTGTTGCCGGCGACGATCGCAATCCCGGCAAGGTTCGCCGCGGCCGCGCCCTCGATGGTTCGCGGCCCCATGGTCGGGAGATCGAAGCGCAAGTCCTGTCCGCTTTTGGGTGCCTTCACCAGCACGCCGTGTGCGGTCCTGGCCCGGATGCGGCCTTCGACGCGCAGCCGCGCCACGCGCGCCAGCAGCCCGTCGGTGCCTTCGATATCTTCCACCCCGATCACGTGACCGTCGATCACCACCGTGGCCTGACCGATGTCGAACGGACCGAGCGCGCGCAACACGTCGCGCCCTTTGGCGATATCGGCAGCGGCATTTTCGTCCGGCGACTTCAGGGTAAGGCATCCCTCGGGCATCAACAGATCCGGCGCGACATCCTTGATCCCCACCATCCGGAACCCGTCCTGTTCGAGAATGCGGCCTATACCGGACAGCAGATGATCGTCTCCGCCGCGGAATGCCGCCAGCAGATGGCCGATGACGCGAAGCGCACCCCAATCCAGGCGAATCTCCGAGAGAGCTGGCCGCACCAGCGTGCCGATGAAAACCAGATCGCGGCAATTTTCCGCGCGAAATAGCTTTGCGGCCCTGCCGAGCTGACCGACCGAAATCCAGTGATGGCGGAAGCGTTCCACCCGCACGGGATCGCATGCGCCTCTCAGCGCGAAAAGCACGGGATTGATGCCGCGCGCGGCGAGGGAGTCCGCGACCGCGAACGGCACGACGCCGCCTGCCGCGATCAGGCCAACGGGTGATGAAATCTCCAAAGCCTTATCGGTCATGGCTCCGAGACCCGTCATCAATGTCTGTTGCCGCTGTCAGTCGGAAGGCACAGCGCACGATGCTTGCCGTTGCCGATGAAGGTCAGGATTTCCGCGATCGCGGGGTCCTCGGCCGCCAAGGGCTGCACTTGGCTCAGCCGGTCGGCGAAAATGCCGGGTCCGTGAAACAGCCTTTGATAGAACGACCGTACGATGGCGAGTCGTTGGCGCGTGAACTTGCGGCGCTTCATGCCGATGATGTTGAGACCCTC
>WNFJ01248632.1_pt1 | contig 15820 bp, 18 predicted proteins | sample 5400461 | NCBI WGS metagenome assembly WNFJ01 (sample SAMN13153349, study PRJNA577476) | soil metagenome | isolation source: 115 cm saprolite on Douglas fir-dominated hillslope | place: USA:California | collected 2013-09-17 | reverse complement strand
CGCTGATTCGCGGGGCACGGGGAAGCAGTCCAATTCTCTCGTAATAGCGAATTGCCGATGCTTGGAGTCCAACTTGTCGCGCCACCTCGGAAATCGTCAATTCGGGCATAAAGACATTCTAGATCACCCTTTCCGATCAACACCCGAGCTTTGACGGATTCTTTACACAAAGCTCGTTGACTTAAAGTCGACTTTAAGTTGTAGCGTAATGGATAGAGCGACGAAGCGTCCAGAGCTTTGCCGCCCCGGAGAACAACGAGGAGAAGTACTCATGCAGAAAATGAAATGGATATTGATGCTCGTGCTGTGTTTGAATTCTGGCAACATTTTGGCACAAGTCGGGCAGTCGCGTGTTGACGGCAAGGAAACTGCCAGGCTCGACGCAGAACGGGAAAAGCACGCCTTGCAGATCTTCTCAAAGCTCACCGAAAAACTGCTCGTATCTGCCGCTGATGCCATGCCCGCCGACAAGTATGGCTTTGTGCCAACAGATGGTGAATTCAAGGGAGTGCGAACTTTCGGTCAAATGGTGAAACACCTGTCCGCTACCAATTACATTCTGGCGGCGGCAGCCTTGGGAGAGGACCCACCGGCGGATGCCGGCGACGAGCTTGGGCCTGAAGCTGTGAGAACCAAGGCCGAAATTCTTAATTACCTGCATGGCTCATTTGCACGTCTGGACTTAGCGATCGAAGCTATTGGCCAGAACAATACGCCGGTTAAATCCTCGCCGATCTCGCCCCTGAAAAGTGCGGAGGCGACTCGCCTGGCATTAGTGGTGGAATCCTTAGTGCACGCTTTCGACCATTACGGACAAATGGTCGAGTACCTGCGCATGAACGGCGTCGTTCCGCCCGCGAGTCGGCCATGAAGCATGGCTCTGATGACAGGCCGATAGTTTGCTGTTTGACGAGCGCAGAACTACGCGAGCGTGCGGCAACGCTCCTTGCCCAATTTAGGTCTGCAGTGATCGAGACTGAGGAACTCCCGGATGGGTATGCTTTCCGCGTTCCCGGCAATGGCAAGTGGATTGCGACTACAGCGGAAATGATTGTGGCAGAAAGGGAGTGTTGCCCGTTCTTGACATTCGAGTTGGTTGCCCAACCTAATATGGGACCGGTAATCGTCCGCGTGACTGGCCCTGCGGGTGGCAAGGAGATCTTGAAAGCTATCTTGGGTAAGCCCGAGGCGGCTATCTAGCACTCTGGACTAGTGGTCGGTCACTCGAGACCACCGAAAAACAGCAAGGACGACACGGCGAGGAAAGCCTGATGCCACAGATCTCGACACAAGAGTTCGAACAGTTGCCACTGCGAGTTCACGACTTTCTTGCCGGCGTGCCGCTTCATGACGTGTGGGCCGTCGATCTGCCGCGGACTCGCTCCGGTATCACGCTGGATGAGTTTTTGCGGACGGCAAGCACGCGTCTGTTCACATGCTCGCCGTTCGTGCGCGCGCTCCTAAACATCCGTCTCTTTGTAGGCCGGCTGCTTGGTTGGGACCGTGAGCCGGCCGCAACCGCGTGGGAAACCTTCGCAACGCGTCTGACCACCGCCGATCGCTCGAAGTCGCTTGCGCCGGCGGGCACGCGCGAGGGACTTTTCCGAGTGGTGTACACCTTCGAAAACGAGCAACTCCTTGAGCTGATCAACCGCACCGCCCACGCCGCAGCGTTGAGCGCCCTTGTCGAAACGGCAAGTGCATACCGCTTCTATTTCGGCGTTTATGTGCGCAGCGTCAGTCGCTTCACGCCCGTTTACATGGCCCTAATCGACCCGTTCCGCAAGCTGGTCGTCTATCCCTCAATCCTGCGCAGCGTCCGCGCGACCTGGAACCAAACCTTCGGCACAGCCTGAAGAAATCGTCTGTCATCTGTCAATCGATTGACATGTTATACACATGAAAGTATGCTTATAACATGTCAAAAATGATTCAACTTCGGAATGTGCCGGATGCGCTGCATCGCGGACTGAAGGCCCGCGCCGCGATGGCGGGGATGTCGCTGTCCGACTACCTGCTTGCGGAAATCAAAGAGATTGCAGAACGGCCAACGCTGGCAGAGTTGCGTGAGCGTTTGCACAAACGCAAACCGGTCGCGGTTCAACTTGACACCGCTCGCCTGGTGCAGGAAGAACGCGAGGCTCGGTGATTGTCCTGGACGCCTCCGCCGCAGTTGACTGGATGCTTCAGACAGCCGCGGGGCTGAGGATTGAAAAACGAATTTACGCGCGCAACGAGGCTCTTCATGCTCCTCACCTCCTGGATCTGGAGGTAGGGCAGGTGCTGCGGCGGCTGGTTCGAGAGGCTGTGATCTCAGCCCGGCGTGCAGATGAAGCGATCGAGGATTTGGTGGATCTCCGAGTAACTCGCTATCCCCATTTCGTATTCCTACCCCGCATTTGGCAACTTCGTCATAACCTGTCCGCCTATGACGCAGCTTACGTGGTGCTTGCCGAAAAGCTCGGTGCGACATTGGTAACGCGCGATGCCCGCCTGGCTTCCGCTTCCGGTCGCGCGGTGGCTGTCGAAGTGTTTTGATTGCCTCGCGGCACGGCTGAAGCCGCGCCCTGATACGAACCCCGTTTGGCCTAGACCTGCCGATAGCGAAAGCACGTCACAACATGATCATTCACCATCCCCACCGCCTGCATGAAGGCGTAGCAGATGGTTGAGCCGACGAAAGTGAATCCGCGCTTCTTCAAGTCTCTGCTGAGCGCATCCGATTCGGCAGTCCGGCTTGGGGCATGCTGCAGGCCATTCAGCGAATTCACACGCGGCTTGCCGCCGATGAATTGCCAAAGATAGCGGTCGAACGATTCGAATTCGGCCTGCACTGCCAGAAACGCCTTGGCGTTCTTTACCACCGACAAGATCTTCAGCCGGTTGCGGACGATGCCTTCGTCGCGCAGCAGAGAGTCCAGCTTGCGCTGATTGTAGTGGGATATCTTCTTCACGTCGAAATCATCGAAAGCCGCACGATAATTCTCGCGCTTCCTGAGAATGGTGTCCCAACTGAGCCCGGCCTGCGCTCCTTCCAGCACCAGGAATTCGAACAGCACCCGGTCATCATGCTGCGGGACGCCCCATTCGCGATCATGATAAAGAATGGCGAGCTCGTTCGTCGCCCAGCCGCAACGGATTATTTTCTTTTCTGAAGTTGATTGCATTTCGCTCGATGCCCTTCAATGCCTCGCCGCCGCACACGCCGCCTCAAACTCGGAATACGATCCCTTCACCAGCGTAATCGGAACAACTTCGCCCATGTACGGACGGCCCGGATCGTGGCCGGGGTAAACGCTGCCGTCGGGCAGAAATGCCCGAAAAATGCTGCCGTGATCGTCCATCACCAGGTCGGGATTCTTCCAGTGCCCGCGCACCTCGAGACTGGGGCGGCGGTCGGCAATAAACTGGCCGTACAGGGCGGGCCAGTAGTCCATATAGAGATTAATAGCCTCCCCGTCGGTCGAGAGGTTGAGATGCGACCTCATGCTGCCGCCCAGATGGAGCCGAAATTGCTCTCCGCGCGGGGTGCAGAGGTAGCCTATCCCCCTCAAATTCGAGTGGGGGATCACCCGGCTGCCGCGCGGCGTGGGCTCAAAACGCACGAACAGGACGTAGTCACCGCTCTTTGCATGCAACTTTCCCCAGCCTTGCCAATAGGGGATGATGTGGAATTTCCCACCAAGATAGAAGGCCCAGGGATAGAAAAGGCCGGTCATTGCCAGCACCAGAATCATCCCCAGCACCAACACTACTGCCGACTGCCACAGTAGCTGCCCGAGGCAGCCGAGACATCCGCGACGTGGCTTGGCGCGAGGCGGGGATTGTGCGACATCTCCCTCTGTACGAATATCGCTCTGTCGCAGCGGCATGCAGCGAATTGTAAATCTTCCCAGCCCTATAATCCTGAGCGGAGTAGCTGCTTCGCGAATGCGAAGCAGTAGCGGAGCCGAAGGCCCCCTGCCCGCTCACTGCAGCCATGAACGCGAAGAAGGATTCTCACGTTGATCTCGACTTGATCCGGAAGAATTCCCTAAGGCGTCGCGCCGAGCGCGCAAAGAAAATAGGGGTCCTTCGACTGCGTTGGCGCCCGCTTCGCGGACGCCAAACTTCGCTCAGGACGACAAAGTACCGGAAGCAGTCCTAGATTCACGCTAGTTACCTTCGTATTACCCTTCCCGCCCGCCGACGTTGCCTTCTGCTATATTGTTCTTGACGCTTTTCCACGGTTTGCTCGTCACGCGGTGGTCCCTAGTTCCTCTGGACCAGATTCATCTCCGCATTTCCTGCCCGCCGTTTACTTTTAGCGTAAATCTAAAATCAATATGAGCGGCACGGAACCTGATCAACACGTGTATCTGAAGTGTGTGACAAACCAGCCTCTCCAGAAAGAACCAAACGAATGACTATATTTACCGAACTGCCCCTGTCTGCCGCTTTGCAGCAGAAGCTGGCGGCAGCGCACTTCATCACCTTAACCCCGATCCAGGCGGGTGCAATCCCTCCCGCCCTTGAAGGCAAGGACGTAATCGGCACCTCGCAAACCGGCAGTGGTAAGACCCTTGCGTTTCTGATCCCAATCGTTGAAATGCTTCACCGCGAGGCGTCTCACGAGACTCGCCATCAGACGCAAGCTCTAGTCCTGTTGCCCACGCGCGAACTGGCCATGCAAGTCCACACACAATATGAGAAGCTCCGCAGCAAGACCGCGCCCAAAGCGGCGCTGGTAATCGGCGGCGTGTCGGAGAAGGCGCAGATTAGCGGCCTCCGAGCGGGCGCTGGACTGGTAATCGCCACTCCCGGACGCCTTCAGGATCTTATGTCCCGCAAACTCGCCGACCTGCGTCACCTGAAAATTCTGGTGCTCGACGAGGCCGACCGCATGTTGGATATGGGCTTTCTTCCTGCCATCCAGCGAATTTTGTCGGTCCTGCCGGTGAAGCGCCAGACGCTGTGTTTTTCCGCGACCTTGGAACAGTCCGTCGCCGGACTGGTGCACGACTACATGCGCCAACCCGTGCGCGTCGCATTGGGTTCCGTTCTTAAGCCCGCCGAGAGCGTGCAGTTGAAAGCTTACGAGGTGCGCCCCGGCGAAAAGCTGGACGTGCTCCGCGAATTGCTCTACGCAGAAAAAGGTCAGACTCTGGTATTCACGCGTACTAAGCGCGGTGCCCAGCGCCTGGCACAGGAACTGGTACGCGATGGCTTCACCGCCGCAATGATTCACGGCGACCGCACTCAAGCCCAGCGCAACGGGGCCCTGAGCGGATTTCAGGAAGGCTGTTTCCAGGTTCTGGTCGCCACCGACATAGCATCGCGGGGCTTGCACGTGGACGACGTAGCCCACGTGGTCAATTACGATCTGCCGAAAATGGCCGAGGATTTCATCCACCGCGTCGGCCGCACCGGCCGCGCCGGATTACAAGGCCGCGCCACCACGCTGGTCGCAGGCGCCGAAGTTCTGGAGCTTCGCAGTATCGAACGCAAGCTGCAATTACGCATAGAACGGATGCAGTTGGACAAGTCCGGCCCCCAGCGAGCCAGACGTGTGGTTGAAAACACCCTGGCGTCGCGCACATTAACCGCTTTGCCCGGCGAAGTTTTTGTGTAGGAAGTTTTTTTATAGTGTATAGATATAAATCTTCTCTCCAAGCACCTGTGCTTCGCACTTCCAAGCTCTGTCATCCTGAGCGCAGTGGTTGCTTCGCGCACGCGAAGCAGCCACGAAGTCGAAGGACCCCTTTAATTCAGGCAAGGCCGGCGCCATGTAAGGGCATTCTGGCGCTGGCTGCATCGGGAGAATTCCCTGCGGGCTCGGAGCGAAGATAAGCAGCGAAGGTTCTTTCACTGCATCGTCGTTCGCTTCGCGAGCGACAATTTTGTTCAGGATGACAGCTTAAGTCGTGCCGGTTCCCCACTAGTTAACCATTGTGCTGAAGCCAGTCTTTTATGTTTCACTCGCGGATGTGCTCCTGCATGTAGTCCAGACGCCCTACAGGGTACTCAACTAGGGCCTTGTAGTCTGGCTGGGGCAGATCAGCTACAGCCTGTATCTGTGGCAGGAGCCATTTTGCGCCGATCGCCACATGCGCTCCGGCTATTTGGCCTTGCGGCCGTTGCTTGCGCCTGTCTTTCTTACTACTTACTTACTACTTAGTTGAACGGCCTCTGCTGAGGGTTCACGAGAGACGCAGGGATCGGGCCGCAATGGAAATCAGCCAGCCCAATCTCGAGGCCTCGCCCACCGCTGCGTAAACGGGCGCTCAAAACCGAGAAACTACTCTCCCCCGGTTTGGCCCACACACGCTGCTGCTTTACCATCAATTGCCAATGGCATCACCCCTGCGGCGCAGATTCCAGAGTCCCGTCTTCTTGCTCGCCCTCACCTCAGGGCTGCTTGCATTCTCAGTTCAGTCTGGCGAACTTGGTTCGGCCGACACCATGCACCGCCTGCAGACGGCGCATTCCTTCTGGACTTCCGAGCCTGCCGTTTTCCCCAGCGAATATCCGGAATTCGGAGTCCATGGCCGCGGCGGAAGACTCTACGACTGGTACGGACTCGGCCAGCCGTTGCTGCTATTGCCGGCAGACATTGCCGGCGCTTATCTTGAAACGCTTCCGATCTTTGCCGACTACAACGGTCCTGATCCCACGGTCCGGGATGTTTTCGTCACTTACACGGTCAACATCCTGATCAGCGTGCTCACAGCGCTGATTTGTCTCCGGTTGCTCGATCGGCTGGGATTCAACGTGGCGCAGTCGGTCGCCGGAGTCCTGGCGCTGCTGTTCTGCACCACCCACCTGCACTACACCCAGAACATGATGGAGAACAACTACATCATGCTGCTGACCCTCACCGGATTCGTCTTTCAATACGACTGGCTTCGCACGGGGAAAATACGAGCGCTCGCGCTGGGCTCCGCGGCTCTGGGGCTGAATCTGCTGAGCCGGCTTACCACAGGTCTCGATTTGATTGCGGCGGGTATTTTTCTCCTGCTCGTTCTCTGGTTCGAACGAGCAGGGAAGCAGGACTTCTGGCCTCGGTTAATTGCCTATGCGAAAGTCGCGCTGCCCATTTATTTGTTGTTCCTGCTCATCGACCGTGTCTATCAGTTCTATCGCTTTGGCACCTGGACCGACACTTACGTCCATTACTTCACCCTGGAGCATCGCCTGCATGACCCCACTCTACCCCCGAAATATCCCTGGGAAACCCCCTTCCATGTCGGCTTCCTGGGTCCGCTGCTCACTCCGGAGAAGTCTATTTTCCTGTTTGATCCACTAATTATCTTGACGATCCTGGTGACGGTCTCCCGCTGGAAACGCTTCAGTGCCCCAGTGAAGGCTTATATTTCGGCGGCATGTTTCTTGCTGCTCGCTTACATCTGCCTTTACGCCCGCTATACCGTATGGAGCGGAGACTTTGCTTGGGGAGACCGCTACGTCTCAACCGCGACCGAAGGGCTGGCCTTCATTTCCGTGCCGCTGCTGCTGAAGTTCAGAAGGGAACTGGGAAGATTCGTCTGGCCAGCGGGACTGTTTCTAATTGCCGCGAGCCTTATCATCCAACTTGCCTCACTGGCCTTCTGGCTTCCGCTGGAGATTTATCAGTTGGACGATTTCGGCCGTCCCGGTTTCATAATCTGGCTGCGCTTTAAAAACATCGTCGCCTTCGCTTTCGGCAAAATGGACGCCTGGGGCCTCAACACCGACGCCATGACCTACGACGCATGGGACTATCAACACATAACCACATGGAATTTCTTGCCCTTTGTTCTGCGCCGAATTGGCGCCGCCCCAAGATGGGCCGTGTACCTGACGTTCGCTGCCTGGTATGCGGCGATCGCCGCGTTGCTTGCGACCTTGCTGAACCTGAAGGTAACCCTGCGTGAAGTTGCCGAAGCCAAGGAAGCCTGACTTTCCGGCGCGCGGACCAGACTAGGCCGCTCCTTATAGAATGGAGACGTGGCCGAAGCCGTGCAGATTGGGATTTTCGGGGAATACGATCCCGACTCACCCACTCTTCCCTTCATCGAAAAATCCATTCACCACGCTTCCAGCGATCTGAAAATTGCTGTCGAAGTGCAATGGCTCCCCACCGATTCGTTGCTGGATCCAGAACTGGAAAAGAAGCTCGAAGCCTTTGACGGATTATGGGCCGCGCCCGGAAGTCCTTACAAGAGTTTTGACGGAATGCTGCGGGGCATTGAGTTCGCCCGCCGCCGCGACTGGCCGTTCCTGGCGACCTGCGGAGGATGTCAATACACGCTCATCGAGTGTGCTCGCAACGTGCTTGGAATCAAGGATGCCGACTCTGCCGAAAACAATTCCGGCTCAAAGAACATCGTCATTTATCCGGTTGCCTGCGCGGTCCCTGATCGCAAGCCGAATGCGCCCAAGCTCTCGGGAAAGATTCCGGAGATTCGCCTTCGTCCCGGGTCGTATCTGCATTCGTTCTACAAGAAAGACGTCGTCACTGAAGAATTCTTTTGCAATTTTGAAGTGAATCCCGAGTTTGAATGGGCGGTCATCGAAGCTGGATTTCCCATCGCCGCCCGTGGACCACGAGGCGAAATCCGCGCCATCGAATCCTCCACGAGCCGGTTCTTCGTTGCAACCTTGTTTCAGCCGCAGCTCTCATCGAAGCCCGGCAAGCCTCATCCCATCATCGTGGAGTTTCTACGTGCCGCAGCCAAGTGGAAAACGCAGAAACTCGAAGACAGCGTGTTGGAATGAGCGAGCCATTCACCACGAAGACACGGAGAAACTGAAAGTAGAATTCTCGGCACTTGACAAAGCAAGCCGCCACGCTAGGAAATTCTAAAAAAGGTTTCGCTGTGGCTCTGTGGTGAATGGTTCTATGCCGGTATCAGTTCAAATGCCGGATAACCCGCTGCGATTTCCGCGAAGGCCGCTAACGGTGCGTCCGGTCGTACCGGGAAGAATCTCTGCACAGTAGCGCCGTAGTGCATCAAGTACGACTTCAAAATCTTCGGCTTTTCGGCATCCGGCAGCGCCCGCAGCTTGTAAGTCCAGCGCCGGCCTCTTTTCTTTAGTGTTATCTCGCCGGAGACCTCGGCATTGCGCACCCACTGTGTCCGGCCACGCGGTGCCACCAGATACTGCTTGCCATTCACGTCGTGCAGATTCACCGGAGTGGAATAAATCTTTCCCGATTTCCGGCCCTTCACTTCGAGCAAATAGTTGTAAGAAGGGCTGAGGCCCAGGCCGACAAAGAATCCAAATACCCGGTTAAAGAATTGTTCCGCCGGAGTCGCGACCCGGAATTGGCGTTCGCCTGTCATGGTTTTTTCTGATTCTACATCGGATGTCATTCCGAACACCGTCGGCGCGAGGGCCTGCTGTTCGCGTGCGGCGTCGCGACAGCCGATACAAGGCAGGCTCCTCACCTCTGATACGAGTCGGAATGGCAGAACGAACAGTTGGCCGTGCGTTTCTTCACTCCAGCTCCGGCCCCACGGCGTGATAGCTGGATTGAAAGTACAGCAGCGGTTTTCCCGCGCGCACCAAAACATCCTCCACTTCCGCGATGAAGATGGTGTGGTCGCCAGCATCTTGCGCGCTCTGCAGCCGGCATTCGAGATACGCCAGCGCCCCATGCAGCATCGGAGTGCCGTGCGCCGTGCGGTCGAACCTTGCTCCCGCCTCCGGTTCGGCCCGTGCCGGATCGCGGTCCGGACGCGCATAGTGCTCCGAAATTGCGCGTTGCAGCTCGGATAGCACGTTAATCCCAAATCGTTTGCGCGTTTGCAGATGCGAGTGCGTCCGCGCCTGATGGTCCACACACACAAGCACCAGCAGCGGATCGAGCGATACAGAAGTGAACGCATTCGCAGTCATCCCTTGCACAGCGCCTTCGTAGTCCACCGTGATGACCGTCACGCCGGTAGCGAAGCATCCCACGGCGCGGCGAAATTGTTCCTGCTTGTCGTTCATGAGCGTAAGCCAGCGTTCACAACGCCTGACCAGAGTTTTACCACGAGCGCCCGCATTTCCGCCGCTCCCTACGTTCCGTTATCATTCCTGGATATGGGGACAGCCGTCTCCATCTGTCCGCGGAGCACAGCTCCGCAGCATTGCATGAGGAACTCAGACTTGCTGACGGAAACCTCAAATCGAACTCTCGATTCGGGACGCGTACTGCATGAAGAGTTGGAGATCCCACTCACGCCCGGGACCGCGCGCCGCTGGATCCGCGCGAACGACGAAGAACTGCCGGAGCTTCTTTCCGCCGCCCGAGGCGCTCGCGACCGCTTCAAGGTCGGCGTAATCACCTATTCCCGAAAAGTTTTCATTCCTCTCACCAACCTCTGCCGCGACTATTGCGGATATTGCACCTTCCGCCGCGATCCCGGCCAGTCCGGAGCCCACACCATGACTCCGGATGAAGTCCTGGCAGTAGCGCGCGCGGGTGAAAAACTTGGCTGCACCGAGGCCCTGTTCTCTCTCGGCGACAAGCCAGAGCGCAACTTCTCAGAAATGCGCGAAACTCTCCGTAGGCTGGGGTTCCGCTCGACACTGCACTACCTCGAAGCCATGTGCGAACTGGTTCTTCGCGAAACCAGTCTGCTGCCACATCCCAATCCCGGCCTGATGAGCACGGAATGGATTTCTCGCCTGGCCGCAGTTTCTCCCAGCATGGGCCTGATGCTCGAAACTACGAATAACGCGCTGCTGGCCGCCGGCGCCGCTCACGATAACGCACCCGACAAAATTCCCGCCCGGCGTTTGCGCACTATCGAAGAAGCAGGGAAGCAGGGCGTACCTTTCACCACCGGTATCCTGATCGGCATCGGTGAGTCGCCAGATGATCGAGTCGATGCGCTGCTGGCGATTCGCGATCTTCATCTCCGCTACGGACACATCCAGGAGGTCATCATCCAGAACTTCCGCGTGAAGCCCGAAATTCCCATGTACAACTGGCCGGAGCCGACGCGCGGCGAGATGCTGCGCACCATCGCCGTCGCACGCATGCTGGTGCCGGAAGTGAATATTCAAGCTCCGCCAAATCTCTCTGATCCGGATTACGAGAATCTTCTAGACGCCGGCATCAACGACTGGGGCGGAGTTTCTCCGCTGACCCCGGACTTCATCAATCCCGAGCGCCCCTGGCCGCATCTCGAACAACTCAAACAGCGCACCCAGGCCAAAGGCTTCGAGCTGCGCCAACGCTTGCCGGTCTATCCGGAATTCGTTCAGCCAGCGATGGGCAAATCCACATTGCTAGACTCCAAGCTAAACGCAGTCATAGGCCGCGAAGGCTACGCCCGGAGCGCCGCATGATCGTCGTCCTCACTGGCGGCTCGGGCGGCGCCAAATTTGTGGATGGACTCCGCCGCGTAATCCCTCCCGAAGAACTCACCATCATCGTCAATACCGGCGACGACCACGATTGGTGGGGACTGCACGTCTCCCCCGACCTAGATTCCATCACTTATGTGCTCGCGGGCATGCTGAGCGCGGAGCGTGGCTGGGGAGTGCGCGGCGACACCTTCTATTGCCTGCAGGCAATGAAGGAACTGGGCGAGCCGGCCTGGTTCAGCGTCGGCGATCGCGACCTCGCAACCCATGTGCTCCGCACCAAACTTCTCTCATCCGGTCGTACCCTCACCCAGGCCACGCAAGAAATTGCGCAGCGTCTGAATCTGACTTCACGCATTCTGCCCATGAGCAACATGCGTGTAGAAACCAGGGTTGCCACCCCCTCGGGAGAGTTCAGCTTCGAAGAATATTTCGTGCAGCGTTGGTATCAGGACCCGGTGAACGCGGTGCGCTTCTCCGGAGCCTCATCGTCGAAACCCGCGCCCGGAGTGCTGGACGCGCTTGCCTGCGCGCAAGCGGTCTTGCTCGCGCCGAGCAATCCGGTGACCAGCATCGGCCCTATCCTTGCGATCCCCGGTATTCACGACGCGCTTGCCAACACCTCAGCGCCGGTGGTTGCGGTGAGTCCAATCATCGGTCACGCACCTGTGTCCGGGCCTGCCGCAAACCTGATGGCCGCCCAGCATTTGGAAGTTTCGATCGCGGGTATAGCTCAGGCATACAGCGGCTTCCTCGACGCTCTGATCGCGCACGATTCCGACGCCGCTGATGCACAAGGGCTCAGCAACAACCACCTGCAAGTCCGTTGCACGAATATCCTGCTGCGCAGCAGCGAAGACAAAGCCCGCGTAGCGCGGTTCGCTCTGGACCTCGCTTTACCTAAACACTCGGCGTTCACCGTAGAGGTCGAATGATTCTGGTCCCGGTCAAGAATCTTGCGAACGCCAAGCAGCGCCTGGCCCCTGTGCTAGAGCAACCCTCGCGGACCGAACTCGCCCAAGCCATGCTTGCGGACGTTTTACAGGCGCTTGCCGAATCCGCTGCCGACGAAGTTTCTCTGGTCACCAGTGATCCTTTTGCCATCCGGCTTGCGGACCACCACCGCTTCGCCGTCATCCATGACGACTCCAACCTCAGCGAGACCAGCGCCATTGAAATGGCCACTCGCGCCTGCGAATCTCGCGGAATTCAAAGCACCCTGGTGATTCCCGCAGACATTCCGCTGATTCAAGCCGCCGACATCCGCGCTATTTATCAGAGCGCGCCGGCGAACGGCACAGTGCTGGTGCCTTCTACCGATCAGCGAGGGACCAATGCCGTCCTCCGCCGCCCGGCCGCCCTGTTTCCGCTGCGTTTCGGCAACGACAGCTTCATGCCCCATCTGGTGGCGGCGATCGCAACTCATGCCACTTGCGTGGTGCTGTCGCTGCCGCGAATGGTTCTCGACATTGATACTCCTGAGGACTTGCAGCAACTGGCGAATGCAGGAGGCGAAAAACGATCACAGTGTCTGGCACGCAAACTTGGATTTTCTGAAGCACTGGCAGTCAACCCATGACTAGGGACGATATCCGCATCATCCCTGTCCGTTGGTCAGATGAAGTCAGTCCGGGTGACGATTTGGCGGAGAAACTTCAAGTGGCGCTGCGGCATCGGAAGCTATCGTTACAGACTGGCGATATTCTCGTGATCAAGCACAAGATTGTTTCCAAAGCCGAAGGACAGATTGTGCAACTCAGCGAAGTGAGACCATCGCGTCCCGCAAAAGACTGGGCGCAAAAGTGTGGCACCGATGCCCGCCTGGTCGAACTCGCCCTTCGCGAAAGCCGGAGAATCGTCCGCAAGAAAATGCTAGGCGTAAGAAGAGGCGTGCTGATTACCGAGACGCGCCACGGCCTGGTTTGCGCTAACAGCGGCGTGGATGCTTCAAACGTTGGCGGCAATCGTGCCGTTCTTCTGCCCAAAGATTCTGACCGCTCTGCCACGCGCTTGCGCTCACGAATCAAGCGGATCCAAGGTGTCGCAGTGGCCGTAATTATTTCGGACTCCTTCGGTCGTCCCTGGCGCGAAGGCCTCACCGAAGTCGCGATCGGCGTCGCCGGAATGAACCCCTTGCTGGATTACCGTGGCAAACGCGATCCTCAGGGATACCAGCTTCGTGCCAGTTACGAAGCTATCGCCGACGAACTGGCTTGCGCTGCGGGCCTGGTCTGCGGCAAGCTTAATCGCACGCCGGTCTGTATCATACGAGGACTTAAGTACCAGCGTGGCAATGGAAGTGCTTGCGATCTGATACGCGCGAGAGAAAGCGATCTGTTCCGATGAACTCGCCAATACGTGCCTGCACACAATCCGAACTTGAAACCTTCCCGCAACTCGATTGGTCCGATATCACTTCGCGCATGCAGACGGAAGCCCGCGTCGCCATCGAACGCGTGTTGGAAACGCAAAACGGCGCGGTTCTCAGTCGCGCTGAATGCCTGCTTCTCGCGAATGCCGAAGGCGATGACCTGCTCGGACTTCTCGTTGCCGCCGATCTCCTGCGATGTGAACTCGCGGGCAACCTCGTCACCTACGTGGTCAATCGCAACATCAATTTCACCAACGTCTGTTTCGTCGGATGCAAATTCTGCGCCTTTAGCCGCGGTCCGCGCGAATCCGACACCTACTTCTTCGATCCGCAGCAGGTCGCTGAAAAGGCTATCCAGGCCTGGGATCTTGGCGCCACGGAAGTTTGCATCCAAGGCGGCTTGCCCCGTGGTCTGCCTCCTCTTTATTACCGTGATATTTTGCGCGCGGTGAAGTCTGCTGTTCCCGGCATGCACATTCATGCCTTCTCGCCAATGGAAATCGTTTACGGCATCGAACTCACCGGCATGACGCTCCGCGACTACCTGACCATGCTGCGCGACAACGGCCTCGGGACTCTGCCCGGCACCGCCGCCGAAATTCTCGACGATGAAGTCCGCCACATCCTCTCCCGCAACAAGCTCTCAACCGCGCAGTGGCAGGAGGTCATCCGCACCGCTCACTCCTGCGGCATTCGCAGCACTTCAACTCTGATGTACGGTCACGTTGAAACACCCGAGCACTGGGTGAATCAGTTGCTGCTGTTGCGCGATATCCAAAGCCAGACTGGCGGCTTCACCGAATTTGTGCCGCTAGGATTCGTCCACCAGAACACCCTCCTCTTTCATCAAGGCCTGTCGCGTCCGGGCCCAACTCTCGCCGAACACCTCAAGATTCACGCGCTGGCCCGCCTGATGCTCGCCGGATCCATCAACAACATCCAGGTTTCCTGGGTGAAGCTAAATCGGAAGCTATCGCAGCTTTGCTTGCACGCCGGAGCCAACGATTACGGTGGTACCCTGATGGAAGAGAACATATCCCGCGAAGCCGGCGCCACCGCGGGCCAATACACGCGACCAGAGGAATTTCAGGCGCTAATTCACGAAATCGGACGCATTCCCGCCGAACGCAACACTACCTACTCGCGTATTCAAATCAAGACTCCATTCGACAGCTTTCCCGCCGAATCGATACTCGAGCCGGAGTTTGCGTGATCATCGCCATCATTGGCGGCACCGGCCCCGAAGGTTCGGGACTGGCACTGCGTTGGGCGCAGGCCGGAGAGACGATCATCATCGGCTCGCGCGATCCGCAACGTGCCTCCGATACCGCGGCGAGATTGCGCAAGAAAGCTTATGGAGTCACGGGCGCGCCCGCCCGCGCGCTGCCAGTTTCCGGTGCCGAAAACACGTCCGCGTGCGAAGCCGCGGAAATAGTCGTTCTCACCGTCCCTTTCGAGGTCCAGGCAGAAATGCTAAAGCATATCAAGCCCGTGTTGCGTCCCGGACAAATCCTGGTTGACACGACCGTGCCTCTGGCCGCCAGCGTCGGCGGACGCCCCACACGCGCTCTCGGAGTCTGGCAAGGCTCAGCCGCGCAGCAAGCCGCGGAACTGGCGCCTGAGGGCATCCCCGTCGTAGCTGCATTTCACAATGTCTCAGCCGAACTCTTGCACCACGAGGGCCCGGTAGATTGCGATGTGATCGTCTGCAGCGATGACAAGCAAGCCGCGCAGCGCATCCGCAGTCTAGCTCGTAAAATTCCCGGCGTGCGCTCGGTTGATGGCGGCAAACTGGAGAACGCCCGCATCGTAGAACAGATTACAGCCCTGTTGATCGGCTTCAACATCCGGACGAAAGGCCGTTCCGGTTTACGCGTCACTGGACTGCCGCCCGAAGCATACGATGTGTGATTCGGAATTTCTGACCACTGGCCACCGCCCACTGGTCACTTCGTTATGGCTGAACCGGTCATTGAATTCCGTGACGTCTCCTACCATCTCCCCGATGGACGCGCCATCCTCCGCAACCTGAATCTTGAAGTCCATCGCGGCGAAATCCTCGTCCTTCTCGGCCGCAGCGGATCGGGGAAAACCACGGCGCTCAAGCTGGTCAACCGGCTTCTGGAA
>WNFJ01006738.1_pt1 | contig 15832 bp, 12 predicted proteins | sample 5400461 | NCBI WGS metagenome assembly WNFJ01 (sample SAMN13153349, study PRJNA577476) | soil metagenome | isolation source: 115 cm saprolite on Douglas fir-dominated hillslope | place: USA:California | collected 2013-09-17 | reverse complement strand
AGATATCTCATCGCCGTTTTGTAGCAGTTGCACGAGAAGCAGGTGTGATAGCGATGGCTGTCATGGTTCTCCTGCCTTTTGCTGGACGTGGCAACCCCGATAAGAGCCTCCAAGTCAGTGTGACGCCACAACAACGCGGGCTTTACACTTTTCTCGAACAGTTACCGAAGGATGTGCTTATTGCAGGTTGGCCGGACGATCTGGACAATGTTCCGTATATAAGTCGGCGGCAAGTGTTCCTCACCTCTGAGTTACATGTGCCGTTTTACAAACGCCATACCGACGAATTGCGCCGCCGGATGCGCGCTATTATCGCCGCATACTTCGCAACTGATCGCATTCCACTTGAACGTCTGCGCGATCAATTCGGCGTCACACATCTGATCTTTGAGCAAAACGCGCTGGAGAAACCGCCGGAATACTTCGCGCCGTTCTCTGGCTGGATCCAAAAAGCCTTCAATGATGGCCGACGCAAGGGATTCGAGATTCCGCGGCAATTAGAAACGGCGACGGTATTCTCGGACGGCACATTAATTGTGCTCGACCTACATCGCCTGAGTGAATCGCGATAGATTGCCGAATCATTCAGAAACCGCTCACGTCTCTCGAAATGTTCATGACATTGAACAATACGATTCGATTGCACTTTTGAGGGGCCGAATCAACGTGTATCTATGCACCGCATCCGCGGCGTGCTCTCGGACGAATACCTTGGTTCTGATAGGCACTCTCGTGTTCGGAGCTCGCTCGCGATTTCACAATATCATTCAGCCTTCACGAATACGTTCAGTTGACGGCAAGCCTAAATCGGGAGTAGTAAAGCCGATGCTGTTCTTTGAGAAGGTATGACCTTCGCGAAACCTCGGGGTGAATCAAGACCAGGAAAAAGAAATGTGATAGCGCGTTTAAATCGGCAATCCAAAATGCAAAAATAAAGTGGGCCTGACTGGGCTCGGATCAGTAAGCCTGCGCTTATCAAGCGCATACTCTAAGCAACTGAACTACGCGCCCGTTGCCGCCAAAGGCCGGCGGGAAGCGAAATAGTGATCGGTGATTGGTGAATCGTCAAGGGACAGGAATGATTAGCCAATTCACGAATTTCTATTTACTGATCACCATTCACTATTACTCGGCCGCCTCCCGCGGCACGGCTTGCCGAGTTGTAGCTCGCTGCGGAATACTTGAGAGCTTCATGCACCTTTTCAGCGTTGAAGTGCGATCATGCTTAGGCCGTGCTTGCCGTGCTTGGGCCGTAACGTTACCAGCGGCTGCGGGACGACGCGATGGCCCGGGACGAGCTCAAGCTTCCATTGTTGCGCAAGGGTTGCGACGGTCAGTATCATCTCCATCCACGCGAAACCTTCGCCGATGCACCCTCGCGGGCCACCGCCGAACGGAAAGTAAGCATATTTCGGTAATGTAGCTTTGAATTCCGGCGTCCAGCGTTCCGGGTGAAAGCGGAGCGGTTCGCTGAAATAGCGCGCATCACGATGAATTACATATTGGCTCACCACCACGACGGAACCGGCGTGCACGAGATAATCGCTCGCTTGGTAATCATTCAGAGCGCGCCGGGTCATCATCCATTGTGGGGGATAAAGCCGAAGCGTTTCGGTGATGACTTTTTCCGTGTATGAGAGAGCCTTCAGATCCGCCAGCTCTGGCAATCTGCTGCCTAGCACAGCGTCCAGTTCTTCATGCAACCGAGCCTCGACTTCCGGATGTTCAGAGAGCAAATACCATGTCCAAGCGAGCGTGTTTGGCGCGGTCGACTGACCGGCAAGGAGCATCGTCATGGCTTCATCGCGCACCTGTTTGTCAGTCATTTGCGCAGTGCTGTCTTCTTCGTCCTGTGCCTCCAGTAACATTTGCAGCAAGTCATCGTGTTTCTGCGGGCTTCCGCGGCGTTCATTGATGAATCTGTAAATGATTTCCTCGAGTTTCGCGCGGCCAGCCTGCACTCTACGGATCCGCGGCAGAGGCAGTCTTACTAGGAGCTTTCCCACGGGGACCATCTTCATGGAAAGAGTGTCCATTGTTGCGGTAAGCGCTACGCCGATCTCGGTGGTGTCAGATTCCAAATCGGCTCCAAACAACGTCTCCGCGACAACGGCGAGTGTGAGCCGCATCATTTCACGGGATACGTCCAGGGTCGCGCCATTGTGCCACCGATTGCGCGTGCGGTCCGCGTGTTTGATCATTGCTCCTGCGAATCCTGCAATCCGCCGGGAGTGGAAAGCCGGTTGTATCATTCGCCGTTGACGCCGGTGAAACTCGCCCTCACTTGTCAGCAGACCTTCGCCCAGCAATCCACCCGCTCGGAAAAACGCTCGGCCCTTGGTAAACTTGCTGTGACTCGTTAGCAGAATGTCGCGAATAATTTCGGGATGGTTCACCAAAACGATATCCTCGCGACCGAGGCGAAAACGGGAGACATCGCCAAACTCGCGAGCCATGTTTTCGAAAAAGGCGAGCGGATCTTTGCAGAACCGAAAAAAAGTGCTGCCGGGAAAGGCCCGTTTAGGGCCTGGCGGAAATGCCTCATAAGAACGTCGGCTGGTGTCCTTTTGCAATGGCAAGGCGATCATGTGTAATGGAAAATCAAGTAAGTTGCTTTTGCGAGAGGGAGCGCGAATCGCGCCCGAACTGTTTCATGACTTACGTGTGGACGCCAGCTTAAATCCATGTTTTCCCGCACCGGCAGGAGATGAGAGTTAACATCCAGCCTTCCAACATATTGTCGTGCTTGGTTAGCCAAACCGGGAGCACTGTGAATCAGGTTTGAAACGGCGAACCGGTTCACACTAAGATTTTATTCACAGAAATGTGCGGTTAACGCAGGATGAACTCTTCCGACAGGAGCGCCTGTTCAACTGACCCTGCACTGCAAGATTTTCATTTCTTCCGCGTCGAGACTTTGTAAACTCATCTAGATGATAGTCCAGGCCACATGAATGTCTCTGTCGTCGTACCTGTGTTTAATGGAGACAAATCGCTTCGTGAGTTGGTTTCGCGGCTGTCGCCAGTCCTCCACGCGTTGTGCGAAAATTACGAAGTCATTCTCGTCAATGACGGAAGCGAGGACGGCAGCTGGGAAACGATCACTCAGCTGGCTGCTGAGCACACTTGGGTTCACGGCATCGACTTGATGCGCAACTACGGCCAGCACAATGCAGTGTTGTGCGGCATCCGGGCAGCGGAACATGAGGTTGTTGTGACGCTCGATGATGACCTGCAGCATCCGCCCGAGGAGATACCCAAGCTCGTGCAAAAACTTGCCGAAGGTTATGATGTCGTTTACGGAATACCGGAGAGAAAGCAGCATGGTATTTGGCGGAACTTCGCTTCGCTTGTGACCCGATGGACGATGCGTTCGACTCTTGGTCCCAAAGTTCCGAATGACTTCAGTGCTTTTCGCGCACTGCGCACGGAGACAAGAGAAGCCTTTAGACAATATAATAGTCCCTTTGTCTCCGTGGAACTCCTCTTGACCTGGGCTAGCACGCGCTTTGCATCGATCAAAGTACGCCACGAAGCGCGGCAGTTCGGGGCGTCCACCTATACGTTGCGGAAGCTTCTGGTTTACGTTCCGTTTTTGATAACTGGCTATAGTGCTTTGCCGTTACGTCTCGCGAGCTTGGCGGGATTTACCTTCACCATCTTCGGTCTCTTCGTGTTGGTTTATGTTTTAGGCCGCTACTTTATCCTAGGCGGCAGTCTGCCCGGTTTTCCATTTCTTGCCTCGACCATTGCGATTTTCTCCGGCGTCCAATTGTTTGCTTTGGGTGTGATTGGCGAATATTTGGCCCAGATGCATTTCCGGACAATGGATCGTCCGATCTACACGATCCACACCACTACGACGCGATCGTGAGCGAGCTAACCATTACGAGAATCGATCCCGCAGAAGTTAGCGTCCTGAAGGAGGCTCTGCCACGGTTTAGGTTCACGCCGCTCAGCCATTTGCCCTATCTCAGACGGACCCAAATCGAAGCTTGTTGGATGGACGAAATAAACGAAACCGCTAAGGCCGAAAACTCCGCAACGTTTGTTGCAAGAATATCGGATCGGGTCGTTGGCTTCGCGCTCTATGCAGAGTCTCCTTGGGACAGTCGGGTAGTGGGGCGACCGATCGGTGCGCTCAAGTATCTCGCCGCCGATACGGAAAATTCAATGGGTGGCGAAGCCGTCGAGGCCCTAATGGAGCACAGTGTCAGGCACGCCGCTAGATGCGGAATAGAAATTCTGGCAGCTAGGGTCCACCCTCGGGACACCGCGACTATCCATGCCCTAGAGCGGCACGGCTTCTTACTGATGGACACGCTGGTGTATCACCTGTTTGATTTTTCTCGAATGTCTTTCGATCGGATCCAGATCCGCCGCCCCATTGGGTTTAGCAGCCGCCCGGCCCAACCGGACGACTTGCCGGCAATGCTCGAGATTGCGGATAGGGCGTTTAAGAATCACTTTGGCAGATACAATGCAGATTCTCGAATGCCAGCTGGTACAGCCAGAAATGTTTATCGCGAATGGGTGCGCTCCTCGCTTGACGGCTGGGGCGACTGGGTAATTTTAGGTGAAGTTCGCAACAGAATTGTGGGTTATGCGGTATGGAAAAAGGCGACGCCACTCGAGGTGAAGCATGGGCTTGACGTCATCTACTATAATCTGGTGGCGATTCATCCGCATTTTGCAGGCCGAGGGGTATTTGCTGCGCTGTCTTATGACAGCATGCAAGTGCTCCGAGAGCATGCCAACCATCTCGTTGCACCCACGCACGTCTCCCACAGCGCCGTTCATCGCATGGGCTTCGAATTCGGCTGGCAAATATGCGGTGCGCGACATGCCTTTCACAAATGGCTGACGCCATGACACAGGTTTATTACGATATCCCGTTCAACCGTCCCACTCTCACCGGTAACGAGTGGAAATACTTGGCTGAAGCAGTCCGGATGGGTCACATCGCCGGTGACGGTTTTTACACGGCCCGATGTCAGGACTTTCTGGAGAGAGCACTTGGCGTGCGCAAGGCCCTGCTTACAACCTCTTGCACACACGCGCTGGAGCTTGCAGCGCTCCTTCTCGATTTGGAACAAGGCGATGAAATTATAGTGCCAGCCTTTACGTTTGTCTCCACGGCCAACGCGTTCGTACTCCGAGGCGCGAAGCCGGTTTATATCGATATTCGTCCCGATACGCTCAATCTGGATGAAAGTCAGTTGGAGCAACATATCACTCCTCGCATCAGGGCCATTGTGCCGGTTCATTACGCCGGTGTAGGATGCGAGATGGACGTGATCCTCGAAATTGCGAAGCGCCATGGCATCGCTGTGATCGAAGACAATGCTCACGGCCTATTTGGAAAATATCGTGGTCAGTACCTCGGTACGTTTGGGTGTCTCGCAGCTCAGAGTTTTCACGAAACCAAGAACTTTAGTTGTGGAGAAGGCGGCGCCCTCATTATCAACGAGCCCGAATTTATCGAGCGCGCCGAAATTATGAGAGAGAAGGGCACTAACCGAGGCCGTTTTTTCCGCGGCGAGGTGGACAAATATTCCTGGGTAGACCTAGGGTCGAGTTATCTTCCTTCCGACTTATTGGCTGCATTTCTATTTGCGCAGTTCGAAACCTACGTACAAATCCAAGCGTCGCGGCAGCGGATTTGGGAGCGGTACTACGGCGAGCTCAAAGATTGGGCTGAGAGAAGCGGTGTGCGCCTGCCTGTTGTGCCCGAACATTGCGATCAGGCATATCACCTGTTCTACCTGCTATTGCCTTCGCTTCAAGACCGCCAGCGCTTCATCACACATCTGAAAAAGCGCAGGATCCTGAGCGTCTTTCACTACGTGCCGCTGCACACATCGAAAATGGGTCGGCGCTACGGTGGCGCGCCTGGTGACTGTCCGGTCGCTGAGATGGTGAGTGAACGACTGGTCCGCCTTCCATTTTATAATCAATTGAGCGAAACAGAGCAATCCCGCGTGATCGATACGATTCGGGAGATTGGAGTATAGCGACCCATGGGAAGCGGGCACGGAACGGACATCGATGGAATTGAATACTTTGCCCTGGAACTGGCCCGGTCATGTACAGACTATCCGAAGGAAGTTTTCGCAAAACTGGCCGAGATCGAAGACGGCCATGTCTGGTTTCGCTCGCGCAACGCCGCGATTGGTCATCCGGTTAAAAAATACCTGAATATTAATAGCGCTCACTGCCGGTTTTTGGAAATTGGCTGCGGTTCTGGTTAGGTACTTAAAATGCTCTCTGCTCTCCCCGGTTTGGAATGCACCGGAGCGGAGATACATCTTGACGGCGTGCGATCCCCGACTTTATTCAGAGAACAATTTCTAAGAAACTGCTCCTCGCGATGTTTCTTGATAGCGTAGTTCTTCATCGGTTGTGGTACTGTCATCGATTGGCCGTTCTTTCAGGATTGATGGCGTCAGTTCCGCATTTGTGCCCACTGTACAGGAATCATTGTTGGTCTGTCGATGTCACCGCTCCTAATTTCGTGGTATCAGGGTGTTAGGGTTTGTCTTCTTCTTTTCGCTTCAATTATGTGCACTGATGCGCTGGCGCAGTTCGCTAAATGGCTCAACAAATATACTTCGTTTCACGACGGGGTTCCTCCCTTCCGCTTGCGGCTCTTGATGCTTTAGGTCTTTAATGCGAGGAGGTCTCTGATGCCGCAATTTAAGACTCGTGAATTCCCATATACTTCAAGAGGACAACAGGATAGGTTCGCCAATTGAACATCGAGGGCACTCAGGCTAGCGAGTTGTTGGCGAAACCAGCGACAACACAACCTGGAGAACGATCCATGACCGAAAAAACTGTGTCGATCGAACCTCCGGAGAGCATCCTGCGTCCGCGTGGCATTTTCGCGCGGCTGCTCACTCTGGTGGCCTTCATGCTGGCCGTAGTGATGGCGGTGCTGGCTTACAGCATGGCGACGCCGGTGCGGTGGGATAGCAGCATTGGCGTTGTTGGCGCGCTCGCCTTATCTTTTCCGCTGCACTTGCTCGTGGTCTCCGTGGTGGCTGCGGTGCTAGCGTGGCTGGCGAAGCGCTTCCGCGCATGGCTGGCGATGCTGTTGTTCTGCTTCGTCGTGGTGCTGACGGCGGTGATGGCTATCAAGCCGACGCTAGCCATCCGCGCGAAAGCGAAGGAACTGAATGTGCCGGTGTCGCTCGGCAATTACTTCGCTCATGCGACGCACATGAACTTCGCTCATGCGACGCACATGAATTCCGGCACGCCGCAGGCCGGCCGCACGATGAGCTACGGCACAGCGAAGGACGGCACGAAGCTGGAACTCGACGTGTGGCGCACGAGCCTGCCGAACACCGGGCCGCTGCGTCCGGCACTCGTGTTCGTGCACGGCGGCGCGTGGATTTACGGCACTCGGAGCATGTTCCCGGAATGGGACAAGTGGTTCAACGAACTCGGCTACGAAGTCTTCGACGTGGAGTATCGGATGCCGCCGCCGGTGCGCTGGCAGGATGAAATCGGCGACGTGAAAGCCGCGCTCGGTTGGGTAGTTGCGCACGCCGCAGAGTACCATGTGGACCCCGCGCGCATCACTCTCATGGGCAACTCCGCCGGCGGGAATCTCGCGATGCTCGCCGCCTACAGCGCAGGCCACGCGGAGCTGCCGCCGTCCACCGACGTGCCGCCCGTCACCGTGCACAACGTCATCAGCCTCTACGGCCCGTGCGACGCCGCGCTGCAATACCGCCTCGGCAACAGCACGGACTTAGTACAGGCCGCGATGAAACAATACATCGGCGGCTCGCCGGAGGAATTTCCCGACCGCTACCGGCTGCTCTCGCCGCTCCACCACATCGGGCCGAAAACGCCGCCCACCATCATGCTCCTCGGCACCTGCGACCGCATCGTGCGTCCCGACCAGTCCATCGCACTCGACGAAGCCCTCACCAAAGCCGGCGTCAGCCACGAAAACTATCTCCTGCCCGCCAGCGACCACGCCTTCGACGTGAATTGGGGCGGCTTCACCACGCAAATTGCCCGCGCGAAGATCGAAGACTTTCTCCAGTTTCACTAACTCCGACGACTCATCTCACATGAAACTCGCAACCCTCCACTCGTTCGTGTTGCCGGTTGTCCCGATGCTGTTTCCTTCTCTGTGTGCGCATTTGCAGAAACCCACTGCAGCGGGGTTTCTTGATGCCGCCGAACAAGGTATTTGGCATTAGCAGACCCAAAATACGCAATGCTTTCCGGACATAAGAATTCCGCGGTTCATGCTCGGCGTGATCTACACCGCGAGATTTTCCTTGCTTCAAGATAAATGTAGGCGTTCGTAACGGTAGCGGCTAAGCTGACTGAGATTTCAGAGTCCTAAAAGCTTTGGTGTTGCGGAGAATGACGCCTGCGCAATCGCCATTTAAGTTCCGTAAGTCATTAAGCGAAGAGAAAAGACCGTCATCGCTTTAATGTCGTGCTGATAGTCTTTCTCTCTCCTCGCGTGCGTGGCGAGATATTGGCGTTGCAATCTGCCCCGGCAGCTCAGCCGAATAGAGCAACGGATTTCTAATCTAGCGTTTTTGATCCTAGCGTTTTGATCTCGACGCACAGTCCGTCCCTGGACAGCGTGCGAACAGACACAACATGATTGCTTCCGCGAGGTAGCCCCATGCCGGAAGAAAAGTCGAGCGCCGCGACAGAGGCGGCGAAAAAGGAAGCCCACGAAAAGGCGGACGAGGCGTAGGAAGACATGGATTGATGGTCGTTGGGCCGCCTTTCACTGGAACCGAAGATCCGCAGGTCCCAGTGTAAACCCTGGCTTGGTCGAGGTGTGTTACGTATTCGCCCCAGCAGCCGCTCTCTTGGCAGCCCATCGGGCTTTCATCGCCGCCGCGAGTTGCGCACGGCGTTCCGGTGTGAGGTTGAGTTTTCCGCAGCACTTGGACTCTTAACTGCAGCCGGTTGGGTTCGAGCTATCTTTTCGGTTGGTCCGGGAGACTTAACCAGCTTGCGAGCTTCAGTAGTACGAGCGACCGATTTCCTTTTTTCCTGGGCCATGCCTGCTGTAGCTGCCGCTCTAAGTTTCCGCTTCAGCTTGGCGAGCTTCTTCGCATCCTTTTGCAGGCGAGCTTCCAGACGCCTGATTTTTTTACTAAGATTCTTACGCTTCATATGAGGATCAGTGTAGTCCACCGACCGCGGACGCGGACCGGTTTGGGATTCGAGTTCATGGCGAAATCCCTCCGATGTCACGTCATTTTTGTATTTCGCTCATACTGCGTCATGTTCCTTAACCGCCAGACCAAGTAATCTTCCTGCATCTTTATCGCGGATGGATGGATGCGACCTACTCGCGATTGTCGCAGACAATGCACACCGACCTTTCGGCAATTATCGCCGCAGCTTCCAGCCGCGGTGTTGGCAGGCCGGCACTTCATGGTGTAGGTGTCGGATCAACTCAGGTGCGCGGGGTTCCGGCGATTACTGGGGGGCAGCTGGACCTGCCTTGCGCTTCGCGAAGTAGTCTTTCAGCATCAAGAATCGCCTTTCGAAGTAAAAGTAGGACAAGTGTGCAACGCCAATCGTAATGACGACAAGGACGACAAAAAACGCGACTCCTGTTAGCGACCACTGGTTCGTGGGAGCAATAGATTTAAAGAGAAACAGAATTGGCATGTGAAAGATATAGAAGCCGTAGGAGATTCGGCCAAGGTACCAAAGAAAGCGATTTTCGCAAAACCGTTGGAGCCCGTTCTGCTGCGACGCGCTGACAATCAGGGCTGCGGCCCAAATATCTATTACGCTATAACCCCAGAGGAATTGCCTATTTTGCAAGAGGAATATTGGGTAACCGAAGCTGAAGCCTCCAAGGAATCTGCCGGATGTGCCTAGCTCACCCACGTGCGGTACGACGTTATAAGGGTTTTGTCCGATCGACGCATTTACGAGGCCGAGCAGAAGCACACAACCGCTCGCGAGAAAAAACCAGCGCGGCCTTAACTCCCGTTCGGTTAATCGAAAAACGGCGATCGCTGCGCCCATGGAAAAAGCGTCAAGATGAAAAGGCGTCGCGAAGTAGAAGACCCTCGTCACGTCGGGATCCCCCACGCCATTAAGATGATAATAACCGAATAGTGCAAGCCTCAAGAGCGGGATTAGCACGATAATTGCGATGATAACTCGTCGCAGGCTGGCCCCGCTGAGTACAAAAACGAGAAGCGGCCAGACCAGATAAAATTGTTCCTCGACCGACATCGACCACAAGTGCCCAAACGCAAACACGGAATGATGAAGATCGGAAAGGATATCAAAATTATACCAGTAGGTGGCTAATGAAGGGAGCACATCTAAGAAACCGAAGGGTTGCTTCACGCAAACGTACACAGCCAGGCAAATGAACAGGTATCCAAAGTACGCCGGAAAAGTCCGCAGCAGGCGGCGCCAGTAAAAACGGCGTAAATATTCGCCCAATCGACGATTCATTTCCGTTAACAGAATTGCAGTGATCAAGAAACCCGAGAGAACGAAAAAGAATTCAAGGGCAATCCAACCGGTTGGGGAGTAACCATAGTGCGTCGCAAACACGAGAATTGCAGCCAAGCCCCTGAGTCCGTCGAGCGACGGGATATAACGTGACGACTTCGTTGACATGAGCGGCGCCGAGTATACCCTCATCCTAAGCGGACACGACCATCACCTGAACTGATTCGCTTACCCGACACGCTGGCTTATCCCGCGATTGCTCATGACCCGAGGTACGTCGGCCTTCTTGCAATGAAATGTACCCAAGATAACGAGAGAACTCTCGGTGTCCATGACGCGCATAGATTTTCATGATGTGCCACAGAATCGGCTGGCCTCCGATAGGGATCGTCGGTTTGGGTCGAAATTTTGTTTCCTTGTGCAACCGCGTGCCCTTGTCTCCACATAAAATAACTACCTTCATCCGAATCTTATCGTTCTTATCCGTTGAAAGGAACGATTGCTAATCCCGGTCACGGCCGGAAGTTTTCAACGTCACATCCAGTAGCCTCCGCTCTTGCTCTTCAGTTAAAGTTCCGTTGGGCATCCGTCGAGTCATCTGTCCTGATCTTTATCAGTTCCAGCGAAAATTCGCAAGCAGATCACGAAATCCACAATCGCGCGAATTCATCAGATCCCCTCAAGCTTTTGTGAAGCAGAATCTCACCTGACATTACGCACATTCTTATGTACTAGTGCCACGGCGCAGGCAAATGACAAGCACTCGGTTTATGAATGGCAAGCCCGCAGCAGGCGACAGAACGCGAAGTCAAAAACGGAAGTATCCACGACCGCTCCGTATTGATATGAGCCGCATGGTTTCGTGCGTGGATTGTACGTAACGGCCTCTTCACGCTCGGGCTCTTGACCCCCTTGGCAATTGTGTACGGACCAGCATTCAAGGCACACATCCAGCGCTCAATGAACCTCCTTATTTTCAATGATGACGCCAGGCAGCTGATCTTCCCTTTGTTCCGGTATTCTGATAAAGGGCTGTTCCCTCACGACTATTTCACCACGTGTTATCTGGCTTCCTTTCCCATCGGTTATCGCGCTCTTTACAGAATCGGAGCCCTCCTCTGGGATCCAGCCGCGATCAGCAGCGTTTTACCATACATCCTCCTCGCCGTGACTGCCATCGCCGTGGCAGCAGCTGCGCGTCGTCTTGCGGGCTACTTCGGCGCGTTCCTCGCGGCAGCGTTCGTCCTGTCGGGTGCCGTGTTCCTCTTTACAATGCGAACGGTGCTCGAGTAAGAAAATCACAATGCCAATAGTCGGATCACTGATTCTCTTTCTGTTTGCTGTGGCGTTGCTTGCCTATATCCCGGGCAGGCTCACGCTCCGATTTGCACGCCTGTCTGTTGCGGGGCTGGATAGCATCACCCTGTCACTTAACCTAGGCTTGGTTGTAAGTGCGATCATCTTCTGGTTGCTGAGTTACTTCTCATTCCAACAATATTTCATTGTGTACGCGTTGGCTGGAGTAGGAATTTTCTTATATTGCTGGCGCAAAGGATGGGAACGCCCTCGGCTGTCCATCGAAGGACCCCATTTGTTGCTTGTGGGAATGATTCTGCTTGGCGTGCTTCTGCTGGCAATACTGCCTATGTATTATTCGAACATGACCCTGACGCCCGATGGTCGGATGCGGTTTTGGAAGGCCGCCGATCCTTTTCTGCACGCTGGGATTGCAAATGAATTAACCCATGCCGTGCCTCCGCAGAACCCAGGATTCTCCGGGCAACCGCTAAGCTATAACGTCGGAGCCGATCTGCCGGCTGCAATGGTCACGAATATTACGGGAATAAGTGTGGCTGATTTGACCGTGCGTTTTGTTCCTACTTTGTTTCTCATTATCGCGATGTTGTCTGTGTTTTGCTTCGCCAGAGAATGGCTCTTCTCCGGCTACGGTGCGGCATTGGTGACTTGGCTGATGTTTTTTGGTGAAGATTTCTCGTTTATTCCTGGCTTGCTCCAAGGATCGAAATTGGATTGGTCCGTCCAGTATTTTTCGGTGCCCTCTACATTTTCATTATTTTGGGTGAATCCAATCGTGCCCGCCCTGGGCCTCCTCTTTGCCGTACTTTTATGTCTGGCGAAAGCTCTTCGCGATCAACAGCTTAAATGGCAATTAGTGGCTGGTTTACTTTTTGCGGGCCTTGCCGAGTGCAAGGTTTTAACAGCTGGACATTTCGGGATCAGCTTGGCCCTCGCTGGCGTCGTCTATTTTGTCGTTTTTCGCAGTCCCGGGATGCTTCAGGCGACAATCGTTGCCGGTTTGTTTTCGTTACCGATAGTGGTGGAGGCGTTCCTTTTGAATCGACATAGCGCTCAACATTCTGTAACATTGTTCCAATCAGAATGGATCCGACAAATGGTCCAGGAACTGGGGTTAACCTCGCAGCTTGCTTCGTTGTCGCCGCCAGCATGGTTTGCGATCGCGGTGCCGATTTATTTAATAGGCAGTATGGGCCTGCGTGCCATTGGTATTCCAGCACTATTGACAGGTTTGCTATGGCCAAGGAATGACACGCCGTTACGTTTCCTTCTTGCGATTTTCGTTGTCGTCGGTGCGGTGCTTGGGTTGACTGTAACTCTCGTGCCGAAAGGACTCCCCGGAAGTTACAATAACGCGATTTGGTTCTACGGACAGAGTAAATGTGTGGCCTGGCTCTTTGCCGTAGAAACGGGCCAACATTTGCTTCGCACTCGAATGCCTTCGATTGTACAATGGGTATCTGTCGCTGCGTTCGCACTCGCGGTCAGCATGCCGTCGACCATCCAGCATTTCACTAAAATCACGTCCCGCTCAACATCTGTATTGTTGTCTTCAGCAACTGTGGAGGTAATAGAATTCCTTAGAACTAGGGCGCTTCCAGGTGAGGCAGTCTTATCTCCTCCAGAGCTGATTGGGCCGATCCTTGCGAAAACGAAATGCCACGTTCCTGTAGGCCCTTATTCCGAAAATTCAGTTCCCTTTGCGCAGTTCCAACACCGAACCGCCGATATCGCTAGCTTTTGGAGAGCCTGGAATGGGGGATCGGCTAACGTCCAGATCTTGCGAACTTACGGCGTGAACTACCTTATTATTAACAAACAGCAGGATTCCCGACGAAACGTGATCCCTGAATTGACAGTGATATTCGAAAATACCGAATGGCTCGTTTATCGCGTTACTCCCAATCAACAGCCACGTCGCGGCTCGTCGAAGCAGCCCTCGGCCAGCGGTTCGGATGAAAGCGTCCGGAATGTTAGCTCCTCGATGAACAGAATCACGATGGCGAGAACTCCACATGAATTTCCGAAAATCCGGTTATTTACATTTTGTTGACGACTATCTTGACCGTGATGGCTGAGTTGTTGATAAGATCTGGAGTTTCGAAAGTAAACCGCCTGTTCCAGCGAACCTGCACGATTAGCGCCATTAATTCTTGCGGCATTTCTCGATCCAGCCGTACTGCTGGGCCGCATCCTTTGGTTCCTATTCAACATCTCATGAATGCGTGCAGCGTCTGAGAGTTAACATCGATCACGTCGCAACCTTACTGCAGGCGCGGTCCGCCACCATGCCGGAATCAAAAAATGTCGAGCCGGACCGGTGGCGGCAGCGGGGATTTGCGAGGGGGCAGGTGCAAAGGGAATTGTGGCGGCTTGCGCAGCGATCGGCGGCATATCCAGGATCGCGACATTCAGCGTCTGCGTGACAATGTCATCACTAAACTGAATCTTGAAATGGGCAACACGCCCGAGATTGTCGACGTTGCGCTGCGCATCGTGCAGGACGAAGTCTGCGTGGTCCCGGAAAAACGGGAGGAAGTTACAACCGAAGCATCGCTTCATATGGTCTTCTGAAGACGAGTTTACTGGCCGCAAACGGCGCTATACATAAGCTGTATTCCGCGACCGATTTCGAGGACGTGCGATTCAAGCTAAACCTTTCCGGCATTGCGCCTAACGTGGGCGGTCCGTGGCGTTAGGTGCGGAGGCGTGCGCGAGATTACCCGGATCGGGCGGAAACAACTCTTTACAAATCGGCCCGTGGCGAGGGGTTGTTTCGTCTCTCGTCGTTTTCATGTTCGCCGCGCTTATTGCCGCGTACCCAATCGTGAGCAAGTTTGAACCGATGTGCGCGGTGGCATAACCTTCATAATTTTTGGCTTGCGCGCGCCTTGTATCCCTTTCTGTCGCGATCGCGAACTCACGCACCGGTTGGCATTGCAGAAGAAATTCGTCCAGTTCGCTCCGGACGAGTTTGACCGCGCTCGAACAGGCTCACATTAGGATAACCCTGCGCATTGAAAATTGAGGTGCACACAATCAAAAACCGATGCAAACATTCAAAGAGCAGAAATTTCATCACAGCGTCTATGTGATCCTGCTTGACGAACCTGTTGCTAAGCACCCATCGATTTTACGCGTCAATCCAAAGCGTGATCCATTGAAGCCGTGCGTGTATGTGGGAATGACCGGATTACCAGTTGATCACCGATTCGAAAATCACAAGAACTGCTGCAAATCAGCCTCGGTTGTTAGGAAATACGGTCTTCGATTGATGCCACAACTTTACGAACATCTGAATCCGATGCCGTACGAGACAGCAGCGCAAATGGAGATCGAATTGGCTGAAGATTTGAGAGCTGAAGGGTATACCGTCACTGGAGGAAATAGTCGCGGGTTCGATTCCCGCCCCCGCCTCTTTTCATAGGTAAATTCACAAGAAATTACTGAAAAAAGTGGCCGAGTGAGAACGGAAGTGAGAACAAATCCACGGATTTCAGCAGTGTCTTCCAGTGTTTGCCAATGACAGGCCGCACGCGTAAGAGCCAACGGAAATGACGGAAATCCGCTGCCGACGCGCTCTTATGGCGGGCCGGTTCGCGGGTAAAGCCGGTAGATTGCGGAGGGACCGACGGCCTNNNNTCAACCTTTGCGGTTACGGCCGGCCACCGTACGGTTCACCGGCCTGTATCGGCTGGCCTGCGTAGTCTAAACGGGCTGGGAGCGGAGGACGAAGAGCGGAATCGGCTGAATCTGACAACTTTTGGCGAGATGGTTCCACATCAATTTCTTCCTCATTTTTTCTTGTTCCATCCGTATCCAATCCGCCGCCGGATGAGAGCGCCTCTCGCACGGCTTCCAGTCGGTCCCGTATCGAGCTGAGCTTTTCCTGGGTGATAACGAACGAAGAAGCGTGCGCCGTGGCGGAAACGTCGATCTTGTTTACGCTGCCGCGATAATCCGCGGGAAACGTCAGTCGCAACCATTCGGCGTAAGCGCGCCAATCTTTTTCACCTGCGGCCTTGATTCTTTGCAGCGCCTT
>WNFJ01486749.1_pt5 | contig 15839 bp, 7 predicted proteins | sample 5400461 | NCBI WGS metagenome assembly WNFJ01 (sample SAMN13153349, study PRJNA577476) | soil metagenome | isolation source: 115 cm saprolite on Douglas fir-dominated hillslope | place: USA:California | collected 2013-09-17 | reverse complement strand
GGCACGCTTGACTGGACCCCGCCGCCCGGTCGCTGGACTGTGCTCCGCATGGGCTATTCGCTTACCGGAATTACCAATCATCCGGCTCCGCCAGAGGCTACCGGTCCTGAAGTCGATAAGCTGAACCGTACCTATGTGAAGGACTACATCGAACACTATCTCGATAACTACAGGAGCGCGGCCGGCGACCTGATGGGTAAGCGTGGTCTGCAGTACGTCATCACAGATAGTTGGGAGGCGGGCACGCAGAACTGGACCGATGACATGATCGCCGAGTTCACCAAGCGCCGCGGCTACGCTCCTGACAAGTGGATGCCGGTACTTACCGGCCGAGTCGTCGACAGCGCCGAGAGCAGCGACCGGTTTCTGTGGGACTTCCGCAAGACGATCGCCGATCTCTTGGCGGAGAACCACTATGGCCAGATTGCGGAGTCGCTCCACGCTCGCGGCATGGGTGTGTATGGAGAGTCGCACGAGTCTGGTCGTGCCACCATCGGGGACGGGATGGAGATGAAGCGGTACACCGACGTGCCCATGGCTGCGATGTGGACGCAGCGGCCAGGCGTCAACGCCGAGCTGTATCACTACAACGCCGATATCCGCGAGTCGGCCTCGGTGGCCCATATTTATGGGCAGAATCTCGTTGCGGCCGAGTCCATGACGGCTGCCGCGAGTCCATGGGCGTGGTCGCCGGAGACGCTAAAGCCGACAGCCGATAAAGAGCTCTCCATGGGTCTGAATCGCTTCGTCATCCACACCTCTGTCCATCAACCATTGATCGATAAGGCGCCAGGACTGGCTTTGGGGCCGTTCGGTCAGTGGTTCAACCGCAATGAAACGTGGGCGGAACAGGCACAGCCCTGGATCACCTATCTCGCACGCAATTCTTACCTTCTGCAGCAGGGGCGCTTCGTCGCCGATATCGCCTACTTCTACGGCGAAGACTCTAACCTCACTGCCATCTTTGCAGGTAAATCGCCTGGTGTGCCGGAGGGATACAACTTCGACTACATCAATGCCGATGCGTTGATTCACAAACTATCGTTCAGCAATGGGCAGCTAACGACTCCCAGTGGGATGATCTATAGAGTTCTCGCGCTGGATCCATACAGCCGGCATATGTCGCTGCCCGTGCTTCGCAAGATCCAGGCGCTTGTCCATGACGGAGCTACGGTGATCGGCGATAGGCCAACCGATACCCCCAGCCTCGGTGACAAGACAGGCGAGTTCCAGCGCATAGTCAGCGAGCTTTGGGGTACGGATTCCGGCGCTCACGCCTACGGCAAAGGAAAGGTGTACGGGGGGCAGAAGCTTGGCGATGCGCTGCAGTCGATACCCGTCGCGCGGGATTTCGACTACAGCAAACCCAAGGCCGACACGAATCTTTTATTCGTCCACCGGGCGGTCGCGGATGGTGATCTCTACTACGTCGACAACCGGGCCGACGGCGTGGCTGCAGTCGATGCGACCTTCCGGGTTACGGGTAAATCTCCGGAGCTATGGCACGCGGACACGGGCAAGATAGAGCCAGCTTCCTACCGCACACAGAGTGGCGGCACTATCGTCCCTCTCGTGCTGCAGCCCTATGAGACAGTTTTCGTCGCGTTTCGCAAAGCCGCGAGTGGGGCGTCGCGTACGGTTCCTGCCTTCGTCACAACGCCAGTGGGTACCGTCGATGGAGCATGGGAGGTCAGCTTTCAGCCTGGCAGAGGGGCACCGGCTCAGGCAAAGTTCGATAGCCTCCGGTCATGGAGCGACAGTGAGGATGCTGGCGTCAAATACTTCTCCGGCCATGGAACCTATTCCAAAACCATTGACGCACCCGCGGCCTGGTTTGCCTCTGGGGCAGAGCTTTGGCTCGACCTGGGAGACGTAAAAAACCTGGCTGAGGTAACAGTGAATGGAACCTCGCTTGGCATTCTTTGGAAGGCGCCCTTTCGTGTCAACGTTGCCAACGTCCTGAAACCGGGCACGAATAAGTTGGAGGTCAGGGTGACGAATCTCTGGGTGAACCGGCTCATTGGGGACCAACAACCGGGCGCTTCGCAGAGGTACACCTTCACGACTCACAACCCTTACAAGGCAAACTCGGCGCTCCTGCCTTCCGGTCTCCTTGGGCCGGTGCAGATGATTCGTTCAGAGCTGCAGCACTAGGCTTCCATCTTCAAAATAATGGGCCACCAGGTACATGGTGGCCCATTATTTTGCTCCCACAACCTACCCGTATCGGAACCCATTCTGGTTATCAGATGGCTTTTTCATGCTAATCTCGCAGCCTATCTGGTCTGACCACAAATTAGTTAACCGTTGGCCGAGCGAGAAAGATGCAGCGTCACTTCCCGTTGCTATAAGTAAGTGGCAGTACCACCTATTTTACGCAACGGGCACAAGCTTGGCACTCAATCAACAACGGATTATCTAGCTCGCTATTGCTTCATTGCAGAAATAAGATGCCCTTCGAAATTTTCCAATAGACAAACATTTTCAAAAACTTGACAGTGCATGTTTGCGTCTGTATTGTTCCGCCACATTACTAAAACAGTTGTAGTTGTGGCTGAACGATTTCGCTTTAGAGCTACTACTCGAACTACCAAATAAGTAAGCGTCTGGAGCCTCTCGTGTAATTCGAAAGAAGCAGGCGGACAAGCAACTCTGGCACTACTTACTACCTGGAGGGTGTGATGAAGTTCAAAGGTCTTCTGCTCGCTGTTGTCATGTTGATAGGTTGTGTCGCCAGCGGGTTCGGTCAAAGCGGGTCGACGGGAACAATCTTAGGCACTGTATCGGATAGCTCCGGAGCCGCAGTTGCGGGAGCAACTATCATAGTTACGAACAAAGCAACGGGCGTCACTCAGACGGTGCAGACCGGAGACTCCGGAGAGTACACAGCCCCATCGCTGCCGCCGGGCGTCTACAGCGTTGTGGTAGATGCAAAGGGCTTCGGTAAGCAGACGACCAACAACATCACGCTTGTGGTCGCGCAACAATCCCGTGTCAACTCCACGCTGCAACCAGGTACGCTCGACCAGACGGTCGAGGTCAGTGCTGGCGCCGTTGCGTTGGATACCGATAGCTCTGCAGTGACTCAGCTTGTCAGCGAGCGACAGGTTAATCAGCTCCCTCTCAACGGGCGCAACTTCCTGAGCCTGCTGTTTATCGGCGCGGGCGCCGTTCAGACCGTCGGCGAGCAGGGTCAGATGCGACAAGGAGAAGGAAATGCCATCAGCATCAATGGATCGCGGCCTGAGTCGAACAACTACACCCTGGATGGCATGGTCAACATTGACACGGCTTTGAATACCCCAGCTGTCATCCTGTCGCAGGATGCTATTCAGGAGTTCAAGGTACAAAATGCGACCTACGGCGCCGAGTACGGCTTCAGTGCTAATCAAGTCAACATCGTCAGTAAGAGCGGTGGCAATCAGCTGCACGGGAGCCTGTTCGACTTCGCCCGGAATGATGCGTTCGACGCCAATACGCACTTCATACCGGTCAAGCCAGTGAAGCGCCAGCACCAGTTTGGATTCGTTGCCAGCGGTCCGGTGTATATTCCTAAGCTCTATGATGGTCGCAACAAGACCTTCTGGCTTGCTAACTACGAAGGCTGGCGCATCAAGAATGGGACAAGCTCGTATTCGAACGTAGCGCCGATTGCACAGGTCAACGGAAACTTCTCGGGCTCTGGACTGCCTGCCATTAGTTCGGCTTCCTGCACTACGGCGATCAATGCCGGTAATGCCTGCATGCCAATTGATCCGCTCACTGGGCAGCCTTTCCCAAACAATACGATCCCCTCCTCACGGTTCTCGCGGCTTGCCGCGGCAACTTTGGGCGCCAATCTTTTTGTCGCTCCGAATTGCACAACATCTGGCTGCCTTGGCAACTATCGCCTCAGCACGTTACTTCCCAACACTACCGACCAGCAGACTTACAAGCTGGATCAAACGCTTGGGCGCTTCGGTTCAGTCTTCGGTCGCTATACCAAGGCGGACTATGTTCTCAACACTGTCGGTCGCATCTCGCTTCCCTCCGGACTCAACATCTTTACCGAGAACTCAACCAGTTGGGAGATCGCGCACACGATCTCGCTTGGAAGCAGGAACGTTAATAACTTCCGATATGGCCGTCTGGGCGCTGTCTCGATTCAGGGCAGTACGCCTGCACCTGCCTCTTTTGTGAGTGCGCTCGGATTTACTGGCACCTTCACCAGTCTTCCGGACTACGCTCGAGGTTATCCGAGTGTTGCCTTCCAAAATCTTAGTGGCACCGTCGGTAGCCCCGGCAATAACCCAACGACCAGTGACATCCCGGTGTGGGAGGTTACCGATTCATTCACAACAATTCATGGTCGTCACACCATCGGCATCGGGTTTGACTACCGAAGCTGGGTGCAGAAGAGAAATCTTTCTACGAACTTCCTTGGCTCCTTCGCTTACAACAACGACCTTATTAAACAAAATGGCGGCAACGGAACGGTGACGGTAGCAGGAACGGTAGTGAAGAACGCAGATCCAAACGACCCAAATGCACCCACTCCTTGTCCAACTGTCACCTGCGCCACTGGAAATGCAGTCGCGGACTTCCTGCTCGGCTACTACCATGACACCTCCACCTTCCAGCCGGGACCGTTCTCTACCGCTGGCGTGGCAGGAAATCTCAACAAGTTCCACTTCAAGTACTTCGCACCCTATGTTCAAGACGACTGGAAGGTGAACAACCGGCTCACGCTGAATCTCGGCCTCCGGTGGGACTTTCGTGGGATTCCATACGAGGAGAACGACAAGATGTTCTGGTTCGATACCGCAAACACCAAAGGCGGTTTGTGCTTTGCCCGACAGGAGCTCCTGACGGATGGTATCGCTCCGGTCGGCAATGGCTTCTACCGCTACTGTGGGCGCCGAAATCCGAAGTCCTCATCTTTGATGCCCTTTGCCCCTAGAATCGGCTTCGCGCTTCGTCCGTTCGGAGACAATGCAACGGTGGTTCGCGGAGGTTATGGAGTGTACTTTGATTCTTCGGGGACACGCGAGATCGATAACTCGGGCGACCTGTATCCGTTCGTTACGCGTGCCGCGCTTGCTCCGATCTCTCAAAAAGTGCCTAAGCTGACAGATCAACTTTTCCCGGCGCTTAGCGCGCCTACTCAGGTCACGATTGCGGCTCAGGGGAGTCAGTTCTTCGCTGTCATTATCTCGGAAAACCCGATGAACCCATACGTTCAGCAGTGGTCATTATCCGTAGAGCGCGAGCTGGCGAAGAACACTACTCTTGAGGTCAACTACGTCGGGAATAAAGGGACGCATCTTCTCGAGAGAACGAACATCAACCAACCCAGGGCCGTAGCCAACCCTGCGCTTTGCCAGGCCGACGTGAAGGCTGGCGATTGTCCTATTCAGGGAAGGCGCCCATTGCAAAACATCACTGCAGCAAACGGGGCGTTGGACAGTCGATGGACTGGCTACTCCAATTACAACTCCGGCAATGTGAAGCTGGAGCGGCGAAGCGCCGACATGGCCCTTGTGGCGGTGTACACCTACTCGAAGAGCATGGACCGCAAGTCTGCCGCTGCCGGTATCGGAGCGACGAATGGCTTTGCCGGACATCTGGATGAGAACAATCCGGACCGCGACTATGCCCGATCCGACTTCGATGTGGGTCAGCGCTTCGTGGTCAGCTACGTCTATGAACTGCCATTCGGAAAAGGCAAGCACTTCGTGAACAACGCGAATCGGCTTACCGATGCCGCAATTGGCGGGTGGCAGATCACTGGAATTGGAACTTTTCAAAAAGGATTCCCTTTCTCGGTGCTGGCTAACGATACGGGAGGTTTGCTCAATGCTTTCAACCAGCGGGCGAACATTATCGGAGACCCACACTCCGGGGCCAAGACCCTCGACCATTGGTTCAATACAGCGGCGTTTTCGCAGCCTCTTGCGGGTGCATTCGGAAGTGGCGGTCGAAACATTCTGCGTGAGCCGGGTATCAGCAATTGGGACATGGGTTTGATCAAGAGTCTCTCCTTCACCGAAGGAATCAAGTTTCAGCTCCGTGTCGAAACCTTCAACACCTTCAATCACGCGCAGTACGGCGTTGACCCAAGCTCTCCCAGCTCTGCTGCGGGTGGGCCAGGGACCGGCGCTGTGGATCGCAACGTAAACGATCAGGGAACCAGTACGAATCAAAACTTCGGAAGGGTAGTCTCAGCTCGACCTGGACGAGTTATGCAGCTAGGGGGTAAGCTCACCTTCTGAGACTGTCAACTACTTTGAACCAGTGCCCGTCATGCCTCGTCGGCATGGCGGGCCTTTCTGTCGGGAGATATATGCTGTGGTGATGTACCGTGCTGTCCACCGTCAACAACTTATACTCGTTCTCTGCCTGACCAGTGGTGTAGCTTGCGGACAGAGTGGTTCGAACGACCTCGAGACCTATTCGCGCAATGGCCAGGCTGCATTAGCCGCCGGCAGGTACGCCGAGGCCGAGCAGAACTTCCAGAAGCTCGCGACACTTAGTCCGTCCACCGCTGAGGTTCACGCAACTCTCGGTGTCATCTATTTTCAAGAGGGTAAGTTCGAGCAAGCAGTCGCCGAGTTGCGCCGCGCTTTGAAGCTCAAGCCTGCTCTGCCTAAGGCTGATGGACTTCTGGCCATGTCGCTGTCGGAGCTGGGGCGTTACGAGGAGGCGCTACCTGGTCTAGAGAAGACCTTTCGGCAGTCAACTGATCCTCCTGTGAAACGAATGAGTGGATTGCAGTTGGAGCGAACTTACACGGCACTACAGAAGGATAGGAAGGCAGTGGAGGTCGCGCTTGAGCTAGATCGCCTCTTTGGAGATGACCCTGAGGTTCTGTACCACAATGAGCGGATCTACGGTAACTACGCGTACCTCACCGTGCAGAAGCTGATGCGACAAGCACCCGACTCAGTCTGGAAGCATCAGGCCACGGCAGAGGCGTTGGAGAGCCAGGGAAACTACGTTGGTGCACTCGCTGAGTACCGTGCTGTCCTCGCGCTGGACCCTGAACGTCCAGGTATCCACTACCGTTTCGCCCGAGCGCTTTTGGGTCGCTGGCGTGCGTCGCAATCGCCCGCAGACCTTGAGGAAGCAAAGAAAGAATTTGCTCTCGAACTGGACTCAGATCCGAATAATTCCAATGCAGCTTATGAGATTGGCGAGATATATCGTAAGTCGGGAGATTTAGCGGCAGCGGAAAGATTCTTTGCACTCGCGGTTGGATCACATCCGGATTTTCCGGAGGCGCAGGTGGGCCTGGGAAATGTGCTTACCTCGCAAAGCAAATGGCAGGAGGCTCTGCCGCACCTTGAAAGGGCGGCATCCCTGCGGCCCGACGACGAGGTTGCGTGGTATCGACTGGCCCAGGTGCAGCGGTCGCTGGGGAACATCCCAGAACAAAGGAAGGCGTTGGGCGTCTTCCAGCGGCTTCACTCCAGGTCGTTGAAACAACAGAACGTGACTCCCCATGAAGTGACGCAACAGATGCTTGATCCCGCGGCGGTCCCGTAGTCCTGACGTTCATCTATACTTTTCGCATTGCGAGGGGCTCTCATTCAGGACATCTCACTCACATCCGTACTTGAGACTGCTGGCTTTGAAATCGAGCCGGTAGCCACGCATGCGTCCGGCCCCTCTGGATTTCTCCCGGTTACGGCAGAGATGTTGCTTACCCAGCCATCAGGGAATTTATTTGGGCTGAGTCAGAATGTTGGGATGGGTTGGGACCCGGCGCGTGTCTTAGATCCCGAGGTTCTGATTCTGAGCACGCACGGCGGTCTGCGAGCCGAGGATGGGAGCCCAATCGCGTTGGGATTTCACACGGGCCACTGGGAGGTTGGCTCTTTAGTCGCTGAAGCAGCTCGCGAACTCAAGTCTCTGCGGGCTACTCCTTTCGCAGGTGCCTGTACCGATCCTTGCGATGGAAGAACGCAGGGCACCACCGGCATGTTGGATTCGCTTCCTTTTCGCAACGACGCTGCAATTGTGCTTCGACGGCTCATGCGATCGCTGCCTACGAGAGCTGGCGTCATTGGAGTCGCAACCTGTGACAAGGGACTGCCGGCGATGATGATGGCTCTCGCGTCTGCCGGCTCTCTTCCGACGGTGCTTATCCCGGGTGGAGTCACTCTATTGCCGGAGGATGGAGAGGACGCGGGCAAGGTTCAAACTATCGGCGCGAGGTTTGCCCAGAAGCAGATCACGCTGGAATACGGTGCGGAGATGGGGTGTCGAGCCTGTGCCTCTCCCGGCGGCGGTTGTCAGTTCATGGGTACGGCCGCGACCGCGCAGGTGATCGCCGAAGCGCTCGGGCTCGCGTTGCCCCATACTGCACTCGCTCCATCGGGGCAGCGGGTCTGGCTCGACGCAGCGCGACGCTCGGCCCGTGCCGTTTTGCGACTTCGGCAGCTCCACATGGGCACGTGTGATGTTATTACACAGGCCTCCGTACACAATGCGATGGTGGTACATGCGGCGTTCGGTGGGTCGACGAATCTCCTGCTGCATCTGCCCGCCATTGCCTATGCGGCGGGTCTGGAAAGACCACAGGCCTCGGACTGGGCGCATGTGAATCTGCAGGTGCCGCGGTTGGTGGATGCGTTGCCCAACGGTCCAGAGAACTATGCGACTGTGCAGGTGTTTTTAGCCGGTGGAGCGCCCGAGGTCATGTTGCATCTTCGCCGCGCGGGGCTATTGGACACAAGCGTGAAGACAGTTTCGGGAGAGACATTGAATACGTGTCTGGACTGGTGGGAGGAGAGTTCTCGCCGCTACACGTTGAGAAAGAATCTGCAGGAGCAGGACGGTATCCAACGTCATCATGGGGCCGGATCGTGCGCGATCTCGTGGGCTTACCTCGACCGTGTGCTTCCCGGTAGGAAACCTCGCCCCTGAAGGGTCGGTCATCAAAAGCACCTCCATTGATCCGGCACTGGTGGACAACGACGGCATCTACCGGCACCTTGGTCCAGCAAGGGTGTTCGTTACAGAGACTTCCGCCATTCACGCGATCAAGAGTGGCCTGATTGTAGAGGGAGACGTTATCGTCCTGGTCTGCTGCGGCCCTGCGGGAGCTGGAATGCAGGAGATATATCAGGTCACTGCTGCGCTCAAAGCATTGCCCTTCGGCAAACATGTTCCGGTTCTTACAGACGCGCGTTTCAGCGGCGTCTCCACCGGCGCATGCATCGGTCACATCTCTCCTGAAGCGTTGGCCGGCGGAGCTATAGGTAGTCTTCAGGAGGGGGACCAGATCGAGATCATCATCGACCGCACTCATCTGACCGGAACAGTGAACCTGGTAGGGGATGCGAGTAGGATATTCGGTGCCGAAGAAGGCATGCGCCAGTTAGCGCAGCGATCTCCGCGACCCGATCTGAGCCCGCATCCTTCGCTCCCGGACGACACGCGTCTGTGGGCTGCACTTGTACAGGCCAGCGGGGGCATCTGGGGCGGTTGGGTTTATGACGTAGACGCCATCACCTTACTCCTGGAGAGAGGCAGACGGGCTGTCTGAGATCCTGCATCTGAAGCGCTGTGCCTATAGGGCAATAACGAAAGGAAGTACTGAGTGATCCTGTATCGAGCAAGCAATGGCTACTTTATAGAGCAAGGTGGAGAGTATCACTGTGTAGACGCCGCCTCCTGGCGTGATCTCATCGCTCACGATGATCTGTACGCCTATCTCGCTTCCATCATCGCGAAGGTCGCCCCGACGGATAAGTTTGACGCTACAAAGCTTCGGGCTCCTATCGATTGTCAGGAGGTATGGGCCGCAGGGGTCACCTACTACCGCAGCCGCAGCGCGCGGATTGAGGAGTCAAAGGATGCAGGGGGCGGTGACTTCTACGATCGCGTTTACTCGGCCGAGCGCCCGGAGCTGTTCTTCAAAGCAACAGGCCACAAGGTAGCCGGTCCCAACAGCAAGGTGAACATTCGCCGCGACGCGACGTGGTCTGTCCCTGAGCCTGAATTAGCGCTCCTCGTGAATCCGCGCGGCCACATCATCGGATACACCGTTGGCAATGACATGAGCTCGCGCGATATCGAAGGCACCAATCCTCTCTATCTGCCACAGGCCAAGGTTTATGACCGAAGCTGTGCGCTAGGCCCGGGAGTTCTTATCCAACAGAAGCCCATGCCCCGCTCCACTCAGATTCAGATGAAGATTCTGCGGGGTAGCAAGGTAGAGTTTGCATCGTCCACCACGCTCGCCGAGTTGAAGCGAGATCCCCTGACGCTGGTTGAGTACCTCTTCCGCGATCAAAGTTTTCCGGATGGATGTTTTCTGCTGACAGGTACCGGCATTGTGCCACCAGACTCTTTCACGCTTCAGAGCAAGGATGAGATTCAGATCAGCATTGACAATGTTGGAACCCTGATAAACGACGTTGCCTAGTAGATATAAGAGCGCAGGCTTTTCCAGATCGTTTGCATCTACCATGGATACAGATCAGCTATGTCCGAACAAAAATCTCTCTCCCCCGAAATTCTGCTTCACATCAGCCAGTCGCTCAACGTACCCATGCGCGGTCTTACGGCCGTTATTGAGTTGCTTAATGAGGGCGGAACCGTACCGTTCATCGCCCGCTATCGCAAAGAGGCGACCGGAAACCTCGACGAGGTTCAGATCCGTGACATCGAAGAGAAGCTCGCTTACTTCCGCGATCTTGTCGCACGTCGCGAGACGATTCTTGCGTCTATCCTGGAGCAAGGTAAGCTCACGGACGAGCTGAAAGCCCGCATCGAAGCCACGTTCGATAAGAGCGAGCTTGAGGACCTGTATCTGCCATATCGCCCGAAGCGTCGTACCAAAGCGACGATTGCGCGCGAAAAGGGACTCGAGCCTCTCGCGCTGTATCTGTGGACACAGGAGGCTTCGGATCAGCCTCTCGCGGAGTTTGCCGCCGGCTTCGTCGATCCGGAGAAGGAAGTTAACACGGTAGACGAGGCTCTCGAAGGAGCTCGTCATATCGTCGCCGAGATGATCAGCGAAAACGCTGATCTACGCAAGACTTTACGCCACCTCATGTTCGAAGAGGGTATCGTGGTCAGCCGCAAGTCCATCGATGCCGTGGACGAACAGGAAAAGTTCAAGATGTACTACGAGTACCGGGAGGCAGTAAAGACGATCCCGTCGCACCGCATGCTGGCGATCCGCCGGGGCGAGACCGAATCCGTACTCTACTTTCTCATTGAGCTCGATCCGCTGCGAGCCGCCTCCATCCTGCGCTCACGCATACTACGTAAGCAAGGCGACTGGACCCCGCAACTCGAACTCGCGATGGAAGACTCCTGGAAGCGCCTCCTCAATCCATCCATTCAAGGCGAGATCAGGCTCGAACTCAAGAAGCGCTCCGATACAGATGCGATCCAGGTCTTTCGCGATAACCTGCACCACCTGCTTCTCGCCCCGCCCGCTGGTCCTATCTCGATCCTGGGTATCGACCCTGGGCTGCGGACCGGATGCAAGGTTGCAGTCGTCGACGAAACTGGAAAGTTCCTCGCGCATGATGTCCTCTATTTGCATACGTCGAAGAACAGCGCTGCAGGTGCATCGAAGACTCTGGAGACCCTGCTGCTCCAACACAACGTCCGCGCCATAGCCATCGGCAATGGAACAGCCTCGCGTGAGACAGACGCTTTCGTTCGAGAATTTCTGCGCGAGAGGCATCTCGACAATATCTTCTCTGTCACAGTCAGCGAGTCGGGCGCCAGCATCTACTCGGCCTCCGACATCGCGCGTCAGGAGTTTCCCGACCTTGACCTCACGGTCCGCGGAGCGATATCGATCGCTCGCCGCCTTCAGGACCCGCTTTCAGAACTGGTCAAGGTCGATCCCAAATCGATAGGCGTCGGACAGTATCAGCATGACGTCGATCAGCGCCAGCTCCAGCAGTCGCTCGAGACGGTAATCGAGACCTGCGTCAATCGCGTCGGGGTCGATCTCAACACTTCGTCATGGACGCTTCTACGCTATGTCGCAGGCATCACAGAGCGCATCGCCCTCAACATCGTCAGCTATCGCAACGAGAACGGACAGTTCCGTTCCCGCGCTCAGTTGAACAAGGTTCCCGGCATTGGAGCAAAGACCTTCGAACAGGCCGCAGGCTTCCTGCGCATCCGCAATGGCGACAATCCGCTCGACATGACCGCCGTTCACCCCGAGTCCTACCCTGTGGTGGAGCAGCTGGCGAAGCTGTTGCAGGCCCCCATCGACGAGCTGATCAAAAGTCCCCAACTACTCGCAAAGGCCGACCCCAAACAGTTGTCTGCTGGAACGTACACGCTGAATGACATCCTTGAAGAGCTGCGAAAGCCTGGTCGAGATCCCCGCGATAAGTTTGTCGCGCCGAGCTTCAACGAAAAGGTACGGGAGTTCTCCGATGTACAACCGGAGATGGTGCTTGAAGGCGTCGTCACCAATGTCACCAAGTTCGGGGCTTTCGTGGACATCGGTGTCCATCAGGACGGCCTGGTTCACATCAGCGAACTCTCAAACCGCTACATCAAAGACCCTGCTGAGGCTGTAAAAGCAGGCCAGATTGTGAAGGTGAAAGTATTGAGCGCCGATGCGAAGACAAAACGTATCGCGCTCTCGATGAAGGCCCTCCTAGGCCCATCGCAGCGCACTCAAAGAGAGCCTCAGCAGAAGCTACAACCGACTCTCGACGACAAGTTGAACATGCTGGCTACGAAGTGGAAGGTTTCTTAGGGCTCTCTTCCTGGTGCTACTACTCCGGTCGCACGACGCTATGCCGAGTGCGGTAGTCTCAACTCCGCTCTGCATCCGTTCTGGCCATCTGTACGGTTCGCAAGCTGCACAGATCCTCGGTGCGCCTGCGCGATCTGTTGCGCAAGCACCAGCCCTATCCCCGTACCGGTTGGTTTAGTCGTGTAGAACGGCACAAAGAGATTTCCCGCATTCGTCAGTCCTGGCCCATTGTCGAGGATGGAGATGAGCACCTCGCCGGCTACGCACTCCCACGCAATCTCCACATGCGGAGCATCCTCGCCCAGCGCATCCGGACTGAGCGCAGCCTCCGCAGCATTTCGTGTTAGGTTGATGAGCGCTTGTTGAATATGGTCCGCATCTACCGTCAACGTCACATCTAATGTACTCGTCACAGCTACCCTGACCCGCGTCTCCAGCCTTGCCACCCGCTCCACGAGCGCTGCTAATGATACCGGCGCAAGCTTTGGAGCGGGCAGACCCATAAGCTGTCGGTAGGCCTGCAAGAAGCGATTCAACGACTCGGCGCGGTTTTCGATCACCTCAAGTCCGCGCTCAAAGTCGCCTCCTTCATCCTGCGCGCTATGCGAAGAAGCAAGGCGAGCTCGCAGGCTGCCCGCGATCGACTTGATTGGCGTCAGCGAATTATTGATCTCGTGCCCAAGTACGCGGATCAGCCGCTCCCAAGCAATACGCTCCTCTTCGCGCAGCGCTGCACTCACATCCGAAAGCACCAATAAGGTATGTGGCACGCCACGCAACCGGAAACTCGTCCGCTTCACCACCCACCGTGCAGCCTGCTGCGCACCGCCGAGCGAGAGAAGATCATCATCGCCCGTATCCAGCAAATACTCCAACTTGAGTTTCTCCGCAGATCGGCCCAGCGCGGCTTGTCCTCGCAGCCCAAACGCTCGCTCACCTGCAGCATTGAGGAGCATAAGCCTGCCCTCGGGATCAAACGCAAGCACCGGCGACTCCATCGAGCTCATCACGCGCTCTACAAGGGCCATCGCCTCGAGGGCCCCCGCTCGCTGTCCCTGCAGCATCCCTGCGAGCGCATTCACCTCCAGCGCAAGATCCCCCAGCGCATCGTTCCTGCGCCCGCCCCGAGCGCGGAAAGAGTAGTCGTCCTCGCGCAGCGCAGCCACCACATTCGCCAGCGTCTGCAGGGGTCGAGTGATCTGCTCCGTCAGCAGGGATACCGCGAAGGACCACGCTGCTGCCAGCGCCAGTAAGGTGATGCATTGCATTGGAAGATCAACGGAATGCTGCCACAACAAAATCCAGCATAGGATCAGCGCTGGCAATCCCAACAGGTAAAGCCAAAGTCGCAGCCGGCGCTCGAAGCTGAGCCGGCGTTTCGAAGCACCGAGTGGCAGACGCTTGAGCTGGGGCGCAGTGTTCGGCAGCTCTTCAGAGGCCATATTTCTCGATGCGCCGGTAGAGCGCTCCTCGGCTCAGTCCCAAGGCATCGGCGGCATGGCTCACATTGCCCGCAGCCCGCGCCAGCGCCTTGCGAATCAAAATCGCCTCGACGGCTTCAAGGCTCATCTCATCCAGACTTTGCGCCGCAGCCCGCTGCGCATTCAATCCCAGATCGGATGCCTCAATTCGATCGCCTCGGGCCATCAAAACCGCGCGTTCAATGGTATGGTCCAGCTCGCGCACGTTTCCGGGCCAGCCGTGCTGCAGCATCAGCTGCAAAGCGGCAGGCTCCAATCCCTTGATCGCTCTCCGGTAGCGCGCAGCATGTCGCGCGAGAAAGTGCCCAGCCAGCGCGGGGATATCCTCACGCCGCTCACGCAACGGAGGAAGACTGATCTCAACGGTATTCAGCCGGAAGAGGAGATCTTCTCTGAACCGTCCTGCCTCGCACTCTGCACGCAGGTCGGCATTGGTGGCAGAGAGCATGCGCACGTTCACGGTCTGAGTCTTCGACGAACCCACGCGCTCCATCTCGCCCGTCTCGAGTACGCGCAGCAACTTCGCCTGCTGCCGAACCGGGATATTCGCAATCTCATCCAGAAACAGGGTTCCGCCACTCGCTAGTTCGAACCGTCCGATGCGATCCGTCCGTGCATCGGTGAAGGCTCCCTTCACATGGCCGAAGAGTTCGCTCTCAAATGTTCCCTCAGGCAGGGCACCTGTATTGACTGCTACCAATGCTCGCTCTGCGCGCGACGAAAGCCGGTGCAGCGTCTGCGCCACGACCTCCTTGCCGGTGCCATGCTCTCCAGTGATCAGGACGTTCGCGTCCGAAGGTCCGACTCGCGCCATCGTCTCCAGCACAGGGCGCATCGACCCCGCCGATGCAATAAAATCCTGTGTGCCGGAGGCCCGCAGGATACGGTTTTCCGCCTCCAGCCACTGGGTTCGTTTCTGGCTGCGATGCAACTCCATCTGCGTTCGCAGAATGCTCAAGAGACGCGCATTTTCCCACGGCTTCTGGATGAAGTCCCCCGCGCCACGGCGCATGGCCTCCACTGCCAGATCGATGTTGCCCCACGCCGTCATTACTACCACTGGCAGCTGTGCATCCATCTCCTTCACACGCGCGACCAGGTCAAGCCCCTCCTGCCCGGAGGTTGTGTCACGCGTGTAGTTCAGATCGATCAGAACGCCGTCGAAGCTCTCGTGCGCTAACGCTTCCAGCGCTAGTGCCGGTGTTCGCACCATCTCCAGCTGATAGCCTTCGGGCCTCAACAGCAGACGCAGCGCCTCCAGGATGTGTGGTTGGTCATCGGCGATCAGAAGCCTGCAAGGCGTCTCCGTCACTGCCGCCGCCCTATCCTCTGTGCCCATATGCTCCACCACCATGCGACTTGCCTCGCTCTTTCTACTGTCCGCCCGGGGCAACGCCCGTCTTTGCAGATTCTATCGAAATAGCGTTAGCTTCCAGCGTAGAACCAATCGAACGATCCAACTCAATCTTAGCTTTCTGATAGGCGGTCATCGCCGCAACAAGTGTAGACTCCGCCGCAGCCAGGTCGCGGCGAGCGGTCAGCGTCTGGTAGTTCGACCCTGCACCGAGCTCCTGTTCCTTGCTCGTAATATCGAAGGTCCTCTGCGCCAGATCACGCGCCTTCCGCGCCGA
>WNFJ01540926.1_pt2 | contig 15847 bp, 14 predicted proteins | sample 5400461 | NCBI WGS metagenome assembly WNFJ01 (sample SAMN13153349, study PRJNA577476) | soil metagenome | isolation source: 115 cm saprolite on Douglas fir-dominated hillslope | place: USA:California | collected 2013-09-17 | reverse complement strand
GCGAGGAGGCCGCCTTCGCCGTAGCCGGCCACGCCGATCGGTGCGGTGTGACTCTCGTTTTCGCGGGTGAACCAGTCCACGGCGGCCAAAACCTTCTGCACTTCATAGCCAATAATGTGCCGGCCCACTTCGAACGCCATGCGATAAATCCATTCGCGATGCGGCTGATTGGTCATCCGGATGCCGGGAGTTCCGGACCAGGTATCGGCGCGGTCGATCAGGACGGGAACCAGAACCTGGCAGCCATTTTCCGCGAGCCGGCGCGCGAATTGCGCAGCGGGGTCGACGCCCGGCGCAAGGCCGGCCAGCATCTCGGGAGACCAGTCGGCATCGGGGATAGCGACTACGCGGGCCACCGGCGCCTGATCGGGCTCGAGCAATAATCCCGCGGCGGTGACGCCTTCAAAAACCGGCCAGCGGACGGCGTAGACCTTGTAGCCTGTCCCTATAGCAACCAGGGCGGGCGTTGCAGTTGTAGCGTCCAGTTCGAGCGCGCCGTTCGAAAGGCGTGGATCGACTGCCCCGATAATTTTCTTCAGCCGCTCGCGATCGGGTACGCGCCTCGAAACCGATTCGGCGGTGGCGCGCAGCAGGTAGGCATTGATGTCGTCGACCATCCGGATGGCCAGGTCGCCCTGCGTTGTGAGCAGCGCAGTGCCCGGCAGTGCGGTTTGAGCGGGGAGCCGCGGGTGCGCCAGTAACAGGCAGAGGCAGGCGATAGCAGGGCGGGTCGGCACCCTACTGTTGTACTCCACCAAGCTGCCCAAGTGGGCGGGCTAAGATTCGACCCGGTTCCGGCCATTCCGCTTGGCCCGGTAGAGAGCAGCGTCAGCGGCGCGAATCAGAGAATCCGGGTCCTTCGGATTCGTCGACGAAGTGGAAGCGACGCCGAGACTGCAGGTCACGGTATGCCGTCCCTCCGAGGTGTCGAACGGAAGGTCCGTGATCAAGCCGCGCAATCTGTCGGCGTGCTTCATTCCGGCCTCGACGGAGCATCCTGGCAAGACCACCAGAAACTCTTCGCCACCATACCGGCCTACTGCATCGTACGGCCTTAGCGACGCGGTGATGCGACTGGTAAATTCCCGCAACACGGCATCACCGGCCATGTGGCCGTGCGTGTCGTTCAGATTCTTAAAGTGGTCGATATCCAGCATGACGATGGTTAGCTGGTTCCCTTCCCGGTCGGCCCGTGCCAGCTCGCGCCGGAACACATCGAAAAGCGCGTTGCGGTTCCAGATGCCGGTGAGCGGGTCCCGCGCGGCCTGGTCGCGCAGAGCTTCCTGCGCGGACATCAATTGGGTTTGCAGATCCAGAATACGCCGCCCGGCGCGAAGCCTTACCTTGAGCTCATTGGCGTCGAACGGCTTGGTGATGTAGTCGTCGGCGCCGGACTCCATTCCCTTCACCAGGTCCTCGCGCTGGCTCTTGGCCGAAAGCAGCAGGATGTAGACGTAAGGAGCATCGGTGCGTTCCCGCACTTTGCCACAAACCTCCACTCCGTCCATTTCGGGCATCATCCAGTCGAGAATGGCCAGACGGGGAGCGTCTTCCTTTTGCAGTTCCGCCCAGGCCTGGCCGCCATTGTAGGCGATCACCACTTCGTAGCCCCACTTCTTCAGGATGGTATCGAGGAGGCGCCGCGAAATAGCATCGTCTTCGGCAATGAGAATTTTCAAGTCAGACCTGCTTTTGGGTCGCTTTTACGAGCGCCGACTCCAGCTCGGGTACGAGTTTCTCCATGAGGGCCCGCAAGGAATGGACAGCCTCATCGGCGGAGGCCAAGTCGCCATCCCTGCCCATGGTCTCGAGAGCCTTCGCTTGAGCGACCACTGCCTTGGCTCCAAAGTTGGCCACGGCGCCTTTCATGGTGTGGGCGGCCCGTCCAAGCGCGGCCGCATCTTTGCGAAGGACGGCGCCCTCAATGTCGGAGAGGAGTCCCGGGCAAGTCTCCAAGAACAGGTTCACGATCTCGGCCAGAAAATCCGGATCACCGTCAAACAGCGCGCCATCGAATGAGATTGCAGGATCAGTTTCCTTTATTATAAGCATGTTTTCAATCACTCCAAACAATTCCTGTTGACAAATTGGCTTGGCTATATAGCCATCCATTCCAGCTCCGAGGCACCTTTCGCGATCGCCTTTCATGGCGTTAGCGGTAATCGCCACGATGGGGAGATGACTGCCAACGCCACCCTCGTCGCGTACCCGGTTTTCGCGTGCGCGAACGATTGCCGTGGCCTCGAGTCCGCCCATCTCCGGCATTTGTATGTCGAGCAGCGCGATGTCGAATTTTTCGCAGGTGAGAGATCCTACGGCTTCGCGGCCATTCGAGACCAGCGCGACCGAGTGTCCGCGCCTTTCCAGCATGCGAACCAGCAGGCGCTGGTTCACCCGATTATCTTCCGCCACCAGTATCCGCAGCGGGCGTACCGCGACCTCCGGCGTAGCGGCCGCTTCCACGACGGCGATTGCCGGGCTGGGCGACCTGCCCAAAATCGCGGTCATCATCGCATCCATCAATTCGGACTGGCTGACAGGCTTATGAAGGTACGCGGCAATTCCGAGCACCCCCGATATTTCGGCATCGCCGGCTCGCGGACCTGGAGTCAGCACGATGACAATGGGGCCGCCCTCCACTGGCAAACGGCGGATGCTTTTCACCAGCTCGAACCCCGCTCCTCCCGAAATTCTGATATCCAGAATCACGATGCTGAACGGATCGCCCTCGCCGATTGCTGTCGAGAGAGCGGTCATCGCCGGCCCGATTCCATCCACCGCAACCGACCGGATGCCCCAACCCGCCAGCATCTCCTGCAGGATGGTCCGGCTGGTGGCGCTCTCGTCGGCGACCAGCACGGAGATGCCCTCCAGCTCAGAGCCAGAGCGCGCCGGATCGACTGCGCCGGCGAACGTCCCGGCAATTCCCAGCCGGGCTGTGAAGTGGAACGCGCTTCCCTTTCCAGGTTCGCTTTCGGCCCAGATTCTGCCGCCCATCAACGCGGCGAGTTGACTCGAGATGCTGAGGCCCAGGCCCGTGCCCCCATATTTTCGCGTGGTGGAACCGTCTCCTTGCTTGAACGGCTCGAAAATGGCTTGCAACTGATCGGCGGGGATACCGATCCCCGTGTCCGAGACAGTAAAAGTGAGCGCGGCGTTTGCCTGATCCTGCGACATCACACCGACCGAGATCAGAATCTCGCCGTGATCGGTGAATTTGATGGCGTTCCCGGTCAGATTCACAATCACCTGCTTCAAACGGCCGGGGTCACCGACAAGCCGGTCGGGCACTTCCGGCGGGACACGGTAGGCGAGTTCGAGTCCTTTCTCGTGCGCCTTGAAGGCCAGGTTCTTCATGACGCTCGCCAGGCAATCGCGAAGCTGGAATTCGATCGGTTCGAGCGTCAACTTACCGGCCTCGATTTTGGAAAAGTCGAGGATATCGTTGATGACGGTAAGCAGAGAATCCGCGGAGACCTTGACCATCTGCAGGTATTCGGTCTGTTCGGCGGAAAGCTCGGTGCTTAAAGCCAGCTCGGTCATGCCCAGGATCCCGTTCATCGGCGTGCGGATCTCATGGCTCATGTTGGCGAGGAATTCACTCTTGGCGGCGTTGGCCTCTTCAGCGGACTCGCGCATGAGTTCGAGCTCCGCTTCGACGCGCTTTCGCTCGGTAATGTCGCGAGCGAGGGCTAGAATCGCCGGACCACCCTGATAGGTGATCACCCGCGCATTAATATCCACTGGAATACGGCGGCCGTCGCTAGCCAGGTGGGCGCCTTCACAGACATAGACTCCGGCCGCCAGTTGGCGAACACAACGCTGGGCGAACCCGGCGGCAAAGTCGGGCGCATCGAGGCCTGCGGTGCCCAGCGCCAGCAGTTCCTCGCGCGTATAGCCCAGGCGGCGGCAGGCGGCGGCATTGCAGTCCAGAATACGCCCCGCGGCGTTATGTACGAACAGAGCGTCGTCGATGCCTTCGAACAGAGTGCTCAAACGGTGCTCGCTTTCCTGAAGCTGCTGGCCGGCGTGCACCTGCTGCTCCAAGCGCCGGACGATGATGCGCAAGCTCATAATCCAAACGAACAGGAGAATCGGAAAGGCGACGCAAAAGGCTGCCAGGGCCAGCGCGCCTCGCCGGCTCCGCGTAGCCATCACGAGCTGCAAGCGCCGATGCAGCAGACCCGCGAGCTGACTGGCGCTGGTGGAAAACGCCCTCACTGCCTGCTCATAATCCTCTCCGAGCAGAGTGGCCGGATCGCCCGCGCCGTGTTGAGCGCGATCGATGGCTTGCGCTTCGAGCGCGAATAATCGTGCGGAATCGCCAGCCAGCCGTTTTCCGGTTTCGGTCTGGAATTCGACGGGAGCAAGGCGCTGCGATTCAGCCAGAGCGGATTGCCACTCGGCTTGGCAAATCAGATAGCGTTTAAACCAGCGCGGGTCCCTGGTTTCGATAGTCATGCGGGCCGCTACCGTTCGATTCTCGACGGCCCTGGTGGCTGTGGTCAACACCTCAAACGAGTGAAACGCCCGCGCCTCCACGGAAGCGACCATCGATGAGGAGCTCCAGATGTACCAGCCCAGGCTCGCCAGCAGCAAAAGGCCAAAGGCTGTGGCCGTCGCCAGCAGCCTGACCGCTAATGGAATGTGCGGTCTGTGCTCGGGACCGAGCCGTGCGGTTGCGACCATCTATTACAATGGATCGGACGATGTAGGTGTTTCCAATAGAAAATATGTACGGCGGAATAGGGACTAGCTCTTTGGGGTTAGGATAGCTTTCAGCGGACAGCTTTCAGCTATCAGCTAAACCAGCCCACTGCTACTGGCTAGCGATGTCGTTGGAGCTGAGCGCTGATAGCTGAAAGCTGACTAGCTGCTTTTTCTATGCACTGCTCACGTAGAACTTTTCTATCTCAACTCGGCGCAACGTGCCTGCTGCAGGCGCGGGAATTGGCGTACGATGTCGCCATCATTGGCGGCGGTACCGGCGGCTGCGCGGCGGCGCTGGCAGCCGCGCGTAACGGCTTGCGCGTTATCCTGACCGAAGAAACCGATTGGCTGGGAGGGCAGCTCACCGCGCAGGCAGTTCCGCCCGACGAGCATCCCTGGATCGAGATGTTCGGAGGCACTCTCTCCTATAGGACTTATCGGCAGGCTGTGCGAGAGTATTACCGGCGCAATTATCCGCTCACGGCGGAGGCGCGCGCGATCGTCAATCTGAATCCAGGGGGCGGGGGGGTCTCAAAGCTGACGCATGAGCCGCGTGTGTCGCTAGCCGTGCTCGAGGAAATGCTCGCTCCGCACATCAGCGCCGGACGACTGACCGTGCTGCTTCGGCACAAACCGTCGGCGGCGGACGTCGACGGCGACCGGGTTCGCGCCGTCACGGTGAAGGATCTGGACTCCGGCGCGTCGCGGACCATTCACGCCGCCTACTTCCTCGACGCCACCGAGCAGGGCGAGCTACTGCCGCTCACCCGAACCGAATATGTCACCGGTTTTGAATCGCGCCGGCAAACTGGAGAGCCGCACGCTCCGGCCGAAGCGCAGCCGAAGAACATCCAATCCTTCACGTGCTGCTTCGCCATGGAGCACCGGCCGGGTGAAGACCACACGATCGACAAGCCCGAGGAATACTCGTTTTGGCGCGATTACCGGCCGGAGCTGAAGCCCGCGTGGACCGGCAAGCTGCTCGACTGGACGGCTTCGAATCCGGTGACGCTCAAAGCGCGGGCCATGGCTTTCGATCCGGAATGCGACGAGCGCGGAACGGATGGCGGATGGTGGCTCTACCGGCGCATCGCCCGCAAACGCAATTACACCGCGGGCGCCTATCCGAGCGACATTACCTTGGTGAATTGGCCGCAAAACGATTACTGGCTGGGCAATCTTCAGGAGGTGAACGAGGCGGAAGCGGCGCGCCACCTCAAGCGCGCCAAGCAGCTCAGCTTATCGCTGCTATATTGGATGCAGACCGAAGCCGGCTGGAAGGGATTGCGCCTTCGCCCGGACGTTGTGGGCACGGCGGACGGGCTGGCCAAGTATCCGTATATTCGCGAATCGCGAAGGATTCAGGCGGAATTCACGGTGATCGAACAGCACGTCGGCACGGATGCGAGAATGCAGGTTACCGGGAAGCGCAAAGAGGAGCTGACTGCCGAGCAGTTTGCCGACTCGGTGGGAATCGGCAGCTACCGGATCGATTTGCACCCCAGCTCGGGCGGCGATAATTATATCGACGTCAGCAGCCTGCCCTTTCAGATCCCGCTCGGCGCGCTGATTCCGAAGCGCGTGGAAAATCTGTTGCCCGCCGCGAAGAATCTGGGCGTGACCCATATTACGAACGGCTGTTACCGGCTGCATCCGGTAGAGTGGAACGTGGGCGAATCGGCGGGACTGCTGGCGGCGGAGGCGATTCGCGTGGGCGAGCCGCCGCGCCGGATTCGCAATATGGAAAAGTTGAGAAAAGCGTTTCAGGCCAGGATTCAAGCGCAAGGCGTGGAAATCCAGTGGCCCAAATTGACACCTCGATAGGGGATATCTATGGCGACAATATCGATGAAATTTGCGGACGGCGTCGAATTACTTGGCCCCGTCACACCGGCATACTCGGAAATTCTGACTCCCGAGGCGGTAAGTTTTCTGGCCAGTTTGGCGAGGCGTTTTGAAGGCACTCGTCAGGAGCGGCTGGCCGCGCGCGTGCAGCGGCAGGCGGAGATCGATGCGGGCGCGATGCCGGATTTCCCGGCGGAGACAGCCGGGATTCGCGCCCAAGAGTGGACCGTGGCGCCGATCCCCAAAGACCTGGAGGACCGGCGCGTCGAGATCACCGGACCGGTGGACCGCAAGATGGTGATCAATGCGCTCAACTCCGGCGCAAACGTCTTCATGGCGGACTTCGAGGACTCGAATTCTCCCACCTGGCACAACAACCTCGACGGGCATATCAACCTGCGCGACGCGATCCATGGGACGATCGGCTACACCAGTCCGGAAGGTAAACGCTACGCGCTGGCGGCGAAGACGGCGACGCTGCTCGTGCGGCCGCGAGGCTGGCATCTGGTGGAGAAGAACTGTCTGGTGGACTCGAAGCCGATGTCGGGATCGTTATTCGATTTCGGCCTGTATTTTTTTCATAACGCGAAGAACCTGGTAGCCAAGGGGTCGGGTCCTTACTTCTATCTGCCCAAAATGGAGAGTTACCTCGAAGCGCGGCTATGGAATGACGTGTTCGTATTCGCGCAGGATTACGTGGGCGTGCCGCAGGGCACGATCCGCGCGACGGTGCTGATCGAAACGATTCTGGGCGCATTTCAAATGGATGAGATCCTCTATGAGTTGCGCAACCATTCCTCCGGACTGAATTGCGGACGGTGGGATTATATTTTTAGCTACATCAAAAAATTCCGTCTGCGCTCCGATTTTCTGGTGCCCGACCGCGCCATGGTCACCATGGACCGGCACTTCCTGGACTCGTACGTGCAACTGCTGATCAAGACCTGCCATCGCCGCGGCATCCACGCGATGGGCGGCATGGCGGCGCAGATTCCCATCAAGAACGATCCCGTAGCCAATGAAAAGGCGATGGAGAAAGTGCGCCAGGACAAGCTGCGCGAAGTGAAGGCCGGTCATGACGGAACCTGGGTGGCGCACCCGGGGCTGGTTCCGATCGCTAAGGCCATCTTCGACGAATATATGAAGACGCCGAACCAGATCCACGTGAAGCGGGACGAGGTCAGCGTGAGCGCGAAGGATCTGCTCGAAGTCCCTACGGGCGAGATTACCGAGAACGGGTTGCGGCTCAACATCAATGTCGGGCTGCAATACCTCGAAGCCTGGCTGCGGGGCAACGGCTGCGTGCCGATCAACAACCTGATGGAGGACGCCGCAACGGCTGAGATTTCGCGAGCGCAGGTGTGGCAATGGGTCCGGCATCAGGCCAAGCTGAACGACGGTCGGGTGATCTCGAGAGAACTGGTGGTGCGGACGATGCACGAGGAGCTGGAAAAACTGAAGGATATGCTGGGCGCCGATCGCTTTCAGAAAGGCAAGTTCGAGCTGGCCTCTCAGCTCTTCGAAGAGATGATGACCAGCGCGAACTTCGATGAGTTTCTGACTCTGGCGGCTTACCAGTACGTGTAAATGCTGGTCCGCGAGTTGAGGCAGCGTCCCCATAGCTGGAAACAGCATCGAAGAACGAGCAGGCCACGGTGGCTGCTGCCGTTCCACGCAATCGAGTGGGCGTGCCAGTGGGCGGCCTACTATCTGGCCCACTGGGCCTTTCTCGAAGTGCTCGAATATCTCGGGGTTTTCTCCGTGTTGATCGCCATCATTTTCTATTTCTCCGAAGCCGGCGACCGCAGGAAGCAGAAGCATTATCAAGCTTGGCAAGTGATCAATTCGGCGCAAGGCATGGGAGGCAGCGGAGGGAGAATCGAGGCTCTGCAGGAGCTGAATATGGACCACATTCCCCTGGTTGGAGTGGACGCGTCACAGGCCTTTTTGCAAGGCGTGCGTCTCCCCAAGGCCAATCTACTTCGCTGCGACCTGCATGACGCCGATCTTCGAGAGAGCAATCTCGAATCGAGTAATATGGCGTACGGTAATCTGAAGTCGGCGAACCTTCGGCACGCGCATTTGCACGGCTCAAACCTGATGGCCGCGATTCTCGAAGACGCAGATCTAGTGAATGCGGACCTTAGCGGAGCCGATCTTTCGGGGGCCAGCCTGACCAATGCCGATCTGCGCAACGCGGATCTGAAGGGCGTCCTCTGGATGAAGATCCAGTCGATCGCTAAGGCTAATGTCTACGGCGTTCGAAATGCGCCAGAAGGGTTTGTCGCCTGGGCGCTCGAACACAAGGCTGTTTCCACTCCGCCGGAAAATGAATAAGCCATAGTGATCGAAGTAGATCCACACCTACGTTACGGGCTTGCGGCTCCAGCGTAAAGTAGACGCCCGTGGGGCGGGCCGGCAGCCTGGATTCCATCCTGCCCACTCGACCGCCGCAGAAAACGCGCAGCCGATGACCTACTTTGCCCGAAATCGCACAGTTTTAATGCGGCAAGTATAACCCTATCTATCGCGCCGACTCTGGCGCCCGGCGTGCTGGGAGTCCTATGAGGGTCGTGATGAAGCTTGGCAAGTGATCAATTCGGCGCAAGGCATGGGAGGCAGCGGCCAAGGCTGCCAGCGCCACTATGGATAGGATGCCTCAAATAGGGACGTTCTGGATCTTTGACGCGAGCGGACAAAACCTTATTGGACGAGGGCTGCTCCTCGAACAGATAACCGGCCAGACGTTCACAGGAACATTCACCTTCCAGTTCCGCGATCTTTCGGCGAAGCCGATTCCATCGATGCCCGACTAATGCAGAACTGAGCACGGTCGCTTCTGCAGCGTGGGTGGCCGTGCTCGGATTTTGGTCCTCAACGCGCAATCAGCCGGTTGAACGCTTTACTAATCCATTGCCAAACCGCGATCAAGCCAATCAGGGCCGCCAGGCTCAAGACACCCCAGAGGACGATACCCGAGAAATTTCGCTTTGGAAAGGTGCGGGTAGCGTGGTCAATGTAGGCGGTCCGGGGAGAGCGATCCTCATATTCAAACGTCACGGTGGATCGCTCCTGCAAACCCGGGACTGACCCGTGATCGATCAAATCCACCGCAACGACAGGGTCGGTTCTTCCCTCCGGAACAAACTCGATCGCCACGACGTCCACAGGCTGGTCGGCAACGATGCCGCGCTCATGGGCTCCCTCGAAGAGCTTATCGATTAGCCCCAGGCTCGTAACATGGCCGTTCCCATGACGCACTTCGACCACCGGCGGCGGCGTGGGCCGCGGAAAATCCTGAAGGAGCATGAACGCCAAACCTCCCACGACTGCAATGCCCGCCGCCCAGGCGAACCAGCCCCTATGAAGGATACGTAACAGAATCAGAAGGGCGGCCAATCCGGCCAGAATTTTACAGACGAGTAAAACCCGCGGGGTTAAGAAGGCCTGCAGTTTCGTCGACTCCTGGAAGTTCCCGAGGCGCACGGTCGGAAGAGCGTGAATCTCCCAGAGCATCTTCGTCAATGGCAGATTCGGAAGGTCGCGGCGGGGCAGGTAGCGTACTTCCACCGCTTGGTGAGCATGCAGCTCGTCGTATTGTTGCGTGCCCGGATGTACCGTGAAGAAGGAGGTGCTTCGGCTCTCGGGAACCGTGTACTCGATAGTCGCGTCGCATGAGCGCTCCCAACTCGAGTAGAGAACTCGGATGGTCTCGCTCTTGTGATGGACGCGCCCCGGGATGATGACGCCATGCTCGTCGAGCGCGCGGGATGTCATCACAAAGGGCAAAGCAAGAAAGGCTACAGCAGCCCCCAGAAGCAGGAGGATCAAGGCGCGCACCATATATCATAAGGAGAATAGCACCGGCGGAAGGGCGTCAGTTTCCTGGCATAATCGTAAGGAACCCATGACTAAAATTGAGAAGTATTCGATTGGCGTTGGCGACCGCTTCGCGCATCAGGCGCGGGCGCAGCTGCGCGCCTGTCTGCTGGCCGCGGACGCGGGCATGGAGGTGATTCCGGTATGGAACAAATCGAATCGCGAGCACATGATCATCGGGTCCGAGCCTGCCAGCTTGAGGGCCGCGGCGGACGAGGCCGTGCGCGAGCTTGGCTGGACGAAACCATATCACGTGGATGCCGACCACATCAATCTGGACACGGTGGAGCGGTTCCTCGCACCGAGCGATTTCTTCACGATCGACGTGGCCCACTTCATCGGGAAGGCCCCGGAACCGGAGGCCCTCGAGAGTTTCGTCTCGCGCAGCCCGGAGCTGATCGGGACGTTGAGGATCGCTGGCATCGATCAGCCGTTCACCACCACGCGCGAGTCCATTGCGCAGATCGCCGGCAAGTATTTGTTCGCCGTGCAGGAGGCGGCGCGCATCTATCGCCACATCGCCGCGCGCAAGGGCGAAGGCTCGTTCATCACGGAAGTTTCCATGGACGAGACCGATTTGCCGCAGACTCCGCCGGAGCTGCTGGTGATTCTGGCCGCGATTGCGGCCGAGAAGATCCCGATCCAGACGATCGCTCCGAAATTCACCGGACGCTTCAATAAAGGCGTGGACTATGTGGGCGATCTCAAACAATTCACGATCGAGTTCGAAAACGACCTGGCGGTTATCGTGCATGCGATCCGCCAATACGGCCTGCCCGGCAGTCTGAAGCTGAGCGTACACTCCGGCAGCGACAAGTTTTCCATCTACGGGGCCATCAACCGGGCCATCGCCAAGTTCGGCGCCGGGGTGCATCTGAAAACGGCGGGAACAACCTGGCTGGAAGAGTTGATCGGCCTGGCGGAAGCCGGTCCGGGCGGACTGGCGCTTGCCAAAGAGGTGTACGCCAAGGCATACGAGAATCGCCAGGCGCTTTGTGAGCCCTATGCCTCGGTGATCGATATCGCTTTCGATAAGCTGCCCTCGCCCGCACAGGTCCAGAGCTGGACGGCGGCCGAATACACGGCGGCGGTTCGCCATGACCAGGCCTGTCCCCACTTCGATCAGAACGTCAGGCAACTGCTGCACGTGGGTTTCAAGGTTGCGGCCAAGATGGGCGACCGCTACCTCAAGATGCTCGAAGAATGCGAGGAATCCATCTCACGCAATGTAACCGAGAATCTGTTCGCGCGGCATATTCAGCCGCTGTTTCTGGGGAGCTCGATTCCCGCGCAGTCGGTTTCCTGAGGATAGCTAATGTCTTTTATCACTGAAGATTTCCTGTTAACGAACAAGACTGCGCGGCGTCTCTATCACACCTTCGCCGAGAATGAGCCGATCCTCGATTACCATTGCCATCTGCCGCCCAAGGATCTAGCCGAGAACCGGCGATTCAACAACCTGTTCGAGATCTGTCTGGAGGGCGACCACTACAAATGGCGCGCGATGCGGGCGAACGGGATCGACGAGCGCTACTGCACGGGGGACGCGGACCCGTTCGATAAATTCATGGCCTGGGCCCGCACGGTGCCGCATACGTTGCGCAATCCGCTCTACCATTGGACCCACCTCGAGCAGAAGCGCTACTTCGGTATCGATGAGCTGCTGGACGAGAAGTCGGCAAAAGGAATTTGGGACCGCGCGAACGAGAGACTGGCGTCGGACGACTTGCGCGCGCACGGGATCCTGAAAAGGTTTCGCGTGACCGCGCTGTGCACCACCGACGATCCTACAGACGATCTCTCCTGCCACAAGGCTATTCGGGCCTCGGGGCTGGCGACACGGGTTCTTCCAGCTTTTCGGCCGGATAAATCGTTGAACGTCCATATGCCCGAAGCGTTCAACGCCTGGGTGGCTCGTTTGGAGGCAGCGAGCAACGTGAGTATCGGAACGTTCGAGAACTTCACCGACGCCATCCGGCAGCGTCATGACTACTTCCATTCGATGGGCTCGCGGCTTTCCGATCATGGGCTCAACCATTGCTACGCAAAGTTCTGCTCCGAGCAAACGGCTGCTGGAATTTTCGATCGAGCGCGCGCGGGCCAACCTGCTTCACGGGAAGAGCACGAGCAGTTTGCCTCGAACATGATGCTGCTCTACGGACAGCTCGACACGGCGAAAAATTGGACCAAGCAACTGCATCTGGGCGCCTATCGCAACGCCAGTTCGCGCGGCTTCCGCGAGCTGGGGCCGGACGTTGGGTTCGATTCGATCGGCGACTGGAAGCAGATCGAGGCGCTTGGCGCTTATCTCGACCGGCTGGATCGTGAGAAAGCGCTGCCGAGGATGATCCTTTATAACGTGAATCCAGTGGACAACTATGCAATCGCCACGATGGTGGGCAATTTCCAGGACGGCAAGATCGCGGGCAAGATGCAGTTCGGCAGCGGCTGGTGGTACTTGGATCAGAAGGAAGCTAACGAGTGGCAGATCAATACACTGTCGAATGTCGGCCTGCTCTCGCGCTTCATCGGAATGCTGACGGATTCGCGGTCATTCATGTCGTATCCGCGGCATGAATATTTCCGGCGTGTGCTGTGCAATATGATTGGACGGGATGTCGAGAACGGGGAGCTGCCGAATAGCGACGAGCTGGTGGGCGGGATGATTCGAAATATCTGCTACAAGAATGTGAAGGAGTATCTCAATCTTCCAATGTGAGTCGTTTATCATGGAAGTGAAGCTTGGTATGTTAGCGAAGCAGGTCTGGCGTAGCGATCCGGAAGTTCTCGGGGGGACTCCCACCTTTGCAGGCACACGCGTGCCGGTCCAATCGTTGTTCGACTACCTGGAGGGAGGAGAATCCCTTGACGAATTCCTCCGCCAGTTTCCCTCGGTGCAACGCGACCAAGGTATCGCAGCACTCGAGATGGCGCGCGATTCCCTTCTAGCCAGTGCGCATTCTACTTGACGAGAATATTCCCGTCGATCTAGCCGTCGAGTTGGTTGGACATGGGGGCTGCTGCGGCACGTTGGCGGCTGAAATAACGAATGTTTAGCGAACCTGCACTAGGTCCTTTAAGTTAAGCGCTGACGAATCGCCATTCGTGTTGGTCTTGGCCGCCGGCAACGATAAAGCCACGTCGATGTTCTTACACGTCGTCTCCGTGCACGCCTGACCTCGTATCGCGATTCTGGTTGGTCCTGTTCCCGGCCGGCGTATCTTCGTCACAAAGAGAGCCTGGAGCTCAAACCCCCAACTGAACCAGCGCAGTTCAGGTTTCGAGAAATCTTTGGGCGGAGTTTGATACCACGGCCCCACAGCTTCCATCCCGCCGGTCAGAGTAATCTCCGTCGGATGGTCGATGCCGAGAGACGGCTTGCCCGCGAGTTTTTCGACGGCCCTCACCTTGTTATCCATCGCGAAGGTATGCCAGCCGGGTTCGAGCGTCGCCCGCACAACCAGGTACGGACCGTCCAAGTGCGCCTGGTAGGAGACGCATAAGATGTCGTCATGCCGAACCTCGACCACCTCAGCTTGCGCTAAACCCAGAAGTATCGTTACCGTTGCGAGGGCGTTTTTCATTTGCGAAAGCTCATCCTGTAAGTCTTCAGCGGCATCTGCATGCGATGACCATCGCGAAGCACATCGAGAGTGACTGCGTCCCCAGCCGTTTTGTGCAGCTTGATAAATAGCTCCGCGGTGTTGGCTACGCCGTCACGCTCCACGCCATCGACTCCGAAAATGATGTCACCGACTCGCAGATCGTGGGACTTCACCATCTTGGCAAACTCCGCCACGAATTTCACTTCGCTGGCAAATCCATCGGGCTTCAGCCCCAGCGTAGTTTTTTCTGCGTCCGTCAGCGGACGATCTTCAAAATAAGGCCGCGGTTCGACGCTCGATTGCCGGAACCGCACGTCGGTCCACCACCAGCGCCGCGGAAGGGCAATCGCCAGATCGATGGAATTTCCGGACCGCTCGACCGTCATCTCGATCCGCTGGGCCTTGCGATCCACTTTGTCGTATCGATACTGAAGGTCCCCAAATGTCCAGACTGCGGTTCCGTTGATTTTCGCAATGCGGTCGCCCGCTTTCATTCCGGCAGCCGCGGCCGCTCCCTGCGCTTCTTTCACCACCAAGCCCCGCGGCACGTCCAGCTGAATGCCCAGGGTCTTGATATCCGGCGAACGGTAGAGATGCGTTAACTTATCGAGCGTGCCATTCTGTTCCCGCTGCAGGTTCTGAAAATCCCCAATCAGATGGCACTCGACGCATTGATGCTGCGCGAAAGTCCTTTGCACGAGGAGCGGATTCTCGCGGGGAAAATGCGGCGCAGGACGCGACTCCCTCTTCAGCTCGCCGCGCTGGTAGCGCGCGTGAAGGGCGAGACCCTGCTTGAGCGCCAGCTCCAGGCTGCTCAAGTTGAGATAGGTGTCGGCCGACTGCGAGTCTCGCCCGCCGTACCTCATGTAGATCTTCTCGTCGGCGTTCAGCATGAAGTAATAGAGGGTCGTATTCCAATCGCGATCGAAGAGGCCGAGATCGACGTCGTCCATCCGCACGATGCGAACGCACACGTACTGGCTCAATTGCTTGCCCAGCGCGGAATCTTTCGGTGACAGCACAACCTGTGCGTCAAAAACGCGTCCGGCGATTCAAGCCTCGCAGCGAAACTCGAGGAAGATCGGCTTGCCCGTCTCTTTAGCCTGCCGAAGGGCCTCCTTGTAATCGCCGAGCCAGTGGATTTCGTTGTCTTGCGCTTGCAGGCAGGTGGTAGCGAACCCTAGGGCACACGCAAGAATCATATAAAGGCGTCTGACAGTTATCATTACCTCTATTCTACGATCTAACGGCTGAGCTTCCGGCGCAGCCAAGCTTGGGCAAGGCGCAGATCGTGACGCACGACGTGGACAGAGCGGCCGAGGGCTTCGGCTGTTTCCTCCGCCGTCATGCCGCCGAAGTAGCGCATCTCGACCAACTGCTCGAGCGATTTGTCTTCGCCGGCAAGAGCATCGAGAGCCCGGTCGAGTTCCAGGAGTTCCACTTGCTCTGTAGGCGATTGACCCGGCGCCTCCAGGTTAGCCGTCCACTCCGCATGCCCGCCGCCGCGCTTCTCTGTCGACCTGGCTCGCGCGTAGTCGACCAGAACCTGGCGCATCACGCGCGAGGCGACTGCCAGGAAGTGGGCTCTGTCCGCGAAAGTGCGCTGGGCATCGCTCGAGAGCCTGAGATAGGCTTCGTGCACGAGCGCTGTGGTTTGCAGCGTGTGGCCGGATCGCTCCGCTCGCAGGCGGCGGGCGGCTATGAGGCGGAGTTCATCATACAGCCCTGCGACCAGATCATTCAGGACGGATTGATCTCCAGCGCGCAGCCGTCCGAACAGTTGGGTTACCGGGGAGGTCACCGTAACC
>WNFJ01733274.1_pt4 | contig 15851 bp, 15 predicted proteins | sample 5400461 | NCBI WGS metagenome assembly WNFJ01 (sample SAMN13153349, study PRJNA577476) | soil metagenome | isolation source: 115 cm saprolite on Douglas fir-dominated hillslope | place: USA:California | collected 2013-09-17 | reverse complement strand
ACTTCAACTCGCTCTACCCAGACTGCAAGACGCACCCGGCGGAATTCGAGCCTGACTGGACGCAGCTGCCGCCGTACAAGCGCCACCACAAGACGCTCCCCCCTGGCCTGCGATCACCCGGAACGCTCGTGTCCGACCGCCGCGCGTTCACCACGCTGGCCGAGGCGGGGCTGCAAAGCGCCGGCTGCATAGCTGGCGACATGACGCCCACGGTCAACACGAAAACCGACCACGGCCAAGGCGGCCGGATAGACCACATCTTGCTCAGCCCGATGCTGGCCTGCGCCGTCGTTCCCGGGTCCTACCAGGTACACGTAAGCGACGCCGGGAACGAGGCAAGCGATCACCGCATGGTGTCAGTGCGGCTCGACCTGACCCGGGTGCGGTCCAGCCCGGTGCAGGCGGGCCGGTGACGGAATCCGGCACGCATGGCGCTGCCGTCGGGACCAGACGCGGCGCACACCGTTTCGACAGGCTGCCGGATGTGCGGGCTGCCGCGCTGGACTGCAGCGGTTATGCGGTCACCTTCCTGGTGTCGCGGTTGCTGCTGCGGGCTGTTGCCTGCAGCAGGTCAGGGATCGATAACCTGTCCGGTCCGCTTTCTGAGCGCCGTTACGCGCGCCTCTGGATGAGGAACGTTCATGGGTGATCACGAGTTCTCGCCTGACGACCTGACCCGCCTGCGCCGGGGCGCGCACGGGTTCTTGCGCCGGTACGCCGCGAGCGCCTGGGAACACCGGCACGACGGCGACCGGTGGGAGATCACGCTGCCTCCCGATGTTGCGGCATTGCCCGAGCATCAGCGGTTCCGGGTCCACGCCCGCCAAGAGGCCCGCCGCCTAGCCGGGGCACAGCTCTACGATCTGGACCCCGAGATCACCGGACGGGCTGTCTGCCTCAGTGCCGCGATCTGCCAGGGGCGGCACGAGGAGGCCGTCGCGCTGGCCGGTCATCCCGCCGTTGCGGCGACGCTGGAGATCCAGCCCCCGTCATCATCGGGGTTCTTGCGGTGGCGGGACGGGATCGGATACAACGGCCTGGGCGCGCCGGTCGTGGCCTGCCACTGGGGGCCGGCCACCGGCGGGGGGCGCTGGCTGGCGTGGTGGGCCGACAGCCACGCCATGGCCGCCGGATACGCGGCTGAGGCCAAAGCGGCAGGGCAGTACATCAGTCCTGGTTCCCTGACACGGATTTTCGGGCTGTTGTGGTACGACCCCCAGGAACTGCTGCGCCCCAGCGGGGGTAGCCGCCACGACGGCAGCATCCCGGAACCGGAACCAGCCGCCGGCAAGGCCGGCCCATCCAGCGCCGAGGCCGGCACACCCGGCCTTGCGCTGCTCTACACCACGCTCGCGACGTGGTGGCTGCTGACCTGCCCAGGCGCCGTCCATCTCAGCCAGCTCCTTGTGCCGGCTGCTGAGCAGACCGCAGACCGCGCCGCCGGGCTGCAACCCCGTCCGGTCACCGTTGCCGCGGCAGCGAGGATCCCGTGATGTCCGCCGGATCCCCGCAGACCCGGGGCAGAGCATCCGCAGGCGATGGGATCACCTGCGGGGCCTTCGACTACGGCGGTTGTGCAGCCACCTTCCCCGTGTCGCAGTGGCCTCCATGGCTAACTGTCTCCCCAGTTTCCGATGTCAGGGACGCCGGAGAACCGGCACGTTACCCGGGCACATATGAGCTCGTGATCTGCAGGGCGCAGGGCGGTCTTGCCCGCCAGTTTCCTGATGCTGCCGGCTGGTCCGGGCCGGGAACGGTGCAGGGGCGGGCGCTGCCCTGGCAGCCGTGTGCCCTGGTGGCTGCCTGCTCAGCGCGGCCGTCGGCTCAGCAGCTCGGCTCCGGTGATGATCCTTGCCGGCCCGGCGTGGGTGCCGCCGGCGCTGCGGGACACCAGGAAAGATGAGCCAGTTGGTGACGGATTCCCCTGGGCACTCCATAGTGACCGCGCAGGAGCAGCTGACCGGCCTGCGGGAGGCGATCGCCGCCGCCCGCACGGAAGCGGGCAGGCGGCTCGCGGGCTTCCGACACGCGGCCGGCCTCAGCCAGGTCCAGCTTGCCTGGCGGATCGGCTATAGCGCCACGGCGGTGGCCCACGCCGAACGCGGTCGGCGGCCTGTGTCCGCGGAGTTCTGGCTACTCGCCGACGAGGCGCTGGGGGCTGGCGGAAGCCTGACTGCCGGAGGCACCCGGATCAAGGACCTGATCGGGGCCATGCGCGAGGAACAGCGCCGCCTGGACAGGGCTAGGCACGCCGGGCGGCTGTCCCGGCTCTTGCCGGGGCCGTGCGCAGACGGCATGGCAGGCGCGGCGCCTGCCGCCGGGGAGCGCGCGATCACCACGCCGGCCATCGGCAGGTGCCCCCACTGCCATCAGCCGGTCACGCTGGTAACCCAGATCGCCGCGCCGCCTGAGACAGGCGCCGGCCCGGCGCGGTCGTCATAAACGACGGCTGGCTGGCTCCCGCCGTTGCCGTGCCCGGAACATGCAGCTCCGCGGGTTCTGCCCTCGCGCTGCGGATTTTGGCCGCGTGCAACACCGCGCGTGCGGACCCGCACTCAACTGAGCACGCAGTCATTGTTTCTAGCATGCCCGGTCTGCCCCCGTGGCCGCAGATGCAGCGGCACTCCCGCATGCCGGACCCGGATCGGGCGGCGGGAAACAGGCCGATGACAGGCCAGCCGGTCCGGGCTGTGGCGCTCGATTACGGTGGGACCATCGACTCCCGCACTTCGCCGCTGCTGGACGGTAGCCGGCAGGTTGACCCGTCGTGTGTGGCACCGTTGCGCGCACTTGCCGCGCGGGGTCTTGTGCTGATCCTCTCCAGTAACACCCAGCAAGGAGAGCACCGCTGGGCCGCGCTGGAGGCGGCCGAGATCGACCGGCTGTTCCGGGCCGTGCTGATGTCGGCGTGCATGGGCCTGAGGAAGCCCGACCCGGATTTCTACGCCCTCATCACGACGGTTGCGCACTGCCGGCCGGGCGAAGTGCTCCACGTCGGGAACAACCTGGAAACTGACGTTGCAGGTCGGGCCCGATGCGGGATGCGCACGGCCCTGGTCCGCCCAGCCGGCATCGCTGCCGAAGAGCGACAGCGGCTGCCGCCCGGCGCGCTCGTGATTGGCAATGTGAAGCAGCTACCGCCGCTGCTAGGTTGCGGCACCCAGCCGTAGCACCCAGCCCGGCAGGTGATTACTACCGACGCCGGACAGCACGGACCGGCTGCGTGATCAGAGAGCAGGACGCGCTCACGGCCGGCGCTTCGTCCGGCCCGGTGACGCCGGACTTGCTTTGGCCTTGGCGCGCCTGCTCCCGGTCCGTGCGGTCGCGCGATGCTGCCTGGCTGGAGTGGCGGCGGGGCGGATGAGTGCGGCGACGTCCTCGGCGGACTGGCGGGCGAGCTGCGGCAGGACGCTGGTGTAGGTGTCGGCGGCGATGGTGATGGAGGACAGGCCGAGGGTTTCCTGGACGACTTTCATGTCGTGGCCTGCGGCGAGCAGCAGGGTGGCGGCGCCGTGGCGCAGGTCGTGGAGCCGGATGGGGGGCAGGCCGGCGAGGTAGGCGATCTGCTCGAACATGTCGGTGACGGCGGCGGGGTGCAGCGGGGTGCCGTCGGGGTTGGTGAACTCGAACCCCGAGTCGGTCCAGGAGTCCCCGGCGTCTTCCTTTTCTTTCTGCTGCCGCTGGCGGTGGGCGCGGATGTCGGCGACGGTGTCGGCGTCGAGGGCGACCTGCCGTTCCCCGGCGTCAGATTTCGGGGGGCCTTGCGCGGTCTCCCAGCCGAGCTGGGTGATCTGCCACCGGATCGAGGTGACGGCGCCGCGCAGGTCGGTGTCGGTGCGGCGCAGCCCGCAGCCCTCGCCGCGGCGCAGCCCGCGCGAGGCGATCAGCCGCCACATCGCGTACAGGCGGTGCCGGGCGGCTCGAGCGAGGAATACCTGGGTCTGGGCCGGGGTCCACACCATGACCCGAGACGGGCGGGGGGTGGAGACCCAGATGTCGAGCGGGCTGACCCGCCCGCCGTTCGCCCGTTCCCGCGCGCCGGCGAGCCGCTGGTCGAAGTCATGCTGCCAGGCCGGGACGCGTTCGTCGGTCCAGACCAGGGGCTTGGGCCGGTCCCCGGATGGCAGCTCGACCAGCGAGGCGACGTTGGCGGGCAGCATGCCCTGGTGCTGTTTCATGTAGGTGCTGATCGCGGAGCGCAGCGTGGCGCGGATCCGCTGCCTGGTGGCGGGTCCGACGGTGCGGCGGCCCTTGACTGCCGCCCGCCGCGCCGGGTCGCCGCTGGTGCGGGCTTCGGTGATGGCCTCGTTGAGTTCCTCGATGGCCTCGAACACCGACGCGACGTCGGTGACCCGGAGCCGGTCGATGCTGATGTAGCCGATGTGCGGCTGGTAGTAGAGCTGGATGTGGCTGGCGTAGCTGCGCACCGTGCCGGGCCGCAGGTTCTTCTTGGCGGCGAGCCATTCCCCCAGCCATTCGCCGACGGTGGGTGGGCGGACGGAGGGGTCGTGGCCGCCGCCGACGGCCTTGCGGACCCGGCCGGGATCGGGCAGCTGCCGGGTCTCCCGGACGGACCTGGTGATGGCGTCGGCGATCCGGATGGCGGTCTCGGTGTCGCCGGGCGCGGCGATGGCCAGCATCTCCCGGGCCTGGCCGAGTTCCTGGTCGGCGTCGGCCTGGGTGTCGAAGCCGCCGCGGCGCAGCGGGGCGCGGCGGGCGCCGTCGGCGCGCGGCGGCAGTTCGAGCTGGTAGTACCACCGGCCGTGCCGGGTACTCCAGGTGCCGCCACCGCGCCGTAGTTTCGGGCATTGCTGCCCGAGCCGCTTGCCGTCATCACTGCGGCAGCCGCACTGCTTGTAGGTATTTCCCTCAGCCATGGGTACCTCCCTGGTCTCTGGGGCATTGTCGGGGAACGGCCAGCAGGGTGCGGGCAGCCAGCAGCCCGGGACAGGTGCTGCTGGCCGCTTCCGGGGCGGCCGGGGCGGGCCGTGGCCGCGGCTGGCTGCCGGAGCGGGGTGTTCCGGGCGCGTCCTGGAATCCGCTGGTCCGGTGTATCCACGCTCGGCTGGCGGCGGCCCGTCAAGCCTGGCGGGCTGGCGCGCGCCGGCCCCTGGCCGCGGCAGCCGGCTGCCGGCGTGTACCCCGCAGCGGATGGGCGCTGTCGTAGCGATGATGCCGGGCAAGGTGTTCGTGCAGGCACCTCACTTGCTCCTTATCTGTTACTTCCGCGTTGCCGGGGTGGCGCCGGCAAGCCTGGGGCGGAGTCACCGTGAGCACTGTCCGGGCTGCCGGGGACGGGCAGGCCGAGGAGGGTGAGCAGCCCGGCGGTGGGGACCATCCAGTTCTTCCCGGCCCGGATGACCGGGCAGGGGAACTGCCCGGCGCGGGCGAGTTCGTAGGCCTTGGTCCGTCCCAGCCCCAGGGCGCGCCCGGCGGTGACCAGGTCGGTGACCGCCGGGAGGTCCACGATCTCGGCGAGGGTCAGGGGCCGTGTCACCACGGTCGCCACCGCCTGCCGGGTCCGGGCTGCCGCCCGGCCGGGGCGTCCGGCCGGGCGATGTGGCCGGGGAGGCGCGGATGGCGCCGGGATGAGAGAGGGTCCCGGGCGGCGGCCTCTGGCGCGGACCTGCCGCCCACTTCGGCCGGGGCCGGATAACGGACCGGCGGGCAGGTCCGGCTGGCCAGCCACCCGGGACCGGCAGCATCCACGCTCGACTCGCCGTGGGCTGTCAAGTCCGGCCGCCCGCCGGCGCCGTGCCGGCCAGGCCGTGCCGCCATCACGACGGGGGCCTGCCCTGGCCAGGGCTTCTGGCCGCGCTTGACACGCGGCCCGGAGCAGAGCGTCGATCGTCGTCGGCGGCGGTCCCCCGCAGCGCGGCCGGACCCGGCTTGCAGGCGCTCTTGCCCCGGCCTGCGGTCACCGCAGGGGACGCCGCCTGCCCATCGGTACGACTCAAGGAGGCTGATCATGACAGTTACCCCCGATGACACCGGCGCGGCGTCGCAGGGATTCGTGATCCCGGACGATGACGCGACGGATGAAGACGTGGATGTGCTGTACCTGGCGGGGCAGCGCCCGCCGGCGGAAGGTGCCTGGCTGTGGGTGACCACGGCCGAGGGCAGGCGGGGCGGGGAGTTCACCGCCTTGTTCCTGCCGCGGAACAGGCCGTGCGCAAGCGGCGGCGACGTGCTGCTGCACATCGCGCCGGGCAGCAGCCTGGCAGATGAGCAGTGGCCTTTGCCGGCCATGCTGGTGCGGGTGATGGCGGTCGTGGCCGGGTCGGTGATCCACGTCGCGGCCTGGGACCACCTCACTCTGGAGGAGTGGCCGGAGATCGTCCGCCCTGCGGTCGCGTTCGCCATCGGTGCCCTGAAAGAGCTGCAGGAGCACGGCGCCGACGTCGGCGCATACCGCCACCCCTCTGGCCAGGTCGAGGTGGAATCCGCGGCCGAGGCAGCCGTTGCCGGGTTCCCCGCCCTGCCGACGTCCGTGCGGCCGGCAGCGGACGGGTGATCTGCGCCTTGCCGCTGGCACGGGGGCGTGCGCCGGAAGGCGCACGCCCCCGTCGTCGTGGCCGCCATGCCACCGTCCGGGGCATCTGCCCCGGCCGCATGCCGGTCCCCGGTCCGGCGCATTGCCAGGGGCACCGGGGAACGCGCACCCGCTGCGGCCGGGCGGAACCGCCGTGCCCGCCGGGCGGGCATCAGCCGGCGGACTTGACACGTGCCGGCGAGCCGAGCGTCCATCGTCGCCGGCGCCGGTCCCCGGACCCCGGACACGGACCCATGTACCCGGCTGCGGCACGCGGCCGGGCCGGGTTCGCACCGGCCGGGGGATGCGGCGCCAGTCCACCGGCACGACACGAGGAGGATGATCATGACGAGTAGACCGGATCCCGGACCTGGCCCGGCGGGCACGGCACCGGACGTCCCGGAGACCGCTGATAGCGGCACGGGCGACCAGGTCGATATGCGGTCCCCAGGGTGGCAGCGGCCGGCTGCGGCCACGTGGCTGGTGGTTACCGAGATCGACGGGCCGGCCGGGGAGGTGTTCACCGCGAGGACCGTGCCCGGCCCGCAGCCGCGTGCCTTCGGCGGCGACGTGCTGCTGCACGTCGCCCCCGACACCGGCCCGGAGGCGAACATGGTAATCAGCGTGGCGGTCTGGGCGGTCGCGGCCGGGGCGCTGGTCCCGGTCGCGGCCTGGGACCTGCCCGATGACAGCGGCTGGCCCGAGCGGGTCCGCGCCACGGTGATGTTCGCCATGGGCGCGATGACCGACCTGGGCGAGCACCTCGATCTCGGCGAGTGCGACGCGGTCGACCTTGATGCCGCTGCCGGAGCGGCGGTACCCGGGCTGCCCCGGTCGCTGGCCCTGGACAGCCGGGTCGCGGCCATGGGGTGATCCCGCGACGGGGGCGGGGGCGGGTGCCGGACGGCGCCCGGCCCCTTGCTCGTGGTGGCGGGCACGCCGCGCGGCCGTGACGGCACCCGTGCCCGCCGGGTGGCCGGTGACGCCGGGTGTGCCCGGGTGTGCGCGTCAGGGCGCGAACGGGGGCGGTTCACGCGGCGGCCCGCATGCCGGTACCGGTCCCGGGCGGCGCGCCCGGGACGGCGGCTAGCCCGGTCAGCAGCAGGAGCGCGGCGGCGGCCTGGCCGGGGACGACGCCGTTGCCGATGATCCGCAGCTGGGCGGTGCGCGGGAGGCCGGGCACCCCGGTCACGAGGTGCGGGATGCCCATGAGCCATTCGGCGAACGCGGCGGACAGCCGGGTCCGGCCGCCGGGGCCAGGCTCGGCAGGGGGCGGGGCCGGGTGGCCGAGCACCTGTTCCCACCGGCGGATCGCCGGCTCGTAATCCCCCCAGGCGACCGCGTTCCGGCTGGTGCCTGGTGCCGGGCCGGGAGTGGTCAGGGTCCTGGCCGCGGCGTCCAGGTCCTTGCCGCTTTGGTGCCCGTTGCCGGGGCGGCCTCCGCGCCGGCCGTGGCCGCGGGGGGAGGTGCCGGTGTCCGGGGTGGGCAGCAGCCGCTGCGGCCCGGCAGCCGTATGTGCCGGGCCGCTGTGACCGGCCAGGCCGGTGAGGTGGTGCGCGATCACCTCGGGCAGGCCGGTCTGCCGTTTGGCGCCCGAGGGCCGCCGCCCGCCCAGCTGCGGGGCCAGCTCGGCGGCGCTGTCGCTGGCCATCGGGGTGGGCAGCAGGCGGATCGCGATGGCCAGCGGGGTGCCGATCCCGTTGCCGTTACGGCCGAGTTTCTTCTGCCGGTCCCGGCGGGCCAGCCAGGATTCCACGGATTCCCCGTCGTTGAACGCCCCGGCGACCGGGGTGGGCAGCAGCCGCAAGCCCGGCCCCGGCGGCCGGGTGGCAGGCGAGGATGAAGACCCGGTCGCGGCGGTGGCAGGCTCCGGTGTCGGCAGCGCGTAGGCACAGCCATTGCGTGTCATACCCGAGCGCGGCCAGGTCGGCGAGGACTTTCCCGAGGCCCCGGGTGCGGAGCGCTGAGACGTTTTCCAGGAAGACGTAGGCGGGTCGTAGCTGGCGAAGGCCGGCGGCGATGGTGAGCCAGAGGCCACTGCGGGTTCCTTTCGTGATGCCGGCGCCGGGCCCGGAGTAGGAGATGTCCTGGCAGGGCCAGCCGGCGGTGATCAGGTCGACGGGCGGCACGGCCGCCCAGTCCAGGGCGGTGATATCGCCGAGGTTGGGCACCCCGGGGTAGCGTGCGGCCAGGACGGCGGCGGCGTGCCGGTCGGACTCGGCGCACCAGGCCAGCCGGGCACCCAGGACCGCCATCACGGCGAGGTCGAGGCCGCCGTAGCCGGTGCACAGGCTGCCGGATCGCAGCTGCCCCGCAGGCGGGGCGCCTGCCAGGCGTGCCGGGTGCGCGCCGGTCACGCGGCCCGCTGCCCGGGCCGCGCCGGCAGCCACCGGGCGGGCGGCTGCGGCAGGCGCCCGGGTCCTGGCTGCGGCCGGGCGAGTTCCCCTGTGCCCGCTTCGGCTGCTGGCGGGGCGCGGAAGATGAGCAGGTCCTCGTGCACGATGAGGTGCCACGGCTCGCCGCGGCGGCGTGCCTTGCGGAGGTTGTCGAGCTGGAAGAACGAGGGCCGGGGTATCAGCCGGCCGCCGCGCAGCCCGGCGAGCAGGGCGACGCACCGGGCTGCGGGGATCAGCCCGGCGTTCGCGCCGGCGGCGAGCACGGCGGCGGGCAGGTCGACCAGCTCGCCGCGGGACCGCCAGGGCCGGGCGGTGACCACGGCCACGCCGCCGGGGCGCAGCAGCGCCTTGCAGCCGGCGAGGATCGCCGTGAACCCGGCGAGCATGTCGTCGAGGCCGTGGTGGGCGAGGTTGGCCGGGTCGTGGCTGTAGCGGTTGTCGTATTTCTCGACCCCGCCGCCGCCGTGCCGCTGCTCGGCGCGGACCTGGCCGTGCACGCTGGGGCCGTACGGCGGGGAGGTGACCACCAGGGCGGCCCGCCCGGCCATCCCGGGCGGCAGCAGCGCGGGCAGCTGGCGGGCGTCGCCGCGGATCATCTCGGCGCTTCCCGTCGCGCCGTCGCGGCGGGCCCAGTCGATGTTCGCGGCGGCGATCGTGGCCCAGCGGTCCTCGAACTCGACGCCGAGGCCGTCGCGGCCGAGGTGGATGGCCTCGACCAGGGTGGTGCCGATGCCGCACATCGGGTCGGCGACCAGGTCCCCGGGCTGGGTGTAGCGGGTGATGGCGGTGGCCGCGATGGCGGGCAGCATCTTGGCCGGGTGGGCGGTGGAGGCGGGCAGGTACCGGCCGCGGCGCTGGGTGCGGGCGTCCTGCTGGGCGGTCGCCCAGACCGACAGCGGCGGGTCAGGGACGGGCGCGGGGCGGGGCCGGGAGCGGCCGGGGCCGGGGGCGGGTGCCGGGTGCGGGCTAGTCATGGCGGGGTCCTCCAGGCTTGGTGAAGATCAGCAGGTCGGAATGGATCCGGCCGCCGCCGGGCAGGGCGGCGGCGCCGTCGGCGGCGGCGGGATCGGGGGCGAGCTGGCCGTCGCGGATGGCGGCGTGCACCAGGACGATGTGCTGGGCGTAGACCAGGCCGGCGGCGCGGGCGCTGGCGACCGCCTGCCCGGTCAGGTCGGTGAGCTGGCCGTCCGGTGCGACGGCGGGGCTTGCGGTGATCACCGCGAGCACCCCGCCGGGCCGCAGCACCCGCTGGCAGGCGGCCTGCAGCACCCCGGGTTCGTCGCCGCCGCCGGGCTCCGGACCGCCGGCGCAGCAGCCGGGGCCGTGGCAGCCGGTGATGGCCAGGGCGGCCTGGCCGGCGTCGGGGTCCCCGGCGGCCAGCAGCAGGGCCGGGCCGCCAGGGCGCAGCCGGGCGAACGGCCGGGCCGCCGGGTCCAGGCGGGCGCGCAGCCCGGCGATCGCGCGCCCGTCGCGGACGGGGTCCGGTATCAGGCCGAGGACATGCCGGCCGCCGGCCGAGGCGGCCTCGATCACCGCCGCCGAGCCGTCCGGGGCGGCGACCAGGTCGCCGGGCCGGGAGAACACGGCGATCACCTGGGCGGCGGCCTGGACGGTGACCGGCCCGGCGCACGGCCCGTACGGGCCGCTGCGCGGGGCAGGCAGGCCCGGCCAGATGCTCAGCGGCACGCCGGGACCCGTCCCGCGCGCCGCGGGGCCGCCGGGCGCGGTGCCGTGCCCGCCCGAGATGGGCGGCACGGCAGGCCCGGGGCCGTTGTGAGGGTGTGACATGGCGGCTGGTCCCGCGCGCCGCCGCTTTCTCCGCTGACAATTACAGAAATCGGGTTTTCGGGGCCTTTTTTCACGCCCCGCGCACAGAAAATCGCCGGGCCGGGGGAAATCGCCGGTCATGACGCCGAGATAAATAATTCCGGGGCGGCCAGCGCGGGGGCGCGCCCTTTACCAGATGGCATGTACCTGCCATGTACCTCCGGTAGACCCGCGATGTACCTGGCCCGCGATCACGCAGGCCAGGGCCGGAATTGACCCGGCTCCCGGCGAGGCCCCGGGGGTGCCGCTGGCGGTAGCCGGCGCGGCCGGAGACGGGGCCGGGGGGGCCGGGTACATCGCAGGTCCATGGCAGGTACATGGCAGGTACACGGCAGGCCGGCGCGGGGGATACCGCAGGTCCACGGGAGGTACATGGGGGGTGGCTGGATGGGGCTCCGTTCCCGTCCTTTTCCCTCACCTGGAGCCCTGCATGGATCACCACGCCACCCCGCCCGGCGCCGCGACGGCTGCCGGCATGGGCGGATACCCGGACGGCCCGCTGGATGCCCTCGACGCCGCCGATGCCGCCTTCCGGCTGCTGGCCGCCGGCCCGCGGCCGCTGGCCGTGCACGCCTCGCACCTGGCCGAGGGCCTGCCGGACCGGCCGGTCCCCCTCGGTGAGCTGCGGGTGCTGCTGCTGCACCCGGCCACCAGCCCGCGCGCCCGCAACCGGGTGTGGGCTGAGCTGGTCCGCCGTGCCCGCACGAGGGACCCGGCCTGGGTCATCGGCCTGACCGGGATCGCGCTGCCCGGCCTGCGCCGCGCGGTCGCCAGCCTGGCCAGTGCCTACCGCGGCGACCCCGCCGACCTGCAGTCCGAGGTGCTCACCGGGTTCCTGGCCGCCGTGCGCGGCCTGGACCTCGATGACCTGGACGCCATCCCGCTGGCGTCCCGGCTGTGCTGGGCGGCCTGGCGGGCCGGGCAGGCCCTCGCCTACGCCGACGCCGACTACGCCGGCCGCCGCCGCAGCCTCGCCGTCTGGCGCGACGGCCCGGACCGGCCCTGGGGGCACCCGGACTTCGTGCTGGCCGCCGCCGTGCGCCGTGGCATCCTGTCCGCCGGTCAGGCCGAGCTGATCGGCCGCAACCGGCTGGAGGGCGTCCCGCTGTCGCAGATCGCGGCCGAGCAGAACATCGGCCACACCGCCCTTTGCATGCGGCGGAAAAGGGCCGAGAAAGCCATCACAGACGCTATCCGGAATGGTTTTCTCGCAGATTTCTGAGCGGCCCGCGTGAAAAACGGGGCCAAAAACCGGATTTCTGTCAGTGCGGGGGTTACCCGCCCTCCGGTGAATTCCGGGGGGTGGGCGGCCCGCAGGCGGGAGCCGCCGCACCGCTGACATCCCGCCGCTCTCTCGCCCCCGGAAGGAGGTGAGTCCCGCGCCCGCCTGCGGGCCGCCCTCGCACCCCCCGCACTGCCGCACCCGCTCCCGGAGGAGGCACCCTGCTATGAGACTCATCCCCCCGCTGCCCGCCTGGCGGCGGCGCCCGCGCCGCCCGCCCGGCGGCCGGGCCGCCGGCCTGGCCGCTGTCCCGGGCCTGGCCGCCGGGCACCTGCTGGCGGCGGCGTCGGTCAGCCAGGTGATCACCAACATCACGGTGTGGATCGTCGGGATCCTGGCCGGCCTGGCCACCTTGTTCCTGACCCTCGGCGGCCTCCGCTACCTGTTGGCCGGCGGCGACCCGGCCCAGGTTGAGAGAGCCAAGATCTCGCTGCGGTCGGCGGCCATCGGGTACGGCCTGGCGATCCTCGCCCCGGTCATCGTGACCATCCTGAAGTCCCTGGTCGGCGGATGAGGCTGACCCGCCGGGCCGCCCGCCCGGGACCGCCGCGCCGCCGGCGAGCCCGCCGGGCCGCCGCGCTCGCGCTGGCCATCGCGTGCGCCGCCCTGATCGTGGCCGCCGCAGGCTCGCAGCGCGCGCTGGCCCCCGGGCCGGGCCGGGCGGCCACCGCCGCTGTGACTACCGCCGCGCACCTGGCTCCCGCTGCATCCCCATCCCCGTCTCCCTCTCCGTCGCCGCTGCCCGCGCCCGCTGCCGGGGCCGGCAGCTGCGGGTTCCTCGACTTCACCTGTTACGTGACCACCGCGATCACCGGCTGGTTCGCGTCGCTGGTCAAGTCCGCGGTCAACCCGCTGCTCACGCTGATCGGGCAGAGCGCCCTGTCGACCCCGCAGCCCGGGTCCATCCCGGCGGTGCACACCATGTGGGCCACCTCGCTGGCGGTCGCCGATGCCTGCTACGTGCTGCTGGTGCTCATCGGCGGGATCCTGGTGATGAGCCACGAGACGCTGCAGACCTCGTATTCGGCCAAGGAGATCGCGCCCCGGATCGTCCTCGGCTTCGTGGGCGCGAACCTGTCGATGGTGGTGATGTCCCAGGCCATCACCATCGCCAACGGCCTGTCCGCCGCCCTGGCCGGGCAGGGGGTCACCCCCGCCACCGCCGCCGCCTCGCTGATGACCACCCTGGGCAACTCGGTCTCCACCGGGGGGATCTTCCTGATCCTGCTGGCCCTGGCCGGGGTCGTCCTCGCCCTGGTCCTGGCCGTGGTCTACGTGATGCGGATGATGGCGGTGGTGCTGCTGGCCGCCGCCGCGCCGCTCGCGCTGGCCCTGTACGCGCTGCCGCAGACCGCGTGGGCGGCCCGCTGGTGGTGGCGGGCGCTGACCGCCGCCCTTTTCATCCAGGTCGCCCAGGGCCTGGTGCTGACCGCCGCCGTGCAGGTGTTCTTCGCCCCCGGCTGGCTGCCCTGGCACATCACCGGCTACCTGGAGCAGGTCCTGATCACCTTGTGCCTGCTGTGGGTGCTGATGCGGATCCCGTTCTGGGTCGCCCGGCCCGTGCTGTCCCCGTTCGGCCGCTCCCCGCTGCGCCGCGCCGCCCGGTTCGCCGTTACCGCCGCCGTCTTGTCCCGGGTCGGCCCGCTGCTGCGCGGCGCCGCGGCCGGCAGCGGCAAGGGCGCAGCGTCCGCGAAAGGAAAGAAAGGAAAAGGCCCGTGAGCTATGAGGTCAGCGACCCCGTGCCCATCCCCGCCGACGTCGAGATGCCCGACAAGATCCTGGCCGGGCTGACCGCCCGGCAGGTGGCCATCGCCGCGGTGACGGCCGCGATCATCTGGGCGGCGTTCGAGGCCACCCGCCACGTCATGCCGCTGCCGGCGTTCGCGGCGCTGGCCGCCCCGGTCGCCCTGGCCGCCACTGCCCTGGTGATCGGCGAGCGGGACGGGCTGAGCCTGGACCGGCTGCTGGCCGCCGCGTGGCGGCAGGCCCGCTCCCCGCGCCGCCTGGTCACCGCGCCCGAGGGCATCCCGGCGGCGCCGGCCTGGGCCGCGCCGCCCGGCCCGCCGCCCCCGCCCTTGCCGGCGCCGCTGGCGCCGCTGTGGCGGCACATCTCCGGCGACGGGGTGATCGGCCTGGGCGGTGATGGCGCCGCTGCCGTGGCGGCGGTGTCGACGGTGAACTTCGCGCTGCGCAGCCCCGCCGAGCAGGACGCCCTGACCGGCGCCTACGGCCGGTGGCTGAACTCCCTCACCGGCCCGGTCCAGGTGGTGATCCGGGCCGGGCGGGCCGACCTGAGCGCCGCGGTCTCCGCGCTGCGCGAGGCCGCCCCCGCCCTTCCGCACCCGGCGCTGGAGCACGCCGCGCTGGAGCACGCCGCGTTCCTGGCCGGCCTCGCTGAGGAGCGGGACGTGCTCACCCGGCAGGTGCTGCTGGTCATCCGCGAGCCGTCCCACGGCACCGCGCGGCCCGGCGGCGGGACCGCCGCGGCGCGGGCCGCCCAGCGCGCCGGCGAAACAGCCAGGCTGCTCGCCGCAGCTGACCTTCAGGTCAGCGTGCTGGACGGCGGGCAGGTCACCGCCCTGCTCGCCGCCTGCGCCGACCCCGCTGCCCCGGCCGGCGCCGCCCGGCTCGCCGTCCCCGGCCAGCCGGTCACCAGCCCGGGCAGGCCCGCGTGAGGGCCGGCCGGCTGCGGCGCCGCCCTGCCGCGCCGCCGGCCGTGCCGGGCGCGGAGGACGTGCCCGGCGCGCCGGATGTGGAAGTCGCCGCCCGGCACGTGCGCATCGGCGGGGATTACGCCGCCACCCTGGCCGTCACCGGCTACCCGGCCGAGGTCAGCGCGGGCTGGCTGGAGCCGCTGACGGCCTACCCCGGCCGGCTGGACGTGACCTTGCACATCGAGCCGATCCCGGTGGCCGTGGCCGCCGCGCGGCTGCGCCGCCAGCGCGCCCGGCTGGAATCCGGGCGGCGCGCCGGCGCCGACCGCGGCCAGCTCGATGACCCCGACACCGAGGCCGCCGCCGCTGATGCCCGTGACCTGGCGTACCGGATCGCACGCGGCGAGGGCAAGCTGTTCCGCCTCGGCCTGTACCTCACGATCCACGCCGCCACCGAATACGACCTCGCCGCCGAGACCGCGGCGGTGCGGGCGCTGGCCGCCTCGCTGCTGCTGGTCACCGTCCCCGCCACGTTCCGCTCGCTGCAGGGCTGGACCACCACCTTGCCGGCCGGCACCGACGCACTGATGCTGCGGCGGACCTTGGACACCGCCGCGCTCGCCGCGTCGTTCCCGTTCACCTCCCCGGACCTGCCCCGCGACCCGGCCAGCCCGCACGCCCTGCCCGGCGTGCTGTACGGCGCCAACACCGCCGGCCCGGGGCTGGTGGCCTGGGACCGGTGGGCGGCTGACAACCACAACTCCGTCACCCTGGCCGCCTCCGGCGCCGGGAAGTCCTACCTGGCCAAGCTGGAGATCCTGCGCAGCCTGTACCAGGGCACCGAGTGCTGGGTGATCGACCCCGAGGACGAGTACGCCCGGCTCGCCGCCGCCGTGGGCGGGGCGTACGTGCACCTGGGCGCCCCGGATGTGCACCTGAACCCGTTCGACCTGCCGGCCGCGGGGCGGGCACGGGCGGACACGCTGACCCGGCGCGCCCTGTTCCTCCACACCGTCATCGCGGTGCTGTGCGGCGGCCAGCCCGCCCCGGCCGAGCGCGCCGCCCTGGACAAGGCGATCATGGCCGCCTACCAGCGGGCCGGGATCACCAGCGACCCGCGCACCTGGGCGCGGCCCGCCCCGCTGCTGCCGGCCCTGGCC
>WNFJ01741452.1_pt1 | contig 15853 bp, 15 predicted proteins | sample 5400461 | NCBI WGS metagenome assembly WNFJ01 (sample SAMN13153349, study PRJNA577476) | soil metagenome | isolation source: 115 cm saprolite on Douglas fir-dominated hillslope | place: USA:California | collected 2013-09-17 | reverse complement strand
CAGCGGTCTTTGCCCGCACGGCTGCCGCGCGCGTCACACCCGGTGAAGGTGCCGCGCCCGTACCGCGCGACCCGGCGGCCAGCGCGCTCGCGTGCGCCGTGAGCCGCTCGCCCGACCGGTTTGCCGCGCGGCGGTACCGCCGCACGCGGCGACCGCGACCGCCGTCACCGCGATCGCGCCGGCGAGACGGCACCGCTGCCCCGCCCGTAACTGCGCCCACTGCCGCATAGCCTGTTACGTCTACTCGTGCATGTTCACGGGTGTCAACGAGATCGGTACATCCAGCCGGCGATGGGGAGAGGGTTATGGATTGGAAGCTCGAGCTTGTGGCGATTCCCGTGTCCGACGTGGATCGCGCGAAGGCCTTCTACACCGAGCAGGCCGGCTTCAACGCCGACCACGACATCACGGTCAGCGACGAGATCCGCTTCGTGCAGCTGACGCCGCCGGGCTCGGCCTGCTCGATCACCATCGGGCTGGGCGTCACCGACGCGCCGCCCGGCTCTGTCCGCGGCATGCAGCTTGTCGTCTCCGACATCACCGCCGCGCGCGCGGAACTCGCCGGCCGGGGGGTGGAGGTCGGCGACGTACAGGAGTTCCCCTGGGGCCGGTTCGTCTTCTTCGGCGACCCCGACGGCAACCGCTGGGCCGTGCAGGAGGTTCCGGACCGCGGCTAGCCGCGGTCCGGCAGCGCCGCGGATCGCAGGCACCCTGGCGCCTGCGATCCGCGGCCGTGCTACGGACCGGCGGCGCACGTGTAGTCGGCGAGCACCGCGTCGACGGCCGCCTCCTCGCCGGGCAGTGATCGCGCCCGCTCGGCCGCCGCCGCGGCCAGCCGCTTCGCCAGGCCGGGCTCGGTCAGCACCCGCAGCAGGGCCGCCGCGAGCGCCCCGGAGTCACCCGCGGGCACGAGCAGGGCCGCGTCCTCCCCGGTCAGGGCGGGGATTCCGCCGGTCCTGCTGGCCACGATCGCCGCGCCGGCCCGCAGCGCCTCCTGCAGGATGAGCGGCTGCCCCTCCCACCGGCTCGGCAGCACGAACACGTCGGCGGCAGCCAGCAGTGCGGGGACGTCGCCGCGCTGGCCGAGAAGCCGCAGCGGCAGCCGTTCGGCATCAATCCGGCGGGCCAGCTCCGCGGCGAGCGGACCGGAACCTGCGATGGCCACCAGCGGCCGCGGGTCACGGTCGCGCAGCAGGCCCGCGGCGCCGAGCAGGGTGCCGAACCCCTTCTGCGCGGCGAGCCTGCCGCACGCGAACACGAAAGGCCGGCCGGCGGCGCCGAGCCCAGCCCTGACCGCGCGGGCCGTGCCCGCGGAAACGGCCGGCCGCGCGGGTGCGGGGACCACGGCGAGTCCCGCGCAGTGTGCGCCGCGGCGGCGCATCCGCGTGACCAGGTCGGCTGACACGCACAGCACCCGGTCAGCGCGGCGCGCCACGATCCGCTCGAGGACACCGTAGGCCGTGCCCGCGGCGCCGCCCGGCGGCGGCGCGTTGTGCACGGTGACGACGAGGACGGGCGCGCCGCGCCGCGCCGCTGGCTGCCGCGCCCGGCGGATGGCGCCGCCCAGGGCGAGCGCGCTGACCGCACCCGCTCGCAGCCCGTGCGCGTGCACGATGACGGGCCCGCCGGCCGGCCCGTCCGCCCGGCCGGCGGCACCCGCGGCGCGCAGCAGCCGCCGGAGCGCCGCCACGGCGGCGAAGTCGCGTCCCGGGCGCGGCCGGTCGGAGATCTCCACCGGCACGAACCGCGCGCCCGCGCCGGTGAACCCGAACATCCGCTCCGTCCCGGCGGGCCCGGCGACGGTGACCTCGACGCCGCGCCCGGCCAGTCCCGCGGCGAGCGAACGCACGTGCACGCCGGTACCGCCCTCCGTCGCGGCGAGCACGAACGTCACGCACCGCACCCCTGGTTCCCCAGCCGGTTCCCGAGTGCTGTCCTTGGTCATGCCGTGCGCCGCCTCAGCACCCGGGTGGCGGCGGTGCGCATGTCACCGGAATCGGCCAGGTAGGCGATCGCGAGGAAGACCGCGAGCGTCACGGCGCCTGCCGCCACGGTCAGCGCCGCGGCGGGCAGCGCACCGGTCAGGCCGAACGCGTGGCTCGCGGCCAGGGCGACAAGACCACCCGCCGCTCCCCCGGCGACGCCGCCCGCCAGCCCGGCGGCGCCCGCGCGGGGCAGCCCGCCCAGACAGGCGCGGCCACGGGCCCTGACGACCGCGGCGAGCAGCGCCGCCCCCGCGACCGTGAGGCCGGCCGTGTTGCCGAGCCCGAGCGCGGGCACCACCCAGCGTTGTGGCACGAGCGGCACGATGGCGAGATCCACCACGGCCACGGCCAGCCAGCCCGCGACGGTCGTGACGGCGGCGGCCCGGTTCCTGCCCCCGGCGAGCAGCACCCGGCTGAGGTTGGCGACCAGCCCGTAGCCGATCAGCCCGGGCGCGAACGCGACGAACGTGAAGGTCAGTTCGCGCGCGGCGGCCGGGTGGACGAAGACGCGGGCGGCCGGAACCGCGGTCCCGGCGAGCACCGCGGCGCCGAGGAAGGAGACGAGGACGGCGACGCGGGTCGAGGTGGCTGCCACGGCGTCGAACCGGCCCGCCGCGGCGCCGGTGTCCGCGTCCGCTCCCGCCACGGCCGCGGCGGGTCCGGTCGCGTCGGCGTGCGCAGCAAGCAGCGGAAACGCGCTCGTTGCCACCGGCACGGCGAGTATGGCATAGGGCAGGAAGAACATCTGCCAGCCGTAGTTGTAGAGCACGAGCGCGCCCGTGCCGCCGCGCGAGTTTGCCAGCACGATGACCACCACGAGCGCCGCGTCCTGCGCGGCGAGCGTCGCGACTCCCACCGCGGCGAGACCGCGGACCCGCGGGGCGACTCCGTGGGGGAAACGCAGCACGGGCCGCAGGCGAAGGCGCAGCCGCCAGGCCGGCACCGCGACGGTCGCCACGAGCGCTACCACGCCGGCGGTGGTGCCCAGGGACAAGACGAGCTCGGCGGACACCGGGAGGCCGTGCAGATTGTTCTGGTATCCGTTGCCGAGCGGCAGGAAGGCCAGGTACGCGGCGCTCACCACGACGCTGGAGACCAGCGGCGCGAGTGCGGGCGCGGTGAACCGGTGGTGTGACTGCAAGATGCCGTAGATCACGACGGCGAGCCCGTAGAGCGCGATCTGCGGCGCGAACACGACGAGCATCCTGGTCGCGACGGCGACGACCGACGCGGGCTGCGATCCGGACAGCGCCGCCGCGACCGGCCCGGCGACGAGCGCGAGGAGCACGCTCAGCGGCACGAGCAGCAGGATTGTCCAGGTGAGCAGCGCGGAGGCGGTGCGGCTTGCGTCGGCGGCCGCGGCCGGGTCGCCGGCCGATCGCTGCGCGGGGCCGGCCAGGACGGGCACCACCACCGCGGTGAGCGCGCCGCCCGCGACGATGTCGAAGATGATGTTCGGCACCTGGTTGGCGGTCGTGTACGCCGTTCCCAGGTTGGTGTTGCCGACGGTGTGCGCGAACACCAGCGTTCGCCCGAACCCGGCCAGCCGGGCCAGTACGGTGATCGCGCCGATCAGTACTGCCGCACGGCCGAGCCCGCGCCTCACGTGCCTGGTGACGACCGCAGGGTCCCGCCGCGGCCCGCCCCGGCCGCCGCCTGCCCGTTGTTGGCGGGCTCGGCGGGATCGCCTGCCCCGGCCGCCGCGGCGTGGCGGCCGCCGCTGGCGGCCGCGGGCGGCCGCGGGCCGGAACCGGGCGCCCGCGCCTGGCCGGCTACGGACTGGGCCGCCGGCCGCCGGCCCAGCATGTCGAGCCAGCGCAGTGGCGCCGTCCGCTCGATCACCTTCGTGAAGCTCACGACCTCGCTCGCCGCGGTGAGGCCGGTGATCGCGGCGAGTGCCGCCAGCCTCGCGCCGCGCGGCAGGCTCGCCGCGGCCGCGGCGCCAAGCACCGCGCCGAGCGCGTTGGCACCGGCGTCGCCGAGCATGGCCCGCTCGCCGAGATCCTCGCCGAGGAGGCCCGCGGCGCTGCCGGCCACCGCGGCCGCGGTGCCACCCGCGGCCGCGGTGCCGCCCACCGGCACCCGGAGCAGCGCGACGGCGGCCAGCGCCACCTTGATGGCACGGCCGGGTCGCAGGTCGAACAGGTTCAGCAGGTTGGCGCCGCCCGCGATCAGGCCCGAGTTGATCGCCACGTCGGCCGGCGAGCCGCCCAGGATCGCGGCGGCAGCGGCGCCGGTCGCGCCGATTCCGCCGATCTTCATGGCGCCGGTGGTGAGCCGGCCTTCGCGCAGCGCACCAAGATGGCCGCGGAAGCCGCGCCGGTCGCCCGACCCGGCGAGGTCGTCGTATCCACCGAACGCCGCGGCGCCCACGCCGGCGAGCACGGCCGCCGCGCGTGCGCGGGCCGGCACACCGGGCGCGATGCTGACCGCGGCGACCACGCCCGCGGTGACCGCGGGTCCCTCGAGCAGCGTGACGGGCTCGCCGCGGTGGTTGGTCCTCGTCCACGTCTTCTCGCCGCCCGGCGGGCGGGCCGTCAGCACCGCGTAGGCGGCGCGGGCGGCCGCGGCCCCGGCGATCGCGGTGAGCAGGGCTGTCCGGCCGCGCGAGCCGAGCGGGCCTGGTGACCCGGGCAGTCCGCGGCCGGCCCGGCCGTGCCGGGCGCTCATCGCGACGCCACCGCCTTGCCGCCCTTGGCCGGTGTGGGCGACGCGGCGCCCGTCGCGGTGGCCGTCGGCATCGGGCTCGGCGCGATCTGGGTGGCGCCCGGCCCGGTGCCGTAACTGCCCGGCGTGTGCGCGGTCATCTGCTTGGCGAGCACCTGCGCGGTGACGATCTGCCCGAGCGCCAGGTCGGCGTCGTCGACGCTGGACACCTGGTTCGCGTTGTCGCTGGCCCGCAGCGCCGCGATGGCGCCGCCCGGCTGGGTCGAACTCTGCGGCCCGGCCATGACCGCCGCGAGGCTGGCCGAGCTCACCGCGGCGGCGATGTCGGTCAGCGACTGGTTCGTCATGGCCGCGTTCGGGCCGGTGAGCGGATCTGCTGGCGTTATCACGACCGCGAGTGTGGCACGGGCGGCCGGCTGCCCGCTGGTGGTCAGGAATCCTGGCTGGGCGAAGCCGGACAGGATTGCCTGGCTGCCCGGGTCGAGGACGCCGGGATCGGTCTTGGTGACGATCGCGCTCGCGAGGACCTGCGCGGCCCGCTGCTGTGCGGTGCTGCCCGTCAGCGTCAAGCTGGCGGGTTTGATGCCCTGCGAGATCCCGTCCATCGTGGTGGCGGTGTTCGCGCTGCTGTCGAAGAACACCGACTGCAGCTGGACCTGCCCGCTGATCGTTGCGCCGGCCTCGTGCAGCGCGGCGACGATACCGTTCTCGACCGCGCTCGAGGCGCCCGGCGCGTTGATCACCACGGCGCGCTGCCCGTCGAGCCGGTGGGCGAGCAGTTGCGGCGCGGCGTCCTGCGCGAACGTGCCCGCCGCGTTGATCTCCTGCTGCAGCACGGCGTTCTGCGCCCGCTCGTTGGCCAGCTCGGCGTTCAGGGACGCGTTGCCCTTCTGCAGGGCCTTGGTGACCGGGCCGTTGAGCGCGGCGGTGCCGATCACGATGCCGACCGCGAGGGCGAGAAAGATCGCGACGATGGAAACCAGGTGATAACGGAAATCGATCACTAGAACAGTCCGGTCAGCCAGTAGAGGAATGCGTCCCACTCCGCGCGAAAGTACTCGAAGAAAGCGTGCGCGGCGAACGACGTGTTCGCGGCCGCGAGCAGGGTGACGAACGCGGCGAGCACCATGACGAGCAGCCACCAGCCGGAGATGCGGCTCTTGTACAGCCGGCTCACGCCCTTGGGCTCGACGAGCTTGCTGCCGACCCGCAGCCGGGTCAGCCAGGTGCTCGATCCACCGGAACGGCCCTTGTCGAGGAACTCGGTGAGGGTGTAGTGGGTGCCGACCGCGACGATCAGGCTGGCGCCCAGATCGTCGGCGAGCAGCAGCGCGACGTCTTCGCTGGTGCCCGCGGCGGGGAAGACGACCGAGGCCAGGCCCATGTCCTGGACCCGCCGCAGACCGGGCGCGCGCCCGTCGCGGTAGGCGTGCACGACAAGCTCCGCGCCGCATCCGAGCGCCGTGTCGGACACGGAGTCCATGTCGCCCACGATGATGTCGGGCACATAACCGGCCCCGAGCAGCGCGTCGGCGCCGCCGTCCACACCGAGCATCACCGGCCGGTACTCGCGGATGTACGGCCGCAGCACCACCAGGTCCTCCCGGTAGTCGTAGCCGCGCACCACGACAAGCACGTGCCTGCCTTCGAGCTTGGTCTTCAGCGCGGGGACGCCGACGCCGTCGAGGAGCAGGTCCCGCTCACGCTTGAGGTACTCCATCGTGTTGGCGACGAACGCCTCGAGCTGCACGGCGACGCCCGCCTTCGCCTCGGCCATGGCGGCCGCGACCAGTTCCGCGGTCTGCACCGTGCCCTTGGCGATCACCTGATCGTCCGTGTAGAGGGTCTCGCCGTCGAGGCGGACGATGTCGCCTTCCCCGACCTTGGCGAACACGTCCTGGCCCATGTCGTCCACGAGTGGGATGCCGGCGTCGATCAGGCATCTCGGGCCCAGGTTCGGGTACCGGCCGCTGATGCTCGCCGCCGCGTTCACCACCGCCGCCACCTGCCGCGAGATGAGCGCGTCGGCGGCCACCCGGTCGAGGTCGACGTGGTCGATGATGGCGATCTCGCCGGGCCGCAGCCGCTTGACGAGATTCTTCGTCCGGCGGTCGAGCCTGGCCGCGGCCGTCACCCCCGGCAGGTCCTCTGCCGTGGTACGGCGCGCCTTGTGAACCCTCAGGTACGGGACCTTCATCAGGAGCAATCCTGCCAGAGCCCGCAGGTGCCGGGCGCCACACCATCTAATGCGGCGTGTCTGGTACACGCCGCGCCCGCGCTTGTGCCACGCGGAACCGCACATTCCCGGCCATCCGGCTACGCCGAGACGCACCGATCGTCTGCTTTCGTTGGCTATTGTCTGGCCGTGGGCAATCGCTCTCGCAGCCTCCCGATCTCGCGCCGGACGGCTTTGCGTACCGGCGTGGGCGGCGCCGCGCTCGTGGGCCTGGCCGCGTGCACCCCCAGCACCGCCGCGGTCGGCGCGCCGGCGGGCCAGGCGGGCGGAGTTTACGAGTTCAACACGGGGTGGCTCTTCGGCGGCAAATACGCCGAGGGCGCGGAGCAGCCCGGATATCCCGACAGCCGCTTCACCGAGGTCACGCTGCCGCACACGGTGGCCACCCTGTCGTGGCGTAACTGGAACCCCGCGACGTGGGAAGACGTCTGGATATACCGCCGCCATTTCGACGCGGCGGCGCTGCGCGGCGGGCGGGTCTTCATCGAGTTCGACGGCGTCATGACCGCCGCGACCCTGGTGCTCAACGGGCACGAGCTCATGCTGCACCAGGGCGGCTACCTGCCCTGGTCGGCCGAGCTGACCGGCGGCCTCGACGACGGCGACAACGTGCTCGCCGTCGTCGTCGACTCCACCTGGCGGGCCGTGCCACCCGACGGCGCGCCCGGCGGCGCGAGAACCGTCGACTTCCTGCAGCCCGGGGGCATCTACCGTGACGTGCGCGTGCGCGTCGTTCCCGAGGCGTTCATCAGCGACGTCTTCGCGAAGCCGCTCAACGTGCTCACGCCGCGGCGGCGCGTGGAGGTGACGTGCACCGTCGACCCCGGGCGGCTGCGCCGCTCGCCGCTGCACGTCACGGTCGACCTGCTCGACGGCGCCAGGACGCTCGCGTCGGCCGCCACCAGCTTCGAGGTGCCGGCGGCAGGCGCCGCCACGGCCCGCCTGAGCCTCGGCCCGGTCAGGCACGTGAAGCTGTGGGCACCCGGCACACCGAAGCTCTACACGGTCCGCGCCACCCTGTCCGGCCCGCCGGGAGGCGCCACGCATACCCGGCTGACCCGGATCGGGTTCCGCGAGGCCCGCTTCGAGCTCGACGGCTTCTACCTCAACGGCCGCCGTACGGCGATCTTCGGCCTCAACCGGCACCAGCTGTTCCCGTTCACCGGGATGGCCGCACCGGCCCGGCTGCAGCGCAGGGACGCGGAGATCCTCAGGAACGACTTCAACTGCAACATGGTCCGCTGCGCCCACTACCCGCAGTCGCCGCATTTCCTCGACGCCTGCGACGAGCTCGGCCTGATGGTGTGGGAGGAACCGCCCGGCTGGCACTACGTGGGCGGCGGCGCGTCGCAGCAACTCGTCGAAAACGACGTGCGCGACATGGTGATCCGCGACCGTAACCGGCCATCGGTGATCATCTGGGGCACCCGGCTCAACGAGACGAACGGGTACCTCGACCTGTACCGGCGGACCATCCAGATCGCCCGCGAGCTCGACGGCACCCGGCAGACCTCGGGCGCGATGGGGATACGTTCCACCGCGAACTGGGTCGGGGACGTGTTCTCCTTCGACGACTACCACATCCACCCGACCGGCGACGCGCGGCTGCTGCCACCGGTGGACGGCGTGCCGTACCTGGTCAGCGAGGCGGTGGGCACGCTGGAGGGGGTGCGCTACTACCGCTGGACCGACTCGGGCAGACGGCTCGCCAAGCAGGCGATCCTGCACGCACAGGTGCACGAGATCGCGCGGTCCGATCCGCGTTACGCCGGCCTGCTCGGCTGGACCGGGTTCGACTACGCCTCGCTGCACGGCAACATCTGGGACGCCGTCAAGTGGCCGGGTGTCGCCGACACCTTCCGGGTGCCGAAGCCGGGCGCCGCGTTCTACCGGTCGCAGGTCGACCCGCGGGTGCAGCCGGTGATCCTGCCCTTGTTCTTCTGGGGCTTCGGGCCCGGCCCGCCGGACGGGCCCGGCCGGGACGCCCTGATCGCCACCAACTGCGACCGCCTGGAGATCTTCGTCGCCGGCCTGCACGCCGCGACCGGCCGCCCCGACACGGCGCGGTTCGCTCACCTCGTGCACCCGCCGGTCTTCGTGGACCTCACCGTCAACCCGGTGTTCGCCGACCTCATGGCCGGCCGGACGGGCCCGCCGGAACTTCGCATCGACGGGTACGTCCGCGGGCGCCACGTGGCGTCCGTGCGGATGTCCGCGGACACGTCCGTGGACCGGCTCGTGATGACCGCGGCGCATGCCTCGATCGTGGCGGACGGCTCCGACGCCACCCGGGTCACGTTCCGCGCCCTCGACGCGTACGGTAACCAGCGCGCCGGTACGAGCGGCGTGGTGAGCCTCGCGCTCGAGGGACCCGCGGCGCTGGTGGGCGACAACCCGTTCGCCTTCGGCGACTACGGCGGCGTCGGCGGCGCGTTCGTCCGCTCACTGCCCGGCAGGACCGGGCTGGTGACCGTGACCGCCGAGCACGCCGTGCTCGGCCGGGCCGCGGCGCGGGTCCGCGTCGTCCCGCCCGCACCTGACCGCAGGTTCCTGTGACGGCGCGGCGCCGCGGCGCCGCGCCGTCACAGGAAGCGCCGTCAGAGAGCCACGCCGTAACGGGCCGCGCCGTCAGTGATCAGCCGCGCCGTCAGTGATCAGCCGCGTCGGCCGCGGCCAGCCGGGCCCGCTCGTCGGCGGCGAGTGCGAGCAGTTCCTCCGCGTGCGCGCGGCCGAGTTCGGAGTCCTCCAGGCCGGCCAGCATCCGGGACAGCTCCCTGATCCGGCCCGGCTGGTCCAGCCGCGTCACGCCGCTCGCGGTGACCAGCCCGTCCCCGGACTTCTCCACCAGCAGGTGGTTGTCGGCGAAGGCCGATACCTGCGGCAGATGGGTGACCACGATCACCTGGGCGAGGCGCGCGAGCCGGGCGAGCCTGCGGCCGACCTCTACCGCGGCCTTGCCGCCGACCCCGGCATCCACCTCGTCGAACACGAACGTCGGCACCGGGTCGGCGCCGGCGAACACCACCTCGATGGCGAGCATGACACGAGAAAGCTCGCCGCCGGAGGCGCCCTTGTGGAGCGGCAGCGTGGGCGCGCCGGGGTGCGCGGCCAGCTTGATCTCGACCTCATCGCAGCCGCGCGGTCCCGGCTCGGCGAGCGGCGTCACCGCCACCTTCACCCGGGCGTGCGGCATGGCCAGAGCGGTCAGCTCGGCCGTGACGTCCGCGGCGAACTTCTCCGCCGCCCGTACCCGCAGCCCGGTGAGGGCCTCGGCCTGCTCGGCCAGCTTGCCCGCGAGCTCGGCCTCCTCGGCGGTGAGTTCGCCGATGCGCTCGTCGTCGGAGTCCAGCTCGGTGAGCCTGGCCGCCGCGCGCTTGGCCCAGCCGAGCACGGCGGCCACCGAGCCGGGTGGCTCGCCCGCGTCGCCGGCCCCGGCGGACGACTCCCCGTACTTTCTGACCAGCCGGGTCAGCTCGGCGCGCCGTTCCTGCACGACGGCGAGACGGGCCGGATCTGCCTCCACCGACTGCGCATAGGAGGCAAGCTCCGCCGCGACATCGGAGACCAGGTAGGACGCCTCTGACAGCCGCCCGCCGAGGTCGGCGAGCGTCGCATCGTGCTGGCTGACCGCTTCGAGCGCGTGCCGCGCGGCACCGAGCAGGGTGACCGCGTCCGCGGCCGCCGCTCCGCTCGACGGGTCCCCGAGCAGCACCTCGTGCGCGGTCGTGGCCGAGGCGTGCAGCGCGTCCGCGTGGGCGAGGCGCTCCTCCTCGGCGCGCAGGTCGTCCTCTTCCCCCGCGGCGGGCGCGAGCCGCTCGATCTCACCGAGCCCGAACCGCAGCGCGTCGGCCTCCATCGCGCGTTCGCGTGCCTTGGTGGTGATCTCGTCGAGCTGCCCGCGCACCTCACGGTGGCGCTGGTACGCGCGCTGATATTCGGCCAGCACCACGGTGAGTTCCGCGCCCGCGTAGCGGTCGAGCGCCGCCAGCTGACGGCCTGGCTTGAGCAACTGCTGCTGGTCGGCCTGGCCGTGCACGGCGACCAGGTCATCGGCCAGGTAGGCGAGCAGGCCGACAGGTACGGAGCGGCCGCCGGCGAAGGCCCGCGACCGGCCCTCCGCGGATACGGACCGGCTGACGATCAGTGTGCCGCCCTCGTCGAGCTCACCGCCGGCCTCCTCGACCTGACGCGCGACGTGACCCGCCGGGTCGGTGCGCAGCCTGCCCTCCACCATCGCCCGGTCCGCGCCCGGCCGCACGCGCGCCGGGTCCGCGCGCCCGCCGAACAGCAGTCCGAGGCCGGTGACCACCATCGTCTTGCCCGCGCCCGTCTCACCGGTGACCACGGTGAATCCGGCGGAAAGCTCGAGGACCGCGTCGTCGATGACGCCGAGCCCTGTGATGCGGACCTCTTCGAGCATCGCCCGGCTCATCGATCCTCCCTCCGGCCCCGCCAGCCAGTCACCGGCAGGCCGAACTTTGCCACCAGCCGGTCGGTGAACACCGTGCTGCCCGGCTTGCTTGACAGCCGCGCCAGGGCGACGGGGAACGCGCCGCGGCGTACCTCCACCCTGGCTCCTGCCGCCAGGTCGACCCTTCGCCGCCCATCGCACCACATAACCCCACCTGACGTCTCGGCCAGCTCGTGGGCCGGCCCAGGGGCGTGCGTGGCCGCGGGCAGGGCACCACGGCCCGATGCCCCGATGACCTCGACGGCGACGACGGCGTGTGGGGAGACCACGATCGGCTTCGCGAACAGGGCGTGCGCCGAGATCGGCACCAGGAGCAGTGCCTCGACGTCCGGCCAGACCACCGGGCCACCGGCCGAGAACGCGTATGCCGTCGAGCCCGTCGGAGTCGCGCACACCACGCCGTCGCAGCTCCACCGGGACAGTGGCCGGCCGTCGATTTCCGTGATGAGTTCGAGCATCCGCTCGCGTGCCGCCTTCTCCACGGTGACCTCGTTGAGCGCCCACGTGGCGGCCGTCACCGTGCCGTCCTCGCGGACCACGACGTCGACGGTCATGCGCTCCTCGACGTCGTACCGCCGCGCCACGACCCGGTCCACGGTCGCGGCCAGGTCCTCGGGCTCGGCCTCGGCGAGGAACCCGACGTGGCCGAGGTTCACCCCGAGCAGCGGCGTCCCCACCGGCCGGGCGAGCTCGGCGGCACGCAGCAGCGTGCCGTCGCCGCCGACGACGATCACGACCTCGGCGTCCTCCGCCGCCGCCTGGCTGGCCGGGACCACGCCGACGCCGGCGCAGGCGAGATCGCCGGCTTCCGGGCTGAGGACCCGCACCGCGACCCCGGCGCCCGAGAGCCTGCCCACCACTTCCCGGGCGCTGCGCAGCGCCGCCGGGCGGCCGGTGTGGGCGACCACGAGGACCGCGCGCTTCGTGTTCATCGGGCCCGACATTAGCTGGGTCCCTCGTGGACCGCCCGCGACACGGCGGTGGTGTCGAGCGGCGGCGCCCCGCCGCGCAGCCAGAGGAAGTACTCCACGTTCCCGGCCGGGCCAGGCAGCGGGCTCGCGGTGACCCCCATGACACCCAGACCGTGCGCACCGGCGCAGCGCGCCACCCTCGTCACCGCCTCCTGTCTGGTCGCCGGGTCACGGACGACGCCCCCGGCGCCGACCTTCCCCTTGCCCGCCTCGAACTGCGGCTTGACCAGGAGCAGGAAATCGGCGCCTGGCGCGGCACACGCCGCGAGTGCGGGAAGCACCAGGGTAAGCGAGATGAACGACAGGTCGGCGGTGACCAGGTCCGGAGCGTAGCCGAGCTGGCCTGGCCGCAGCCCGCGCACGTTGACCCGGTCCATGACGGTGACCCTGGGGTCGGTGCGCAGCGGCCACGCGAGCTGGCCGTAGCCGACGTCGACGGCGGTGACGTGGGCGGCGCCGGCGCGGAGCAGCACGTCGGTGAAACCACCGGTGGAAGCGCCTGCGTCCAGGCACCTGCGGCCGGCCACGCGCAGGCCGGGGAATGCGGCGAGCGCTCCGGCGAGCTTCTGGCCGCCGCGGGAAACGTAGTCAGGTGTGCCGTCCGCCTGATCGGCCACGGTGATCGGTGCGGACGCGTCGACCTGGCTGGCCGGTTTGACGGTGCCCGGGCCCGAGCCGCCGACGCGCACCCGCCCCTGCGAGATCAGCCCGGCCGCGTGCTCGCGTGACCGGGCGAGCCCGCGGCGGACGAGTTCGGCGTCAAGCCTGTTCCGCCTGGCCATCTGGGTCGTTGCCTGGATCGCGGGGAGCGGTGTGGACCGGGCTGCCGGGGGCAGGGCTGCCGGGGGCAGGGCTGCCGGGGGCAGGGCTGCCGGGGGCAGGGCTGCCCGGCGGAACAGGGCCGGGCCCGCCCCCCTCGAGCTCATCGAGCAGGCCGTGCAGCCGCTGGTAGACACGCTCGTACGCCTCGACGTGCCCGGCATCAGGTAGGTCGCCGAGCTCGGCGAGCCCGGCGAGCGCCTCGTCCACGCGCGGTTCCCCCGTTATCGCCGCATCCTTCCCTGGCGCGCTGTCCGCGGCAGCCGTTCGGGTACTGTCGTTCATCATCCGTTTCAGGCTCCTCGAATCGGACGGGTGAGGTACGTACCGTGCACCGGACCCACCAGAACGCTACCGTCCGGACACGACACTTCGGTGGGGACCGATCAGGAGTGCGACGTCGATGGCGACGGTTGACGAGTGCCGCAGGGCGCTGGAGACAGTGGCGTCCCGCATTTCAGGTATGAGCGCGCAAGACCGCAAGAAGCACCTTGCCGACCGGACGATCAGCTGCCGTGTCACCGACCTCGGTGTGGACTTCCGCACCACGCTCGGGCCGGACGGCGCCGGCCCGATCACCGAGGCGGCCCCGGGTGCCGAGCCCGCCCAGGTGACGTTCACGGCGTCAAGCGACGACCTCGTGGCGCTCGCGGACGAGCAGCTGCACCTCGCGCGGGCGCTCGCGAGCGGCCGGCTCAAGATCCAGGCCAGCGTGTTCGACCTGCTCCGCCTGCGCAGCATCTTCTGACCTGGGGGCGCCCGGCCGGCGGGTTGCCGGGCGCGCTGCGCTGCCGGGCGGCCGATATGCGCACGTGTTTGTCCTCGGCGGACCGGCCCGCCTCGCCTAGCATGGGGCTCCGCAGGCGGTCCCAGGGCTGGACCGGACGGGGCGGCGGACCCTGCGGCACGGTGCGGCATGCCGGCGAGCCCGCGTCGGCGAGCCCGCGTCGGCAGGCAGGTTCCGTGATGGCCTGCGGCGTCCGTGCGCCGGACTCGCAGCACAACCAACCTGGCCGCGGCGACGTCAAAGGTGTGACAAGTGAGGTTCGGACTTACGACGAGGATGGCTCGATGACATCATCTGTGCGCCGCGGCGGGCGCCTGATCGCGGTCGCGGCCGCGGTCCTTGCGGTGGCGCTGGTGGCAGCCTGTGGCTCCACCCACAGCCCGGCCGCGTCGAGCCCGTCCGCGCCGGTGAGCCCGTCCACGCCGGCGGGCGGGAGTGTGGCTGCCACCTCCGCGCCACCGCACACCGCCGCGGCCGCGAGCCCGTGCGCGAACTCCACGCTGCGGCCGAGCCTGGCGCCCGCCGGGGCGGCGGCAGGAACCGCGTACTACGCGCTCAGGCTGGCCAATACGTCCGCGAGCACGTGCACCCTGTACGGCTACCCCGGCGTGTCCTTCGTCAGCGGCGTGCCTGGCCAGCAGATCGGCAGCGCCGCGGCACGAAATCCGCTCTACCCGGTCACCACGGTCGTGCTTGCCCCGAACGCGACGGCGAACGCCACCGTCGGCGTCGCCACCGCAGCCAACTACCCCGCCGCACGCTGCCACCCCGCCACCGCGCACGCGCTCCGCGTCTTTCCGCCCGGCCAGACCGTCGCCGTGTACGTGCCGCGCAGCTTTGCCGCCTGCTCGGCGGGGGTGCCCGTGCTCACCGTGACCGCGGTGCGGGCGGGACTCGGCGGCCCTGGCGCCTGACGCCCCCATGTAGCATGCGCCTGCGGCCATCCGCCCAGGCGAGGAGCAGCCTTGCGCGACATCGAGGTGTTCTGCGGCAGCGCTCACCCGCAGCTCGCCGCCGACATCTGCCGACACCTCGGTGTCCCGTTGCATCCGGCCCGGGTGAAGCGTTTCGCCAACGACTGCATCGAGGTGCAGCTGCCGGCCAACTGCAGGGAACGCGATGTCTTCCTGATCCAGCCGTTGATCAAGCCGGTCCAGGAGAACCTGGTGGAACTGCTGCTCATGGTGGACGCGGCCAGGGGCGCCTCGGCCGGGAGGACCACCGCCGTGCTGCCGCACTTCGCCTACGCGCGGTCGGACAAAAAGGACGCGCCCCGGGTGTCGATCGGCGCCCGGCTGGTCGCTGACCTGCTCGTGACCGCTGGCGCGAGCCGGGTGCTGACCATGACGCTGCACTCACCGCAGGTACACGGGTTCTTCAGCATCCCGGTCGACCACCTGAACGCGCTGCGTGAGCTGGCCACCCATTTCACCGGTTACGACCTGTCCAACAGCGTTGTCCTGTCGCCCGATCTGGGAAACGCGAAGCCGGCCGCCGCCTTCGCGCGCACGCTCGGCCTGCCCGTCGCGGCGGGCGCGAAGGTCCGGCTGAGCGACGACGAGGTGGTCATCGCGGAGGTGATCGGCGAGGTCGCCGGCCGCGACGTGATCGTGCTCGACGACGAGATCGCCGGGGGGACGACGATCTTCGAGCTGCTCGGCCGGCTACGCGAGCGCGGCGCAGGCGCGATCCGCGTGGTCTGCACCCACGGGCTGTTCGCCGACGACTCGCTGGCCAAGCTCGCTGACCAGCCAGATGTGCTGGAGATCGTCTGCACCGACACCGTGCCGATCCCGGCGGAAAAGCGCGTGCCGAAACTCCGGGTCCTGTCCATCGCGCCCGCCCTCGCCGAGGCCATGCGCCGGATCCACAACGGCGAGTCCGTCAGCGCCCTGTTCGGCACCACGTAGCGCGCCT